>R11__coassemble_243_pt1 | contig 39200 bp, 35 predicted proteins | sample R11__metabat2_low_PE_020 | metagenome-assembled genome bin R11 | reverse complement strand
CCCATACACTTTGAAGGGCCTGAAGAGCAGCTTTCTCCTGAGGAGGAGGCAGCCCTTGAGGCAGCCCTCGATGATTTCTTTAGCGAAGAGGGAAGCGGCACGTTGGAATTTGATGAGAAGGGCAACCTCGTCTTTATTGAAGACGATGATGAGGCCACATCGTAGGCGTTAATCTTATGCAAACTGAGACTTTTGAGTGCCCCTATGCGGCTAAGTGTGGAGCCTGCGAATGGCTTGAGGTTCCCTATGAAGAGCAGCTTCAGCGCAAACAGGCTTATCTTGAGGAGCTATTTGAGCCCTTCGGCTGCGCTGTGGAGCCCATCAAGGGCATGAGAGAGCCTGTTGGCTACCGGGCAAAGGTTATGACGCCGTTTCAGCCGGGGCCTAAGGGCACGTTGCTGCATGGCATGTATGAAAAGGGCACCCACAACATTGTAGAGATGCAAAACTGCCTGGTCGAAGACTCGGCAGCGCAGCCCATTATGCGCACCATTGCTCGCCTGGCCCGCGAGTTTCGCATCAAGCCCTACCAGGAAGACACCGGCCACGGCCTTTTGCGCCATGCCGTCGTGCGTGTGGCAAAGGCAACGGGGGAGTGCATGGTCACCTTGGTGGTGAACAGCAAGGAGTTCCCTCGCAAAAAGGAGTTTGTCCGCGCACTGCGGGATGAGCACCCCGAGATTGCCACCGTTGCCTTTAACATCAACACCCACCAGACCAACGCGGTCTTGGGAACGCGCACATCGGTTGCCTATGGCCAGGGCTGGCTCGAAGACAGGCTGTGCGGTTGCACGTTTCGCATCCCGGCCGATGCGTTCTACCAGACCAACCCCACGCAAACCGAAGTGCTCTACAACACGGCTATTCGTTTTGCCAAACTGCAGGGCGGCGAGACGGTTTTGGATGCCTATTGTGGCATCGGTACTATCGGCATCTGCGCTGCTCATGCCGTGCGCAACATGCCTTCGCCCAAACCGAAAAAGAAGGCCAAAAAGAAGAAGACGGCAGCTCCTGCTGTGCGCAAGCCGGTGCGCATCATAGGCGTCGAAAGCGTTGCTTCCGCCGTTGAGACGGCCGCAGAGAATGCCCGCATCAACCGTATCAATCACACGGAATTTCATGCGGGGGATGCTGGCACCTTCCTTACAAACTGCACCGATGAGCTGGACGTAGTCTTTATGGACCCGCCCCGCGCCGGTGCTTCCGAGGAGTTTTTAGCAGCGTTGATGCTGGCTGCGCCTAAACGCGTGGTCTACGTGAGCTGCAACCCAGAAAGCCAGGCGCGCGATCTTCAGGTGCTCAAAGAGCTTTACACCGTTGAACGTGCCGTCGGTGTTGATATGTTTCCCCACACATCCCATGTTGAGACGTGCTGCCTACTCGTTAGGGAGAATGCACACGATGATGAGATGGCTTCCATAAAGGTTGATTTAGAGGGCATTTCCCTGGATTAGGGCAAGTTCGTATCGGACGAGAAGCCGACATACGGCAATACCAAAAAGTGGGTCAAGGAGATGGCGTGATACGGAATGGAGAATCAAAAGTTGGAAAATGCAAGCTGAGCCATGGAAGAAGAATGTCCGATGTGCCGGAAAAATAATATAGACCTCATAAGAGGCTTAATGATCATATTTGTAATGGCCGGGCACGCAATCAAATATATGATTGACACGGGACGTATTGATTATGTCATGGGAAACTGGATCTATGGAGCAATATATACATTCCACATGCCAGTATTTTTCGCCATTGCCGGTTATGTGAATTTCATTTCCGTACAAAGAAATAAAGACGGCATTAAAGATGCTGTTATAAAGGAGATATTTTCACTTTACATTCCGTATCTTTTGCTGAACTTCGGATGCTATTTTGAAAAACACTTAGCTGAGTGGGGACTCGGAATATATGGTCAGACAAGCGTTCCGCTCTCTTTTAAAGGTGCCATTTCGCTCTTTTATATACCGGACGGAATCAGCTGGTTTTTATTTGCACTGTTTTTAATAAAGATCATCAGTCGGCTCACCAAGTCACTGAGTGAATACGTGGCTCCATCTTTTTTTGCAGCGGTGTTCGTGCTGTACAACATTGGTGTTATTGAATTGCCGTATATAATTTATTACATTTCGTGGGGAGTATTTTTCGAGATTGGATATTTCGCCAGCAAATATAGTTTTTGCGATGTTCAGAATAGAAAGAGGACAGCAGCTCGTCTTATACTGTGCGTGATAGCTATCACAGTAGGCATAATTTTGTTTATGAGCCAAAGGAACGAATTTGAATTTACAGTTAAACTTCTAATCGGAAGCGGGCTGTTTTTGATGCTACTCATGATTCCAGAAACAAAATGGAATATTAAGCCTCTTGCATTTCTTGGGAAAAATACCATGATTGTCTATATCGTGCATGGATTAACGGGCTACATTGCGTATTTGATAATGAACGCTTTTGTGGAAAACGGCTACATTATTGTTCTGGGAATGATTTGCCTGCAAAGCCTGCTGGCCTATTTATGTTATCTTCTCATGACAAAAGTAAGATGGATGCATTGGCTCGAATACGTATTCTATCCGTACAGGCTGTTGAAAAACATGTATGCCACTAGGGACACTGCTATGAAATGACAGTTGTCATAAAATTTATCTGTCATACGAAGTTTTAAAAGCAAATTTTTTGGACAATGGACAAATGAGTGGTAACCCCGTTGAGACGGTCTGTTTGCTTTCGCGCAAGAAGGAAGGCAAAGAGCTGCAAGACATGACCCTTGAGGAGCTTTGGCAGCTGTTTCCTATCTCCTTGGTGCAACACAGCGCGAAGTGGGCTGGCCAATTTGAGAAGGTGCTTGCAGTTTTACAAAGCGCTTTGGCAACCTATTCACCTTGCCGCATCAGCCACATCGGCAGCACGGCCATAAAGGGGATCTGGGCTAAAGACATTGTGGATGTCCTTGTTGAGCTGCCCAAGGGCACCAACTTGCTGGGTGCTGCCCACGCGCTTGAAGGCTGCGGTTTCACGATCATGTCTTCAAAAGAGGGGCGAGTGTCGCTTAACAAGGGCTACACCAAAACCGGCTTTGCAGATGAGGTTTACCACATCCACCTGCGCTTGAACGGCGATAACGACGAGCTCTACTTCCGCGACTATCTCAACGATCATGAAGATGTGGCCAAAGAGTATGAAGAACTCAAGCTCTCATTGTGGAAAGAACACGAGCACGACCGCGATGCCTACACAGAGGCAAAAACCGATTTCATTGCCGAATGGACGGCAAAAGCTAAAGAGCTTTATGGCAACCGCTATGAGGCATAATTTTCGTTTTTAAAATTTGTGGCTCGTTCAGAATAATTAAGCTTTCCTTGATAAAATCAGGTGTGGTTAAGAAACGCTTGCTTTCGGCCGTTTCAGGGGGGGTAGCGATTCCTACGCAAGAACGCATAAAGAACTGGCTTTTGTATGGTGGCCTGAGAAAAGATGAGTTTGACCTCATCCGTGGTGAGCTGCGCAAAAACAACTTCTGGATCATGCAGGGTGTTGGCGCCATGTTCATGCTGCTGTACTTCACTTTGGCCGTCGTCGGGGTCTTTATGCCGGCCTTTCATGGCGCTGTCTGGGCCAACGTGGGAAGCATCCTTGTCTGCTTTGTGTTTATCATGTCTAACTTCACGCTTGACAAGATTCACCCGTCAAACACGCTCATTACCATATATCTGTTCTTAGCCTATGTGTTCATATATGCCGCCTATTTCAGCATCTTTCAGGGCTATGAGAACTGCGGCGTCATCATCTGTGCAGTCTTTTTGGCAGTGCCCATCGTCATTACCGACCGGCCCTGCCGCATCATTGGCTTTGAATTGACCGCCCTTGTGCTTTATTGCTTATGCGCTGCATTGTGCGTCGGCGATGCCACGCGCACTGTCACTCTTATAGGTGATTCTGTTTCGTGCACTGTGTTCGGTTTCTTGATTGCGTCGCGCTACACCCGCATCAAGATGCTGGACGTGTTGAGCAACATCAACCTTGAATCTGAGGCCACGCGTGACGGCTTGACGGGTCTTCTTAACAAAACGACCTTTGAGCGCGATGTCAGCAATGCTCTTGGCGAGGGTGCCCCGGGCGTTTTCATCATTGCAGACCTTGACGATTTCAAACGCGTCAACGATATGTATGGCCACGATGTTGGCGACGATGCCTTGGAGGGCATGGCCGACTGCATACGTCAATGTTTCAGAAGCAGTGATGCCCTGGGGCGCTTTGGTGGCGACGAGTTCATCATCTTCATGCGTGGGGCGGTCGATTTGGAAGTGGCGAAGGCCCATGTTGAGCGCTTGCTTGCCCTGATATCGGTGCACGTTAAACTTTCCGATGAGACCGATATTGTCCATGGCAGTGCGGGTATTGCGCCAGTGGGGGTAAACGCCGGGCTCACCTATGACGAGGTGTTCAAGCGCGCAGACTTGGCGTTGTATGAAGCTAAGGGTGCAGGCAAGAACCAATACCGTGTTGCACAGTAGTCTCGCACGTGCGCCGCTGTTGCCTCTGGCAGGTTTTCAAACTTACCCCTTCCAACGCGTATAAAAACGTGCTACTATACCGTTTCGCGTGTTCAAGATTTACAGCGTCAGCAAAGGCTGTTTCGCTGAGTAAGAAAGGTTAACGACTATGGCAGTACCCAAAAGAAAAACCGGCAGGGCCCGCACCAACGCTCGCCGCTCCGCTAACGACACCTGCGCCACTCCGGCTCGCTCCGTTTGCCCGCAGTGCGGCGAGGTGAAGCTTCCGCATCACGTCTGCCCGTCTTGCGGCTACTACAAGGATCGTGAGGTCCTCGACGTCGAGTAATCTCGCGTCTGGTCTGGCTTAAACTAAGGTCGCCCTCCCTTGCACAAGGGCGGGCGACTTTTTTGTAATCGCACAGGCCACGGCAGGCCCATGAGGCGTGTGGTGGCAAGTGCGCTTTATCCGAAAGGAGAATTGTCGTGGAGACAATCAAGGTAGTTGTGGATGCGCTTGGTGGCGACGATGCCCCGCAGGTTGTGCTTGACGGTGTGGCTCAGGCTTTAGAGGCAGCCGAAGACATCGAAGTCATCCTGACAGGCCCGGCAGACGTTATCGAGCCTTTTGCTGCCTCCCACGAGCGTGTCAGCGCACATGCCACCACTGAATTTATTGACATGGGCGAGCACCCCGCCGAGGCCGTCCGTAAGAAGAAGGATTCCTCGATTGTGGTGGGCTGCCGTCTGGTGAAGGAGGGCGAGGCTCAAGGCTTCTTCTCTGCCGGCTCGACTGGTGCTTGCATGAGTGCTGCCACGCTGGTTATGGGGCGCATCAAGGGCGTTAAGCGCCCCTGCATCGCAAGCGTTTTGCCTTCGCCTACGGCCGACCCGATCGTCTTGACCGACATGGGCGCCAATGCCGACTGCAAGGCTGAATATCTGGTGCAGTTTGCAAAGATGGCCCAGGTCTATTCTCAGGTTGCTCTGGGCACGAAAGAGCCCTCTGTGGGCTTGCTCAACATTGGCGAGGAAGAGACCAAGGGTTCGAAATTCGCCCAAGAGTGCCATGCTGCCTTGAAGGAGGCCATCCCCGAGTTCAAAGGTAACGCTGAAGGCAAGAACCTTGCCTTGGGCGGCTTTGACGTCATCGTCACCGACGGCTTTACCGGCAACGTCGCGCTCAAGACCTATGAAGGCGTTGGCAAGGCACTTTTGACGGCCCTGAAGGACTCTTTGATGTCTTCAACCAAATCGAAACTGGGCGCTCTGCTTTGTAAAGATGCCATCTCCGAGCTGAAGGCAAAGGTCTCTGCCGACGAGTATGGCGGAGCGCAGCTTTTAGGTGTGAAGGGCGTGTGCCTTATCGGCCATGGCAGTAGCAACGAAAAGGCCATCAAGTCTGGCGTGCTTGCAACGGCAGCTGCCATCCGCCAAGACATGCCTGCCCGCATTGAGGCGGCAATCTCTGCAGGTGGCTTCGATGCTTAACCCCGAAGTTATCGAAAAACTTAATATCCCACCTTTGGACAAGCGCCACAAACGCAAGCTCGAGCGTGCGGAGGAGATCATTGGTTACGAGTTTTCCAACCGCGGCCTGCTCCAGGTTGCTTTAACGCACCCCAGCGCCTCAAAGGCTGTGAACGGCAATGCCAACTACGAGCGCCTGGAGTTTTTGGGCGATTCCATCCTTGGTGCCATCATGGCCGAGGAGGTCTTTAGCCGCTACCCCGACCTTGAAGAAGGCGGCCTGACTCGCATCAAGGTCGCATTGGTCTCTGGCGCTTCGCTTTCCCACATTTCAGACGAGCTGGGCATTGGCCGCGTCATCATCTTCGGTGATAGCGAGTATGGCACCAAGGGCCGCGGCCTGACCTCAGCCCTTGAAAATGTCTATGAGGCCATTGTGGCTGCACTTTACATCGACGGCGGCATCGACGCTGCCCGCGCTTGGATCTTAAAGACCTTGGGGCCGCTCATCAGCCGCGACATCGCGTCTGAACCCGAAAGCCCCAAATCATCACTGCAAGAATACTTGCAAGCTCGCAAACGCAAGCCGGAATACGAGATTACCGATATCGTGGGCCCGCCGCACGACCGTCTCTTCAAGGCACAGGTTATGGTTGACGATGAGGTTATCGGCACAGGCGAGGGGCATTCCAAGAAAGCAGCCGAGGCGGCTGCTGCCACCCAAGCCCTCAAAAAGCTCGGCGTCTAAAGCTTTAACATGCGATAACGAGGCGCCTGCAAATCTATCGAACCTGAAGCCCTAAAGTGCCCCGTCCGCTGTGCAAACTAGGGCTCCGCTCGAACGGGCGCCAAGAGTTCACCGCTGCGCGGCAGCTGCGGAACTCGCGCCCTTCGGGCGCTCAGACAGTCCTCGCTCCCGCCGCGCGCTCTGTTTGCTGTGCTGCGCATAGTTTTCACAGCGAACGGGGCACTTTAGGGCTGAGCTTTTTGTGCCTTGCACAATCCTCACCGTTGAGATATCGATACCGTGCTGAGGCGCAGGGTTCGGGCTGCATCATGGTAAAATTTTCAGGTTAATGTTCAGTACCTGCCATAAGGGAAAATCGTGTATCTGAAATCGCTTGTTTTGAAGGGGTTTAAGTCCTTCGCTGACCGCTCGGTTTTAAAGCTTGAGCCGGGCATGACAGTTGTTGTGGGCCCGAACGGCTCGGGAAAGTCTAATGTTTCCGATGCTGTTTTGTGGGTTTTGGGCGAGCAAAGCGCCAAGCAACTGCGTGGTCAAGCCATGGAAGACGTCATCTTTGCCGGCTCTAGCGCTCGTGCAGCTGTTGGCTTGGCCGAGGTCGACTTGGTGTTGGACAACACGGATGGCACCTTGCCGCTGGACTTCAACGAAGTTGTCATCACGCGCCGCATGTATCGCAGCGGTGAGAGCGAGTATCTCATTAATGGCAGCCCCAGCCGTTTGATGGACATCCTTGATGTGCTCAATGACTCTGGCTTGGGGCGTGATAACCACTCCATCATCAGCCAGGGCTCCTTGCAGTCGCTTTTGCAGGCGCGCCCTGAGGATCGCCGCGTGCTTATTGAAGAGGCGGCGGGCATCCTTAAGCACAAGAAGCGCAAAGAACGCGCCTCCCGCAAGCTCAAGAACATGGATGCCGAGCTTGCCCGCGTGAACGATATTGCTGCTGAAATTGACCGGCAACTCAAGCCTTTGGAGCGCCAGGCTTCCCGTGCGCAGCAGTTTGAGACGCTGAGCACAGAGCTTAAAGATATCGAGCTGACTTTGGCCGTTGATGATTTGCGCCGCCTTCAAAAACAGTGGGACAGTGTTGAGTTGGCTGAAAAAGAGGGCGATGCAGCGGTTGAGCTGGCCCGTTTCAAGCTCGAAGAGAAGAATGCCGAGCTTGAAAAGCTGCAACGCCTTCTTGAAGAAAAGGGCCTGTTTGTGGGCGATTTGGCCGAGCAACGTCGCCGCTGCCAGATGGTCAAGCAGCAACTGGAAAGCGCACTGGTTCTTCTCGGCGAGAAGGGCCGCAATATGGCAAGCCGCCTCAATGAGCTGCACCAGATTATTGCTCGTGCCGAGGCAACGGTTGCTGAAAGCGCTGAGCGCCTTGAGCAGCTGGAGAGCGAACGCGTGGAAAGCGATGCCCGCCGTGATGCGCTGAAGGCACAGCTTTCTGACCTTTCAGTACAGACTGAGGCCGTGCGAAAAGAGCGCATCGGTCTTGATGAGCAGGTGGGCAAATGCAACGCTAACCTGCGCAAATGCAACACATCCATTGACGAGGCAAAACTCAAAGGCCTCAAAGCGACCGAGTCGCTTTCTACGGCCGATGTGCAGCGCGACATGCTCAAGCGCCGCGCTCAACAAATTGAGGAGTCCTTTGCTTCCACGCAAAACACGCTGGGCACCCGCCGCGGGCGCTTGGAAGAGATTGAAAAGGAGCTGACCAAGCTCAAGCGCAACTCCGATCTGGCAAAAAGCGATATCGACAAGCGGGTGCGCTTGCTCGACACTGCCCGCAAAGAGCTGGATGCCAAACGCGAGAAGCTTAACGATGTGCGCGCAGAGCTCAAAGCGCTTGAAGAGGTTGACCGTGCGTTTGACGCTGCAAGCCCGCTTTTGTCCTGGGTTATCGAGCACAAAGACGAGATGGACGGCATCGTGACGCCTTTGAGCGAGATCTTCACCGCCCCTCAGGACTTGGAAGCTTTGGTGGAGCAGCTGCTGGGTGCCGACCTGTTCGGCATGATGATTGAAGACGACAAAGCCGCCTCTGAGTTGGTTGAGCGCATCTTGAAGTGCGATATCGAGCGCGGCGAGATTTCGCTGGTCATGCGCAAAGACTCTGCCGCAGCAACGCGCACCAAGGCAAAAAGCGGCCTGCATCTGCTCGACAAACTCACCTTTGACAAAGCATATGCCCATGCAGCTGACGTGTTGCTTGGTGATGTATATGTGGTCGATGATGTGCGTCAAGCCCTCAAGGCAGCGCAGCAAGACACCACCAACTCACGCTTTGTGACGCGCAACGGCATCGTGGTGTGGCCATCGGGAAAGATCACCTTTGGCACCCAGACGGCCGATGCAGAAGGCGTTTTGGCCCGCAAGCGCCGCATGAACGCCCTTACCGATGCTATCCCAGCCGCTGAAGAGGCTGTTTCGGCTGCCGAGGCTGCTATGGCGCAAGCGCAATCAAACCTGCAGGTTGCCCAGGCAGATGACTTCGAGATCTCGCAGTCTATTGCGCAGGTCAGCGGCGAGGAGGATTCCCTGCGTCAAGAGATTGGCCGTTTGGAGCAAAGCATCACGAGCCAGTTGCAGGAGAAGACCCAAATTGAAGGGCGCCTGCAAAAGGTGGACGAAGACACCGCTCAGGCCCGCGAGAACGTTGAACAATTCAAGCAGCAAGAAGAACAACTTGTTAGCGAGAAGGCCCAAATTGAGGAAGAAATGGCCGTTACGCGTGAGAAGCGCAGCAAGCTTTTCGAAAGCGAGAACGCTCTTTCGGGCCAAATTTCTGCGGCCCAAGTTGAGTTGGCTGCCGTGCGTGAGCGCGAGATTCATATCAAGCGCCAGATTGATACCCTGAAGGCCGATGCAAAGCGCTCCGAGCAGTCGTTGGAGACTTCCCGCAGCAATGAGCACAAACTCAACGTTGTGCAACTGCGTATCGAGCCGCTGCGCACCACCCTCAACGAGCTGCATGCCCTTGTATGCGAAAAGGCAGACTTCTTGCAAGACCGTGCCCAAATTGAGCAGGCCGGGCAAGGTTCCCTGCGCGACACCATCGAGGCAGCTCGCAAGGAGGTGGCAGCTGAGCAAGCCAAACTCAATGCTGCCAACGAAGAGCTGACCAAGGTTCGCATTGAGAAGGGCGGCTTGCAGGTGCGTGTTGAGTCGGCTGTTCAGACCATCACCGAACAATCAGGCGTTTTGCTAGACATCGCCCTTGAGACACCTGAGCCAGAAAACCGCGAGGAGCTGGAGGAGCGCGCCAATAAATTGAAGGGCCGCATCCAGCGCTTGGGCAACGTCAACCCCATTGCGGTGGAGGAGTATCGCAAGCTCAAAGAGCGCCGCGACTTTATTGCCGTGCAGGTTGACGACCTGGAAGGCGCCGCAAAGGCTCTTGAACGCATTGTGGCCGCTATCGACCGCAAACTGCGCAACCGCTTTGTTGAGACTTTCGACACCGTCAATGGCTACTTTGAGGAGATCTTCTCCGAGCTCTTCCCGGGCGGCACCGGCCACTTAGAGATGACCGATGTTGACAACCCGGAGTCCACCGGCATCGAAGTCCATGCCCAACCCCGCGGCAAGGCTGTGCGCAAGCAGTCGTTGCTTTCCGGCGGTGAGCAATCACTGGTTGCCTTGGCCTTGATGTTTGCGGTTTACCGTGTGCGTCACACGCCGTTTTACATTCTCGATGAGGTTGAGGCGGCCTTGGACGACACCAACCTGCGCCGCCTGCTTTCCTATCTGGACAGCATCCGCACCGAGACGCAGGTCATCATGATCAGCCACCAGCGCCGCACCATGGAGATGGCAGACCTGCTCTATGGCGTCTCGATGCGCAGTGACGGTGTCTCAAAACTCGTCTCGCAGCGTCTTGACCAGGCAGTTCGTCAAGCGCAAAACGCAACACCTGCCGTCGATGTAGAGACGTTTAGTGCCGCAGAGTAAACAGCGAGTCTTGCTCGCATGATTTTGAAGGAGAAACAACATGGGATTGCGTGAGCGTCTGAACCGCGCTCGGCAGAGCCTGACCGAGAAGATGAACGTCTTGTTCGACCGCGGGCCCGAGGTCGACGATGACTTTTGGGAAGACCTTGAAGAGGTGCTTATCTTAAGCGACTTGGGTGCCCAGGCTTCTGATGAGATTGTGGAGCGCTTGCAGGATCAGTCCAAACGCCAAGCGTTGCCTGATGCCTATGCCGTGCTCGACATGCTTTCTGACACCATTGAAGACCTCTTCACCACCCCTGAAGTTGACCCCTTCGATGAAGACCCGGTCTGCATCCTATTCGTGGGCATTAACGGCGCTGGCAAGACCACCACAGTGGGCAAGCTGGCCAACCAGGGCCTCTCGTCTGGCCGAAACCCGCTCATTGGCAGCGCAGACACCTTCCGTGCCGCCGCTATTGAGCAGCTTGACGAGTGGGGGCGCCGCAGCGGTGTAGAGGTCGTCAAGCGCGAGCGTGGAGCCGACCCGGCCAGCGTTTGCTACGACGTCATTGAGCGGGCAGAAGAGCTCGGAAGCGACCTGGTGCTCATCGACACCTCAGGGCGCTTGCACACCTCCAACGATCTCATGCGTGAGCTGCAAAAGGTGGTAAGCGTCACTCGCAAGCGCAGCACCATGCCAGTGCGCACAGTGCTTGTTATTGATGCCACCACCGGGCAAAACGGCTTGCAGCAGGCTCGTGAATTCCACAAGGCAATCGAGCTTGACGGCATCATCATGACCAAGCTCGATGGCACGGCAAAGGGTGGCATTGCAGTGGCAGTCAGCCATGAGTTGCAGTTGCCGATTTTGCGTGTGGGCGTAGGCGAGGGCATTGAAGACTTGCAGCCGTTTGTGGCAAAAGACTATGCTGAGGCGCTGTTTGGCGAGATGAGGGATGCGAACAGACGCGACGAAGACGTTGAGGCTGCAGACGAAGACGTTGAGGCTGTTGGCGAAAATGAACCTGCGGGTGCGGCCGGCGACACCGGTACGGAACCCGAAATTTCCCCGATACTCATTTCGGAACCCGCACCGGTGCCACCGGCCATCCAGGGTCCGGACGAATTTGGAGCTGCGGACGACGGCGTCGACGAAGACGTGTCTTCGCCGACGACCGATGAGGGTGAAGGTGAAGCTGCGGACGACAGTGCTGATGAAAGTAGTGAAGAGGGAGAAGAAACTAAGAAGAAGTGGTGGAGGTTTTGGTAGGCCATGTTCGAGAATCTTTCTGAGAAACTTCAAAGTGTATTTGGCGGCCTGAAGAGTAAGGGGCGCTTGAGCGAGGCTGATATTGATGCGGCCATGAAGGAAATTCGTATGGCCCTTCTTGAGGCCGACGTTAACTTCAAGGTTGTGAAGGGCTTTTGCAAGCGTACGAAAGAGCGCTGCATGGTGGCAGAGGTTATGGAGTCACTGACGCCGGCCCAAAATGTCATCAAGATCGTTAATGACGAGCTGGCGGCCCTGCTCGGTGGCGACACCATGAAGGTTGACTTCGGTAGCCGCATTCCGGGCGTCATTATGATGGTCGGCTTGCAAGGTTCTGGTAAGACCACGGCCTCGGCCAAGCTCGCTTATCGCCTTTCCAAGCAAAATCATGTGCCTGAGCTTGTTGCGTGCGACGTTTACCGCCCGGCTGCTGCAGATCAGCTGCAGACGCTCGGTGATGAGCAGGGCGTGCGTGTGTATCGCGGCGACGGTGTCGACCCGGTGCAGATTGCTAAAGAAGGCGTGCGCGATGCTATCGACAACATGCGCGATGTGGTCATCATCGACACCGCCGGCCGCTTGCATGTGGACGAGCAGATGATGGATGAGGCTGTTGCCATTCGCGATGCGGTCAACCCTGACTACATCTTCATGGTGGTTGACGCCATGACCGGCCAGGATGCCGTTAATGTGGCTGCTGCCTTTGCCGAGAAGGTCGACTTCGACGGCGTCATCATGTCGAAGATGGATGGCGACGCCCGTGGTGGTGGCGCACTTTCCATCCGCGAGGTCACCGGCAAACCTATTGCTTTCATTAGCGCAGGTGAGAAACCTGATTCTCTGGAGGTTTTCCATCCTGACCGCATGGCTAAGCGCATTTTGGGCATGGGTGACGTTTTGAGCGTCATCGAAAAAGCCGTCGAGATGCAGGACAAGGAGATTGAAGCTGCCGAGGCTGAGCGTCTTGCCCGCGCAGAGTTCACCTTCGACGACTTCTTGGAAGTCATTGCTCAGACTCGCAAGATGGGTGGTTTGGGCTCTCTGGTCAGTGCGCTGCCTGGTGGCGACAAAGCCTTAGCCAGTGGCAAGGTCGATGAAGGCGAGCTTGACCGCACCGAGGCCATCATCAACTCCATGACCAAAGCCGAACGCCAGAACGCCAAACTTTTGAATGGCTCGCGCCGTGCCCGCATCGCAAAGGGCTGCGGCATGGAAGTCTATCAAGTTAACCAGGTCGTAAAGAAATACAACGAAACTCGTAAGATGATGAAAAAGCTCATCGCTGCCCAAGACTTAAACGGCAAGGGCAAGAAGGGCAAGAAGGGGCGCAGGCGCCGTGGCCCGGCCATCCCCGGCTTGGGCAATATCGATATGAAGACCCTTCAAGACATTGCGAGCAAGATGTAGGCAAACTGGAGGTTGTCAGTGAAGATCACCACTGAGCATATCTGTGATATTGATTTGGCAGTTCACGAGGGGTTTTCTATTCAACGCACCCGCGTTGAGCCCGATGTGCTGCCTGAAGGCGCTAAACGTTTTAGCGTGGTAACAGGCACCCATGGCGACGAGCTGGAAGGTCAATACGTCTGCTATGAGCTGCTGCGCCGCCTGCGTGAGGCCCCTGAATATGTCAGCGGCATCATCGATGTTTACCCGGCGGTAAACCCCCTTGGCATCGATTCCATGACTCGTGGCATCCCTCACTTCGATTTGGACCTCAACCGCGTCTTTCCGGGGCGTGAAGATGGCTGCATGCCTGAGTATTACGCGCGTCAGGTCATCGATTCCATCTCTGGCTCAGACATGAGTGTGGACATCCATGCGTCAAACATCTTTTTGTATGAGCTGCCACAGATCCGCATCAACGAGCTGACGGCAGAAGAGCTGGTGCCGTGGGCGCGCAAGGCCAATGTTGACTATGTTTGGGTGCACAGTGCGGCAACCGTTTTGGAGGCAACGCTTGCTTACAGTCTTAACTCCACCGGCACACCTTGCTTGGTGGTTGAGATGGGCATCGGTATGCGCTTGACCAAGGAGTATGGCGACCAGCTGGTTGACGGCCTTTTGAACCTCATGGCCGAGATGGGCATATGGACAGGGCCGGTGGCTCCTGTGCGTGAGCCCATCATCTCCACAGATGGCGAGGTCTACTACATTAACGCCGACGAGCCCGGCATCTTCATGCCCGACTCCGAACACACCGCCTATGTGCACGAGGGGGAGGTTGTGGGCAAGATCTTAAACCCCCTGACCGGTGAGGTGAGCCAAGAGCTCCTTGCACCTCACGACGGCCTGATGTTTACCTTGAGGGCATACCCGGTGGTCTATAGCGGCTCGCTTATTGCCCGCGTGCTCAATGTTGCAGCAACGGAGGCGTAAAAGAGTATGAGACGAGAAACTGTTTTCACCCTAGATTCCCTCTATCGTGGCGAGTTTGGCATCGATGCTTTCACCTTTGGTAACGGCGACCACACGGTTAACCCCGAGCTGTCTTTGGCGGTTATGGGCGCATTGCGCGGCAACGAACACCAACAGCTGTTCACCGCTAGTCAGCTCATTAACACCCTCAAACGTCTTGAGGAGGCTGGCTACATCAAAGACGGTGTGGAAATCCGCGTCATCCCGTGTGGAAACCCCTACAGCCTTAATACCTCTACAAGGTTTTGGGCGGTGGATAACACCGATATCAACCGCATGTTTCCCGGCTACGACCAAGGAGAGACCACGCAGCGCATTGCGGCAGGCATCTTCGAGGCGCTGCGCGGCTACGGCTACGGCGTGCACCTTTCCAGCAGCTATCTGCCTGGCGAGCAGGTGCCCCATGCCCGCGTGATGGACAACAACTGGACGCCGGTTTCCTTGGCCCGCCTGACGGGCTTGCAGTATGCCGTTGTGCGCAAGCCTGAGCCGGTTGATGTGGGCACACTGGGCTACAACTGGTCACTTTTCGGCACCAAATGCCTAACGCTTTTCAACTACAGCACCGCTAACATCGACATGAAGGCTACCGAGACGGCCGTTATGGCGATTTTGCGCCTTGCCACCCGCTTAGGGCTTATCAGCTACGACCTACACGGCGGCTACATCACCCAGGTGGTCAAGGAGAACCATTTGGTGCCCATCATCAATGAGCGTGCAGGCCTTTTACGCCGCATTGCGCACCCGGGTGACCATGTGAACGCAGGTGAGTGCCTTGCGCGTGTTTATGATCCTTACACCGGCGAGGAGCTTGAGGCGCTAGAATGCCCGGTCAATGGTACCGTCTTTTTTAGCCATACCAGCAGCTTGGCCACACAAAATAGCATTATCTACCGCATCATCGACGACAAGATCGTGGTTGACGAATAAGCCTTCGAGCTTTAGTCGCTTGAACCCTCTTCAGCTGATTCATCGTCAGTTGAATCCGTTGCGTCTGTGTCGGTCTGCTTTGAAGACGACACAGCCGGCATCTGTGGCTCCACATATTTGAAGAAGTCCGTTGAGAACAACAAATTCGAGACAGTCTGGTAGTTATAAACTCTCGACCTCATGTTGTCGATGTAGGACTGATCGATGCCAAGTGTGTTGTTGTTCAGGTCTATTTCGTTTCCTTGCAGATCAACACAGGTCTTTGTCGAGCTGTTGTACTTGCATTTGTCGCTGATGAACGACAAATCAGTGAAAGCCACAAACTGCGTTGAATCGGAAAGGATGTCCTGACCAATTAGCATGCGGGAGTCATAATCCCAACCCATCAAATTGGAGACCGTCGGGAGGATATCCAGGCTCATGCAGTACTTATCGACCTCAATGGGCTCTTCAATGGAAGTGCTGTATATGATGAGAGTGTTGCGGTAAGCATCCAACGTGTTCTGATTGATGCCCGTGATCTCCTCGACAATGTCCATGTTGTTGTAGGGCACATGGTCAGGGGCCAAAACGATAAGGGTGTCGTCAGCGATACCAGCCGTCTCGAGGTCGGCAAGCAGAGTCTCCATGGCTTTATCGAGTTCCATCTGGCAAGCAATGTAGGCCTGTGCACTTTCAGAGTAGGGGAGGTTAAGCGCCTTAACTGCTTCCTTGTTTTTGTAGGCCATCGCGTTGCCGCTCCAGTCGTAGGTCATATGACCACTGACTGTCATGTAGTAGCACAGGAATGGCTGAGAGCCGCTGTAAGTAGAGAAGCTCTCATTGATAAGGGTCACATCAGACTGGGGCCAGTAAGCATCACCGTTTTCATTGGTGTCAGGGATGTAGCCCTGGTCGGTGCCGTGCCAGTCGTAGCCCATGTTGGGGAAGGAATTGTTGCGGTTGTAATAGGTATAGCTGTTGTTGTGCCAGCCGGTCACATAGTAGCCTTCACGGGTTGCCTGGCGCCCAGCGGTGAATAGCATGTTCAAGCCAACATCGCCTGCCGTCTCCATTGAGATGTAGTCGCCATTGTTGGTCATGGTGCCACACAGGTTGTTCCACTCGCCGCCGCTGGTAGAACCGTACCAAAGAGGCGAGTAGTAGTTGTTAAACACAAAGCCGTTGTGGGCCATCTTGTAAAGGGTCGGGGTCCAGGTGGGGTTGATGCAGCAACCGTCCAAACCTTCTGCGGTAATCCAGATCAGGTTCTTGCCCTCAAACATGCCGGTGTACTCGTTTTTGGAGGTGCCTGTTCTGTTTGCGATGTAGTCAACCAGCGTTTGAACGTCGCTATCATTTCCAGAATCAGAGACAATCTGGTTCAAGTCGATCTCAAGCACATTAGAGCCGTAGTCAACAACCTGCGTCTCAGCCTGCGTGTCGTCAGTCTCTTCTTCGTCTTCGGTTGTTCCCTCATCCACCAACGAGCCGGTGCCGGTGTTTCCGGTGAGGGTGTTGCGCCCTGAGAGATACGTCGTGCAGGTGACGCCCAGTTTCTCCACAGAGTCGTTGACGGAAAAACCGTCAGTGTAAAGCGTATGCGGTGCTTGCGGACCACTTCCGCCAATGAGCAGTGCAATCATGAACAAAACGTGCACAACCAAAGAACCGGCGAGGGTCACGAAGTTGAAGGTCAGGTTTTTGTTGACGCGCAGGAAGTTTTTGCGCATGCCTAAGATGATAAAAACGATAGGCGCCACCAACACAAGGATGATGATGAGCAGCGCACCGATAATGCCGCTGATGACGATATCCATGAAGTCGAGAGCTTGGCCTGCAACGCCAAGAACGCCAAACAGAGCAAAGTAGGTTTGAAACACGCTTTTGTATACGGCCTCAGCGCATACCAGCACGCCGGTAAAGACGGTTAAGCCGATGGTAAGCCCCAATGCAAGCTTGTGACGTGCAAACTGGATGCCAAAGCCCAAAAGCAAACCTGCCGAGATGGCAAACAGTAGCGGATAGACAATCTCAAGGCCGATGCCGCCAAAGCTTGCAATATGAAACACCAGCTCCTGGAAGGCAAAGATAATGGCCAGATAGATGCCATAGGCATAGCTTTTGCTCTTTGCCGGGCCTCGGCGCGGTGTAAAGGTGTCGATGGTCTGGTCTTTGACATCTGCTGCAAAGGCGATTGCCTTTGTGGCGGGCGTGGTGGCAGCCGCAGTGCGTGCAAAGCTGTCTTTGCGCTGTGGAGCGTCTTGCTGGGCAAGAGCCTTTGTCTGCTGAGGGCGCCTTTGTGCGCTGTGTGCACCTTGACGCTGCGCTGGCCTTCTGGAGCCATTGTTTTGAGCGGAGCTACGGCTGCGGCGCTGTTGCTGTTCAATGTTGCGCGGGCTGTGTTGGCCTGTAATGCCAGCGGATTGCATGTTTTGAGATCTGCTGGAATCACCAACTACGGTTTGTCTGCGCACTTTGCGAGGCGCAGATTGCTGCTGATAGGCATTGCCTTCAGCTGCAGCGCGTGATGTTCGATTTTGTGTAGAGCGTTTAGAGGGGGTGCGTTTCTGGGTTCGGTTTGCGCTCGCTTCAGGCTCGCTTTCAATGCTGCCCAAAGAATGCTTTCCGTGTTGTGCCACTCGTTATCGCTTTCTGTATTTATTGGTTCTGAAAGACTATAACAGTTTTCAGACCCTCTCCAAAAAAACAAAGGGCGTTGCGGCTATTTATTCGCCAAATACCTCGACAGAAACTTCCGTTTTCTGCGTTTGGAGCGCGCTGCCCTTAAACACACCGCACTCGAGAGGGCAGTCGCTGTGGTCGCGGCCGCGGGCAATGGCAATGTAGTAGTCGCCCGCCTCGCAGTCGTTGGTTGGGTCAAGGCCCCACCATGTTGTGCCGTCGTAAAACTCCACCCACGCATGCGTTGCGCCTTCGCCCCACATCAGGCCGCTAACGTAACGGGCCGGGGTGCCATCCATGCGAAGCAGCGCTGCCAAGATATGGGCGTAATCTTGGCACACCCCACGCCCTAAAGCCGCAGCTTGTTCAGCGGTAGTCTTGACATTGGTGGCATCTGCGTCATATTCCATATGTTCATAAACAAGGTGGCTCAAGTGCAGCGCGCGAGTGAAGATATCTGTGCTTTCATCTGCAGCTTTTGCCTTTGCATACAGGTTTTTAATAGCATCAGCCGGCTGAGTGAGCGGGGAGGGGTAGGCAAAGTTTGCTTTGCAGCTAGTGCCACGCCCTTTGCGGGAATCGACGTGCGCAGTGCCGCTAACGCTGTAGACAAAATTCGAATGTGCCTGAGGGCAGGAACCAATGTAGAGCAAGTTTCCCCAGCCATCGGTCTGGGTTGAGCACTCGGAGAGAGGCTCAACGGTGCATGAATCCAGCTCGATAGTCTGTGCCGGGTCATCATGAGGAGCCACGCGCAGCGTAAAGCTGTGGTCAGTTACCGGCTCGGTCATCTCGAGACGGCAGGTGTATGTAAATTTCAGCACTTTCATGGGCGCTATTCTAGCAGGCGTGAGCCATGCACTTAGAAGCGCTTGGAGTTAATGGGGCTTATCTGACGGTCAAACGTGTAGGAAAGCGGCGGCTCTGCAGCCCAATCACCGGCGCACGGCCGCACAGACTGTTCGATTGTGGAATAGATATCGTCTTCATAGATATAGCCGCCCTCTTCAGGAATGGCAGCGGTCGAGATCACAAGGTTTTCGTCAAACCAGATGTCACGGTCGATTATCAAAAGTGCACATCCGCACCGAAACACAACAGATTGCACCGTCTTGAGCTTGTTCTTGCGCAGCGAGCCTTCGGAAAGCACTACGGTGTCTACCACAAGAAAGATGTCGTCGATGGTCATCTGGATGTCTTGCTTGGTGGTTTGCTTGCCCCTTGGGTGCCAGATGGCAGCAGGGCTGTCTTCAACAGCGGAAAGAATCGCGACGTCTTCGCACGCGCGCCCTGGGCCAATGCACAAACTTTCGTGTTCGTTGATGATGTCGATGGTGACGCCGCCCAAATCGAGGCGAACCATCTTATGTGCTTGATCAGGGGAGGTGGCAAGCAGGTATGCCTCATATGATTCGACGGTCCAACCAATAAACGAACGCAGCATACGTGTGGTGTCGTCGTCAAACAACTGGGTGGTCTCGATCACAAAAAGCTCCTTTACGTGCAAACCGAACAGCTCATATGGTGCCATAAACCTACCAGATTTTTTCAAATATGCGTTTGTTTTAAGGCGTTATTACGTTATACTTCCGTCTTGCGCTTGCAAAGGCGCACTCAAGGAAGTCTGCATGGTGGGTATAGCGCAGTTGGTTAGCGCGCCAGATTGTGGCTCTGGAGGCCGAGGGTTCGAATCCCTTTACCCACCCCAGATTTTCCTTGCAAACTTGAGTGAGTTATGTATAATAACTTCTCGCGTTTGGACCGGTAGCTCAGCTGGCAGAGCAGGGGACTCTTAATCCCAAGGTCCAGGGTTCGAACCCCTGCCGGTCCACCAAATGTAAATAACGGCCCCTCGCGGGGCCGTTTTTTATTGCCGCTGCGGTGCGCGTTTTTCGCGCACGGCGCATCAAAGGTGCCCCAACTTGTGTGCGGCGGGCATCGAAGATCGGGAACTTCGGCTGAAACATCGGAGTTGCCCAGCCTGTGTGCGCCCCGCATCGGAGTTGCCCAGCTTGTGTGCGGGAGGCATCGAAGATCGCCAACTTTAGCTGAAACATCGGAGTTGCCCAGCCTGTATGCGCCCCGCATCGAAGGTGCCTCGGGTTGTATGCGCTCTAGCCTACAACGAGTTCGTAGATGGTCTTGACCATAAAGATGGCCAGCACAACCAACATGATGGGGCGGGTGATGTTGGCACCGTTTTTCAAAAACATCCTGCTGCCCAATAAGTTGCCCAGCATGTTGAAGGCGCCGGCAATAAGCCCCAGCACAAGCCAGACCTGGCCGTTAACAAGAAAGACAATGAGGGCGGCCAAGTTGGTGGTGAGGTTGACGGCCTTGGTGGTGCCAGCTGCATCTTTGAGCGTCAAGTGGGCAATGCCGGTAAAGGCAATCATCAAAAAAGTGCCCGTGCCGGGGCCATAGATTCCGTCGTAGATGCCGATGCAGCAGGCGATGAGCATACACAAAGCGATGGAGCGACGGTCGAAAGGCGAGTTTTCGTTTTCGTCTAGCGGGCGCCCGCGCATGAGATACAGCGCCGTTGCAGGGATCGCAAACAGCATGATGATGCGAAAGACGCCGTCGGGGATGAGTAGTGCCAGGTTTGCACCAATGGCAGAGCCAACAAAGGCCATGGCAATGCAGGGTAGGGCGCGTTTTGCCTTGATAAGCCCCTCTTTTGCATAGCGGATGGTTGAGACAGCTGTGCCCATGGAGCTCATGAGCTTGTTGGTGCCGAGCACCATGTGCATAGGTAGGCCGGCCATCATATAGCCTGGCAGGCTAATGAGGCCACCTCCACCTGCAATCGCATCGACAAAACCTGCGAGAAACGCAAATGGCAGCACAATGAGAAAGGGTGCAATCTGGGTAAGAAAATCGACCATCAGTTCCACTTCAACAACTAGTTAAGGGCCGCATTCGGCATCACAAATTTGGTGCAATACACAGGTTTTTAGCCTTTCTGCGAAACGTTGGTCGACATGCTCTGGCGTTTCGCTAACTGCCCGATTGCGTTAGAGTACATAGCGCACACATTATATGTTAAGGAGGAGTACATGGGTGGCATTCCCTTTGGGGCAAAGCGCGGGCATGAAGTGGCAAGCGAGTTGCGCACATTTGAGGCAATATGGCAGATCAGCTATATCCACGACGCATTGCTGCCTGCTGATTTTTGCTCCGCCGCATATTTAAACGACGGCTCTAGCTTCAAAACGCGCACCCGCACCACGTTGGAAGGCGCGCTGGTGGATACGGAGCTTTCCGAGCAGGATGCCCGCACCTATATTGAGGCGCTTATTGATGCCGGCATATTCGATTGGATGCGTGTGTATAAACCCGCGCAAGGGACCTTTGTGAAGTACAGCACCGAGTGGAGATTACAAATCGACTTTGCAAAACCGGAGGCAGGGCGCACTCCAAAACCGTTTGTGGTGGAAGGGGAGAATTGTTTCCCTGACAACTACGAGCTCATCCAAAAGCTGCTTATGAGCGTGCCGCGCCAGAATGAAACTGCGCCAAGTGAGGAGGACTAGTAGACGCTGACGTCCGTCTCGTCAACGTTGATGACGTCTGCATTGGAAGGGGAGGCACCGGTAGCCATAGCCAGCTGCTCCATGCTGGCACGGGCAAGCGACATGGGGTCCGCGGGCGTGCACCCGTCGATGGAGGCCTGTGCCTCGCTTCCGGCAACGTAGGCCACGACCACGGCGTAGACGGTAGCCGCCAAGCCGCACACGCCGGCTGCTACCAACAGGGCAGCCCCTGCAGCTGTGCTCACTATGCCGTTTCCGTTGCTCAAAACAACTCCCTTCGATTGTGTGCAGCTAAGGATACCAGCATTACTGCCGATTCCCAAAAATACTGCACAACATTCGGCAGATGTGCCCGCTCTTTCAGGTGAACTTAAGGTTTGCTGCTTAGTATAAGGGCCAAGGTCGGAGAGCAAAGGTTTTCCCTTCCTTTCCTTTCCCTTTGCGACTCGGCATATCCTCCGGCCATGCATATGCTTTGAGCAGCTCCGTTTTCCCTTCCCGGATCTGCTCATTTTTTTGATAAAAATCCTAAAAATAGTTTGCAATAGCTAACTTCTAGTGGTGGGCCATCTGTTCTTAGACGATGCCATGTGCAACCTCTACTACGGGAGCTATAGCTTGCCGACCTATCAGGCGCATTTCAGCCCCTGGGTCTTTGTGGTGGCAACGCTGCTTCCGGTTGTGTTGCTCATCTGCATTAACCTGTTTGGGCTGGCGCGCAAGATGCAATGCACGCCGCTGCAATTCTTGCGACATGAGACTTCCAAAGATTCCACGGCGCGCCAAGTTTCGCTTTCGCCGCGTCTTGGTTTTATTTCGCGCTTCCGCATTCGCGTGTTTTTGCGCAACCTGCCCAACTTCATCACGCTGTTTTGCGGCATCATGTTCGCCAGCTTACTGCTGCTGTTTGGTCTGTGCATGCTTCCCACCATGACGCACTATTCCGACAACCTTGCCGAGGATATGACCAGCGAATATCAATACACTCTAAATGAACCGTTGGAGCTTAATGGGACCCAATCGCAGCGTGAGGCTGCAGCAGCCCAGCACACGCTCGATATAACCGACCCGAGCGAACTGAGCGCAAGTGAAAAAGAACGCCTGGAAAAGCTGGCTGAGCAAATAGATGATGATGCCCATGCAATCAACAGTGTTGAGAACGATTCCAGTGCTATTGAACAGGCAGAAAAGGCGTGTGTGGCATCGCTTGAGATTGCCCGTGTGATGGGTGATGACAACGAGGAAGTCACGATCTATGGCATCAACCCGAACAGCCGCTACTGGACTGATTTGGATGTCTCAGACGGCAAGGTGCTGGTGGGGAAGGGCACCTGCAAGAAGTGCGGCATTGCTTTAGATGAGGTCTTCTCTATGACCAACAAATACACTGGTTGGACCTATGACGTAGCGTGCGGCGGTGTTGTGGGTGAGAACACCTGTATGAACATCTACATGAGCATTGAGCGCTTTAACAGCCTATTTGGCAACGATGATGACTATTTCAATATGTATGTTTCTGATGAACCGCTTCAGCTTGATAGCTGGATTTTGGCCACTACGTTGACCCCGGCCGATATGACTGCCATCGGTGAGCAGATGGAAAGCAGCTTTGAAGACATGATCGGAATAGTCGATGCCGTTGCTGTAATCATCTACCTCATCTTGATGTATCTGCTTACAAAGACTGTTATCGACCACAGTGCCCGCGACATCAGCTATATGAAGGTGTTTGGCTACCGCGACCGCGAAGTCAACAAAGTTTATTTGACAGCTATCACAACTACCGTGGTGGTTTCCCTTGTTGTGTGTATTCCCATCATCATAGTGGCGATTGGCGCACTGATAAAAGTTGCAATGATGTCTTATAGCGGCAATATAGCGGCTTACTATCCGCCTGCGACTCTTGTGGAAATTCTTGTCATCGGAATCGTGACGTATGCAGTTGTCGCCTTGTTACACACGCGCCGCATCAAGAAGGTGCCCATGGCGTTAGCTTTGAAGGTGCAGGAGTAAATAAGCCCGCATGCTCTGTTTCTAGTGGTGCTACCATGGCAGCGTAAAACCTGCATTTGAAAGGTGCCCAACATGAGTGAGTTGACTCGATTTTCCGTTGCTATGCCTGCCGATTTGATGGAAGAGCTGGACCGCTACACGGCACGCCGTGGCGTTGCAAAGAACCGCTCGGAAGCTATTCGAGATCTGGTGCGCAGTGCTCTGGTTGATGAGACGGTGGAAGACCCGGATGCTCAGATTTTTGGCACCTTGACCATGGTTTTTGACCACCATGCCAACGATCTGCGCGACAAGCTCGACAGCATCCAGCATGCTCACTGCAGCGAGGTTGTCTCGAGCATGCATGTGCATGTTGATGAGCACAACTGCTTGGAAGTCATCATCATGAAGGGCGCAAGCTCGGTGGTGCGCGGCATTAGTGATGCGTTGTTGGGTACTAAAGGCGTGCTCCACGGCAAGCTGGTCGTTACTGCCATTGCCCCTGAGGGCCACACGCATGAGCACGAACATGCGCACGAGCACACGCACGAGCACACGCATGAGTTCTAGCAGCGGGAGGCTTGTATGACGCACCCGTTTGCCTACGGTGAAGATGAGCTTGCCTACCTGAGTGGTGCCGATGAGCGCATGGGAGCCTATATCACCCAACTGGAGCAGGAAGGCTTCAGGCCATCACGCCCTGTTGAAGAAGACGCCTTTGCATGCCTTATCCGTGCCATCAATGACCAGCTCATCAGCCTAAAAGCGGCAGCAACCATTTGGGGCCGAGTTACGGATGCTTTTGGGGACCCGCCCACGCCACGTGCTCTTGCCGCGGCGACCCCTGAAGAGATCCACGCCTGTGGCACTACGCTGAAAAAAGCGGAGTATATGCACGACATCGCCTGCATGGTTGAGGCTGGCACTCTCGATTTGGAGGGTTTGCGCAGCTCGCCTGACGCTGAGGTCATCGACACCTTGGTCAGCCTGCGCGGCATCGGGCTTTGGACGGCCGAGATGCTGCTCATCCACTGCTATGAGCGCCCCGATGTTATCTCGTTTGGGGATGCTGCCATCCGCCGGGGTTTGTGCATGCTGCACGATATAGACCCAAAGGCTTTGACGCGAGAGCAGTTTGATGAGCTGACGGCCGTCTATCATCCGTATGCCACCACCGCCTCAATCTATCTTTGGTACCTCTCCAAGCAGTAGAGCTGCAGCTGGCGTTATTTGTCTGTTTGCTGCGTTAATAGACGTGCAAGGTTGCGTCTAAAACGCTCCCTGTCTTGCTGCGTGAAAGCGGCAGGCCCGCCTGTGCGCCCGCCGCGCCTGCGCTCCACCTTCTCAACGTGGCGCATGTAAAGCGCTGAGTCGATGGTCTCGGGTGAGTAGATGCGCCCGCGCACGCCGATGGCCGCTGCGCCTTTGCCCAAACACATCGCTGCAAGCCCGATGTCTTGGGTGACTACGATGTCGCCAGGCTGCAAACGCTCAACAATGGCAAAGTCAGCGCTGTCGGCACCGATGGCAACCGTCATAGTGTCCACCCAAAAACCAGCCTGGGGCGTGCGGGGGTCATTTGGGCGCAAGGAGCGTTCGAGGTTTTGTGTGGTGTTTGCGCTGATGAGCACTGGCAAGCGGTGCGAACGAGCTGCGCTCAGGGTCTCCTTGATAACCGGGCAGGCATCGGCATCAATGACGATGAGGCGGCCTGCAGGGTGTTGCCAGCGTGCCTTGAGGGCCGCCGTATGCAGCGCCGTGTAATGTGCCCCTTCCTCGGAAAGATCGCTTTTGTAAAGCGTCACCTTTTCAATGCTGCCCGAGGCGGCAAAGGGGGCATCTAAATCAGCGCAGGTCAGGTCTACTTTGCGCGCCAGGGTGATGTGGGGCACAAAGGGCCTATCTTCAAGCTCGATCCCGATGCAGGAAAGCTCGTGGCGCAGCGTTTCGGCTAGTTCAGCAAAGTCGGTATCGTCTGCAAAGCCTTGCCAAAGGGTCGCTCGCTCGTCTTTGCCAAAGTGGCCCAAGTCGTCCAAATCTGCATCGAATGCGCTCATCTGGGCACATGTCGCATCTATGGCGGCGGCGATACGCTCGCATGCGTCATCGGGCTGCTCGCCTAAGAAGGCCAATGTCACGTGCAGGTTTTCAAGCGGCAGCGTCTTTATTCCGTGCAGCTCGTTGAGCTCGTCAAGGGTGTCTTGAAGCGCGCTTTGCATACTTTGAGGGATTTCAGCTGCAATAAACAGGCGCACGCTTTTTCTCGCTTTCGATTTTTGGGCCGGTGATGCAATTCTACCCTTATGCTCGCTTTGCTGCGGAGTGCTACACTGCTTTCGGAAAAAACGAACTCTAGGCTATAGAGAGGGCAGGAGGCAAACCGTATGACCCTGCAACAACTTCGCTACCTCATTGCAATTGCTGAGTGCGGCTCCATCAGCTCGGCGGCTCACAGCTTGTTTATTTCGCAGTCGAGCCTTTCTGTTGCCGTGCGCGAGGTGGAACAAGAAACGGGCGTTCAGGTGTTTCAGCGCTCCAACCGCGGCATCACCCTTACCAGCGACGGCATTGAGCTTTTAGGCTATGCCCGCCAAGTGGTTGAACAGGCTGATTTGATGAACCAACGCTACGCTCGTGGCGCATCTTCGCAGGTCAAGCGCTTGTCTGTTGCGACTCAACACTATGCATTCTCCGTTGAAGCCTTCGTTGCCTTGGCAGAGACTCACAACCTGGATGAATACACCTTCATTTTGCGCGAGACACGCACAGCAGAAATCATCGATGACGTGCGTGAGTTCAGAAGCGACATCGGCATTCTGTATTTGGACCATTTCAACAGCCGCGTGCTTAGCAATGCCTTATCCGACAGCGATCTGGTGTTCACGCCGCTTTTTAAATCGAAGCCCCACATTTTTGTGGGAAGCCACCACCCGCTGGCCGGGCGCGAAATCTTGACCATTGCCGATTTGGAGGACTACCCGCGCTATTCCTTCGAGCAGGGAACGGCCAACTCGTTTTTCTACTCCGAGGAACCTTTAAGCTCGCTGCCCCACAAGAAGAATATTCTCTATAGCGACCGTGGAACGCTTTCCAACCTTTTGACCCATCACGAGGGCTACACCGTCTCTACTGGCGTGCTTTCAAGCGAGATGCATTCCGGCATCGTCTCGATCCCTCTTGAGACCGACGAGGAGATGACGGTGGGCTACATTTTGCACTGTGAGCGCAAACCCTCCGAGCTGGTGCAAGCCTACATTGAAGCCCTCAAAGAGCAGATCAGCGCCTACGGTTTTTAGCGAAAGACGCGGATGATGTCGCCTTCATCTAATGCGGTGTCACAGGTGATGATGTAGCGCTCGTTGGTGTGGTTGGCAACCGCGGTGTTGGTATCTTCGGTCTCATCGGGTGCCCAGCCCTCTTTGGTGTTTGCGCTCAAAATCTCGGCGCGGCTTGCGGCGATGTGCTCGATGCTGCTCATATGCAGCGCGCATACCGGTTTGCCAGGCGAGAGCACCTCAAAGCGGTTTGCAAGCGCAAAGCGGTTGCGGCAGCGCACCTCTGCTCGGTAGCTTCCATCTTCCAACTGTTCGCAAGACAGGGCTTGAGCTGCCCATTCGGTGGTGCGCACGTAGTCTACGCTGCCATGGGTCTGGTGGGCCGGGCCAAAGAAAAACCCGGTGGAGTAGGGACGGTGGCTCACATATTCCAGCTCGCTTGCAAAATCAGTTGGGTCAGCACCATCAAGCACCTGGCGGTAGGCGTTGACCACGCAAGCCACGTAGTAAGCCTTCTTGTTGCGCCCCTCGATCTTTATGGAATCGATGCCGGCAGCAGCCATGGCATCCAAGTGCGCCAGCATATTGAGGTCTTGGGCGTTTAAAAGGTATGAGCCATGATCATCCTGCTCGACGGTGTAGTACTCGCCGGGGCGTTTTTCCTCCACGAGCTCATAGCTCCACCGGCAGCTTTGGGCGCAGTTGCCCTCCAAGGCACTGCGGCCACAGGTGAAGTCGCTGATGAGGCAGCGGCCTGAGTAGGCCATGCACATAGCGCCGTGGGCAAAAGCCTCAAGCTCAAGCTCAGATGGAAGCTGCTTTTTCATGGCGGCAATTGATTCAAGTGACATCTCGCGGGCGCAGACGATGCGGTTTGCACCCAACTCATGCCACACAAGGGCTGCTTGGGCGTTCGAGACGGATGCCTGGGTGCTCACATGCACCGCTACGTCGGGGGCGTATTTCCGGGCCAAACGCAGCGCGCCAAGGTCGCCCACAATGACGGCGTCGACGCCGGCGGCCTGCAAGGCTTCAAAATAGGCGGGGAGTGCGGCGATGTCTGCCTCATGCATAACGATGTTGCAGGTGACGTGCACTTTTACATTGTGTGCATGCGCATATTCAACCACTCGGGGGATGTCACTGAGCGGGAAGTTGCAGGCGCGTGCCCGCATGCCGAAGCGCTCGCTTGCCAAATAGACGGCATCGGCACCAAAACGTATGGCATATTCAAGCTGCTCAAAGCCACCGGCAGGGGCAAGCAACTCGGGTTTGCTTGCCATTTAGCGTGCACCTCCCGTCTGCCCGTGCCAATCTGCATCCGGGTTAAACATGGCGCCTTCGGCAACCATCTCGGCGCTCATCTGAACGTACGAATCTGCAGCGGCTGAGCACATCTCTTTGGCCTCGGCTTCGCTTAGGGTGCGCACCAGCTTGCCAGGCACACCCACAATCAGACTGCGCTCGCCGAAGACTTTGCCTTGGGGCACCACGGCACCTGCGGCAACCATGCTGCCAGCGCCAATGTGTGCCCCGTTGAGCACAACTGCGCCCATGCCAATAGTGCAACCGCTTTCAATGGTGCAGCCGTGCACAATCGCGCCATGCCCTATGGTCACACCTTCGCCAATCTCTAGGGGAAACCCGCGGTCAATGTGAAGCACGGCACATTCCTGAATATTGCTGTTTGCGCCTATGGTGATTGTCTCCTCGTCTGCACGCACCTGTGCGCCGCCCCATATAGAGACGTTTTCGCCTATGTTTACAGTGCCGAGGATGCCCGCAGCAGGCGAGATGCGGCAGCTGGGGTGCGCTTTAACGCAGAAATAGGTAGACATGTAGAGCCTCTTTGCGGGTCTTGAAAACACTTGAAACGTTGAGGGCTACTTTACACCAGCAAACCGCTACCATAAAGGAAGCGAACCTCTGACTGGGAGGTAGCCTAAATTAGCATACTCAGAGGTTCGCTCTCCACTGCACAGTAAAGCAGCCTATTTTTTCAGACGGGTTAACTAAAAAAGAATTCCGCTCATAAGCCCCGGGTAGCCCAAAAGCAGCGCAATCAAAACCGCAAAAAAGAGGTAGGGGATGATGAAGGGGATCTTGCCGATGCCTTTTTTGCGCTGATACAACCAGCAGACGGCCAAGGTCAGGGCAAAGCACAGCAGGTTTGCATAGCCCATGGCGGCACTGCTGAAGAACAGAAAGACAAAGTCGATGGCAAGCACGGGGATGCGGTCTTTGCCTTTGCGCCAGATGAGCACAAGGCCGATAAGGCTGATGAGCAGGGTGAAGATGGCGCCGATGGCGGCAGGCACCACCACGGAAGAAAAGATGTTGCCCTGAACAAGTGCAAATATGCGCCAGGCCACGCCGCCGAGCAAAGCCACAAAGCTTGCAATGAGGATGCCGATGGAATAGGAACGCGAACCGGCAAAGGCAGTGGAGCCTTGCAGGCTGTGATTTGCGTTTGTGGTGCTTTGCCAGACGCGTTGTGCCTCGCGGGCGCGCTGCTCGTCATCTTCGCCCACAACGTGGGCATCCACATCAATGGGGCCGCTGGATTGCTGCTGGCCGCCCCCAAAGGGGTTGCCGCCGCCAAAGGGGCCTGCGTTGTTGCCATCGCCAAGGGAGCTATTCATAAGCAACGGTAAAAGCTGCATGAGCAAACGCCACATCTAAGCCAACACCTCCTCAACGGCACCTGGCAGCTCTGAAGGAGCTTCAATAATTATGCTGGCGGCATTGAGCTCATCTGCCTCACCAAAGCCATAGGCACAGCCAATAGATGCGATGTGAGCTTTGCTTGCCACCTCAATATCGTGAAACCTGTCGCCGACCATCACATGGGGGCCAGGGTGCGTCTCTTCGGTGATAACGCGCTGGTAAATCTCCCATTTTGCAAGGCCGGGAAAGTCTTGTGCACAATGGTACACGTCAAACCACTCATCGAGGTTGTAAAACTGCCGGTGGGCATCGCGGTAAGCGTGGCGGCAGTTGCTCAAAAAGGCCAAGGTGTAGCCTGCCTGTTTGAGCTGTGTGAGCGCCTCGGGGATGCCCTCAAACAAGCGCCCCTGCCCACTGGAGCTTAAACGGTCCATTTCTGCACCGACGATATGGGCGGCATTTCTCCACACCTCTTCGGGCAGCTGCGGGGTAAAGGTCTGCCACATGTCGCTGGTGGTCCAGCCCAACCAATGGCTGATCCACTCGTCATCGTATTCCTGGTGTGCCAGATAACCTTCCTTTTCAAGCCAGGCCACACCCTTTCTGAACGCAGGGCCATAGACGCGCATGCTGTCATGTAGCGTGCCGTCGTAGTCGAAAAATATGGTGCCCTTCTTCACGCGTGTGACCGTGCCTCTCAAAGTAAAACCAATGCGCGCGGCCTATTTTAAAGCTGCTTGATGAGGTTGACCATCTCAATGGCGCCCAAAGCGCACTCGTAGCCTTTGTTGCCCGCTTTAGAGCCGGCACGCTCGATGGCCTGCTCGATGGTATCGGTGGTGATCACACCAAACATTACCGGCACACCGCTTGCCATGGCAGCCTGTGCCACGCCCTTGGAGACCTCGGCGCAGACCACGTCGTAGTGGCTGGTGGCCCCGCGAATAACTGCGCCCAGCGTGATAACGGCATCATATTTGCCGCTTTCTGCCATCTTCTTTGCAATCAGCGGAATCTCGAAGGCGCCGGGCACCCAAGCCACGTCGATATCGTCTTCGGCCACGTCATGGCGGACTAAACCATCAACGGCGCCTCCCACTAGCTTGTTGACGATGATTTCGTTAAAGCGGCTGGCAACAATGCCCACCTTGATGCCCTTGCTTACAACTTTGCCTTCCAACTTGTTCATGGTGTTTCTCCTGTTCTTTCAAAGGCTTGCAGCTTCTTGCTTGCCTTTTTGCTTCCGTTGCTTATTCAATGTCGAGCATGTGGCCCATCTTTTCCTGCTTGGTGCGCAGGTAGAAGGCATCGTGCTCGGTTGCTGCCACCTTAATGGGTACGCGCTCAACAATCTCAAGACCGAAGTCGCTGAGCTGATAAATCTTGTCGGGGTTGTTGGTCAAAAGCCTCATGGTCTTCACACCAAGCTCGCGCAAAATCTGTGCGCCGATGTAGTACTCGCGCATGTCGGCCTCAAAACCTAAGGCTAAGTTTGCCTCAAGAGTGTCCATACCGGCATCTTGCAGCTCGTAGGCCTTCAGTTTGTTCACCAAGCCGATGCCGCGGCCTTCTTGGCGCATATAGAGCACGATGCCACGCCCTTCAGCTTCAACCTGCGTCATGGCTGCCTGCAGCTGTTGCCCGCAGTCGCAGCGCAGCGACCCGAAGGCATCCCCGGTCAAGCACTCGCTGTGCACGCGAACCAGCACATTCTCACCGTCGCCGATGTCGCCTTTCACCAAGGCGATGTGGTGCTCACCGTTGAGCTTGTTGATGAAGGGCTTGGCGCGAAACGTCCCGTATGCAGTGGGCATGGCGGCATCCGCCACCTGCTCGACGAGCACCTCGTTGCGCTTGCGCCAGGCTTGCAGCGCCTTGATGCTGATGATCTTCATATCGAGCTTTGCTGCCAGCTCCATAAGCTCGGCGGTGCGCATCATCTGGCCATCATCGCGCATGACCTCGCAGCACAAACCGCAGGGCTCAAGGCCTGCCAGGCGGCATAAGTCAACAGTGGCTTCGGTGTGGCCGTTGCGCTCAAGCACACCACCTTCTTTTGCCACCAGCGGAAACATATGCCCCGGGCGCCTGAAGTCGGTAGGCTTGCTGCCTGGCTCAACGCACTTGCGAGCTGTCAGGCCACGCTCGGCAGCAGAAATACCGGTGGTGGTTTCTGCATGGTCGATGCTCACCGTGAAGGCGGTCTCGTGGTTATCGGTGTTCTCGCTGACCATAGGCGGCAGTGCCAGCTTGTTGGCAATCTCGCTGCTCATGGGCATGCAGATAAGGCCGCGGGCATGCACAGCCATCAAATTGACGTTTTCGGTGGTGGCAAACTGGGCCGCGCAGATAAAGTCACCCTCGTTTTCGCGGTCGGGGTCGTCCACACACAGGATGACCTTGCCATTTTTCAGGTCTTGAAGGGCTTCTTCAATGGTGTTGAAATCACTCATGATTAAAATCCGTTCTCAATCAAAAAATCCATACTGATGCCGCTTTCGTTTTCAGACTGCGCAGCAGGAGCAAACAGTTTTTCCACGTATTTGCCGATGACGTCGTTTTCCAGGTTCACAACATCGCCCACACGCTTTGAGCCCAAAGTGGTCTGCGTGCGGGTGTGGGGGATGATGCTCGCGGCAAAGGTGCTGGCAGCCACACGGGCTACCGTCAGGCTGATGCCATCAATGGCAACCGAGCCTTTCTCGATGATGTAGTGCATGATCTCGGCTGGGGCCTGGATGGTGTACCACACGGCGTTGTTGTCCGTTTCAATGCGCGTGATGCGCCCTGTGCCATCAATATGCCCTGAGACAATATGGCCACCAAAGCGCCCGTTCATTTGCATGGCACGCTCAAGGTTTACCTTTGAGCCAATTGTCAGCGCGCCCAAAGAGGAGCGCTCAAAGGTCTCATGCATGCAATCGGCGCTGAAGGTGTCGCCATTGATGCTTTGCGCTGTCAGGCACACGCCGTTAACGGCGATGCTGTCTCCAATTTGGGCATCTTGCAGCACGTATGGTGCACGAATGGTGATGCGCCCAGAAGCACCGCTTTTGTTTAGGGCGACAACTTCGCCCAACTCCTCGACTATGCCAGTGAACATGAGGGCACCTCGCATTCTATGAGCAGGTCGTCGCCAAGCTCGGTGACGGTTGGATGGTTGAGCAAAAGCGCCTCCGACGGCAGGTTCACGCCTGTGCCGCCGATGGGGGAGGGCGCGCTTTGCCCGCCGAAGAGCTTTGCGGCTATATAGGCCTGCACTCGGTTGACGCAGCCGCTTTGAAGAAGCGACCAATGCATGCTCGCCCCACCCTCAACAATGCAGGAGTCGATATCGTGCTTGCCTAAATAGCTGAACAACGCCTTTAAATCCACGGTGCCATCTGCTCCGGGCAGCTCCAGCACGGTGCAGCCCGCGTTTGTGAGGGCGTCTGCCTTGGCATGATCGGAAATGATTGAGCAGGCGATGATGGTTGGCACTTCGCCTGCCGTTTTTACCAGTTGGCTATCCAGCGGGGTGCGCAAGTTTGAATCGGCCACTACGCGCACGGGATTGCGAGTCTGTTGGCCTTTAATGCGGCAGGTCAAAAGCGGGTCATCTGCCAGCACTGTGCCAATGCCTACCAGCACCGCCGCAGCAGCCTGGCGGTCTGCATGCACCTTTGCACGTGCCGTCTCGCCGGTGATCCACTTGCTTTCACCACAGTGAGTGGCGATCTTGCCATCTAGAGTCATGGCATATTTCATGGTCACATAAGGCATACCGGTTGTTATGTAGTGCATCCATGCCTTGTTTAACTGGCGACACTCGTCTTCGGCCACGTGTTCAGTGACTTCGATGCCTGCCTCTTTAAGCCATGCGATGCCTTTGCCGGCCACCAAAGGGTTTGGGTCGGGTGCGCCCATAACGACGCGCTTGATGCCGGCCTCGATGAGCGCCTCGCAACACGGTGGCTGCTTGCCGGTGTGGCAGCACGGCTCCAACGTTACATAGGCGGTGGAGCCCTTTGGGCTGCGTGTGCAGGCTGCAAGGGCTTCGCGCTCGGCATGCAAGCCGCCGTATTTTTTGTGCCAGCCCTCGCCGATAATCTCGCCATCGCGCACGATCACGCAGCCAACCTGTGGGTTGGGGTTGACCCAACCGGCTCCGCGCTCGGCCAAACGCAAAGCACGACGCATATATTCAATATCGCTCATGTGGTTAACCCACCTTCTCCCATCCAGACTGTACTGTCGGTTCCGGATTTGCACCGGATCAGCCACCCTTTAAAAGCAGCTCGCGGACTTTCACCGCCGGTCGGGAATTGCACCCTGCCCTGAAGATGTATTTGATTTGGTTGAAAGACTAGCTGCGAGCTGCAGTGCTGTCAAGGCAAGGCGACTCGAGATTTGGCCTAGAGGGGAGAGGTTTTATAAAAGATGTGAAGGTGGGGTGCACATGCGAATTTATTCTTGTGTTGGCAAGAGCAATCGCATACAATACCTTTTCGTGTGTTTACCCGTTGCTTAGTGAGTGCCCCACACCCCGGACACCAACCCAGCTTCGGGCGTATTGGAAGGCGCGCATTCACACGGCGTGCCACGAAGAAGAAGGGTGGTAGCATTTCTATGACTATCTCCAAAGAGCAGAAGGCCGCTCTCATCAAAGAGTACGGCAAAAACGAGTCTGACTCCGGTTCCGCCGAGGTCCAGGTCGCAATCCTTTCCTATCGCATCAAAGAGCTGACTGAGCATGTGAAGGTCCACAAGAAGGACCACCACACCCGCCGCGGCCTGCTGATGCTCGTTGGTAAGCGTCGCCGCCTGCTGACCTACATCAAGAACCGTGACATCAACGAGTACCGTGAGCTCATCGCTAAGCTCGGTATCCGCGACAACGTCTAATTCGGGTTTTAAGCGCCCCCTGAGAAAGGGGGCGCATTTTTGCGCCTTCGGGCGCTGTTGGTTTGTCCGTGCCACATGGGGTGGCATGGTTGTAGAAGAGAGAAAAAGAAAATGTCTAAAGTTACACATGAGTTTGATCTGTACGGCAAGCATTACGAGCTCGAGACCGGCGAGTTGGCCAAGCAGGCCACCGGTGCTGTGGTCGTCAAGCAGGGCGAGACCATGCTTTTGACCACTGCAGTCGTTTCCAATGAAAAGCGCGATCTCGACTTCTTCCCGCTGACTGTTGACTTCATCGAGAAGATGTATGCCGTTGGTCGCATTCCTGGCGGCTATTTGAAGCGTGAGTCGCGCCCCAGCGACAAGGGCACCCTGACCGCACGCATGGTTGACCGCCCCATCCGTCCGGGCTTCCCCGATGGTTTTAGGTATGACACCCACATTGTCATCACCACTTTGTCTTGCGACCAGGTCAACCAGCCTGACGTCATCTCCATCATGGGCGCATCCGCTGCATTGATGGTGGGCGGCGTTCCCTTTGACGGGCCTTGCGCCGGCGTGCGCATTGCTCGCGCCACCGACGAAGAGGGCAACAAGTCCTACGTGGTTAACCCCACCTTCGAGGAGGATGCAGCATCCGATTTGAATCTGACCGTTGCTGGCACCAAGGAGTACATCTCCATGGTTGAGGCCGGTGGCGATGAGATTCCGGAAGACGAGATGCTTGACGCTCTCGAGTTTGCCCAGAAGGTCATTGGCGAGTTCTGCGACGAGCAGCAGAAGTTCTTGGACAAGTGCGATATCACTGCCAAGGAATACGAGCTTGACCAGCCTGTGCCTGAGGTCATCGATCAGGTTGCAACCTATTACGATCAGATGTATGCCGCACTGCAGGATGCCGACAAGCTTTCTCGCTTGGCAAAGGTTGAGGAGCTGAAGGCTGAGATTAAGGCTTCCTTTACTGAGGAGCAGCAGATGGCCTATGGCCGCGAGATTGCTGCCGCAAGCAAGGCTTTGGAGAAGAAGGCTATGCGCACCATGGTGCTGACCACCGGCGAGCGCGTTGACGGCCGTGCCGTTAACGAAGTCCGCCCGCTGATGATCAAGCCGGGCTACCTGCCCCGCGCCCATGGTTCGGGCCTGTTCCAGCGTGGCCAGACCCAGGTTCTTTCTGTGCTGACTCTGGGTATGCTCAACGAGTGGCAGCGCCTTGACACCATCGACCCTGCCGAGGGCAAGCGCTACATCCACCAGTACAACTTCCCGCCGTATTGCACCGGCGAGGTCGGCCGCATGGGTGCTCCTAAGCGCCGCGAGCTCGGCCATGGTGCCTTGGCTTCCCGTGCGCTGGAGCCGATGATCCCCAGCGAGGAGGAGTTCCCTTACACCATTCGTGTTGTCAGCGAGGTTATGGAGTCCAACGGTTCTTCTTCCATGGCTTCTACCTGCGGTTCCACCTTGGCTTTGATGGATGCAGGCGTGCCCATCAAACGCCCGGTTTCCGGCGTTGCCATGGGTCTTATCAAGGAAGGCGACGAGACCGTCATCCTCACCGACATCCAGGGTCTTGAGGACTTCTTGGGCGATATGGACTTCAAGGTTTGCGGCACCACCGAGGGCATTACCGCTCTGCAGATGGACAACAAGGCTCGTGGACTGTCCACCGAGATTTTGGGCAAGGCTTTGGCTCAGGCCAAGGAAGGCCGCGCTCACATTCTGGACGCCATGCTGGCAGAGATTGCCGCACCTCGCGAGGAGCTCTCCGAGTTTGCTCCGCGCATCATCACCATCACCATCCCGTCTGACAAGATTCGCGACGTCATCGGCAAGGGTGGCGAGACCATTAAGGCTATCCAGGCCGAGACTGGCGCCACCGTTGACATCCAGGAGGATGTTGAGCGCAAGATTGGTGTGGTAAACATCGCTTCTTGTGATACGGGTGGCGAGGCTGCCCGCAAGATGATCGAAGAGATTGTCAAGGTTCCCGAGGTGGGCGAGGAGTATGAAGGCCCGGTTGTGAACATCCAGTCCTTCGGCGCTTTCGTCAAACTGACCTCTAAGGTCGACGGCCTGCTGCACATCAGCAAGGTTGCTAAGGGCCGTGTGGGCCGCGTTGAGGATGTGCTGAGCGAAGGCGACATCGTCAAGGTCGTCGTCACCGAGGTCGACCCCAAGACTGGCAAGATCAGCCTGGACCGTTTGGACAAGCCTGAAGCTCCTGAGGGGTCCTACGACCCGAAGCGCGATGGCGCCAACAATTCCAAGCGTGGCGACCGCGATCGCAATAACAGCCGCGATTCTCGCCGTCCGCGCCGCCGCAGCAACGACAAGTAGCCTGCAGCTCGCGCACGCATAACAACCTGTTAAGAGGGCCTGCTCCGTATAAAGGGGCAGGCCCTCATGCTGTAATGGTATTATTAGCAGGCCTATGTATACTCAGCGAGAAGAGTGAGCAGACTATGGACAACCGATACGAACGCCGCGTGACAAGCAGCTCGAGCCGCAGACCTTCAAACGGTCAGCAACGCCCGCAGTCAACCGGTTTTCTTTATGGCGGCGATGCCCGTGGTATCTATGGCGCACAAGATTACGGCAAGCGCTCGACGATGATTTATGGAAAACCGCCGCGCAGGCGCTGGCCCTTCATTCTGGCGCTCATTGTTGTTGCGATCATCGTTATTTTGCTGGTGATGTTTGCCTGCAAACCTCAAAGCGAGGAACCCGAAGAGCAAACTGAGGAGCAAACATCTACTGAGCAAACTGAAGAAGTAGTGCAGCAAGACGTCACCAACACCATCACCATCACTGCAGTGGGGGATTGCACCCTTGGCACCGATGAGTCCTTCAGCGTGGACACCAACTTCAACACCGTCTTTGCTAACAACGGAAGTGACCCTTCCTATAACTTCAAGCGGGTCACCCCTTACACGGCAACTGATGATTTGACCATTGCGAACTTTGAGGGAACACTTACGGAGTCCACAGACCGTCAAGATAAACAATTTGCATTCAAAGGCCCAGCCTCTTATGCAGATATCCTGGTGCAGGGCAGTGTTGAGGCCGTCAACTTGGCTAACAACCACTCTTACGACTATGGTAACAGCTCCTATGAAGACACCAAGCAGGCCTTAAGCGACTATGGCATCACCAGCTTTGGCTACGACCGGACCAACACCTTTACGGTGAAAGACACCAAGATTGGCCTGTATGGCGTCAACTGCGTGGGCAGCTATGAGACAGCCACCGAGCAGATGTATGCAGACATCGCCGCGCTGCAGCAGGAGGGCTGCTCAATCATCATTGGCTGTATGCATGCTGGCACCGAAGGCAACGGTGTACCCGATGACGCCCAGGTGACGTTGGCTCACTCCGCAATCGATGCCGGCACGAACTTGGTGATTGGCACGCACCCCCACGTGCTGCAGGGCATTGAGCGCTACAACAACGCTTACATCCTCTACAGCCTCGGCAACTTTGTGTTTGGCGGCAATAGCAGCCCTAGCGAGTTTGCCACCGCCATTTGGCAGCAGACCTTCACTGTTACCAATGGGCAGCTGGTGGTTGACGAGAACACCTTAAACTCGGTGTGCCTTATTCCGTGCCGTTTGAGCTCGTCGAGCAGCACCCTTAACGATTATCAGCCTTTGCCGCTTACTGGCGACGAGGCAACCGAGGTTTTAAACACCATCAACAACCGTTCCGCCCAGCTGAGCGGCGATGGCATTGTGTTGACCACCACTGTTGACGAAAACGACCGTGCTTACTTAAACCAGTAAGCCTAAAATTTTTAGCAAAGGAGCATTACACACATGGCTTTATCCATCGGCATCGTGGGCCTTCCTAATGTGGGCAAATCCACGTTGTTCAACTCGCTGACCAAGCAAAATATTTTGGCAGCCAATTATCCGTTTGCAACTATCGAGCCCAATCAGGGCATTGTGCCGGTGCCCGATGAACGCTTGCAGGTTTTGGCCGACATCGTGCACCCTGGGCGAATTGTGCCGGCTACAGTTGAATTTGTGGATATCGCAGGTTTGGTGGCGGGTGCCAGCAAAGGCGAAGGCCTGGGCAATCAGTTCTTGGCCAACATCCGCGAGTGCGATGCTATCTGCGAGGTCGTGCGCTACTTTGAAGATGCCGACATCGTTCGCAGCGAGTGCTGTGTAGACCCTGAAAGCGACTTCGAGACTATCCGCACCGAGCTGGTCTTGGCCGACCTTGGCACCGTTGAGAAAGCCTTGCCGCGCCTTGAAAAAGATGCCAAACGCGACAAAGACTTGATGCTTAAATATGAGACCGCTAAGCGCCTGGCCGAGTGGTTTGACGAGGTTAAACCGGCCCGCGATATGCCCATGACCGATGAGGAGCAAGAGTCCATCCGCGACCTGCACTTGATGACCATGAAACCGATTATGGTCATTGCAAATGTCGATGAGGACGATGCAACCGCCGACTTGCCCGAGATTGGTGGCATCAAGCCGCTGCCGCTTTGCGCCAAAATTGAAAGCGAGATAGCCGAGCTGGATGACGAGGAAGCGGCTATGTTTTTGGAGGAGCTCGGCCTGGAAGAAAGCGGGTTGAGCCGTCTGGCCAAGGCAGCCTATAAGCTGTTGGGCCTTCAGAGCTTTTTCACTGCAGGCGAGATGGAAGTTAAAGCCTGGACAGTTAAGATCGGTGCCAAAGCGCCACAGGCTGCTGGTGTTATCCACAGCGATTTCGAGCGCGGCTTTATCAAGGCTGAGACTGCTAGCTATGAAGACTATGTTGAGCTTGGCGGTGAGCAGGGCTGCAAGGCGGCGGGCCGCTTGCGCCAAGAAGGTAAGGAATATGTGGTGCAGGATGGTGACATCATGCACTTCAAATTTAACGTTTAGAGGGGGATTGCGATATGTCTAAGGTTTTAGTTCTTGATTTTGGTGCACAGTATGG
>R11__coassemble_242_pt1 | contig 39417 bp, 38 predicted proteins | sample R11__metabat2_low_PE_020 | metagenome-assembled genome bin R11 | reverse complement strand
CCCCACTCATCGTGCGTAGTTTTTGCGCTGCCTAGCCCACGAACATCTTGATGAGGCGGGCCTTCAGTTTGCTGTAGGGTTGGTTGCGCATCTGCAAGTTCGGGAAGCGCTTCTTGATCAGGATGCTCTTTTGGTGGCTGAACGTGCGGAAACTGTGCAGGCCGTGATAGCTGCCCATGCCGCTGGCGCCCACGCCGCCAAAGCCCATGTTGCTGGTGGCCAGGTGCACCACCACGTCGTTGATACAGCCGCCGCCGAAGGGCACATGGCGCATGAAGCGCTCCTGCAGCCCCTTGTTCTTGGTGAACAGGTACAGCGCCAGAGGCTTCTCGCGCTCGCGCACGAAGGCCTCGGCCTCCTCCATGTCTTTAACGGTCAGGATGGGGCACACCGGCCCAAAAATCTCCTCGCCCATAACGGCGTCGGCGGCGGTTACGCCGTCCATGATGGTGGGTTCAATCTGCAGCGTCTCGCGGTTCGACTTGCCGCCGTAGACCACCTTGCTCTCGTCAATCAGGCCGCAGATGCGGTCGAAGTGCTTTTCGTTCACGATCTTGCCGTAGTTGTAGTTGGCCAGCGCGTCGGCGCCATACATGGCCGCAACCTCTGCCTTCAGGCAGGCCACGAACTCGTCGTGCACCGCCTCGTCCACCAGCACATAGTCAGGTGCCACGCAGGTCTGGCCCAAGTTCAGGTACTTGCCAAACGCGATGCGGTTGGCGGCCACTTTGAGGTCGGCATCCTTAGCAATAATGCAGGGGCTTTTGCCGCCCAGCTCCAGCGTGACTGGCGTCAGGTTTTGGCTGGCTTTCTCCATGACCAACTTGCCCACGCCCACGCTACCGGTGAAGAAGATGTAGTCCCAGCGCTGCTCCAGCAGGGCGGTGTTCTCGTCGCGGCCACCCTCGATGCAGGCCACATGCCCTTCGTCGAACACATCGGCGATGAGGTCTGCCATGACCTTTGAGGTGGCGGGGCTGTAGGCGCTCGGCTTGACCACCACGCAGTTGCCTGCGGCAATAGCGCCAGCCAGCGGCTCCATGGTCAGCAGGAAGGGGTAGTTCCACGGGCTCATGATGAGCACCTCGCCATAAGGCTCAGCCACGGTGCGATAGGTCGACCTGAAGTTGGCCATGTCGGCCGAGGCGTACTGCACGGCCGCCCAGCGCCTCACATGCTTGCGTTGATATTTGACCTCGGAGAGCGTCAGCCCAACCTCGCACATGTAGGCCTCGAAGCCCGATTTGCCCAGGTCTTCGCGCAAAGCGCGGTCGATGTCAATTTCCCGCGTCTTGATGGCGTTGTACAGCTCTTTAAGCTTCTGCCTGCGAAACTTCACGTCGATGGTCTTGCCCGTGGCGAAATATTCGCGCTGCTTGGCAATGATCTCTTCAATTTGTTCTTTGGTAGCCATGTTGCGGCCCTTCTCCTCTTGCTCGTATGCGCGCTATTTTACCCCGCGCACGCACGCCGCGCGAGAAAAGCCGCCCGCTTTTCGCAGCTAGGCCATGACGGCGCGGTAGACGCGCTCCAGCTCCTCGGGGCCCCACAGCACCGGCACCGGGTACAGCGGGTTGCTTTCGGCATCGGCCTTCAGCGCCATACCAGGGATGTCCTCTTCCTTGATGCCCTCGATCTTGGTGGGGATGTTCATGTATTCATTCATGTCTCTGAACCACTGGATATAGATGCGGCTGGCCTCGGCGTCCGACGCGGTGTTGGGTGCGATGCCGGCCTCGCGGGCCAGCAGGCCGAGGCGCTTGTGGCAGGCCTCGCCATACATCTCGAGCACGTACGGGCAGATCACGGCGTTGGCCAGACCATGGGGTGTGCCATACTGCCCGCCCAGCGAGTGCGCCACGCCATGCACGTAGCCCACATAGCTCTTGGAAAAGGCAAGGCCGGCGCGGTTGGCGGCATACAGCATCTTCTTGCGGGCCTCGGCGTTGGTGGGCTCATCGTAGGCAACGCGCAGGTACTTGTTGATGAGCTGCACCGCCTCGATGGCGCAGGCACGGGTCTCCTTGGTGGTGGAGCGCCCGATGAAGGCCTCAGTGGCGTGCACCAGCGCGTCCATGCCAGTGGTGGAGGTGATGTGCTTGGGCAGGCCAACCGTGCTTGGGTAGTTCAAGCACGCGTACTGCGGGATGAGGCAGAAGTCGTTGATGGGGTACTTGTAGTGGGTCTGGGCGTCGGTGATGACGGCGGCCACGGTGGTCTCGCTGCCGGTGCCGGCGGTGGTGGGCACCGCAATGAGCAGGGGCAGCTTTTTGTGCACGTGCAGGATGCCGCGCATCTTGGGCACCGACTGCTTGGGTTTAACGATGCGCGCACCAGCTGCCTTGGCGCAGTCCAGCGAAGACCCGCCACCAAAAGCCAGCAGGCAGTCGCACGCGCGGGCAAGATAGACCCCGCGGCACGCCTCGACGTTGTCGATGGTGGGGTTGGGCACCACGTCGTCATAGACCTCATAGCTCAGGCCGGCCTCGGTCAGGTGTGCCTTGAGGTCGTCGATAAGCCCTAAGCCATGGATGCTTTTGTCGGTAACGATGAGCGGTTTTTTCTTGCCCTGCTCAACCAGCACGGCCGGGATGTTTTCGGCGCCCTTGATGAGCTCGGGGTCGCGATAGGGCAAAACCGGGATGGCCAGTTTGAAGACGGTTTGGAAAACACGGCAATAAGCCTTCTTGAGAGCGTTCATATGTGGTGTGAGTCCTAACTCTGAAAATTTGCAACCTGGCGATAGTAGCGCACTGCGCACAGCTGCGCCCGCAGGGCAGGCTAGTTTGCGCAAACTAACGAGGCATTCACGCGCCAAGGCGCAGGTCGTATTTGCCTTTGATGCGGGTGAGTTTTTTGTGCCAGGGGGCATAGAGCAGCAGCAAGAACAAGGCGGTGGCCACACAGTGCAGCACGTCAAGCGGCAGGCCAGCGGCATAGGCTAGCAGCACCGTCTCGAGCTCCAGCGGGCGCACGTAGCCAATCACATACCAGCCGTTAAGCAGCAAACCATACAGCAGCGGGGAAAGAAAGCCCAGCACATAGACGGCACGCTTGCGGCGCTCAAATAGCCCCGTCTGGGCCAAGCAGCCAAACAGATAGCCGATGAGGCCCCAGGCATACATCTGCCAGGGCGTCCAAGGCCCCTGCCCAAAGAAGAAGTTGCTGACCAGCGCCGCCAAGGCACCCACCATAAAGCCGCTGCGGCGGCCAAAAACCACGCCGGCCAAAATGCAGATGGCCGTAACGGGTTTGAAGTCGGGGATGGGGGCAAAGATAATGCGCCCGGCAACGGCTAGCGCTGCCAACACCACCGTGGGCATAATCTGGCGCAAGCTGGGGCGCGAGGTCTCGTAGCCTGCAAAGAACAACACCACGGCGCAGGCCACCACAGCCAGCGTGAGCAGCGCGGCCTGCTCCAGCTGAAAGACGGCACACAGCACCAACACCAGCGGCACTGCTATGAGCATGGGCACCTCGAGGGCCTGAAACACGCGAGCCATTTTGGGTTAGCCCTCGCTTTCGCGCAGGGCCGCAAAGGCGCGGGTCAGCGCGTCGGGGGCGGGTTTATAGAACAGGTTGCCGGCAAAGAACTCGGCGGCAGGTTGCGTGCAAACCGCCTGGCCGTCGAAGATCATGGTCACCTGCTGGGCCACGCAAGACGAAAACGCCAGGTCGTGGGTGACCAGCAACACCGTGCGCCCACTGCGCACCAGCCTCACAATGGCCGCTGCCACCTGCAAGCGTGCCTGAGGGTCGAGGCCCTTGGTGGGCTCGTCGAGCAGTAGCAGGTCGGGGTCGGTGAGCTCGAGTTTGGCGAAGGCCAGCAACTGTTGTTGGCCACCGGAAAGGTCGTAGGGGTGCTGCTGCTCATGGCCGGAAAGCCCATAGCGCTCGAGCACCTCGGCCACTGCAGCGTCCTCATAACCGCAGGCCGTTTGCCATTCCCGCAGCTCAGCGGCGACCGTGTCGCACACGAACAGCGCCTTGGGGTCTTGCGGAAGCAGCGCCTGGCGAGCCTTTAAGTTGTTCACAATCTTGCCACGCTCGGGCTTCATGAGGCCAGCCACACTGCGCAGCAGCGTGGTCTTGCCGCTGCCGTTGCCACCAACGATGGCATGGATGGTGCCGCGCTCAACCCTTAAGTCGAGCCCGCGCAGCACAAAGGGCGCGGTGCGCGCATGGCGCACATGCACATCGGCGCAGGTCAGCGCCGCGGCGGTTGCCTCAGGCAGCGGCAGCGGGTTGGCAAGCTCGGCTGCCAGCTCAGCCGGCATAGGCAGCGCATAAGCCTCAACTTCCTGCTCGCTCAACGACTGCACCGTGCCATCAATAAGCGCAGCATAGTGGGTGGCGTAGTCCTTAAACGAACCCGGCGTATGGGTGGCAACCACCACCGTCAGCCCCAGCTCGCGGTTGAGCCTGAACAGCGCATGCAGAAAATCCTTTTCGGCGATAGGGTCCAACTGCGAGGTGGGCTCGTCTAGAATCATCACCTTTGGACGCATGACCAGCACGCTTGCCAGTGCAAGCAGCTGGCGCTGCCCGCCCGAAAGCGCATCCACCGTGTTTCTAAACCAGGTGCCAATGCCTAAGTAGTTTGAGACCTCGGCTACACGGCGGTGCATCTCGTCTTGGGCAAGCCCGAGGTTTTCCAGGCCAAACGCCATCTGGTGCCACACCGTGTCGCACACAATCTGGTTATCGGGGCTTTGGCTCACATAGCCCACCATCTCGGCCGAGGCCAAACCCTCGAGCTGGGCGCTGTCCTGCCCATGCACCAGGATGCTGCCGCCACGCTCGCCAGTTGGAGCAAGCTCGGGCTTGGCGGCACGCAAAAGCGTGGTCTTGCCGCTGCCGGTGGCGCCCACCAGCACCATAAAAGCGCCCTGCTCAACGGCCCAGTCGATTGTGCCGAAGGGCCGCGTGCCATCGGGGTAGGCAAACTTAAAACCTTTGTATTCCAATGCGTTTAGCGCCAACGCAACCACTCCCCAAGCTCCAAAACAAACGGGATTGCCAAAAACAGCACCAGCGGCACATAGGCAAGCGGGTGTGCCCAGCCGGAAAGCTGCGGATAAAACGTAAACGAGGCCACCTGCGTCACAAGCCCCACGATGCTTAGTGCCACCAGCAGCACCATCACCGCCAGCAGCACGCCATCGCGGGTGTGGAAGCGCTGCAGCTGGTAGCTACTGCGCTTGCGGGAAGCACCCCAGCCGCGGGCCTTCATGGCGTCGGCCATCTCGAGGGAGTCTTCCATGCCCCACTCCATAAGGATGGACGACTGCCGCACCGCGCCCTCGATCTTTGCCAAGGAGCGCTGCCGCCAAGACTGGCGCTTGTGCACCTGCGCGGGTGCACCCGTGTCAGTATTGGTTGTGGTTGAAGTGGCGCTTGAACTCGCAGCTGCCGCCACCGTGCAGGCGCGCTGGGCATCGGAAACTTGCGTGCCACGGCGCACAAACTGCGGCACCAGCCGCATCACCATCGACGCCATCAGGCTCACCGTGGGCAGCACGCGGCCACCCAACGCAAGAATGCGGTCGGCATTGAGGATGAGCGTTAAGTTGGCAAACCAGATCATGACCGCCACCAGCATGGCGCCGCTGGTGAGGCCATAGATAAGTGCCTCGAGGTAGAACGCGCGCTGCCCAATTTGAAACATGATGGTGGTGCCCGCAGCGCTGAACAGCGGGTTTGCAATGCCAATGAGTAGCAGCAGGGGCAGCTGCCAGGCCAGCATCTTGGCCGTTGCCTTGCCGCCGCGCAGCACAACGCTATAGGCAATAGCTGCCACCAGCGAAAGCACCACAACCACCGGCTGCATGACTGCCATAGTCATAACGAGCACAGCCAGCAGGTAAAACGCCGGGATACCCGCATGGTAGAGGTCGAAGGCTGAGGGCACACTGGTGGCCGAAAAGGTGCTTGCCACCGAAGCTAATTTGCCTGAAGCCATACTTAAAAACCGCTATTCGTTGGGGTCGAGGACGTACTTCCAGATGATGGTCTCGCCACCGCTGAGCACGTACTTGCCGCAGCTCATATTGGGGTATTCGCCGTTGACTTTGTACTTCCAGCCGCTCAGTGCACCGCACTGCTTTTCGGCCAGGCCGTTGATGGCGCTCACATATTCACCGCTGCCGCTGTAGGTCACGCCGCAAGCCAGCAGTGCATCGAACACGGTGGCGTTCTCTTCAAGCTCCACCTTCTTGGTGCTCATGCTGGCGCAGTCTTGCGAACCGGCGCGGGAGCCGTCAATCTGCACGCTGACGGTGATGGTCTTGGTGTCAGGCTGCGAAGGTGTGCTGCCACCCGAGCTGCCGCCGCCACCAGAGCCGCCGCTGGAGCTGCCGCCGCTGGAAGACCCACCTGAGCTGCTCGAGCTGCTCCCACCAGATGCAGAGCCGCTGGTGCTGCTGCCTGCAGCCGAACTGCCTGCTGCCGCCTGGTCAGTTGAGGCCGAATCGGTGCTTTGCTCTTGGTTGGTCTGCTCGGTAGCGCTCTTGTCGCCCTGCTCAGCAGTCTGCTCGTTGCTTTTGTCTTCCTTCTCGTCTTCAGAGGAAGAGCTCTTGCTATCGGTTGAAACCGCCGCTGTGCTGCCCGATTCATCGCTTTGCTCATCTGAGCTACCGCCGAATACACCACAGCACGCCAGCACCACAACCAGCACGACCACCGCTACGGCAGCCGCCACACCAATAATGAGCGGGGTGCGGTCGGTTGCTTCGGCTGCAACGGCCACCTCTTCGCTCTCTTGTTCGCGCGCCGCCTGAGGGGCTATGCGCTCCTCGGCCTGAGGTGCGGCCTGTTCTTTAATCTCGGGTTCCATAAAGGGCTCTTTCCTCAAAGCAGGTGGCCTGGCTTACACCTGCGTGTGCCAGGCCACCTCGTTGTTCAGTTGCGCTTAGCCGCGCGTAACGCGCGTGGATGCACGCAGCAAGCTGAAGCGGATGTTCTGAGAAACCGCACCAGTGCCACCCAACAGGTACAGGTTCATTGCCTGCCCAGCAACGCTGTCAGAGGCAAAGTCATAAATTGCCTGGTTGCTGTTACCGTCTGGGTCAACCAAAATCAAGATGCCGTTCTGAGAGCCCACCATGAAGCCGCAGGCCAAGGCATCCGGGTAATTTTTGCCAGTAGCATAGGCCGTAGTTTCGGGGTCCATGCCCTGCTCAATCTCCCATGCGGCAACATTGAGGCCCGTCTCATAGCGGGTAGAGCCAGAGAGGCGCTTGATATTGCTGCTGCCCACAAGGCCGGAGACTGTTGCATACACGCTATTGGAAACAGCTGCGTCGCCGCCCAAGACCACGGCGCTGCCGCAGCTCTTGATGGTGCTCTGCGCAGTTGCAGAAACCGTATCGCTCACCAAAACGACCGGTGCGTTGTAGCACGCTGCATACGGGGATGCAGCCAGCGCGTCGGCAAAGTTGCCACCCGTGGTAACAATAGCGGTGCCCTGCCAGCCGTCGCCCTGCTTAGCGCCATACTCCAAAATCTTCTCGCTGGTCTCATAGCGGGTCTCGCCAGCCAAACGGTTGATTGCGCCGTCGGTGTCATAAGCAGCCAGCTGGTTTGCAACGTCTGCAGAGATAGCAGCGGTGCCGCCCACGACGATCACGTCGAGCTTGCCACCGTTAGCCTCAACCAGGCTCTCCAAGGCAGCCTTGGTCTCAGCTTCGATGCTGCCCGGCTTGCACAGCAAGACGGGGTAGTCCAGCACGCCGGCCAAGCCAGAGGCGCTCAATGCATCGGCATAACCTTCGCCCGAGGCGATGATAACGCCTTCATAGGAGCCCTCTTCAGACTGCAAAAGCTCCTCGTCAACAATCTTGGCTGCAGTCTCGTAGCGAGTCTCGCCAGCAATCGTGTTGCCCATAACGGAGATGGGAGCATAGAAGGCATCGGCAGTGCCGCTGTAGTTTTCGTTGTACTGCGCAGCAAGGCCAAGAGCGGCACAGGCAGCGGCCAGCGGCTCGTTGCCCGACTCAGACTTGGTGAAACCGCTCAGGTCATCATCAGCCATGGCCATCAGGTAGTCCATGGGGGTGTTGCCCTCGGAGGAAACCATGTTCTCGCCGCTGTCGCCCTGAGCACCCACCAATGCAGCCAAAACAGCGCCAGTAGCAGTCAGGTTGCTGGTGGTGTCGCCGTAATTGTAGCCAAAGCCGCCGTCAGCGGTCTGGCAGTCGCGCAGGGCCTCGCCAGCCTTGTCGATGGCGTCTGCGTATTCCTCGTCATCGTAGTTTGCCAGCGCCAGCATCGCTTGTGCAGTGGTCTGGGTGTCTTCGTAGCCGGCATAGCCGAACAAGCCGTTTTCGCCCTGCTCGGAAACGATGGCAGCAGCCATCTCTTCAACGGTCATGCAACCCTGCGGGATTTCATAGTTGAACTGGGTAAACAGCGGCAGCAGATAGACGTAGGAGTAAACGCCGCTCTTCCACTGATCCAAAGCAGCTGCGCCCTCGGCAATTTCGTTGATGAGGTTGCGCTGCTCGCCGTTGACCCTAACGCAGGTGCAGTCAACGCCTGCATAGGAAAGTGCCAGTGCATACTTTGCCAGCGTGCCTGCGCTAAAGGATGAACCCTTCTCTGCAGACTCAAGGCTTGCAACGATGGCGTCCGGGTTGAGGTAGTTGCCATACCCAAGAGCATTGGCAGCGATAGCAGCATCAACCGTCATGTTGCTGATGGCATCGTCGCTACCGCCCTCAATAAAGCGAGGCATCAGGTTGTTGAGCAGCTCATCATAAGCAGGGGTCTCCACGATCTGGATGGCATACAGCAGGTCGCTGGTCCAACCATCGAAATACGGTGTCTGGATCTGCGTGATATCGGAGACGCCGTCCTTGTTGTAGTCAACCGGCACAGCCTCGAACTCAGTAGCGCCCGTCATGTAGTCAGCCGTGGCGCCCCACAGATAGGTCGCGCCATCAACGTCATAGTTGTAGGCCAGGCCCGGGTTGCTCAGCTGCAGCTTAAAGGTGCTCACAGCGCTCAAATCGTCAACATAGACCTTGTAGAGGTCAACCGTGGTCTCAGCGCCATCCCAGCTGGTGTAGGTGTAGCCACCGGTGACCACACTCATGGCCGCATCCTCAAGCGTAGGAATGCTGAAGTCGATTGGCTGGAAGGTGATGGCATACAGCAGCGTGCTGTTGTAGCTGGAGTCATACGGAGTCTGCACCTGGATGATGTCGGAGACACCGTTGTGGTCGGCATCGATCTCAACCGTTGCCGTGTCAGCACCGGTCATGTAGTCCTCATAGTAGCCCGCAATGTAGGTGGTGCCGTCAACGTCGTAGTTATAGGCCAGCACGTTCATCGGGAAGGCGATGTCGACCATATCCGTGTTTGCCGGCACATACACCGTGTAGAGGTCAACAGTGGTCTTGGTGCCGTAGTAGTCGGTGTAGGTATAGCCGTCCTTGGTCATCACGCGGTTGGTGAGCGTGTTGCCGTTGTCGGCTGTCGCCTCAAAGCTCGTGTTGTCGGCAAAGTTCACGATGAAGGTGTAGACGTCGTAGTCTTCATCCATAACCTCATAGGCATAAGCGTTTGTGTAGTCGAGATCGGCTGCACCCTCATCAAAGCTGACGTCGCGGTACGTGTTATCCGCAACAGTCTCAAGGTCGCTCCATGTGACCGAGCAGGAAGCTGCAACCGGGGCAGTGCATTCAGAATCGTAGTAGCCAGTACCCGCCGTCTTGAAGTCGAAGACGTTCACCTCGTCATCCTCAGCAAAATCGCTGAACTCAACGGTGTCGTAAGAGCCATCCACGTTGTAGTAGAAGATGTTGTCTTCAGCCGTAGAATCCATCATGCCGTCGTTGCCGATGACCTTGCCCTCGCTCATCTTCAGCTGATAGGCGCTAGCGTCGTCGCCATCGCCTTCAGCGGCCCAGGCAATGCCGCAGGCTGGCACCATAGAAAATGCCAGTGCCGCAGACGCCACAACGCTTACGCCGCGCTGAGCGAGTGAAGGCTTCCTTTCTTGAATAGCTTTCATAGACCCTTCCTTTCTTGTTTGCGGTGCATGTGTGCACCCTCCTCCACTACAGAAGAAGGGCCACGAAAAAAGCCACGTGAGCGCTGGTTTCAGCGCGCACGCAGCCCGTATTCGCCACGTCATTTCAAGCCGTCAGGGCAGGGGCGAGCCTGCCTTGATGCGGGTTGCTGTTGTGGTAGATCGCCACATTCACAACACGTCTCCCGGGGAAGCGATCTGGCTGAGCGGCTTTATGTGCCGCATCACAGTGGCGGTACCGTGCGGGAATCTCACCCGACTTCTCTTGCCCCAGGACGTCTTCTTCTGTTTGGTGTGGATTATAGCCCCCCAGCTGGAGTTATCAAACTCTCAAACCACAGATATTGCACATGGCAAATTTTTTGAAAATTGCATCTAGCCAATAGCGCGTAATTTTGGCATAATACCGTCTTGCGTTATTTGCAAGGGCCATTAGCTCAGTTGGCTAGAGCGCACGACTGATAATCGTGAGGTCACTGGTTCGAATCCAGTATGGCCCACCATCCTTGGCAATAAACGCCCCAGAGAGAGCCGAGTCGCCTTTGGGGCGTTTATTAAAGGAAGGTTGCAAGCAACGCAAAGCTCTCGTGGGGGTATAGCTCAGCTGGGAGAGCGCCAGCTTTGCAAGCTGGATGTCAGGGGTTCGAGCCCCCTTACCTCCACCAATAAATTTTAAGCGCCCGCAAGGGCGCTTTTTTTATTGGAGGTAAGGGGGCTCGAACCCCGCGAGAGTGAGGGCGTTAAGCAAAAGCGCCAGTGGCGCTTTTGTAGCCCGAACACCCTGAGCGAGGCGACAGCCGAGCGAGGGGAGCGGATTCGCGCAGCGAATACGCGGAGAGCCCCCTTACCTCCACCATAAAAATAAAACGGTCCCGAAAGGGGCCTTTTATTTTTATACCGGGAGACGAGCTCGAACCCCCCAGCAGAAAAAATATATGTTATAGTGCATTACGTAATGCACTATAACTGAGCCATAAGGAGAAGTCCATGGCAAAAGATGCAACGCTTAACATCCGCCTCGAACCAACGCTTAAGCAGCATGGTGCCGAGGTACTTCAACGCGAAGGCCTCACCGTTACCGAAGCAGTACGCGCCCTTTATCTGTATTTGGAAGCCAATCAGAAATTCCCAGATGAACTGCGCAATGCCAACCACGATCAACAGTCGCGAGCAGATCGCCGCCGAGAACTCATGCACTCAATGGTGGGCATCCTTCCTGCAGATGCCTCCATTGCCGAAGCAAAAGAAACGCGGCTTGCACATCATGGATTGTAGGCTGCTATGAAAGTGCTCTTCGACACAAACGTGATTATCGACATCTGGAAGAAAGATGCAGATTTCTTCCAAGACTCCTTCGCCTCGTATGACGTTTGCGTACTGCGCGGCTGGGAGCCCTACATTGCTGTAACAGCCGTGCCCGATATTGAATATCTCCTTGCTGCCCGCGGTGTTCTGCCCAAAGACCAAGTTTCGCAAGCCTTGGATGCATTGTTCGAAATGTTTTCTGTCGCCGATGCCCAGGAATGCGACTGCATGCTGGCCAGAGCGTCTGATTTGCCTGATCTAGAAGATGGAATAATCGCATACGCGGCCCAGCGCAATGGCATGGATACCATTGTCACACGCAACATTAAAGATTTCGTCAAAAGCTCCGTCCCAGCATTAACCCCAACAGACTTTGTGGCAGCTTACAAGCCAGCAAATGTTGCATACGATTTGCTGAATTTAGACGAGGGTGTGGTAGCGGTCTAGACTACCTCAGCACCGGGTCTTCCCATGTTGCACCCAGGCCCTTTGCCAACAGGGCGAGGGTCTCGAGCGTGGGGTTTGCCTCGCCGCGCTCAATGCGGCAGATCTTTGCCTGTGTGACTCCGGTTTTATCTGCCAGCACGGCCTGGCTCATGTGGCGCGCCTGACGAGCTTTGGCTATTTGTTGCCCAATGCCTTGCCTCAATTGCGCAAGCCCTGGCACCTCCATCTGAATGTACGCGTAGTGAAACTCCTGAGGCTGCTTGCCCTCAACCGCCTTCACCTCGCGCACCATAAACTCATCTTGGCTGCATCTCCCATCGCCTGCCAACAACAACGTAAGCTCGTCGTATTCCTCAAGGCCATTGGCTATCAAAATCTCGTCAATGTTTTGTCGGTTGGGGGGCGCGATGCGCTCCCGCACCCACACAAGCGCCCATCGCGGTGGAATGTGGCGCTCGCCCTTTTCTATAAAGGGGATGAACAGCATAGGAACTTCTTCAGTGCCCACCGTTGGGCTGATCTCTATCTCAAATTCCCTGCTCTCTTCGTCAAAGATGAGCAGCCCACAGGGCTTTGCCGTGCTCCTCTTGCGCGCATCAACAATCTCAAAGAGCCTCATAGTGCCGCCACCTCTTACTAATCATGTTCCACATAGCCTCTTGGTGCGCCGCAGAAATCACGCCGTCCAGACCTTCAAACAGCTCACTGCGCCATGCGTCTTGCACTGCTTCAACCTTTAGATCCCACCCTTTAAGAAACGCCAAGTTCTCAAACAGGGATTTTGTCCCTATATAGTTGTTGGTTGGCATGTCTTGCATAACGTCAAACTTCAAGGCCTTTTCTTCATCCTTATAGCAGCTGAAGACAAAGGACAGGCCATTGTCAAAAAAGGGTGCAAGGCGCTGTAGACCATCCTCCCCGCGCAGCACCTCGATGTTGGCACCGTGCCTATCTCTGTTGGCAATGAGGTAGTCTGCGAGCATCATCTGCCTAATGTGCAACCCCCAACCCAAGCGGTCGCACATATCCAGCGGCGTCTCCCCCTCTTGTCTGTTAAAGCGAAAGAACACATCCATAGCTTGCTTGCGTTCGGTGGAATGGCGATAGCTCGACGATGCCGAAACCCATGTCTCATATCCTTTTCCGTCAACTTCAACCAAGGCGTGTATGAGTTTGTAGCCAACGTGCTCGATGCCCATAAGCCCCAAAAGACGCGACGCCACGAGCTCGTTTACACATTCGTGGCCAAAGATTCCTCTGTAATTGTCATAGCAAGAAAGTTTGTAATAAACGCGCCCTGTGCCCGCACCTTCGTTCGCCTTAAGAAACGTGCCGGAGGTGCCAGAGGTCTGGTAGCTCTCAGACCAATTCAAATGGCGCATATCCTGCAAGGTTGTGATCAAGTCGCCCAAATTAATCTCCTAAAATACCTTTTAAGATATTTTAGGAGCATCTAAAACATCTCGTCAATGTTTTGCTGTATCTGTGGTCAGCTCTTTGCTGTTGTAGAATTTTCACACTGCAACTTCAATGAGAATGGAGCGCCATGAACCCTACCATCCAAAACAAGTGCGACCTGCTTGTTGATAACTACTACAACTGCTGGACCGCAGCCAAGCTGGACTTTCGCCAGTCTGCAGCACTGGGTGGCCTCATCTACACCCAGAAAAACCAGGCCGCAAATGAGCAGACCATCCGCAGCTGCCGCCGCATCCTCAAAAAGAAGGTTGGCATGTTCAACAACCTGCGTGGCAACACCAACCTGGCGCTGCTGTGCAAGATGGGCATGGCGTTCAACCCCGAGGCCTACCTCGATGAGGTGCTATATGCCTACAGCTTCATCCAAAAGAAGCACACCTATCGCACAGAGTATCAGGCACTGGCGGCATCCTGCATTGCCGATTTTGCCAAGCCCGAGCAGTTCGAGAGCATTGTTGACGAAGCCGAAGACATCTTGCAGCTGATGAGCAAGAAGCACCCGCTGCTCACCTCCTCTGAAGACCTGACCCTTGCCGCCCTGCTGGCCATGGCTGACCTCGACGTTGAAACCACCCTCGATGAGGCCGATGCCTGCTACAACAACTTGAAGGAGACGGGCAGCTTTAAGCTGGTGAAGAACTCCCTGCAATCCATCTCGATGGTGCTTGCCTTGCATGAAGGCAGCGCCGAGGAGAAGTGTGCGCGCTTCATGCAAATGCGCGACGGCTTGAAGACGGCCAACTCCCGTATGGGTTCAAGCCAGCTGCCCGTCATTGCTGCACTGGCCTGCATGGATGTGCCCATTGAGCAGCTCATCGAGGAGATTCACGACGCCGATGTTTACCTGAAGGGCAAGTGGGGCTTTAGCAACGTGATCGGTTTGGGTGCACAGATGCGCCGTGTGATGGCATCCGCCATAGTGCTGCAGGTGCATGGTGAGGAGCTGGGCCGCAAGAATGCCGCCTCCTCCAACAGCGCCGTGACAGCCGTGCTGGTTGAGCAGATCATCCAGCAGATCATCATGATGATCATCATCACCGCCGTTGTGGTGAGCACCGTCACAAGCAGCAGCAGCGCAAGCTAGCCTGCAACTCACACACAAACTAAAGCGGGCAGGTGAAACCTCTCACCTGCCCGCTTTTTCATGCCGCTTGTATGCAGCGGTTATTTGTTCTCTTCGATGATGTCAGTTTGAAAGCCGTGTGTTTGCTCGCTGTATGCACTGACGATGTGGTAGCGCACGGTGGTGCCGTCGGTGTTAGTGCAGTTGATATAGGCCTCACCAGGGCAGTTGGCCGGTGTCTGAAGCATCAGGCTGTTGCCCTCTTGGTCGACACTCACCTCGCCAAAGGCCGCGCCATCAAACTCGGCTGACCACTCGCCCGTTGCATCGGGCAGGCCATAAGAATTTTGCATAAAGGGCTCATAGGTTGCCACACCAAAGGCCACCAGCAACGCAACTGTTGCCACCAAGCACACAATGCGGCTTGCCATATCTTTGCGAAACGCGATGCAATACACCACCAGCGCAACAACACAAAAGACGACGCTCAAGATGTGGTAGGGGAACAACCCATTGGAAACCTCGGTGATAACGGTGACAACATAACTCGCCGCGGGGATCAAACACACTGCCGCAGTCACGGCTAGTAGTGCCGCACCCCACCAGGTCTGCTTGCGCAAGAAGTAGGCAATGATGCCAGCAGGGAAGGTCAGCACGGTGAGTTTGGCCCAATAAATGTAGTATTGCCACTTGAACCCACCCAAGGTGGGGATTTCCACAACATAGACCAGCGGCTGGCTAATCAAGAAAAACACGAAGGCTTAAGCCCTGCCTCAAGCGGGCGCTCACAGTTCGAGCAGATGACCAGCGCCACAAACCCCCAAACTTCCCAGGTGATGGCGATATCGCGCAAGCTGGTGTTTTCAAGCTGCGGGATCTGGTTAATAACACCGGTATAGACACCAAAGACGACCGCCAAAATAATGACGTTTCGCCAGCTCATGTTTAGCCCGCCGAAGAGCTTTTCAATCGCCTTTACCATAAGGTGTGCACCTGCCCTTTATTCCTTGCCAGCAGTTTCAGGCGTAATAGTAGCACGGGGTTGTTGCTCAAACCCCAGTGCTGCTGTGCCGCGCTGAAGATAATCTTGCAGTTGTTCGCGGCTGGATGTGATGTATTCCAGTGTCACCCACCGCGGGTCGATGCGGTCTACCAGTTGGCGCACGCCCTCGCAGGTGAATGGCTCGTGACGATCCATCTTGAAAGCAATCTCATACATCTGCCCGTTGCGCTCATCTGTGTCTGCTGAAAACTGGGGCGGGTCAGCCAAAAGCGCCTCAGCATAGTCACCGGCCAAGGATTGCTGCAGATGGATGCCTTTCACAAAGTTCATAAACCCAGGAATTGCCTGCTCATGGGCATCAAGCATTGCATTGATGGCAGCAAGACCTGCCTCTTGTGTTTTGATGCCAAAGTCTGTGTGAAAGTAATGCCCGGTGTCGAACATCAAGCCGCAACGGGGGTATTCAATTGAGTCAAGAAGATGTTTGGTCAACGCGGGGTCTTTCAAATTCAGGCCCGACCACCACAAGTTCTCAAGCAGCAACCAGGGGCCCGGTTTGCGGTCTGCCAAAAGCTCGTTGATAAGCGCCGCAAATTCATCGATGACCAGCCAGTCGTCCACCCCAGCAAACAGCGCTTCGATGCTTGCCATAGGTGTATAGCTGGCATGGACCACCATGTAATCCGCGTCGCGCGCAAAAGCATAATCAAACTGCTGAGCATAGTGTGCCTTCACCAGCGTGCGGTCAAGCTCCATCCAATCTTCCATGCATACCAAATGAAGGCCATTGACCAAGGAAGGCGGAACGCTCCAGTCATCGCACACCCAGCCTTGCAGATGCATCAACTCAACACCACTCAGGCCATACGTTTTGCAGAACTTCTCCAGCTCGGCGGCGTCTGCAAAGCGCGAGATGTCATCAACTGAATCGGTAAAGTTGACGCTGTAGCGCCGCATGCCAGCATTATTTGAGCATGCCAAGGCCTTTAGTTTGGGCCAGTGCTCGCCTACCAAGTCGATGCCATTGGTGCCTTTGTGAGGTTTTGCGCAGTTCTCGCAGCTTTTTGTGCCACTTCGCGTATACCTAAAATCACCGCCGCAGTCTGGCCCCAAGGCATACAACGGGCAGTAGCAAAAAGCGCAGTTGAATTGGTCAGCCGGGATGCCTTCGTGGCAAGGGAACTGCTCGCAATCGGTGTTAGCAAAGAAGGGATACCTTTGTTCAGTCATGGGTCACTCTATCCTCCTTGAGCAGGCGCGGGTTGAGCAGTCGCAGTTGGCCCTCTTTCGTGAACTCGACCGTGGCAATATAGCCACAGCAATTGCCTACCTGCCAGTCAAAGTAACTGCGCTCTTGCGGCCCAAAGGCATCAAAAGCTGCCATGATGGTGCCCCCATGGGCAACAATAATCACCCGGTTTTCTCCTGCTGCCTGTGCATCTGCAAGAATGGCTTGCACCGCAACAGCTACGCGGCGCGTTGCCTCCGCTTTGCTTTCGCCATTGGGGCACCTGTCCTCGCACATGCCGTCAACCCACTGCTGATAGCGTTGGTCTTCGGCCATATCGAGATAGGTCTTTCCCTCAAAATCGCCGAAATCCATCTCTCGAAGATTTTCAACCACCGTCTGCATAGCAGCAGGAAAACAAATTTCAGCTGTTTGCCGCGCCCGCAAAAGAGGGCTCACATAGACATGCTGTACCGTCTTGTCGCAAAAGGCAGCCTGAGCACAGGCAATACCTTCTTGGCACAATGCCTCATCGGTCTTCCCAATGTAGCGCTTCTCTAAGTTGCCTTGGGTTTGCCCGTGGCGCAGCATCAGCAGTTCCATGGGTCCCCCTTGAGCACAGTCGGGATGCCACACACCATGCGCACCTGTGCTTCGGAGTGCTCGCTGAGCTTGCATGTCAAACGCCCAACCGCCTCGCGCCAGTCGCGCTCAGCACGTTCAAGTGGGTGCACCCCACACCCCACCTCATCGACGATGACCACTTTGCAGCGGCACAGCTCATCAATAAGCTCCTCCGGCACAGCAACGCCTTCTTGGCGCACAAGCATGTCTTGCACATTGAAGACAACGGGGGCTCCCAAGGTGGCATCGGCCATATCTGCAGGTGAAAAGCCAATGGATGCCACAAAGGTGCGTTTGCCTGACGCGATTGCGCCTGTAACCAAAATCACAACCCCACCGCCTTTGCCACAACAACCAAAGCTACCAACATCAGCAACTCGGCCGTTTGCAAAAAGAAGCCGGAAAGATCCCCGCTCATACCACCAAACTTGGTCATAGCAGTTCGCCACAGCAGCGCCACCGCCACAGCAGCAGCAATTGCACAGGCAATACAGGCTTTCCAGTTGAGCAGTGCCATTGCCGCAAACACCGCAATGGCAAACAACACCAAAGTGGCGATGACCGCTTTGGCACTTGGGGTTGCCGTCTCATGAGCAAGCATTCCCTCGGTCGAACTTTTTGGGAACAACATGCCTGTAAGCCCACTTAGCACACGGGATAAAACAAAGGTCAGACCCAAAAGAAACGCTGTATACAAGCTGGCCGTTTGCACCAACTCTGTGCAAAGAGCAAAGGAGAGGAGCAGATAAACACAGATACCCATGGCGGCAAACGCCCCAATATGGGAGTCTTTCAATATTTCGCGCCTGCGCTCAGGTGTGCCCCAGCTTGAGATGGCATCGACCACATCGGCAAACCCATCCAGGTGAATGCCGCCTGCGATGATCAACGGTATGAGCACCAAACCTGCTGCATGCAAAAACACACCGATATGTGCCCAGATGCAAAACGCCCACCACGCAATGCATACTGCGCCACAGACAACGCCCACCAAAGGAAAGGCCGCCATCATAAACCGAGACGAGTGCTCATCGGCTTTCACCTTCGGCATGGGGATGCTTGAAAACATGCAAAATGCCATGACTATGGATCGCACGATATCCATATCTTTAAATCACATCTCCTTGATGCAATATGGCTGGCCGGCACAACACTCCACAACTTTACTTGCTTTTGCTGCAATCAGGCAGTTCAACCTGCCCAATAGGTGCTGGTAGTTTTCAGTCTCAGGTGAGTATGTGCACCCATCGGCCCCAACTTCGTTGGTAACAACAATCAGTGCGGTGCATTGTTTTTCAAGTGCCGCGATGCCTTCCAAAACGTGCTGTTCAACCACACGGTTGGCACGCACCGCAAACGTTTCGGGTTCATACATCTCGTTGGCAACCAAATCGCCCAAACATTCAAGCAACACCGTGCCTCCGCACAACTCCTGGGGCAAGGTGAGCGCGGCCACATTCTCAGAGCATTCAATCACCTGAAATCCTTTGCCTGCCCGCAGCTGCTTATGGCGAGCAATGCGTTGCCGTTCTTCATCGCCATAAACGCGCAAAGTCGCAATGTATACATGCGGGCCTGGGGCTGAAAGCAATACCTCTTCGGCATAAGCGCTTTTGCCGCTTGCCGCTCCGCCCGTCACAAGCATGATCATTTCAGGTCGACCTCATAGGCGTCCATGCCGGTGTCTTCAAACGAGGTGCCATTATAGAGGGCCAAAGCCATATCAAGCAGAGGAATGAGGCAGACAGCACCAGTGCCTTCCCCCAGCCGCAGGCCCGCACTGATGGGGGCATGCAACCCCAGCTCATCCAATATCATGATGGCGGCGGGCTCTGCTGAGACGTGGGTAGCTATCATATAGTCTTTGCACGCCGGGCACAGTCGCGCAGCAATCAGAGCGGCGATGGCGCTGATGAGGCCGTCGATCAAAACAGGCACATGACACAGCGCTCCACCCAGATAGATACCCACCATACCGGCGATGTCTAGGCCACCCACCTTCGCCAAACAGTCCAACGGGTCGGCAGAGTTGGGGTTATTGATCTGAATGCCACGTTTGATTGCAGCGAGTTTGCGCTGCAATCCCGCAGAGCTCAAACCACTGCCTTTGCCGGTGACCTGTTCAACATCAAGCCCAAGCAATACCGCCGCCAGTGCACTAGAAGTGGATGTGTTGCCAATGCCCATTTCTCCGGTAACGATGAGGTTGTACCCTTGTTTGCTCGCGCGGGCTGCTATATCGATGCCAGCTTGAATACCTGCGCACGCTTGTTCAACCGTCATTGCCGGGCCTTTGGCAAAATTGTTGGTGCTGCGCATGACATTCATATCAACCAAGTTTGGGTTAGCAACGCTTCGATAAATGCCCACATCAACCGGAACCACATCGATGCCAGCAGTTTTTGCCATCACACAGACTGAAGAAACACCTTTGGCCATGTTTTCAGCAATCAAGGCCGTAACTTCTTGTTCGGATTGGGTCACCCCTTCTTCAACAATGCCGTTATCCGCACACATAGGGATGACCACGCGCTTGCCGATATCAACATTGCTGGTGCCGGTAATGGCTGCAATGCGCACTATCAGGTCTTCCAACTCGCCAAGGGCGCCAATGGGTTTGGCTACGCTGTTCCACTTGTTTGTTGCAGCTTTTGCCGCTACCGCGCTCACTGGGTCAATAGCGCCATTAAGCTCAGAAAAATTGATGGCACCCGTCTGGCCTGACATGCAATCCTCCTGAATCTTTTATTCCTCGCTCGGCTTTACTGGCACCGTAACTTCTTCCACGCCTTCGCGTCCATGGGCCATGCGCACCAGCTCGATAAAGCTTGGGCGGGTGGGCTCGTCTTCATCAACCAGCGCCTCGGCCTCCTGCTCCTCGGTGATCTTCACCGGTTGATACATCACCGGCACACCGCCAAACATCCAGCGGTCTTCCCACTTTAGGATGCGCACGGCAATCAGGCCGGTTGGGTCCATCAGAGCTTGCAGCATGCTCTTGCCAAACACTAAGAACTCTTGACCGCTGCGGACCTCGGAAAGCAACACACCATGAGAAAGCGGGGCGATACCCTTCACCCAAAACAGCGAGGTGATGCTGCTTGCCGCTGCCTGTTTGATGTGAATCAAAGTGATGGCATCGAGGTGGTCAGGGTTGGCCTCGATGTAGCGGCTGATGAGCGTCTCGCCGGCCTTAGGTTCAAAGTCAAAAATCATCCACTCGGCAAACAGCGCCTTCAACAGCTCGTCTTCACCTGGGTCCTTCACAGGGTCGACGGTTTGTTGAAACTCCTTAACCGCCTTGTTGAGCAGGGGTTTTGAGCCAGGGGTCTTGGGGTTTACCGCATAGCGCAGCACCTGGTTGAAATCAAAAATCTCATCGTTATCGGCCATATTGTGCCTTTCGTTGCGTGATGTTACAGCCCTCAATTCTACCCAAACAGCGGTTCCTCATGCATAAGGAAGCGCTCAAGCGACAAGTTTCGTGACCCCACCACCATGGGTCGAGCTGATGGATTCCTCTTGCAAAATTCCACAATCCCCGTGTGCTTTACACGGCCGCTTTTTACTTCAATAGCCACAACGTCATCACCGTTTTGGACCACATAGTCCACTTCATTAGCACCGTCGCGCCACCAATACACTTGAAAACCTTCTTTGGCACCCCACGCAAGAAGTGAAGCACCCACAGCGGTCTCAACCAAATGCCCCCGCTGAGCAGGGTCTTCCATCAAATTGGAGGCATTACGCCAGTTAGCCGTCATAAGAGAAGGGTCATGCACAAGCAAGCGTGGTGAGCTTGATTTGACTTTCAGCTGTTTTGCATCGTATTTTTGCAGGCCACTCATCATCCCAGCACCTGCCAGCAAATCAAGATAATTCCTGATGGTCTCGGTGTTGCCCTTGTCATCGAGCTGACCAAGAATTTTGCGGTATGAAATCTCTTGAGCAGAGCACTGGGCCCCCAACTCAAACAGCGCCCTCATGAGTGCCGGCTTGCGCACGCGCTCCATCTGGAGAATATCCTTGGTTATAGTGGCTTCGATGATGGAGTCGCGCATATAGTTACACCAACGTTTGGGATTTGCTTTCAGCCTGGCTGCTCCGGGGTAGCCACCAAAGCGCAAATAATCCTCCACCGTATAGCCGAATGCTGCGCGCATCTCCGCTAAATCCCAGTGTGTCGAACGGATAACCTCGTGGCGGCCCATCAGCGACTCACTGACACCCACGCCCAAAAGCAAACTGGATGATCCGGAGAGCACCACCTTTAGGTCGACGCCATCCCAGGTGTCCTCATCCCAAAGACGCTTAACCGTCTCAGACCAACCCCGCACCTTCTGAATTTCGTCGATGAATAGCACGGCAGGACCCCGTGTTGCCAAAAAGCGCGCCTGTATCCACTCAGCCTCAAGCCATTCAGGGCCCAACATATCCGCTGAATCTGCTGCAGCAACATGAGTGGAAAGCCCCGCTGCCTTTAACGCTTGCTTGACCGCAGTGGTCTTACCCGTTTGCCTGGGGCCGAGCACAATCTGAATGAAGGCTCTCTCCTCGCTTAATCTCTCTTCGAGTTCTGTAGAAACCGACCTTCTGTATTCCATGCTCAAGGCCTTTCATCAGAGTCATACTGAATCAAACAATTAATTGAAACCTATCAAAAATTATAGGTAAACCTCGCAAAAATATTTACATAACCTCTCATTTTTCTTTGTATTTTACTTGGCAAAACAAAAGGAGGGTTCGCATCATCTGCGAGCCCTCCTTAGTGTGCACCGTGTGTCTCTTTACAGATTAGTCAGTGCCGATGACCTCTTCGTAGTCGTCATCGTCTTCAAGGTCTGCTGCGCGGGTGTCTTTGCCACCCATGGGGCCGGAAACCTCGGTGTCAAACATCTGAGTCTGGCCGGCAATTGCAGCGGTGGCCTTCTTCTTCTTGACGCCGCCAGCCATGCGGGCAACGGCTGCCACCTTATCCTTCTCGTCAACGTTCATGACCTTGACGCCCTGGGTTGCACGGCCCAGGCGGCTGATGTCGGTGGTCTTCACGCGGATCATGACGCCCTCTTCGGTGACAATCATCATCTCGTGGGTGTCATCGATGACCTTCATGGCGCACAGGTCGCCCTTCTTGGCGGTCATCTTGATGGTGTCAACACCCATACCGCCGCGGTGCTTCACGGAGTATTCCTTCACACCAGTGCGCTTGCCGTAGCCGCGCTCAGTGATCACGAACAGATCACTTTCCTCAGGCGCAATCTCCATGCCAAGCACGCGCACGCCGCCGGCGATGTCGACCTTCATGCCACGCACGCCGCTGGTGTCGCGGCCCATGGCGCGCACCTCGCTGTCCTCAAAGCGGATAGCCTTGCCAGCGCTGCTAACCATCATGATGGTGGTGCCGGGTTTGCTGCGGCGCACCGCAATCAGCTCGTCGCCGTCCTTGAGGTTGATGGCAATCAGGCCACTAGAGCGCACGTTGCGGTACTGATGCATCGAGGTCTTCTTGATGTTGCCGTGGCTGGTGCCAAACAGCAAATACTCTTCCTCGGGGAAGTCGCGGGTGTTGATGACGGCCGCCGTCTTCTCGCCCTTCTCATAAGGGATGAGGTTGACGATGGCGGTGCCGCGTGCGTGGCGGCTGCCCAGCGGGATCTGGTGAACCTTGATGCGGTAAACCTTGCCGCGGTTGCTGAAGAACAGCATGTAGTCGTGGGTGGATGCCACAAAGACTTGCTCGACAAAGTCCTCGTCTTTCAGGCTGACACCAGCCTTGCCCTTGCCGCCGCGCTTTTGCTGGCGGTAGGTAGCAACTGGCAGACGCTTGACATAGCCGGAGCGGGTGATGGTGACAACCATGTCCTCCTCGGCGATGAGGTCTTCAACGTTGAGCTCAACCGGCTCGTCGCCAATGTCGGTGCGGCGCTTGTTGGCGAACTTGCGCTTGGTCTCGGTCAACTCCTCCTTGATGATGAGCTCCACCTCGCGCTCGTCTTCCAACACGCGCTTGTAGTAGGCAATCTTGTCCAGCAGCTCAGCCAACTCGGTCTCGATCTTGTCGCGCTCCAAACCGGTCAGTCGGCGCAGGCGCATCTCGAGGATGGCGTTGGTCTGAACCTCGGACAAGCCGAACTTCTCCATCAAGCGGGCGCGGGCCTCGGCGTCATCGCGGGAGTTGCGGATGATGTGGATGACCTCGTCGATGTTGTCCAGCGCGATGACGTAGCCCTGCAAGATGTGGGCGCGTTCCTCGGCTTTGCGCAGCTCATAGCGGGTGCGGCGAGTGATGACGTCCTTTTGGTGCACGATGTAGTGGTGCAGCATTTCCTTCAAGGAAAGCACGCGGGGCACGCCGTCAACCAATGCCAGGTTGATGATGCCAAAGCCGGTCTGCAGCTGGGTGTGCTTGTAGAGTTTCTGCAGCACAACCTCGGGCTCTTCGCCACGCTTGAGGTCGATGACAATGCGCATACCCTTGCGGTCGGACTCATCGTTAAGACCAGAGATCTCGGTGATCTTCTTCTGCTTGACCAAATCAGCAATCTTTTCGATGAGCTTGGTCTTGTTCACCTGGTAGGGGATCTCCGTAACAACGATGCGCTGCTTGCCGCCGGTGCTCTTCTCGATGTGAGCCTTGCTGCGAATGGTGATGGAGCCGCGGCCCGTGGCATAAGCTTCCTTGATGCCAGCCTCACCCATAATGGTGGCACCAGTGGGGAAGTCAGGGCCGGGGATAATCTTCATCAATTCGTCGAGCTCGATGTCGGGGTTTTCCATCTGTGCGATGGTGGCGTCGATTGCCTCGCCCAAGTTGTGGGGCGGAATGTTGGTTGCCATACCAACAGCGATACCTGCCGAGCCGTTGACCAGCAAGTTCGGGAAGCGAGCCGGCAAAACCTTGGGCTCCTGCAGCGACTCGTCGTAGTTGGGCTGCCAGTCGACCGTCTCTTTCTCGAGGTCTTTGAGCAGCTCCATGGCTGCCTTATCCAGACGGCACTCGGTGTAACGCATTGCAGCGGCGCTGTCGCCGTCAACAGAACCGAAGTTGCCGTGGCCATCAACCAGCGGCACGCGCATGTTGAAGTCCTGAGCCAAGCGCACCAGCGTGTCATAGATGGCGGCGTCGCCATGGGGGTGATATTTACCCATGCAGTCACCAACCGGGCGGGCTGACTTCACATGGGGCTTGTTGGGGGTGGCACCACTTTCGTTCATCGCGTAAAGCACGCGGCGGTGCACCGGTTTCAGGCCGTCGCGCACATCGGGCAGGGCGCGGGCCACGATAACACTCATGGAATATTCAAGGAAGCTGGTCTGCATCTCTTGGGCAAAATTGGTCTCGGTGACCTTGCCCACATTGATGTCCAGCGTGCCCATGGAGCCATTGATCTTGGACTCCACATCGTTTGCTGCAACGACGTGCTCAGGAGCCTCGTCAAGGCCAGGGAACTGATCGTTTTCGTCTGCCATGTCTTATCTCCTTTCTTAGATGTCCAAGAATTTCTCGTCGATGTCTTTTGCGTGCTCGGTAATGAAGTTCTTGCGGCACTCAACGTCGGTGCCCATCAGCTCGCTGACCACGCGGTCAACCTCTGCGGCGTCCTCAATGCGCACCTGGCGCAGCGTGCGGCTCTCGGGCTCCATGGTGGTCTCCCAAAGCTGCTCGGCGTCCATCTCGCCAAGGCCCTTATAGCGCTGGACCTCATACTTGGCGGGGTCGTCGAGATTTGCCATGCACTCCTTGAGCGCCTCATCGTTGTAGAGGTACTGCAAAATCTTGCCGCTGCGGGAGTTCTTGCGCTTCAAACCATACAACGGCGGGCAGGCAATATAGATGTAGCCGCGGTTGATGAGGTCGGGCATAAAGCGGAAGAAGAAGGTCAGCAGCAAAATGGCGATATGTGCACCGTCGACGTCAGCATCGGTCATGATGATGATGCGGTGGTAGCGGGCCTTGTCGCCGTCATATTCATCGCCAATGCCCGTGCCAATAGCAGTGATGAGCGAGGTGATGGTGTCAGAGCTCAAAGAGCGGCTCAAGCCGGCGCGCTCGACGTTGAGGATCTTGCCGCGCAGGGGCAGGATGGCCTGATAGCTGCGCTCGCGCGCCTGCTTGGCCGAGCCACCTGCGGAGTCGCCCTCGACGATGTAGAGCTCGGTGAGAGCTGGGTCTTTGATGGAGCAGTCGGCCAACTTGCCCGGCATGGATGCGCCGTCGAGCACACCTTTGCGGCGGGTGGCCTCACGGGCTTTACGGGCTGCGGCACGTGCTTTAGCAGCCTGAGCTGCCTTTTTGGTGATGGATTTAGCCGGGCCGGGGTGCTCTTCCATATATTCAGCAAGGCCCTTGGTTACAGCCGTCTGCACCAAACCGCGCATCTCGGTGTTGCCCAGCTTGGTCTTGGTCTGGCCCTCAAACTGCGGCTCGTGCAAACGCACGCTGACGATTGCAGTCAAACCCTCGCGGATGTCCTCACCGGAGAGGTTGTCTTCCTTCTCTTTGAGGATGCCCTGGCGGCGAGCATACTCGTTAACGGTGCGGGTCAGCGCGTTGCGGAAGCCCTCGAGGTGGGTGCCGCCATCAACCGTGTTGATGTTGTTGGCAAAGCTTAAGGTGTTCTCGCTGTAGGACTCATTCCACTGCAGCGCAATCTCAACCTCGCCGGCGTCAGACTCAGCCTCGAAGTAGATGGGGGTTGCCGCACCGACGATGGTCTTGCCCTCATTGAGGTACTTCGCATAGTCGAGCAGACCGTTGTTGTATTGGAAGGTGTCTTCCTTCATCTGGCCGTCGTCAACCTGGCGCAGATCTTTGAGGACAATCTTGAGGCCCTTGTTCAAAAACGCCGTCTGGCGCAAGTGAGTCTTAAGGGTGTCGTAGTCAAACTCGGTGGTCTCAAAGATTTCTGGGTCGGGCCAGAAGGTGACGGTGGTGCCGGTGGTCTTAGACTTGCCGATGGTTTCCATCTTGCCCACGGTCTTGCCATGGTTGAAGTTCATCTCATAGACGTTGCCATCACGCTTGACCTGCACTTTCACATCAGTGGAAAGTGCGTTTACGACGGACACACCGACGCCATGCAGGCCGCCGGAAACCTTGTAGCCGTCGCCGCCGAATTTGCCACCCGCATGCAGCACGGTCAAAACGACCTCGAGGGTGGGTTTCTTCAACTTGGGATGTTTGTCAACGGGGATGCCACGGCCGTTGTCAACAACGGTGCAGCTGCCGTCCTCGTTGATGGTGACTTCGATTTTGTTGCAGAAACCACCCAAGGCTTCGTCAACCGAGTTATCGACGACCTCCCACACCAAGTGGTGCAGGCCGCGAGGCCCGGTTGAGCCGATATACATGCCTGGGCGTTTGCGAACTGCCTCGAGCCCTTCCAGGACTTGAATGTCCTTTCCGGAATAGGAAGATTCATTCTTCGCCAATTCGACTCCTTACTCTGTACGTACAAAAAGCGGCAAAAGCCGCATAGGAAGATTATAGCAGCCTTAGACACAAATTTTGCGTTTAAGGCCGTAAAAATGCGATTTAAGGGATTTTTTGGTTTTTATGGTACTAGGAAACGTTTTTTCAAAAAAATGCGATTCTTGGGCGATTATTCGTTTCCCACAGCTTGAGCAGCAATTCCCTTTTTGAGCTCGTAATCGGCTCGTGCCGCTTCAAAGGCAGCCTTCCTCAACACCTCGTTTTCAATGCGGGAGACCTCAGCCAGCAGCGATTGTTCCTCTTCGGCCGTCAAAGCAATGGGCTCAACGGTGAAGGCGGCTTCTTCCTGCAACTGTTCGGCAGTGGAGGTTTCATTGCGCTCTTGGGGGCGTTTTCCCTGCTTGGAGGGCTTAAAGCGCAGGCGCTTAACCTTCTCAACAGAAGACATATCGGCATAGTTAACAGTCTGGTTTGCGTTAACGCGGCCTTCCGCCACATCCATCTCGCGCAGGGCAATGTTGAGCTTCAGGCGCAGCATCTCGGCTTGGAGGTTGAGCTCGGTTGCCCAGATGTTTGAGTCAACATAGACCAGGATGTCGCTACAGTCGGAGTTGGGGATCACAAACACCGTGTCGGTGTGGTCAAGAACTTGCTGGTCCATGCACTCAACCCAGGCGCGTTTGACGCGGGCAGACGCCACCATGTCGGGGTTACGCGTCTCGACGTTATCAAGAAAGCCCGGAATATTTGCTGAGATGTGCCCTTGACTCATCAGTGTGCCCCTCAATACCTGATTTTCGTGTTCTCAATAGGCAGTTCTATTATGTGCGAACCCTCAAGAAGTTCTTGGGAGAAATACCCTAGATTTGTAGTGGTGATGAAGGTTTGTGCCGACCTCTCGATAAAGCTGGTCAGCGCATCGCGGCGGGAAGAGTCCAGCTCAGACATGACATCGTCAAGCAAAAGCACCGGGTCGGTGCCGGAAAACTCCCTGACCAACTCAACTTCAGCCAGCTTAAAGGCCAAAACGATGGTGCGCTGCTGGCCCTGGCTTGCAAAGGTGCGGGCGTTGCGGCCATTGATATAAAACGCAATCTCATCTTTGTGGGGCCCGATAAGGGAAGTTTTGCGCTGCAATTCTTGCGCACTCAAGTTTTTAGATGCCTGCGTCAGCTTGGCCTGCGTGGCATCCACATCGAGCTCACCGGCACCGTCAACCAGTTCGTGAGCCTCCTCGGCCGTGGAAATGTCGCTGCGCTGCCGGCCTTGTTCATCAAACCGCGCCCAGCTGGGAATATAGATGCATTCAAGCTCTTCAGCAGCAACGAGGGAAGAAAAAATCGAGCGCATGTGTTCAGCCAGGCGAGCAAAGAGCTTCTGGCGGTTCACACATAAGCGCGCTCCATTGATGCAGGCGCTTTCATCCCACGAGTCAAACAGCGGCCCGGCGTGCACTTCCTCTTTAATAAGCAGATTGCGCTGCTTGAGAGATTGGTTGTAGTCCTGCCGCAAGGTGGCATAGTTTTTTGAAAGCTGCATGGCAAGCGAGTCCACCGCATCGCGGCGAGCAGCACTTGCAGCCTTCACCATTTGCAGATGGTCTGGAATAAACAGCACTGACGGGCAGGTGCCTCGTATGCCTTGGGAAGATTTTTTCTTGCCGTTGACCTCGTACTTTCTGGTGTTGTTTGCCACCGTCATTTTGTGTTCGAGGCTGCGGCCATCACCTTGCAGCTCAACTTTGATGCAGGCCGCCTCGCAACCCCACGAGATAACTTCACTCCAGGCTGGTTTTCTAAACGACTCCCCGCTGGTCAACAGCTGAATAGCCTCAACGATGTTGGTTTTGCCCACAGCGTTTTCACCCACCAGCACATTGAGGTGCTGAAGGCTGCTCAATTTAAGCTTTTCATAGCCTCTAAATTGCGTGATATCAAGCTGTCCAACTTTGAGGGACACGGCAAATAACCCTTTAGTTCAAACGCACCGGCATCGCCAGATAGATAAACCCGTCGTCTTCCCCGCACTTCACAATGCCCGGCTTAAGCGAGGTCTGCAATTCGAGCACTGCCTCGTCGTTAACGCAGCTCAAGCCATCAAGAAGGTATTGATGGTTAAACGCGATGTCCATGCTTTCGCCTTCGATGGTGGCAGCCATGGTCTCGCGGGCATCGCCCACATCTTGGGTCTTTGCCGAGATGGTGACCTTTTGCTCGTCTGCGTTAAAGGAGAAACGCACCGGGGTGTGGGCCTGTGCCAACAATGCCACGCGTTTGATAACGCTGGTGAGCTCAGCAGCTTTTAGGCGCACGGTTGTGCCCACTTCTTTAGGCAGCAGCTGGCGGTAGTTGGGGTAGGTGCCCTCAATCTTGCGGCTGACCAGCACCGTTGAACCAAAGGTGAACATGATCTGGTTTTCGCTGAAAGCAACGGTTACAGCGTTATAACCGCTTGCAAGCTTCGAGACATCCTCGAAGATCTTGCCCGGGATGATGGCCTGGAAGCCCTCTTCAACAGGCTGCTCAAGCTCCATCTCAGCCACAGCCAAACGGTAGGAGTCGGTGGCAGCAAAGCGCACCATGGTACCTTCCACGCTAAAGAGGATACCTGTCAAGATGGCACGGCCTTCATCGCGCGAGACTGCCTTGCCCACTTTGCGCACAACATCGGCCAGCTGTTTGCTCTCCAAGTCAACCTTGCGCTCGGCCTCCACGTTGGGGAAGTACGGAAAGTCCATGGGGTTTAGGGTTGAGAGGCTAAACGATGAGTCCAAACAAGAGATGCTGACACGCTCGCCATCGGTTGCCACACAGATGGCAGCATCGGGCAGACTTTTGACGATGTCGCCAAAAAGCTTTCCAGGGATGACGGTGCGCCCGGGCTCCTCCACAGAAGCCAGCGCCGTGTGCTTGATGGAAACCTCCAAATCGGTGGTTTGGAAGGTCACCTTGTCATCGTTTGCATCGAGCAGAACACCTGCCAAAATGGGCAGCGTTGAGCGAGAAGACATGCCCTTTGAAACAGTGTTGAGGATGTTTACCAAATCCTCTTTTGCGATGTAAAACCTCATGTGTCATCTCCTGCCTTATCGAATGGTTATTAATTATTTCTTTATATATTTATTTAGTAATGGTATTAGAGCGGGTTAATAAGTTGAAAAGATGTGTTTCCCCTGCTCAATGCAGTGTTTCTTTCTTCTTTGTTGTTGATGAAATGTGCCTTGCATCAACAGGGGTTTTTCAACAGTTTCCACTTATCCCATATCTCTCAACCATCTATCACCATACTTTTCAACCGTTTTAGCGCGTCCTTTCAGAGATGCGTGCCATCAGCTGCTCAACTTGGTCAAAAAGTTGGCGGTTGTCTTTCTGCTCCTTCTCGATTTTGCTGACGCTGTACAAAATGGTGGAGTGATCGCGCCCACCAAACTTCTTGCCGATGCTTTCATATGACTCCGAGGTCATGTAGCGCGAAAGATAGATCGCAATGTGGCGCGGGTAGGTCAGTGGTTTTTGACGCTTCGAGCTGATCATATCTTCATGCGAGATCCCGAAGAAGCGCTCCACCTCGGATTGAATGTCGGCAATGCTTACATCCATGTTTTCCGCGCGGGCAAAGTAGTCTTGCAACACCTCGCGGGCTTCCTCCACGGTGATAGTGTCACGGTGAAACAGCGAGACGTTGCCGATGAGCCTGGTGACGGCACCTTCCATCTCACGAATATTTGACGTGGCGTTTTCTGCCAAGTTCTCCAAGACCTCATCAGGGATTTCACCGGTGAAAACGGTAGTCTGCTGCGCGCGGTGATAGCAGTTTCTGATAATTGCCAGGCGGGTCTCATAGTCTGGCGCCTTGACGTCGGCCAGCATGCCCTGCATAAACCTGCTGCGGATGCGCTCATCCATATCGAGATCTTTGGGTGCACGGTCTGCCGAAAGCACAACCTGCTTGTATTCGCTGGTCATCTTGTTGAGGATGTTGAACAGCTGGTTAATGGTCTCATCTTTGCCTTCGAGGTATTGCACGTCGTCAATCAAGAGCACGTCGGTCTGCTGATACTTCACATTGAACTTGCCCCACTGGTTGCCACGGGTTGCCTCGACAAAGTCGTTCAAGAACTCATTTGCCGAGACATAACAGGTGTTCATGCGCGGGAAGTTGGTGCCCACATAGTTGGCGATAGCCACCAACAAGTGGGTTTTGCCCAAGCCGGAGTTGCCATAAATAAAGAGCGGGTTATACAAGCTGCCCGGCTGTTCGGCAACGGCCATTGCGGCGCTGTGGGCAAACTGGTTTGACGCGCCCTTAACAAAGCTTTCAAACGTGCATTTTGCAAACAACGCCTCGTTGCCCTTTGAGCGGTGGGAGTTGTTTTGCTGAACTGGCTGCTGGGTGTTTTGCTGTTGGAAGTGCTCCTCGCGGGGCTGCTGCGGCGCGTAGTATTCTTCCATCCATTCAGGGCGCTGAGCTGGGGTGTTCTCAGTATTAGCTTGCGGCATGGAGTTGTTTGAAAAATCATTGCTTGGCAACTCGTTGTTGTTTGAATTGTTGTTGTTCGAGCCGCTGTTGTTCGTATTATCCGTGTTCGTGTCGCGGTTTTGAGATTCCGGCATCTTTTTAACCGAGACGTTGATGGTGTAGTCGGTCTCGGTCACGGCAAGCACGGCCGCCTTGATCTCCTTGATGTAGTTTTTGTTGACCCAGCTGCCCACCTGCTCACTTGAGGTGACAAGCACAAATTGGTCTCCGTAAGCACCAATCGGTGTCAGCATGTTCAAGAAGACGCCGCGGGGGTCGTCGTCGGTGATGTTCAGATTCAAAATCTCTTTGGCTTGCTGCCAAATCTCTTCAACATCCATGGTTTACTCCTGCCCCTTCAAAACCTGGTAGCCAAGTTCGGTGATGGTGTGTTTTCTGCTTTCGAGGTCCTTTTGGATGAGCCCGAGGTTTTCCAACTTCGTCAAAACGCGATAGCCCGATGCAATGGGTATTCCCAAATGCTCCTGCAGCACGGTGGGGCCCACTTCCTCTTGCTCTGCGGCCAGACTCAGTGCCCCAAACTCGCGATCGGTCAGATCGTCTGCATGCACAACCTTGGGTTTGTTCGCGCGCGTATCTTCTTTGTAGACAACCGGCATCTCGTTGGGCTTGTCCTCGTTCATCATGATGGTGATGACGGTGCCCGCTTTGATGTTGTCTTCAATCATCAGGCGGCCATTGGAAAACTTCAGGTATTCCCTAACAGTGGGAAGGCCTGAGCCCACACCCCTGATATAGTCTTTCATCTCTGCCGTGGCCGAAGTAAAGCCCGGCAACTGTGCCCGCTCTTTGTTTTCGATGCCCGGGCCTTGGTCTGCAAAACGAATGGTTTTGCCTTTATCCATGATGGAAACTACTGGCTCACGGAAGTGCGCGTGGATGAAGTTTTCAGACACTTCGCGTATGACGGTATAAGGGACGTTGCCGCCGATGGCGGTGGATAACTCATAGGTTTTCGACGCTATTTGCTCGATGTAGCTGTTGATATCGGTAGGTGCAATTTCAACAACCCTCGGAGGGGAGAGAAAATCGTCGTATACGGCTATGCGTGCTGTCTGGGCTACGTTTAAATCTTCATTTTCAACAGCCATGCAGCCCCTCCTTTTCACTTAGTGGGGTGTGAAAAGTGTAGTTTTCCACCGAAAAATTAACAATCCCTTTCACCTTAAATTTTGAAAATTTTTCTATGGTTTTCACTTGATTTCCAATATTTTCCACTTAACTACCTGCGGTTTTCATATTTTTCAACAGTATTTCTAACACTGTTGAAAAGTTTTCTGAAAAATTGAAAAGTCCTGTGGAAAACGTTGAAAAAGTTGAAAACTCAACCCCGATTTTGTTAATTAATGAAACAACGCTCCACATCTTTTTCATAAAACCCCCTACCCCTTTCCCGAAAGATTTCAACCAACAAATGTTCGATTCCACGAGTTTTCAACTATTCACTTACGTTTATTTACAGGTTTTTCCACTTTTTCCACAATTTTCCGATTATTTTCCGTAGGAAATTTCACACTAAAACATGGTGTTTTTCCTTGACTACACGCACGTAGTAAGAATAAAATCTCTAGGCTTATGTAATCAAAGGGGTTACCCCTAGGAGGAATGTATCCATGAAACGTACTTATCAACCGAACAAGCGCCGCCGCGCCAAGACTCACGGCTTCCGTGCTCGCATGGCAACCAAGGGTGGTCGCAACGTTTTGAAGGCTCGTCGCGCTAAGGGCCGCAAGAAGCTCTGCGTCTAATCTGCAGAGTGTTTTGAGGCTGGTGCTTTGAAGGGCACAGTCAAATCAAAAGATGAAATGGAGCGCCTCTTTCGTGAAGGAAGGCGCTCTTCTTCGTCTTTATTGAGTGTTCTTGTTGCACCAACTCCCAGCGAATATGAGCATGTTGGAAGATGTGCTTTTATCGCCGGGAAAAAGCTGGGATCTGCCCCTTTTCGCAGCCGCTGCAAACGCGTGATGCGTGCTTGCGCAGCTGAAGTTTCGGCCCCTTGGCCGGGCTATGATGTTGTTTTCATTGCCAGGCACAAGGTGGCATCTGCCCCTCACGATGAGGTGGTAGCCGATATGAAGAGGGTTTTAAGGAAGCTCGGTATTGAATAAATGGGGTCTGTTGCGCACAACATACTTCATTTCCCGCAGAAGGCAGCGTTGGCTGCAATCAAGTTTTACAAGCGGGCGATATCTCCTTTATTACCACCCAGCTGCAAATATGTACCAACCTGCTCTGAATACGCTATCATTGCGATTCAGCGTTATGGGTTCATAAAAGGGTCGTGGCTTGCCACAAAGCGCATCTTGCGATGCAACCCGTGGCACCCAGGAGGGCACGACCCGGTTCCATAAAGTGTTGTTGTGTTTTGAGTCTCAATAGAGGCCGAGAGGAAAAATTATGTGGGATAGCATTCTGCAAGGAACTGCCTGGCTGTTAAGCCAGCTTGCAAGCTTAGTTGGTGACTGGGGTCTCGCCATTATCATCGTTACCCTCGTCATCCGTTTGTTGTTGTTCCCTCTGCAGCGCAAACAGTACAAATCAAGCTTCGCTATGCAAGAGGTTCAACCCAAACTGCAGCGCATCCAGGAAATCTATGCGGGCGATCAGGAAAAAATTCAAGAAGAGACGATGAAGCTTTACAGGGAGACCAACTTCAACCCAATCAGTGGTTGTCTTCCGATGCTCATTCAGATGCCTATTTTTATTATCCTGTTCCAGACGCTGCGCTGGCACATGACCGACTACAGCAACGGCCTGCCGGTCTCGCTGTATAACATTCTGCCCGACTTGACTATCACTATTCCTGACAGTGGTTTCAGCATTGTCTATGTGATCTTTGGCATCTTGTTCATCGGTTTTTCTGTTGGCCCCATGGCTTATCAGCTTACCCAAAACAAAGATCCGCAGCAGCGCAGCATGAGCATTATGATGCTGATTATGTTCGGCCTGATGTTTGTGTGGATGGCCTGGATTTCTCCGGCTGGCGTTATTTTGTATTGGTCGCTTTCTTCTGCATTCGGCTTCTTCCAGCAGATCATCACCAACAAGGTGTTGAAGAAGGAAAAGCAAGAAAAGATCGAGGCTGATGTGCACAAGCCGGTTGAGGTCAACGTGCAGCGCAAAGAGAAGAAAAAGCGCCCGCACAAGTCTCGCTAAATTTTGAGATTAGTTTTTGAAGGTCCTTGCAAATTTTGTGAGGACCTTCATTATTTGTAGGGCATTCGTTTAATCATGCAGAAGCGTCGACCTATTCCGCACGGACCACTGCATAAGCATTCAAATTTATAAGGAGTCTCACATGGACGAAGAAAACATTATTGTTGATGAAGAGGTCGCGCTTGAAGACGACGAGATGACCGACGAAGAACTTGATCAAATTGCTGACACCGCTATCGAGGTGCTCCAAAACATTTTGAGTTACTTTGATGTTAACGGCGCAGAGATCAATGAATATGAAGGTGAAGAGGGTGAGATTATCCTCGACGTTGTTGGTGGGGACTTGGCAGTGCTCATTGGCCGCCGTGGCCGCACACTGGATGCTCTTCAGCTGCTCGTTTCCACAATCTCGCATCGTAAACTTGATTATCACTACCCGGTCACCATTGATGTTGAGAGCTACAAAGAGCGCCAGCGCCAGAAGTTGGTTTCTTTGGCAAACTCCGCAGCAAACCGCGCCTATAGGCAAGACCGCGATGTCAAGCTGCACCCCATGAACCCTTACGAGCGCCGCATTGTGCATATGGCTCTGCGCGATGATGACCGCGTTGAGACGGAGTCTGAGGGCAAAGACCCCGACCGCTATGTTGTTGTCCGTCCGCTGTAAGTAAGGTTTCACGTGGAACATACAAAACAGGAAAGGGCTGCGTTCGATGCGGCCCTTTCGCGTATTCCCTACACATTCACCGAATATCAAAAGAAGCTGTTGCTTGCTCACCTCGATCTAGTGGTTGAGAAGAACAAGGTGCTCAACCTTACTCGCGTCGTTGATTTTGAGGATGCGGTTGTGCGCCATATTGAGGATTCCCTTTCTGTTCTGCCGGAGTTCACTGAAACCTCTGGCACCTTTTTGGATATTGGCACAGGGGGAGGGTTTCCTGGTTTGCCCCTAGCTATTGCAACAGGGCGCGAAGGTGTCTTGATGGATTCCGTTAAGAAGAAAGCCGCCGCTGTACAAGATTTTATTGATGAGCTTGGGTTGTCACAGCAACTGTCCACCAGTGGTTTGCGTAGTGAAGAATTGGCTGCAAAACAACCGGAATCCTTTGACGTTGTGACGATGCGTGCAGTTGCATCTTTGCCGGTTGTGCTGGAACTTGCAGCGCCATTATTGCGATTTAACGGCGTTTTGATTGCTATGAAGGGCTCTGAATCGGTTGAGGATGAAAAAACCGCTGAGAACGCATCCTCGAAGCTCGGTTTTGAGTTAATTTCTTCAAGATACTTTAAAATCGGAAATAATTTATATGACCGCTCTGTGTATGTCTATAAGAAGGTTGCAGAGCCAAGCATCAAACTTCCGCGGCGTCCAGGTATGGCTGCAAAGCGCCCGATTTGTTGATTTTTACCCTCAGATTTTTATTTGAGTGACAAAAACCAATTCAGCGTGGATTTTTGTCATTTATAGACTAATTTTCTATAAATTTATATCAAATTATAGAAAAGAGATATGTTTCACGTGAAACATATCTCTTTTAGCATCTTCTGATGATTAAAGAATAATGTCACATGGAACTGGCATATAATGTTTCACGTGAAACATTTAGGCTTGCAAAAAGCCCGGAGGAAAGAATTGGAATTGAGTAAAAAAGGCTGTAAACACCCCGAAGCTCCAGCAATGATTCTTGGAATCATCAACCAAAAAGGTGGCGTGGGGAAATCAACAACATCAGTAAATCTTTCAGCATGTTTGGGAGAGATGGGTTACAAGATTCTCCTTGTTGACTTAGACCCACAGGGCAACTCAACAAGTGGTGTAGGTTTCGACAAAACAAAATGCGAACTCAGCACCTATGATTGCTTGCTCGATGAGGATGTTAAGACTAAAGAAGCAATTCAGAAAATTGATGTCAAGAAGGTTGATTTATTGCCTGCAACAATAGATTTGGCAGGTGCAGAAACAGAGCTTGTACAAGTGATTGCACGAGAGTCTCGCCTGAAAGAAGCGCTTGATCAAATCAAGAAGAACTACGACATCATCATTATCGACTGCCCGCCCTCATTGGGGTTGCTAACCATCAATGCACTAACAGCGGCAGACCAGGTGCTCATCCCCATTCAATGTGAGTTCTATGCATTGGAAGGCCTTTCCAAGATTGTTGACACCGTTGCATTGGTGCAGAAGCGGTTGAACAAAAATCTGGATATCTTTGGCGTTGTTATGACTATGTATGACAAGCGCACAACGCTTGCGCGCCAAGTTGCAGATGAAGTTGAAGGAATTTTTAAGAGCAAAGCCTTCAAGACAAAGATTCCTCGTACTGTTCGCTTGTCTGAGGCACCGGGTTTTGGGCAGCCTATTACCACCTATGACCCTTATGGCAAGGGTGCAAAAGCCTATAGAGAATTGGCCAAAGAGGTTAAGAAAAAATACGAAGCACTGCTCAAAAAGGACGAATAAGGAGAAGATATGGCACGCAAAAGTGGGCTGGGAAAGGGCCTTGGCGCCTTGATGGGCGATGCAGTTTTAGAGTCTGGCAACACCCAGGGAACAGAGACGGTTTTGCAGCTTTCAGAGATGGAGCCAAACCCGAATCAGCCGCGCACCAACTTCGAAAAGGAAGCTCTCGAAAGCCTGACCGACTCTATTAAAAAAGAAGGGTTGCTCCAGCCAATCTTGGTAAGAAAAGTTGGGGATACCTATCAGATAGTTGCAGGTGAGCGCAGGTATCACGCATGTAAAAATGCAGGGCTTACAGAGGTGCCCGTGCGTATTGTTGAGATGGACGATGCCCAGACCTTGCGCGTGGCTCTTATTGAAAACCTTCAACGCAGCGATTTGAATGCCATTGAAGAAGCCAAGGGCTACAAAGAACTGATGGACAGCGGCGCAGTAAAAACCCAGGCAGAAGTGGCAGAAGCAGTTAGCAAATCGCGCTCTGCAGTGACCAATGCATTACGCCTTCTTGAGCTGCCGGAATATGTTCAGACCCTGGTGTATGACGGCAAATTGAGTGCTGGCCATGCTCGTGCAATCTTGGCAGTTAAAGAAGAAAGCCAGCAAGTAAAACTTGCAGACAAGATCGTAGCAAGCAATCTTTCGGTGCGTGATGCTGAACGCCTGGCGCGCCTGAGCAACGCTACAGAGGTTGAAAAAACGAAGAAGCCTGAAGTGCCAAAATCATATAAGTTGGTGGCAAAAGAACTGAAGCGTCGGCTTTCCACAACCGTGCGGGTTAAAGCTGCCAAGGGGAAGAACAGAATTGAAATTGACTTCGCCGATGAAGACGATTTAAAGCGGATCTTCGACATAATGAAGCGAGCAGATATCGACTAAAACCCCAGTTCAGGCCAGAGATTATCTGGCCTGAACTATTTATTTATGCGTTGTTTGAGCTGCCCACAAGCCCCATCAATATCGGCTCCGCGAGAATTGCGAATAGAAACCTCAACACCAGCTTTTCGCAAGGAACTTTCGAAATAGTCCAGCCGCGTTGAAGGCTGCATAGTGGTGGGGGAGGCATCGGCTGGGTCAACCGGGTTGAGTGGAATAAGGTTCACATGGCACAGCATTCCCCGGCAAAAATCGATTAACGCACTTAGATGCTCGTCAGTGTCATTCACATCACAGATGAGTGCATATTCAAGGCTTGGGCGCCGCTTGGTGGAATCGCCGTAATACTTCAAGGACTCTTTCAGGCTTTCCAAAGAAACGTTAGAGACGCCGGGCATGATTTCATTGCGAGTTTGCTGAAGAGCACTATGCAGAGAAACAGCCAACGTGAACTGCTCAGGTTCAAGAGCAAACTTCTCAATACCTTTAATGATTCCGCAGGTAGAGACAGTAATGTGACGTGCACCAATGCCTAAACCGCATTCGCTATTCATGCGTTTTAGTGCCAAAAGCGATTGCTGATAGTTGGCAAAAGGTTCGCCCTGGCCCATGGCCACAACATTGGTGACCCGGCGGCCAAAATCCTCAGAAACTAATGCCACCTGGTCAAACATCTCGCCAGCATCAATGTTGCGTGTGAAACCGGCTAAGCCCGTGGCACAAAAACAGCAGCCCATAGCGCAGCCAGCCTGGGTAGAAAAACACACCGTCAAACGCGAATCATCGGTGCTGGGGATGCCCACCGTTTCAACAGACACACCATCAGAAAACTCAACAAGATATTTGCGAGTTCCATCACTTGATTGCTGTTGAGCCACGATGTGAGGAAACTCAAGAGAAAAAGATTCCGCCAACAAAGCGCGCAAGGCCTTAGGGAGGTTTGTCATCGCATCAAAAGAATGAACGCGGTGAACGAAAAGCCACTCCTCGATCTGGCGAGCTCTAAATTTGGGTTGCTTATGTGCAGCCAAAAAATCAGAAAGCTCAGCCGAAGAAAGAGACTTGATGTTAGGTAATGCCATAAAAAATCTCCCCGTAACCATAGGAACATCGAAATCAGTCTAACATCTGCAGATAAACCTAAGCACTAAGCAGGTAGACAAGGTAATATAAACAACGGTAGAAATATCTTTATCTAAAAAATAGATAATACCAAGAGAAAGAGCCGAGCATGATTAAGACGCAGCCCTGCAACCCTGAGCAGCTCAAAGTGACCCTTTTAAAGGGCGGAGCCAGCGACGAGCGCGAAATCAGCCTTGCATCAGGCAATGCATGTGCAGCGGCTTTGCGCGACCAAGGTTTTATCGTCACCGAAGTTGACACAGGCGACGAGGACATGATCGCTCAGATAATTGCATCCAACCCCGATGTTGTTTTCAGTGCACTGCACGGGCGCGACGGTGAAGATGGCTGCATGCAGGGCCTGTGCGAGTTGATGAGGGTGCCCTACACGGGTAGTGGTGTGTTGGCCAGTGCCTTGGCTATGGACAAGATCCGCGCCAAGACCTTCTATTCTGCCAGCGGGCTGCCCACACCTCACTCGGTGACGCTGCATGCCGGTGAAGGCTACTTGCCGGCCGACATCATTGGTGTGGTTGGTGAAAAATGCGTGGTCAAACCCGCAAACGAAGGGTCTGCTTTGGGTGTGCGCATCGTCAACACCCCCAGCGCGCTGCCCGATGCAATCAAGGAAGCCTTTGAATTTGACGACAC
>R11__coassemble_226_pt1 | contig 41252 bp, 34 predicted proteins | sample R11__metabat2_low_PE_020 | metagenome-assembled genome bin R11 | reverse complement strand
TTTTGGCGAAAAATTTCAAAAGCGGGGGAGAGCAAGGCGATTTTCGGGTGGTTTTCAGGCTTCCAAACGCCTCTCCCCAGAGGCGGATTTCGTCAAAATCAGAAACCTTCTCAACCCAAAAACATACCGCCTGACCAGCGCAAACGCCGCCGAGCGCCACCCATGTCGGGACCCATATAGGGCCTCCAAAACCTGTTGTCATAACTTGAAAGAAGTCATGTCAATTATAGGGCCACGACCTTACCCTACTTTCTTTACGGAGCGAATGAGCGAGCGTCATAAAATGCGACATGCAGTTCGTCCTGGTATAGAGTGCCCTAAGATGATAAGTCTCCCCAATGAGACAGAGCGACTCTACAATGTAAAGCTTGAGAACGATATTTGGTACGTAGAAAACGTCAGTTTTCTCTGGTGGGCCACTTCGCCTTCGTGTTCGAGCTGGTCTACCCCGCGTCAATCGCCGAGGTCAAGCGCCAGGGCCACTTGTGGCAGGCTATGGGCTTCGAGTTCACCAACCCCGAGACTTCCGCCAAGGTTGCCGCCATGCGCAGTGAGATGCGCGCCTGGCTGGGGGAGTAGGGCCGTCGCTCGCCGACCTGCTCGCGTTGCGACTGTTGCAGTTGCAACGCGCGCCCGTGACACAACCTCTTGAAAGCATGCAGTCTGAGCTATGCATTCCCCGGACTTTCCTAAAACAATCGATAGAGGAAGATCCAGTTCCTTATTGCGAGCATCTGCCCCTGGAGAAGATGCTCGGTTGCCTGCACAGGCAGGATAAAATTTTCCTTGCATACGAACAAATGTTTGGTATGCTGCTTGCAAGAGGACAGGTCAGTTCCCGCAGCTACCCCGACCAGCACTCCTGGCGGACGCATTTTCTTAAACTGGCAGACGCTTCCAAAATCATTTTTAGATACTAGAACTATATATATAAGATATACATTCAGTATATCGGAGGTATAAATGATATTTGAATATGATATAGTTAAGAACAACATAAATGTTGAGAAGCACAAAGTAAGCTTTGAGGAAGTTCAAGAGATTTGGAGTGATCCTGACCTTGTTGTGCTTCCTGCCCGTAAACGCGGCGAGAAGAGGATGATGGCTATAGGTAAAGCCTATTCTGTGTGCTTTAGCGTGGTGCATACGATACGCGGTGAGGCAATTCGGATAATTTCTGCTAGGCGTTCTACAGCTAAGGAGGCAAAACTTTATGAGCAATCAAAACGGCGCTGATGCCCTAGAGGCTGCGTTTGATGCAGGCGAAGACATGGGAGAGTATTTCGATTTTGAAAACGCTACGTTTCCTAACAAAGAGCAAAAGCGTGTGAACGTGGACTTTCCCCAGTGGATGATTGCCGGCTTGGATGCGGAAGCTAATCGATTAGGGATTAATCGTCAGGCAGTGATAAAAACTTGGATAGCAGAGCGTCTAGACGCAAAGATGGCCTAAAAACGCCCCGATTATGCCACAGGGACAATTTCCGTCCCCCTTCCGAAGTCTATACATGAGACAACCTCCTGAAAGCGATTTCCCAGCAAGGAGGTTTACATGGTTCACTGCGACGTCTTCGACGGAGGTGTATGGGGCACATACTTCGGAGGTATGTGCCTCATTCTAGGGATCAACGCGCGCCCCCGCCGAAGGCAGTGGCAATCCGGGTGAGATAGGCGTCGATGGCGCAAAGTGCACGACGGAGCTTTCTTTCCTCAACCAAGTAGCCAATCACATAGCGCGAGCGAGATTCCCAAGACGAGAACATCTCGGCGTGGTCGTCGAGATAATCATCCAGCATGAGGTCGACACCCTCTTCACTGCCCAGCGAGATGAGCCGTTCCACGTCGTGGGTCTTGGGGTACTCCACGCCGTTTTGTTCCAACAAGAACTTGAGGGCCAACTCGAAAGCTTGCTGCAGGTGGTATCCGGCAAAATTCAGCTGCTCCTCGTCGTCTTGCAGGCCGCTCAGAATGTAGGAGGCAAGCCGCCAGTTGGCTGCCGCCTTGTCAAACAGCGTTGCTGCCTTAGCCATAGACGACCACGCCCTTTCTCTTGATTTCGCGCATAAGCCGCTCGTCAACGGTGAAGTTGGTCCAAACGTCAACGTCAAAGCCCAGGTTGGACAGGGGGAGGGGAGCATCGCGGCTTAGCTCGAGATACACGTCGACGTCGCTCCCTACGTGGCACGCCTGGGTGACGCTGGACCCGAAGACGATGATGCACTGCACCTCCTCGAGGCCGGCAACAGCATCGAGGATTGCACGAACTTTGCGCTGCTGGATGGGGTAGATGCGCTCGCAGTTGGGGAAGGGGCGGCTTATGCAGACCTTCCAGGTTGTGCGTTCGGGGATTGTGTGGGTAACGACCTTGGCCTTTTGCTCCTCTAGGCTTAAAAGGTTGCGGATCATGGACACCACGTATGCTGGGGGGTTGCTGCGCTCCTGCTCCCACTGCTGCAGCGTGCGTGTTGGTATGTTGAAACGCTCGGCGAACTTTGCCTGGCTTAAGCCGGTGCCTTGCCGCATCAGCGCGATTTCGCTCATGGGCACCTCCAAATCATACGTTAATAGCGTAGTACGTTGTTAACGTACTATATCATAGATGACGGCAAGCGATGGCGTGCCAAGGAGAACAGGAAGTTCGTGTACACACGTTGAGGGAAACTCCGAGTCATCCTGCGCGATTCTTGATATGACATACAAATGATGTTAAAATGAATACAATCGACGTAAGGGAGGCAAGATGGCTACCATGACGAAACCTACGACCGTCAGGCTGGACGAGCCCGAGAAGTCCATCGCTTTGGAGCTTCTCTCCGGGATGGGGCTTAGCCTCAACGCCTACCTGAACATGGCGGTTCATCAGCTGGCAAACCAGAAGAAAATCCCCTTCGAGGTGTTGGCGGCGCCCGATGCCCCCAACGAGGAGACGCATAAGGCCATGATCGCCGCCGAGGCGAAGGCCTTGGGGCTCATCCCCGACGACGCCGCGGGGTTTTCGAACCCTGATGATCTCATGGCTTTTCTCGACTCCGATCAGGCATAAGCCATGTTCGAGGTGAAGGTCGAGCCCGCCTTCCAGGCGGACTACAAGAGGGTTATGCGCGCCTATCCGCAGCTTCGAAGCGAGTTCAAGGCAGCCGTGGAAGAGCTGATGGCAAACGGCATTGTGCCAGAAAGTTATAGGCCGCATGTGCTGGGCAACGCCGGAGGAAACTACAACGGGCACGTGGATTTCCACCTGTCCGACGGGCTAGTCGACGTGATAGTCCTTTACCTGCCGCACAAGACGAACCCTATCATCCGCCTGGTGCGTATGGGCACGCACGACGAGCTGTTCCACGGGCCCTTAAAGTAGGCCCAATGCGATAGATGGACATACTAGGTCAGGGGCGTGCCTAGGGGAGGGCGGCTTGCGCCTCCAACTTTCGGCCACGGTGTCGCAGCCGTTTTCTAGCGACATGTGCTGAGCGTACTTGTAGCTGGCGGCAAACTTCTTCTAGCGATTGGCCATCGTTGTGTCGCCCTTTACGGAAGACAATGCTGCCCTGGTGGGGCATTGTCATCGCCTGCGTAGTAGCTGTAGCGGCTATAGCAGCGATATCTGTGATCTTGTGGAAACGAAGAAAAGCAAATCAAAAACAATAACGGGCGACCGCAACCAGGCCTTTTGAGAGCCTTGATAGAGTTGACGGCGGATATCCGAGTGTATACAATGCGGATTAACATGGATATCCGCTGAAAGGAACATTATGTCGCCAGCAATGACAGGAACACTCGCAAAATGGGGAAACAGCCAAGGGGTCAGAATTCCTAAAGATGTATGCGACTTGCTCGGCGTTCAGGTCGGTACACCGGTAGGGCTGTCCGTAAACCAGGCAAGGTCTGAGGTGACCATCACATTTGAGAGGCCCGCAAGAAAATATCAGAGGAGTCGCAAGGTATCCCTGGAGGAACTCTGCGCTGGCTGGGACGGCGGCAAGGTTGGCACCGAATGGGGCGGTGCGGACGTCGGCGCGGAGGTGGTCGAGTGATGCTTTTCGAACAAGGGGACATCATCGAGGTCAACTTCAACCCGACCGTTGGCCATGAGCCTCAGAAAAGACGCCCTGCGTTAGTTGTGAGTGTAGGCCATTTCAATAACGTCATCTCGAGTTTAACTGTTGTCTGCCCCATCACATCGACTGTTAACGGGCACCCGTTGCACATCGAGTTGGCTCCTGGGAACGTTATCAGCGGCTGCGTCTGCGTCGAGCAGATGAGAGCAATCGACTTAAATAACCCCGCGCGAGGTGCCGAGCATCTTGGTTCGTCGATTGACCCGGTAACCATGTCTTCTGTTTTGGATGCCATTGGTGCAGTGTTCGATATTTAGATCAGCACTGAAGAAATTTTGGTCTGCCACTTGAGCAGCTCGGTGACACCCACCACCATGAACTTCCGCGAATAATGCAACTACAGGTTGCCTTATTTGCAACTAGTGGTTAATTTCATGCATGCAACTTAAGCTTTACAATTTCAAAAGAGATTGAAAGGTAGCGCTGTATGCACATTGCCGAGGCCATAAAGAGCTTGAGGAAGAAAAACCATTTCACGCAAGAGCAGCTTGCCGAGGTTTGCAATGTCAGCAGGCAAGCTATTGCCAAATGGGAGTCAGGCGCGAACTTTCCTGATATCGAAAAGATCATCCAGCTCTCCGAGCTGTTCAATGTGTCGGTAGACGAGCTTCTCACAGGGAAGGCCGGCGTGCGGCCATCGAGCCAGGCAGCAACCGCTAAAGCAGACGGCTCATCAAACGAGCGCATTATCAACGAGGCTTTGCGGCGTGCAATCGCATGTGAAGACCCGTGGGAGTCGGTGGATCAATTCATTTCTTTCATAGGTGAGAAGGTCAACTGCAACAGGGCATACCTCTTTAAAGCTGATGCAGACGGAGGCTACCGTTTAGATTGCTCATGGCAAAACCCCGATGTGGCGCCGCAACGCGTGTGTGCTCAGCACATCACCCCAGATGAGGCAGCGTTTTGGCAAGACGCATTCGCCCACGATGGACGGGTTGCCCTTGAGGGCACAGAGGGCATCGTGTCTGCTTACCCGGCGGCTTTCCGTTGGCTCAAACGGCAAGGCGTTCGCTCACATCTTGCACTTCCGGTGGCGCAAGGCCGGCGAATCTGGGGCATCGATAATTCTGCTCCGGCATTTCTTGAGCAAACGTTTTCCCTGATGAATGAATCTCTTTGCTTTGTTGATTCATTGGTTGAGCAAGGCGAAGCTTTCGATGCGGCAACCTGGGCGGATATGCAAAAAATGCAGCTGGCCCAGCCCTTAGAAATGCTGCGCTTTCAAATGGATGCATCCACGGGGGAGGCCCATTTTAGCGAAGGCCGCCCAGAGGGTGCAGGCTACCGCTTTAACGTCAAATCCCTTACAGAGCTAGAGGAATTTGCAGCCGGGCACCCGGAGTTTCGGGAGCACCTGATCATCGACGGCTTCCAGCGCATAGGCGAGATGAACGAGGGAATGACCATTGAGTTTGTGTCTTGCAAAGACGGCGCGCAAATTCGATGGAACAAGCTGTCCATGCGGCCGGTGCTCAGCAGCACTGGCATTATGACGCGGCTCTATGGCGTGCTCAGCGATGCCTCGGCAGAGCATCGCATCGTGGAGCTGCACAACCGATGCGCATCTGAGCGCTCTACTGGCCTGTATGTGCGCTGCTTGTCGGAACCTGCTCATATGGAGTATGTGAGCGATGGGCTGTGCGCTCTGCTTGGGTACAACCCGAACGAGTTTGCGCAGGTTGTTGGCGAAAAATACACCAGCATCATCGCTGAGAAGGACCGCGTGCGCTACCTTGGCTTTATCAAGCGGCTTGGCGAGAAACCGGGCGTTGAAGCATGCGAATATGCACTTCAGAAAAAGGACGGCAGCTTCGTGCGTGTTGTCGACACCATGGAGTCGGTGCTTGATGGCAGCGGCGTTGTGTATGGCTACGCTTCCGTTATAGAGAAACCTGCAAGTGGCGTGCTCCAAGAAGCGCACGGGCAAAGCGCTCAGGTGCTGGCCCCCATCAACATGCAATACGAGGTCATGAACCAGCTTGGGCAAGACTACCTCAACGTGTTTCGCGTTTGGCTCGATGCCGACAAAGCGCAGATCATCCAGCTTAATGGTTATGTCACCAAGGGGATGAATGAGGGTAGTGCCGAATATATCCCGTACTATCGGTTCTGCAAACAATACGTGCACGACCGCGTGCACCGCGATGACAAACAGAAGATGCTCAACGCTATGCACCCCGACACCGTGCGCAAAGCGCTTGCACAAGGCAGTGAGTACACCGTTGTCTATCGCATTGAGGACGGGGGAGAGACCCACTTTTATCAGCTGAGGTATGTGCCCCTAAATGACCAGCCGGAAGGTGGCGAGGCCCAGTTCATAGCCGGCTTTAGAAATGTCGACAAAGTCATGGAGGAGGAGCACGCGAAAACCCAGCGCCTCCAAGACGAGCTCGACGTCATCAAGATAATCCTTCAGGCATTCACGAATGGCTACCTTATCGACTACCAAAACAATACCTTTGTTGAGCTGGCCTGCAACAATGCAGACATTACCCGCATCGTTGGAACGGGCGGCTCATATGTTGAGGACTTCGACAAGCTGAAACTCGCATTCCCCGATGAGAAGGCATTCAAAGCTATCCGCGAATTCCTGCGGCAAGACACCCTTAAAGAGCGCCTAAACGGTCATCGCTTCCTTTCATCGCAGGTGTTCATCAAGGGTTTTGGATGGTACGACCTTTACCTTCTCGTGCTGGACTACGACGAAAACGGCCTCGTTCACCGCTTGGTCTACGCGACCCGCGACGTCACCGAGGAAAAAGCCAGAGAAGAAGAACAGAAGAAGCTGAACGGCACCAAGGCATCTGAGGAGAGCAAATGAAGAGGAATTTTGCCGTAAAGGCCATGGCGGTTATGGCCACTGTTGCACTTGCAATGGCAGCAACAACGAGCGCCTATGCGCAAGACACCACCGACGAGCTGGATGACTGCTGGCAACCTGCATTTACGGTGACGGCCGACAAGGCTGCCTATGGGGCTAACGACCAGATCACGTTGACGGCTACGGCCCTCAACGACCTAGACGCCTATGAAAGTGCCTCTGGGCACGAGGCAGAATCTGCCGATGACTTCCAGGCCGATATGGATATACGCCTTCAGATACCTGATGGCTACCAAGTTGTGAGCGGAAGCTCCACCACCACGGCAAATGATGTAGCGGCGGGCAGTAGCGCAACTGCGCAGGTCACTATCGCAAAGAGCAGTGGCACTAGTTCGGCTGCGAGCTCTAACACCAACACGAGCACGAATGCCAAGACCGCCGCTTCTGCCAGTTCAACCTCGAAAACGGGCGACCCCCTTTTCATGGCGCTTGCCGCTGTGTGCATATTGGCTGTTATGGCTCTGCTGATTTTTGCGGTATCCCGCAAGCGCATAGCCAAGGATATCTCGAACCGCATGTTCTGCAGCCTGCTGGCTTTAGCGCTTGTGGTGGGGCTTTCTCCCTTTGCGGCACCTGCTGCATATGCCGATGACGCGGCCGACGACGAAAACAGCGAAGGCTACGACGATTGCGATGAGCACGATGCTGCAGGCAGCGTCACTTTCACGGTTGATGGTAAAAGCGTGACGGTTGATGCCACCGTGGCGGTGACCATCACAGAAGAAGTCTTTGGGTATGAGCCCGGCTCCGAGGAAGAAGACGACCCTGTAGTCGATGACGCGCAAGACCCGCTGCTGCACGCAACCATCACCAACGTCAACATTGTGCAGGGCACGGCAGACTACACCGTGACCATGCGCGTTGAGCCGGCCATTTTCTCTGGAACAGGCAAGCTCGATTTGACCAAGGCCGCTGTGACTATCGACGACACCGGCATTTCTGGTGGCACTACGGCAGCATATGCCGGCAGCGTTGCGGTGCTCGATAGCAGCACGCTGCAAGTTGTGAGAACGTTTACTACCGAAGAAGTGCAGCAGGTGGTCCCCGAGGGAGAGAGCGTTCAGGCAACGCTGCTTCCGCTGGCGGTTTACGACTTCGCGCAGCACAAGATCGTTATCGGCGAAGGCGCACTCACAAACAGCAAAGGCGAGACAATGCCTGCTGCCAGCATGTACCCCGTCATCGGAGTGGACTTAGACAACGTCAACGCCGCTGCAGCATCGAGCGGCGCGCAAACTCAATCGGCCAGCACCGAGGTTGCCTCCAACACCTTGGCGGAAAACGACGAAACGCTCGAAATCAGCTCTGCCTCCTTGGAGGCAGGTCAGGAGATGCTTGATGCTATCGGCGAGTTTGCCGAAGGAGTCGACGGCCATTCCGGGGAGCTCTTTATGGGCGCAGGGTCGATCTTGGGCCTCACCTCCAAAATCATTGAAGCCGTGGACGATTCAGAAGCTGATTTGTACGACATAGCCGACGTTATCGACCGCCTCGACACGATTAGCAGCAGCATCGACAGGCTTTCCACCCAGGTGAGCAGTATCGATGAGCACCTTTCCGCCATTGAGAAGAAGGCTGAGTATCAAAACAACGTCGACACGGTGGCAGCGCTTGTTTCCCGTGCAAACTCTTACAAGAAAAACCTGATGTTGTATGCGGATTTGCTCAACAAGAAAACGTCAACCAAGGGCGTCGACACTTCCACCTACACTGCCATCTCCAAGCAGTTGCCTGAAGCTGTCAGGAATTCCTATAAGGCCATCAGGTACAGCTACGACACATTGAGCGCAAACGACAAGAAGATGCTCACGCAGTTTGCCAAGGTCACCGAGACGTCTGACGCAACAATGGGCAAGGACAGCGTTATCGGCCTTGCACAAGACCTCGCCAACTATGTTACGGCGCAAGGCGGCATGGAGTTGTACGACGCTAGCAACATCTACCAGTGCTATTTCAACTACACGGGCACGTATTTCAACTGGGATAGCGAGACCTATGACATGCGCAGGGCTTTCGTTGGGCAGTACAACCTGGCTTTTGCCTTTGCCTATGCCACGGCAATGAACGAGCTGAACGTTGAGATTGCCACCTCCAGCGATCCTGTTGTCATCGTGGCCGATATGAGTTTGCGCGATGACCTGATGTCTTCTGCAACGGAGATGCGCGATATCTGCAAGAGTAATGATGTGCAAAGCTGCATGAAGGCACGGGATGATGGCAAGGTGCTCAACCTGGTGAATGGCAAGCTGTTCAGCAAGGGGTTCAACGTGTGCCACTTCAGCGCATACCACGATCTTTCCGATATACGAAAGGAATGGGCGGCGGGCATCCCCGATATTCAATTCATCGCAAAGGACAACTCGATTGACTCGACCCCGCTGCTTGACTCCTCATATACCTCGCAATTAGCAAGCGATATTTCGGTGGCGGATTTCACCACAATGTTTTCCAACCTGACGGCAGTAAAACAGCTCGACGGTTATAGCAGCGTGCAAAGCCTGGCAGACGAGATGGAGAAGATGGGTTTGCTCGACGGAAGCGCCAGCTTTGAAGAGTATGGCAAAACCAACTATTTGGGCATGTATTGGGATGTGTACTGGCAGAGCAACATCGTGGAGAACAAAACCACAAGAAAGCTCGATCAAGGCATAAATAGCTCCGACATGATGAGCAGCAGCCACCTGCAAATTCGCAATATAAAGGGCTCGAGCACGAACTTCTACATCTCGACGAACACAAACCCGACGAAAATTAAGTCGAAAGCCGGTTGGGAATACATCTATGACTACACGGGCACTGTTGTGGATATATCCGCCACAAGTGCCAGCAGCTTGGTGAAGCAAGACGTTGTGCTCTACGAGCTCGACCACTTCAAGAAAATCGGCCACAAGAAGTGGTATATGCAGGTGAACTTCTACCCCGCTGCCGTTGCGAAGGCATCGTAGAGCCTGAAACGCTGAGGCCCTTGAATGCCTTGCATTACTAAAATTTCTTGAAATTTTCTCCAAAATACAATATTTTTTCAAGAAATAAATGGCAGGCAAGGAGGAAATCTTGGATAGGAAGATTGACAGCTGCCTCGACTCATGGAAGGTGAGCTCTAATCGCAAACCGCTCATTCTCCTTGGCGCGAGGCAGGCCGGCAAGACCACGTCCGTCCTGGCATTCGGGCAGCGTGCCTTCAAACAATGCGTGCATGTCGACTTCATCAAGCAGCCGCAGCTCAAGGCCGCGTTCGAATCAAGCCTGGAGCCAACAGACATCCTTGCAAGCCTGTCGGCGCTTATGCGCTGCGACATCTCCGCCAGCGACGCCCTCATCTTCTTCGACGAGATTCAGGAGTGCGAGCAGGCCATCAGCTCCCTGAAGTACTTCGCCACAGACGCGCCGCATATGACGGTGTGCGCCGCTGGCAGCCTGTTGGGGGTGTACCTGGCTAGGAACAGCGGGTCGTTTCCTGTGGGGTATGTAGACATCCGCACGCTCCACCCGATGGACTTTGAGGAGTTTTGTTGGGCAGTAGGTGACGGTCGCGCGTTCGATCTGGCCCGGAGCGCGTTGCACGAGAAGAGGGCCTGCGCCGCGCACGACCTGCTGATGGACCGCTACCGCGAATACCTGATGGTAGGCGGCATGCCCGAGGCTGTTCTTGCGTGGTCGTCAAACCAGTCGCTTGCCGAGGTGCGCACGATCCAGCGTCTGATATCGACCGGGTATGTGGCCGACATGTCGAAGCACGCGGAAAACGTCGATGCGGGTAAGATCTTTGCCTGCTGGGATAGCATGCCTGGCCAGCTGGCGAAGGAAAGCGGATCGACCAAGTTCGCCTGGAAGGAGGTCGCACCGGGCGCGAAGGCCGCCACTCACAGAAGCGCACTCGACTGGCTTGCCTCCGCTGGTTTGATTGACATCGTTACGCAGGTTGAGTGCATAGAGACCCCCTTGAAGTCCTTCGAGAACACGGGGCGCTTCAAGGCGTACGTGGCCGACACGGGTCTGCTGGCCTGCGCGTATGACGCCACGCCCGAGGACGTGCTGGGGAAGGGCCCGCGCACAGCGCGCTTCCGTGGCAGCATAGCCGAAAACTTCGTGGCCCAACAGCTTGCCGCCGCGGGTGTCGGCCACTACTACTGGGGCGTTCAGAGCAGGGCGGAGGTGGAGTTCGTCGCGGCAATTGCGGGCGCGGCCCTTCCCATCGAGGTGAAGTCCGGCGAGAACATTCGCTCGGCAAGTCTGAGGAAGGCCATGGAGAAATACGCCTGCCCTGCCGCTGTCAGAATCTCGGGCAAGAACTTCGGCTCGGAAAACGGCATTATCAGCCTGCCCCTCTATGCCGCAGGGCTTACTGCCGAGATTGAGTGATAAAAGAGTCGAAAATGCACAAGGGCAAATCATCAGGGCTTGCTGTCAAGAGATTATCGCATGACAGGAGCCTGATAGGGGCGTATACTGCGCATTTCAGACGTTTAGAAGTTTTCTATTAAGAGAGCCAACATACTGCTATGAGCCTTGAACGCGATTATGCCTCACTCAAAGTCCAGAAGATGGACGAAGCCCTGCAGCGTGCCTTTATAGATGATATTTATGCTGCGTACATCATAGACCTCGCTGAGGATACGGCGCTGCCGCTGCGTCTGCCTCGCTACATCCAAGAGCACCTTGGGATGAAGCTCAACGTGCCGGTATCGGCAAAGGCTGTCATCACTACTTACGCAAACACCAGCGTGGCAGAGGAGTCCCGCCCCACCATGCTCAAACTCCTTGACCACGAGTGGGTTACCGAGCAGCTCACCAAGGATTCTTCGCAGCTGTTTTCTGTGCTTTTGTTCACCGAGGACGGCTCGACGCATTACCGCACTATGCGCATCAGCAGGATTGGCGATGACCCGTCTGGCGCCTACTTGCTCACCTATAGTTGGAACTCAGATATCGAAACTGCCGCCAACGCAAAGATTGACGAGGTCACGCGCGAGCGCGAGAAAATCGAGAACCTCTTTTTGCGCGACTACATTGGTGTGTACCGCATCAATTGGGAGACCGACATCGGAATACCCACCCGCGTTCCTGACTACCTCACCAGAGAATTCGGCCTCATGCCGGGCAAGCCCGTTTGCTTCAGCAAGATTATGGGTGCCTGGATTGAGGGCCATGTTTTCTCTGAGGACAAGGAGTTTCTGCGTTCGCTGACCGACCGCGCCGCTATGAACGAGCTGCTGGGCACGGACAACATCATCACCCGGCGCGTGCAAGTTGAAAACGACGGGCAAACTGCTTGGCGCAACCTGCGCATTGGCCGCATCGACACCAACGACTACCTCACCGAGATGGTGATGGGTATTCAGGATGTAGACGAGCTGGTGCTCAAGGAGCAGGAGCAGAAGCGGGCGCTTGAGGTGGCCTACGCAGCAGCCGAGCGCGCCAACCGCGCCAAGACCACCTTCCTCAACAGCATGAGCCACGATATCCGCACCCCCATGAATGCCATCATCGGCTTCACGGGCTTGGCTGCCACCCACATCGACGACCCGACGCGCTTGCAGGAGTACCTGGCCAAGATCCAGACCTCTTCCAGCCATTTGCTGAGCCTCATTAACGATGTGCTCGACATGAGCCGCATCGAAAGCGGCAAGGTGGTCATCGAAGAAAAGAAGGTCCACTTGCCCGACGTTATGCACGACCTGCGCACCATCGTGCAGTCAGACATCAAGGCCAGGAACCTGGACTTCTTCATCGACACCATGGATGTGCACGATGAGGATGTCTTTTGCGACAAGCTGCGCTTGAGCCAGATTCTGCTCAACATCGTCTCCAACGCCATGAAGTTCACCAAACCCGGTGGCACCGTCAGCGTCAAGATTGAGCAGACTGGCGAGGCACCGACTGGGTATGCCAACTATGTGTTCAAGATTCGCGATACCGGCATCGGCATGAGCGAGGAATTTTTGGAGCGCATCTTCTCGCCCTTCGAGCGCGAGGAGACGGCCACCGTCAGCGGCATCCAGGGCTCCGGTCTTGGCATGGCCATCACCAAAAGCATCGTTGACATGATGGGTGGCACCATCAGCGTCAAAAGCGAACTGGGCGTGGGCTCGGAGTTCACGGTGAACCTGCAGTTCCGCAAGACCGAAAGCAAGCAAGAAGGCGAGCTTATCCCCGAGCTGGTGGGTAGTTCTGCCTTGGTGGTTGATGACGACATCGAATGCTGCATCTCGGTAAGCAAGATGCTCTCCCAGATTGGCATGCGCCCCGAGTGGACTTCCAGCGGCCGCGAGGCAGTTGTGCGCACGCAGTACGCTTTGGAGCGAGACGACGCCTTTAGCGTCTACATTGTGGATTGGCTCATGCCCGATATGAACGGTATCGAGACCGTGCGCCGCATCCGCCGCCTCATCGGCGAAGACAAACCCATCATCATCCTCACCTCCTACGATTGGGAAGAGGTGGAGCAGGAAGCCCGAGAAGCAGGTGTCACCCACTTCATCTCCAAGCCGATCTTTATGTCGGAGCTTCGCGACATCCTATGCAAGCCCGCGCCGAGCGCAATGCCCGAAGAGAGCGAGGAAGAGGCAGAGGCCGACTTCACGGGGCGCAAGATTCTTCTTGTGGAAGACAACGAGCTCAACCAAGAGATTGCTGTCGAGATCTTGGAGCAGCGCGGCTTTGAGGTCGAAGCGGTAGGCGATGGTGTTGACGCCGTGGCGCGCATGGAAAAGGCGCAGCCCGGGGAGTTCGATGCTGTGCTCATGGACATCCAGATGCCCCACATGGACGGCTATGAGGCTACCCGCCGGATCCGTAAGCTTGAAGATACTCAGGTGGCGGCAGTGCCCATCATCGCAATGACGGCCAATGCCTTCGAGGAGGACCGCAACCTCGCCCTAGAGGCCGGCATGAACGAGCACGTTGCCAAACCCATCGACACCACTCAGCTTTTCAAAACCATCCAGCGCTTCCTATAAGGGGAGGCATCGAAGATCGCCAACTTCGGCTGAAACATCCGAAACCCCCAGCCCCTTCATAAAGCTTCGCTTTCAGCATATCCTTGCCGCTTTGTACCGTGTTTGGAAGCTGAAAGCGCGCAAGCACGTCGCCTGTCTCATCATCGAACTGGGTGTATCCACAGACCGCAATATCAGCATTGTGTTTCAGGAGCAGTTCAAGCAGCCGCCCATACATCGACGCGTCAATATAGTCGTCGCCGTCCATGAAGCCGATGTAGTCGCCCGAGGCGGCATCGAGGCCAGTGTTTCTGGCGGCAGAGGGGCCCTGGTTGGGTTGATGAATTGCCTTCACGCGCGCATCGCTTGCAGCGCAAGCATCACACACTTCGCCGCTGCCATCCGTCGAGCCATCGTCGATAAGCAAAAGCTCGAAATCGGTACACGTTTGCGCGAGCACAGAGTCAACGCAACGGCATAGCCAAGGTTTTACGTTGTATGTGGGAACTATGATGGACAGCTTTGGTGTCATCGTCGTTTCTCATCCCTTTTCGGCTCGCCTGGCTAGCATACCCACTCTGGTGCGTGTAAGCAAAAACAGTTCCAGGCGTTATGATGGTGGTAAAAGTGGGCTAAAAGAGAGCTTCTGAGAAACCTTTATTGAGAAAGAGCGACCATAAAATGCGCTTGGCGGATGAACCATATTTTTCCATCCTTGTTCTCTGCTTTAACGTGGAGCAATATCTGGGGGAGTTTCTTCAATCTGTGTTCGCACAAACGTTTGCAGGTTGGGAGCTCGTCTTGGTTGATGACGGCTCTGAGGATACTACAGGCAGTTTGATTGACGAAGCGCAAGAGGCTTATCCCGAAAAAATAACGGCGATACACCAAAAACACGCTGGCCAATTTGTGACGCGTATGACGGCGCTCGATAAAGCTCAGGGCGCCTATGTGGTGTTTGCCGATGCAGATGACTGCTTAAGGAGTGACGCGCTTGAATTGATTTTTGAATGCGCGGCGCAAAGGCCTGATGCCCTTATTCAGTTTAAGTACAGCATTCGTGCTGATTTTTCTTCTGTTGACGGGCCGAAATACCCCCAAACCGTTGAATTGAAAGATTCCGTTTTGAGCGCTCGCGATTATATGTTGTGCGCTTGTGAAAGCAATTTCAATAATCTCTGGAACAAGGCCATCCCTGCGAAGTTCGCGAAGCTTGGGGAGGGCTATTCCAAATATAAGGGCGTTGCAATTGGGGAAGACGTTATATACCTCATGGGCGTCTTGAAGCAGATTGATGCTGTTGTTGCACTGGATGAGGTGCTCTATTTTTACAGGCAGCACCCTAGCAGTGTTATGCACGTGTTCAACCCAAACAATTTTCACTTCCAAAAAGCGATGTGTGAGGCGATCGAAGGCACTGCCAAGCGGTGGAAGGACGAGCGCATTGAAGATGCGGTCAAAAAGAAACGCCTTATTCTCTGTGTTGAATCTGTTCGATACTTAATGAGTTCAAATTACAATTTTTCAAAGTTGCACAAAGCTGTGCGAGATATTTGCAGCGATCCATTTCTCAGGCAGTCGCTGGACAAGCGATATTATTCAGAGTTGTCCTGGAAAAGGCGAGTGCTGGTGCGGCTGATTGAACACAAATGGTTTTTCATGGTCGCTGTGTCTGTTTGCTTTGAGAGGGCCAGGCTGTCTGCCCTGTCAAGTTGAGTCGTGAGCGACAAAACTCCTATGGCGGTTGAGCCTACCCTATTTTTGCTTGCCACCAGAAGAGGCGGACTTACCCTGTTTATCAGGGCATTTATATATAGTTTAAGTAGATAACTAATCGCCTCTTTTTCCATGATATAAAGAAACTGTATAGCTGTCGAAAGAGAGAGGAGTGCTCAATGAAACGTACAAACTTCCTCAAAAACGCTATCAAAGTGGCCGCATCTTTGGCCATGGTTGTGAGCTTTATGTTGCCCTCCACCGCTGTTGCCGCGCAATCCGGCAAGGCAGATGATTCTGTTACCAGCGGCGGTGTAGAAAAAGTAATGACTGACAGCGGTTATTTTGCCGTGGCAAACCAAGTGTATGTCTATTTCAACTACGGCGTCACACAAGACGATGTCGCTGACTTTATGAAGCAGTGGGGGCTGTCTTACTACGACGGCTGTTCGCTGGATACATTTTTTGGACGTTACAAAGCTGTGTGCACCGCATGTGCGGATTGCACCCTTGATGAAACCGTGAAGCTGCTTAGCACGGATGACCGTGTTTACTCTGCCGAGCTCAATTTGTTGTCGGGCTATGCGGCTGACGGCAGCTCAAACGACCTCGTGCAAATTAAAACTGGAGAGTGGGTAGTTGCCGACGAGGTAGTTGTTCTATTCAATTATGGCGTGACGTCAGACGATGTGTCTGCATTTATGGAACAGTGGGGCCTTTCGTATTACCAGAATTCAACGCTGAAAAATCTTTTTGGGCACCCATGGGCATCTTTTACGCCTTGCGAGGATTGCACACTTGAAGAAACGGTTGAGTTGCTCAGCACCGACAGCAGGGTTTACAGTGCAGAGCTTGATTATTTGATGTATGCGGCTGACGGCGAGGCTTGCTGGGTGGGGCCTTGGTTTGATGAGATTCTCCCCGGGAGCAATTATGTTCCAGACCAGTTTGTCATCCTGGCTTGTGGTTCGGAACAAGAGGTTAGAGCCGATGTGGAAGAGATCGGCGGGTCTGTTGAGACGTGGCTTGAGGCAAGCGACGGCGAGAAACTCGCGCTCATCACCATGCCCGAAGATTTGCATACCCAAGAAGCGGTAGACAAGCTCGAGGCACTGTCTTCGATTTCTGCTGCTCAGCCAAATCAGGTTTATTCCAGCGAATCAGCGGCAGGAACGCGCGGAAATTTTGAAAATCAGTTTGAACTTTACACACATTGGGCAAACGCAAAATGTGGCAGTGACTATGTTGCATCGACCTTAAGCATTGTGTATTCCAGCGGGGCAACCGATTCCGTCATAAATGGAATGGCAAAACTGCTTGGCGCCAAGATTGTGGATATCGCAGATATTGGTGCAAGCCGCATTGCCACGGTAGAGCTCCCTGACGGCATGGGCATATTCGAGGGAATGATGAAGCTGTACCCGAATATGCAGATGGCAGGCCCGGAGGTGCTTTTGAGCGCGTCTTCAACTGTCAACGACGCGAGAGCTGCCGAGCAATGGTATCTGGACACGATCAATGCGTATGCAGCCTGGGACTACTCAAAGAGCAGCCATGCGGTTGGCGTTGCCGTGCTGGATTCTGGCGTTAACTATGCCCACAGCGATTTGCTCGCAAATGCGAGTGCATCACTTGGCTATAACGTAGTGGATAACTCAACGGACGTCTCCGATTCCGTAGGGCACGGCACAAGCGTTGCTGGCTGCATTGCCGCGTGCGCAAACAACGAGATTGGCATTGCAGGCGTTTCCTACAACGCCAACATTGTGCCAATCAAGATGGCAGATGCATCCGAAGGTGTGCCTCTGCAAAACTTTACGAATGCCATTGAGTATGCGACTGAATACTTGTCAGACACAAACGTCAAGATCATCAATATGTCCTATGAGACCACGACGTATACCCCTGCAATGGAAACGGCGGTTAACGGTGCAGTGGCATCTGGCTTTGCGTTCGTCTGCGCTGCGGGCAATTTACGCGATGGCCAATCAATCACCGATGCGAAGTATCCGTCGGATTTCGATGCATCTATCTCGGTCGTTGCCACGCAGTCTGACAACACGATATGCGAGTTTTCCAACCAAGGTGCTGCCAAAGACATTGCTGCACCTGGTAGCGACATCCTGACCACGGTAGCGTCGTCTGACTATACAACCTGCAGCGGCACTTCATTTGCTGCACCGATTGTTTCTGGCGTGCTGGCCCTCATGTATTCATATGACCCATACCTAACGGTTGACCAGGCAAAGGATATTTTGTATCGCTCTGCTACCGATTTGGGAGACGAGGGCCGTGACAGCGTCTATGGCTGGGGCTTGGTCAACGCTTCGGCTGCAATGCAGCTTTTGGTCGATACTTACCCGCAAGGCACCTGGAAGCGCTTGGCTGGCAGCACGCGCTATGAGACGTCAAAGGTTATCTCGCAGACGGGCTGGCAACGCGGCAGCAGTAGCGAAGTGGTTCTTGCAAACGGAAGCACCTTCCCTGATGCATTGAGCGGCTCAGCTCTTGCAGGCATATATGATTGCCCCGTGATTTTGACGGACAGTTCCACGCTTTCAGATGAGGCGCTTTATGAGATCAACCGCCTCGGTGCAACGCATGTGACTATTTTGGGCGGAACGAGTGCGATCAGCTCAGATGCCCAAGCTGAAATTGAGGAACGCCTTGGCGAAGGCACGACAACGCGCCTTTCTGGGGCAACAAGGTATGCAACTAACGACGCCATTCTTGCTGCTGGGAGCGGGAATTGGGCATCTACGGCAATCGTTGTCACCGGCGAGTCGTGCGCAGACGCCTTATCAGTTTCTGCTTATGCATACGCGGCACAATGCCCAATTCTGATGTGCAATGCAAACGGCGAGCTCACAAGTGCTGCATGGTCTGCCATCAACAGCTCGGCCATCACAGATGTGGTGGTTGTGGGCGGCACGAGCGCTGTTCCGGCATCGGTTACGACGCAAATTGCATCCGCACTTGGCACCAACCATGTGATCCGCTTGGCCGGTGCAAGCCGCTACGACACCTCGTCGGCAATTGCAACGTGGGAGACAGGCAACAATACCACGGCTACTGTCCAGCCGCTCGTAACGCTTTCCTACGATGAGTGCGCAGTAGCAAGTGGCGAGAACGCCAACTTCCCCGATGCTTTGTCGGGTGCATCTCTTGCTGGCCATAAGGGTTCTGTTTTGATGCTTGTGTCGCCTAGCGATTCGACTGGCGGCGCCTGCGTGACGACTAATATCGCCTCACTGGCCGACAACGATATCGTGCGTGGCTACATCCTGGGAGGAACGGCTGCTGTTCCGGCTGCTACCCAGCAGCTTCTTGAAAGCTACGTGTAAGGTTTTGCCTTAGTGCATAAGTGAGCATGCAGGCCCGGCACAATGCGTGCTGGGCCTGTTTTTTGTGCGCATGCTTCGTGGCGCTATCCGGCTCACCGAGTGCACGAGTTTTCGTGCATTCGGTGTGCCAGATAGCCCCGCAGGCCCCGATTCCTTCGCCGAGTGCACGAGTTTTCGTGCATTCGGTGAGTTTGGCTTCGTGCTTGCTCTGCCTCTCGTTTTCAACAGCTTGGCAACCTAACGTTACAGCATGTAAACCTGAGTCGATATGACTTAGATTTTGTTGCATTATGCATGCAGAAAAATTGTAAGAGCTAACCAGAGAGGTAGGTATCCGCCATGGCTATTAACACAAACAAATTGGCTGTTACTGCTATCGAGAGTTTGCAAAACGCTATAGGGCTTGCCGCCGACGTTCAGGCAGCGCAGGTTGAGCCGGAGCACTTGCTTGCGGCGCTGCTCGATTCCAACGAGAACAACCTGAATGCCATCATCGAGCGCATCGGTGCCGACCCGGTAGTGCTGAAGGCATCCGTCAAAGAAGCAATTGAAAACGCCCCGAAGGTCGAGGGCGGTGCGTCATCGGTGAGCCCGGAGTTTGAGCGCGTGGTAAACGATGCCATCAAGACTGCTGGCAAGATGGGCGACGCCTATGCCACCACCGAGCACCTGCTTATCGCCTTGAGCGCAAGCAAGGGCACGGCAGGCAAGCTGCTGGAGCAGGCAGGCGTTACCCGCAAGCGCATCGAGCAGGTCTATGAGGAACTGCGCGGCGACACCCGCGTGACTGACCGCGAGGGCAAGACGCAGTTTGAGAGCTTGGAGCAATATGGTGAGAACCTGACGGAGAAGGCCCGCAACGGCCAGCTTGACCCGGTCATCGGCCGTAACGACGAGATTCGCCGTACCATCCAGGTCTTGAGCCGCCGCACCAAAAACAACCCCGTGCTCATTGGAGAGCCCGGCACCGGCAAGACCGCCATCGTCGAGGGCTTGGCGCAGCGCATCGTTGCAGGCGATGTGCCGTCGTCTCTGCGCGATAAAGAGGTCATCACGCTGGACTTGGGCTCCATGGTTGCCGGCGCGAAGTATCGCGGCGAGTTTGAGGACCGCCTGAAAGCGGTACTGCGCGAGGTGCAGGACTCCAACGGGCAGATCATCCTCTTCATCGACGAGCTGCACACCATTGTGGGTGCTGGCGCAAGCGAGGGCAGTCTGGATGCGTCCAACATGATCAAGCCCGCTTTGGCCCGCGGTGACCTGCATGCCATCGGCGCCACCACGCTGGATGAATATCGCAAATACATCGAGAAGGACAAGGCCCTCGAGCGCCGCTTCCAGACGGTGTTGGTGGACGAGCCTTCCGTTGAAGACACCATCTCGATTTTGCGTGGCATTAAAGAGAAGTATGACATCCACCATGGCGTGCGCATCCAGGACGCGGCTTTGGTGGCGGCAGCGGAGCTTTCCAACCGCTACATCACCGACCGCTTCTTGCCCGACAAGGCCATCGACTTGGTGGACGAGGCAGCCTCGCACTTGAGCATCGAGATTGACTCCAACCCTGAGGAAATCGATTTGGCCGAGCGCAAGCTGACCCAGATGCAGATTGAAGAGCAGGCGCTGGTGAAGGAAGACGACGAGCTTTCCCAGCAGCGTTTGGCTGAGCTGCGCCTCGAGATTGCTGCAGCTCAAGAGGAGCTGGACGCTTTGAAGGCTCAATGGGCAAACGAGAAGGGCGCCGCCCAGCGCGTGAAGGATTTGAAGACCCAGCTCGACGAGGCAAAACTCGAGGAGGAGCGCGCCACTCGCGCAGGTGACTTTGAGAAGGCATCGCAGCTGAAGTTTGGCACGATTCCGCAGCTGCAGGCAGAACTTGAAAACGCCGAGCTGGACCTGAGTGCCCGCAGCGATGCTGCCGACGGCATGCTGAAAGGCGAGGTGACGGCTGAGGATATCGCCGAGGTTGTCAGCGCCTGGACGGGTGTGCCCGTGGCCAAGATGATGCAAGGCGAGATGCAGAAACTTGCCGATTTGGAGGAGCGCCTGCATGAGCGTGTCATCGGCCAAGATGAGGCCGTGCACGCCGTGGCCGCCGCAATCCGCCGCAGCCGCAGCGGTTTGAGCGACCCCGACCGCCCCATCGGCAGCTTCATGTTCTTGGGGCCAACGGGCGTGGGCAAGACCGAGCTTTCAAAGGCTTTGGCCGAGCAACTCTTCGACGACGAGCGCAACATGGTGCGCATCGATATGAGCGAGTACATGGAGAAGTTCAGCGTGCAGCGTCTCATCGGTGCACCCCCGGGGTATGTGGGCTACGACGAGGGCGGCCAGCTGACCGAGGCCGTGCGCCGCAAGCCTTACACGGTGGTGCTGCTTGACGAGATTGAGAAGGCTCACCCGGATGTGTTCAACGTGCTTTTGCAGGTTTTGGATGATGGCCGCTTGACCGATGGCCAAGGCCGTGTGGTCAGCTTCAAGAACGCCATCATCATCATGACCAGCAACTTGGGCTCCCAGTTTGTGCAGGAGTTCACAAGCACGGGCAACAAAGAGCAGCTGGATGCCGCTATCGACGCTGCTTTGCGCCAGACCTTCCGCCCGGAGTTCATCAACCGTGTGGATGACGTGATCACCTTCAACGCGCTGCAAGTTGAGGACCTTGAAAAGATCGTTGAGCTGCAACTGGCGAAGGTGAAGGAGCGCTTGGCAAGCCGCCGCATCGGCCTGGAAGTCACTCCGGCTGCTCTGGAGCGTTTGGCGCTGGATGGCTTCGACCCGGCGTTTGGTGCTCGCCCGCTCAAGCGCTTGGTGCAACGTGAGATTGTGGACCGCGCCGCCAATGCCATCGTTGCTGGCCAGCTGCAGGAAGGCGACACCATCCGCATCGATATCGACGGCCTCGATTATGCCGTGGAGATTGTGCACTAAAACACAGGCATCGCCGCTACACTGCCGCCTGGGGGCTACCCTCCAGGCGGCAGTTTTGTTTTAGAACGTTGATTGCCCAAGCTAAAGATATACGGTATTTTTATCTTTAGCAGATTCTGCAAAAAACCGAGGAGGAAAGCGATGACGAACGTAATATCGAGCACGGTGCTTCGCAATAATTACAATGCCGTCTCGCAGCACTGCCGGGAAACGGCTGAGCCAATGTTTGTCACGCGCAACGGCAATGGAGATTTGGCCGTTATGGGCATCGAGGCGTTCGAGCAGCTGCAGGCCCGGCTTGATTTCTATGAGTTTCTCATGAAGGGGCGCCGCGATGCAGACGAAGGGCGCGTTATTGCGGCAACAGATGTGACTGCAGGCTTGCGTGAGGAGCTTGGCCTGTGAAGCAGCGTGAGGTTGTGGTCACTCAAAGTGCCGCAGATGATTTGAGCGCTGCTGTGCGCTACATAGCCAAGACGGTGCAAAACGCTCAGGCAGCCGCCAACCTGCTCGACGAGTTTGACGCATTGACGCAGCGGCTTAAAGACAACGCCCAGGGCTATCCTTTTGTCCGCGATGAGGTGGCACGAGCTGCTGGCTACCGGTGGGCTGGGTTCGGAAACTACATGGCGTTTTTTAGAGTAGAAGATTCAAACAAACGTGTAGTAATCGACCGAATTGCCTACAACAAACGCAATTGGGTGCAATTGCTCGTTGAATAGGGGTGGTTTGTGCCAAATATGGAGTGCGCGGCCTAAGCAAGCGCAATCGGGTAGTATGTATGCGGCCAAAAACGCAATCAAGAAAGACGCCCTATGAGTGACACAACTGCCCAAGACCCCAAGCGCCTCATTACCCGCGGCTTGACTTCAGCTGAGGTCAAGCAGCGCATTGAGCAAGGCAAAACCAACGAGAACGCCGACGTCAAGACAAAGTCGATTCCGCTCATCGTGCGCGACAATGTGTGCACGCTGTTTAACCTGGTAAACGTCATCTTGGCCGCAGCTATTTTCTGGACGGGGTCATACCGCAACCTGCTGTTCATGGTCATCATTTTGTGCAACGTCGGCATCGGCATCTTTCAGGAGGTGCGCTCCAAGCTGACCATCGACCGTTTGAGCGTGCTGACCTCAAGCAAAGCCCATGTCATCCGCGACGGGCAGGTCTCAGAAATTCACCTCGACGAGATTGTGCTCGACGACGTCATCAAACTCAACCGTGGCGACCAGGTGCCGTCTGACTCTAAGATTTTGGATGGCTCGGTCTCGGTGAACGAAAGCCTGCTGACTGGTGAGAGCGATCTGGTGCCCAAAAAGGCCGAAGACGAGCTGTATTCTGGCAGCTTTATCGCCGCCGGCAGCTGCGTGGCGCAGGTCAACGCCGTGGGCGCCGATAACTACGCAACCCGCATCAACAACGAGGCCAAGGCCCACCGCCAGGTGGCCAGTGGCATCATGGATGCATTGAAGAAGATCATCACCTTTGCCACCGTGCTCATTGTGCCCATCGGCGTGCTGCTCATGTGCAAGGAGCTGGTCTTTAGCGGCGAGACCATCACCCCTGAGCTCATCACCAGCGCCATTCTTCACACCTCGGCCGCTTTGGTGGGCATGATCCCTCAGGGCCTGATCTTGCTGACCTCGGCAGTGTTGGCTGTTAGCGTTTTGCGCTTGGCACAGCACAACGTTTTGGTGCAGGAACTCTATTGCGTGGAGACCCTGGCTCGCGTCGATGTGATCTGCCTGGACAAGACCGGCACTATCACCACCGGTGAGATGGATGTGGACGAGCTCATCCCGGTTGATGGGGTCAGTTATTTCGAGGCGCTGCATGCGCTGGTAGCTTTGGATGCCATCGCCGACCCCGAGACCTCCAACGAGACGGCCAAGGCCATCACAGAATACATCGCAAACCTCGAGGAGCGCCCTGATGCACCTGAGGTGCTGGAAGGCCAGACCCGCATTGTGCCGTTCTCATCCGAGCACAAATATTCCGGCGTTGCCTATGGGTCGCAGACGGGCAACTTCTGCATGGGTGCAGCTGAGTTCGTGCTCAAAAACCACCCCGACCTGCCTCGCATCCAAGACTCCATCACCCGCCTGGCCGGCACCCGCCGCGTCATCGTCATTGCCTCGGTTGATGGCTTCGATGAGCAGGACGCCATTGTGGGCAACATCAAGCCGCTGGGCCTGGTGTTCATTAAGGACCGCGTGCGCGAGACAGCACCGCGCACCTTGGCCTACTTTGCCGAGCAAGGCGTGCGCGTAAACGTCATCTCTGGCGATGCCATGGAGACGGTCTCAAACATTGCTGCCAGCGTGGGCGTGCCCGATGCCCACAAAGCCATCGATATGACCACTGTCAAAACCGACGAGGAGCTCTATGCAGCTGCCCGCGATTGCCGCGTGTTCGGCCGCGTGACCCCTGACCAGAAACGCAAGCTGGTCATGGCGCTGCAAGAGCAGGGCCACACCGTTGCCATGACCGGCGACGGCGTCAACGACGTGTTGGCGCTGCACACCGCCGACTGCTCGGTGGCCATGGGCTCGGGTTCAGACGCTGCCCGCAGCGTGGCAAACCTGGTGCTTATGGATGACGACTTTGCTTCCATGCCCTCGGTGGTTGCCGAAGGCCGCCGCTCCATCAACAACCTGCAGCGAAGCGGCGCGTTGTTCTTGGTGAAGACAATTTTCTCGGCGTGCCTTTCCATCCTGTTCATCATCATCAGCTGCTTCTCCTACCCGTTTGTGACTATTCAGCTGACGCTTATCGATGCGTTCACTGTGGGCCTGCCTTCCTTTGTGCTGGCGCTTGAGCCCAACAAAGAGCGAGTGCGGGGCGATTTCCTGCGCAACACCGTGACCAAGGCGCTGCCTGGCGCCATCATGGTCATTGTGGCAGTAGTAGTTTCCTGCATCTTCTCCTATGCAAATGGGTTGAACCAAGACCAGTTCTCCACCATGTGCGTCATCTTGACCATTGTCTCTGGTCTCAACTTGGTGGTGCGCCTTTCCATCCCGTTTAACCCTATCCGCGTGTGCATGTTGGTGGTGGCCATCGGTGGCCCGGTTATCAGCGTGCTGTTTTTGCCATCGGTGTTCTTCCTGACGGCGCTTTCTGCCGAGATGGTTGTGCTGCTTGTGGTCTTGGCCATTATCATCACCGTGGTGTTTCAGCTGCTGTTTACCTATGCGCAAAAGCGCGAGGACAGCTATTTGGCTTCCCTCGAAGGCGAATAGCAAGCGAAGATGCAGGCAAGCAATGTGCGCTCAGGGGAAGCCCTGGGCGCACATTATTTTTTGCAGAAATAACTTCTTGCATATGCGGCTGCAAAATAATACAGTTTGACTCTGTAGCTTTAGCTACAGAAATGAGCACGTTTGTGCGTGCTTTGGTTTTAGAAAGAGAACTGGTTTGGCCCGTTTTGTGTCTGCCCGCCGCGCTGCGCGGCGTTTCATAGCCTTCAGTCTTGCCGGTGCACTGGTGTGCGCTTGCATGCCCTTTGCTGCTTATGCAGACGTGGAGACTGATGTTGCAAAGGGCAAAGAGGCCATCGTGAAGATGACCGAGCTCACCTACGAGCTCGAGATCACCAACGAAGACCTCAACGAGGTCGAGGCTCGCATCACCGAGCTGGATGCCGAAATCAACAAAATCAAAGGTGAGATTGAAGACACCGAGGCTGAATATGAGGCTGCTCAAGAGCAGCTTGCTTTGTTGAGCAAAGCCCGCTACACCGATGGCCAGACTCGCTACATCTCGGTGCTTTTGGGTTCGTCGGATTTTGCAGACTTCGTCAACCGCATCACCATGATGGATATTGTTGCCGACAACGCCGCCGAGGCATCGGCCTACTGCGACGAAGTGAAGGCCGAGCTTGACGAGAAAAAGGTCAAGCTGGAAGAGAAGGTCAGCGAGCAAGAACAGCTCAAACAAGACGCTCAAGACAAACAAGACCTCATCAACAAAGACCTCGACGAGCAGATCACCTTCTTTGAGTCTCTCGATGAAGACACGCGCCTGATCGTGCTTTCCGACACCACCATCGACTCCAAGGTCATCAGCAAACTTGCCGACGATGGCTTGGTTTCTACGGAAGGCTCACACCCCGAGGTGGTCACCGAGGCGCTGAAGTATCTGGGCATTGCCTATCTTTGGGCAGGTGCATCGCCGTCCACGGGTTTTGACTGCTCGGGCCTGACCATGTATTGCTACCGCGAAGCTTGCGGCATCACTTTGACCCACTATGCGCGCACCCAGTACGACCAAGGCACCCACATTGCCAAGGCCGCTTTGATGCCAGGCGATTTGGTGTTCTTCGGCTCGTCTGTTGACACCATTCACCATGTGGGTATCTATGTGGGCAATGACAAATTCATCCATGCGCCTCAAACGGGCGACGTTATCAAAATCTCAAAGCTTTCCGACCGCACCGACTACGTTGGCGCTTGTCGCCCGGGCGGCTTGAGCAGCACCACCCAAGCCTCTTCCGTAGCGGCCTCAGGGGAATAGCGCATGTGCGCACCAGCTCAACGGGTGCACGCAGGGCTATAATTCGCGCATTATGTTGCCGCGCTTTCACTTAAAGGACTTCGCCACGGTGGGCCACTACATGGGCATGATCGTGGTGCTCACCGGCGTGCTGATGGCTATTCCCTTGGTGGTGGCCCTTGCCTTCGCCGAGTATTCCTGTGCGGCCGATTTCCTGTTTAGCGCAGGCGTCTGCATCCTCATTGGTGCGGTGCTCATGCTGCTCAAACCAAACCGTCTTGACCGCCGCCGCTCGCTGCTTTTGTGCGGCTTTGGTTGGGTTATCGTGGGTGTGTTGGCGGCCATCCCTCTGTATTTATCAGGGGATTTCAAGAGCTTTCTGGATGCCACCTTCGATGCCGTTTCGGCACTTACCACCACCGGCGTAAGCGTGGTCGATGACATCGACCGCATCTCCTACAGCCAGGTAACCTGGCGTGCCGTGCTCTCTTTGATGGGGGCCCAGTGCATCATCATCATGGCCATGTACCTGGGCTTTTTTGGAACCGGTGGCTACACCCCGCAGCAAAATGCCGCAGCGCGCCATGCGTCTTATTCATCCCATAACGTGCGCCTTACTGGCCGCTACGTTTTGGTGGTTGCCGGCGGCACGGTGTTAGTGGGAACTATCGGTGTCTTTGTGATTTGCCTGGTGCACGGCTTTAACGCACCCGATGCGCTGATGAATGGCTTCTGGCTTTCAACAAACGCCTATAGCACCGGAAGTTTCATCCCCCACACGTCGAGCCTGATTTTCTACCACTCCACCTGGCTTAACGCCTTTCTTTCCATGTTGATGATTTTAGGTGCCATCAATTTCAGCATCTATGCAATGGCCATCCATGGGCAGCACAAGGTGTTGTTTAACAACTCCGAAAGCCGCTTTTACATCGTGTGGATCACGCTGCTGGTTATCATCGTCAGTATCGTCCAGAGCCGTGACGGCATATTTAGCTCGCTTTCGGGTTTGTTCGACCATGGCACCTTTATGGTCATAGCCGCAGCAACAACCAGTGGCATGCAGACGGTCTACCCCGAGCAGATTGGTATCACCTTTGCCAGCGGTGCCTTCATTTTGATTATGGCTGCCATGGTGGTGGGTTCTGCTTCGAACTCCACCGGTGGCGGCATCAAGATTTTCCGCATTCAGCGCCTGCTGCACTGGTTTGCCTACACCGTGCGCAAGGCTCTCACCCCCGACACGGTGCGTATATCCATGCGTTACAACCACTTTGGCACCCGCACCATGACACCTGGCGGCTCCATGCTGGCTATGGTTATCACCACGCTCTACATTGCCGCTGCTGCCCTCGGCGCCATGCTGTTTATTGCTCACGGCTACGATGCCCTCGAGTCAATCTGCGAATCAATTTCATATGTGACCAACTCCGGCTTTAGCACTGGCATCACCTCGGACACTATGACGCTCGATTTGGAGCTTATGGCAATGCTGCTAATGTGGGCCGGCCGCCTTGAGTTTGTGGCCCTGATCGCTATGGTGCTTGGCCTTGTGGCCTCAGTTGTGCCGCAGCGCAACTACATCCCCAAAGGTGCTGCCAACACCCGCAAGTCTCAACGCCACGACCGCATGCGCAAACGCTTGCACAGAATCACAGGCATCTTTAAGAGCTCGGACGGTTTTGCACAGCGCGTCTGTGCTTTCGTTCTTGCCGTTGCAATTGCCGCATTCGCTTTGGCGCCGTTGGCACTGGCTGCCGAAAGCGACCAAGGCGAATCAGCCGACACCACGTATCGCTCCGTGAGCATCAGCGAGTTGCTCAGCGCAACCGAGCGCCTCGATGGCATGCTTGTTGAGGTCACCGGCGAGGTTATGGGCCAGGTGACCGAGCAAGGCCCTGACTATGCCTGGCTCAACATCAAGCAAGACGACGCCATGATTGGCGTGCTTGTTACCACCGCTCAGGCGCAGGCTATAGCCAACTTTGGCGGCTACACCACATCTGGCGATGTGGTGTGTGTGCGGGGCACGTTCAACTTGTCGTGTGCTGAGCACTCAAACGAGCTGGAGATTCACGCTGCCAGCCTGACCATTGAAGAGCAAGGCACGGCCTATGAGCACCCAGTTTCATCAAAGCGGCTTACCATCGGCGTGTTTCTCATTGTGTTGGGCGTCTTGGTTTTGCTAGTGGGCAGGCTGCTGCGGCCTAAACAACGCAAGCGCCACGCTAAAATGGGCTGGTTCAGCTTCTTGAGGAGGAAGCAATGAAGGAAAAACTAGACGGCGTCAAACGAAAGAGCGGCCCGCTGCGCGGTCTTTTGGCGATTCTTATCGCTGCTGCTGGCTTCCTGCTTTTCTTGGTGGCCCTGACGGCGCTGGTGCGCCTGATCATGGCATAGCGCGTTTGGCAGGCAGCAGTTGATCAGCAGACTGACATTTCAAGATTGCCGCGTCATCGGCCATTACCTGGGCATGCTCATCTTGGTCATGGGCTTTTCTATGGTGGTGCCGCTGGTTATTGCGGTCATCTTAAACGAGTTGGATGCTGCCGTTATCTTTCTCAAATGCCTCGGCATCATGCTCATCTGCGGTGGCGTGCTGATCTTTTGCCGTGTGGAAAGCGGCCCCATGGATTGGCGCCAAGCGTTGATGGTCACGGCCCTTTCGTGGATTGTTCTATCGTTTTTCGGCACGATCCCGCTGTGGCTTTCGGGGCACTACGCCACCTTCCTCGACGCATTCTTTGAGGGCGTCTCGGGTTTGACGGCAACGGGCTTTTCGCTGGTCATCGATATTGACCATATGGCCTACTCCATGATTTCATGGCGCTTTATTTTGCACTTGATGGGCGGCATCGGTGTGTTGGTTATCGCCTTGGCTTTAGGCCTGTTCGGCAGCGGCACCAGTGCAGCGACGCTGTATACCGCCGAGGGCCGCGGTGACCACGTCATGCCCGAGATCAAGCAGACGTCGCGTTTTATTGCAAAGGTCTCGGCCATCGTTATTGTGGTGGGTTCCATCGTGTGTTTTATCCCCATGGTCATTGCGGGGCAAAGCCCTATGAAGGCAGGGTTTAACGCGGTGTGGACCACCATCTCGGCCTACGCCACCGGCGGCATGCAGGGCTCGTCTATGGGCGTGATGCTGTATCACTGCTGGCCCCTAGAAATTATCACCATGCTCATCATGTTCTTTGGCGTGATCAACTTCACCTTGTATGGCGATGTCTGGCGTGGCCTGCTGAAGAACTTCTTTAAAGACATCGAGGTCAAGACCTTGGCGCTGTGGATCAGCGTGCTGGTGGTGCTGATGGCTTTTGCCTGCATTATGAGCGGCTCTGCTATAAGCGACCTTCCTGCGCTGGTGCGCCGCGCGCTTTACCTGATTATCTCGGCAGCCACCAACACTGGTTTTGCCACTACCTACCCTGGCCAGGTTCTCTATGGGATGGGCTCAGGCGCGCTGTTCGTGGTTATTCTTTCGATGATTGTGGGCGGCTCGGCTTCGTCAACCACCGGCGGCATCAAGGCATTTCGCATTGGCATGGTGTTTAAAGCCATCGTCCAGACAATCCGCGAGGCAATGGCTGCCGATAGCGTCAAGCCGCGCACGTTCTTTTACCACCAGGGTCGCAAACTGCTGACGCCAGATTTGGCCTCTGCCGCCCTGACCATCTTCTTGCTCTACATCCTGTCGTTTGCTGTTGGAACTGTCGCGGGTATTGTGCATGGCTACGACGCACTGCCAGCCATCTTCGACTCGGTTTCTGCTGCGGCCAACGCAGGCCTTTCTGCTGGCGTCGTCTCGGTGGGCATGCCGCCGGTGCTCGAGGCGGTCTATATCATCCAGATGCTTTTGGGCCGTCTTGAATTCATCGCGCTGTTTGCCGCAATCGTGCAAATTGTTGTCTCTCTTGACCCGCGCAAATCTGCGCGCAGGGAAAGGAGGAACAAGAAATGAAAAAGCTCGCGTTGCTCGTTGCCTTGTGTGCCTGCTTGTTGTGTGCAGCGGCGCTGCCTGCCTTTGCTGCAAACGATGAAACTTCAAGCCTGAGCGATATCACCAGCCGCTACGCTCCCCTTGAAGAGCTGAATAGCACCACAACCTCGTCTGACCAAGCGGTCACCGATGTTGCGGTGGGCGTCTTAACAGCTGTTAACCGCGCATTAAACGGCGCAACGGTCTCGTTTAGCGGCGAGGTCATTGGCGATGTGATAAATGCCGGGGATGGCAATGTGTGGGTCAACATCCTCTCGTCGGGCGCTTCAATTGGCGTGTTGATGTCTGCTGAAGATGCTGAAGGCATCACCTATGGTGCGTCTTACAGCACTACAGGCACCACGCTGCAGATTACGGGCGTGTATTCGATTGCTTGTGCCGACCATCAAGGCGAGCTGGATGTGCATGCAACTGAGGTCACTGTGCTTGACGACGGCGGCAAGATCACCCATACCGTGCAGCGCAATGATGTTGTGATGGGCCTGGTGCTGTGTCTGATTGGCTTTGCGTTGCTGCTGGTCTTTTCTATCGCGCGCCGCCGCTATGACAATGCCGATGCAGCCGAGAAGCGCAGGCTGCGCAAGGGGAGAAAATGATCGAGTTTGAGAAGTTGGGGTGCACGCCAGCTGTGCAAACCCTTTTTGAGCAGCACCGCGCGGCATGCGCCACCCCCGATGAGTGCGTCTTAGGGCGCGTGACTTCTCTTGATAGAGGCTATCCGCTGGTAAACACTGCCACTGGCGAACTGCGCGCCGAGCTTGCCACCACCCTTAAGAAAAGCGAAGACAGCATCGTGGCTGTGGGGGATTGGGTTGCGCTTTTAACCCCTGAAAGTCACGAAAAAGCGATTATCGATGCAGTTTTGCCCCGGCACGTTGAGATTGCCCGCGTAAAGCGGGTGGGCCGCGAAAAGCAGGTGCGCCGGCAGGTGCTCGCAGCTAATGTTGACCGCGTTTTTATCTGCCAATCTCTTACCGGTGCAGGTCTGGACGTGCGCCTGGCCATGCGCCAAATCGCAGCGGTGGCGGGCTGCGGTGCTCAACCCATCTTCGTGTTGACCAAGTGCGATGCGGTGGCAGCCGAAGTTATTGAGCAAGCCACAAGCCAGCTTGCCCAGGCAGCGCCCGGTGTGCAAGTGTTGCACCTTGCCACTGCTGCCGATGAAGGTGTTGAGCAGGTGCGCGCGCTGTGTGCACCCAGCACCACCTCGCTTTTGCTGGGCGAAAGCGGCGTGGGCAAATCCACGCTGGTTAACGCCCTGCTGGGCGAGGAGGCCTTGGCAACCAGCGCTGTGCGTGAAAGCGATGACAAGGGCCGCCACACCACCGTGGCGCGCCGCATGCTGGAGGTGCCGGGTGCAGGGCTGATTATCGATGCGCCTGGTTTGCGCACCCTGCAGCTGCTCGACATTGAGCGCAGCCTTGAGGCCACCTTTCCAGATGTTATCGAGCTTGCTGGGCAATGCCGCTTTAGCGACTGCTCCCACACCCATGAGCCAGGGTGTGCGGTGCGCGATGCGGTCAACCCGCTGCGCCTCGAGCAGTATTTCGCCTTGCGCGATTACAAAAATCGCTGATAGTTCCTGCGCTTAACTTTTGTTTTCGCGGTAATAAAGTTGCCGTATACTTTTAGCCGTTGCGGCATTTATTGTGCAGTGGGTTTTGATGGGAGCGCAGCTTTTTGGGCGTAAACCTTACATCAGTTCTAGTGACCAACATGATGAGCCTTGCCTTGCTCATCGTCACGGTGGTGGGCACGCGTTGGCGCCTGCAAACGCGCAGCCGCCAAGCAACCTGCTTGCGCGTAATCGCTGTTCTTATTCTCATCTCAAACGTCGTTGACCCGCTGGTGTTTTGGGCAGATGGCAAAGCAGGCGTGGTTTACTACGCCATCGTCTTCGCGGGAAACACCTGGCTTTATCTGGCAAACCTCATTTTGGGCCCATGCTGGGTCATATTTGTGTGTAGCTATTTGCATCAACATATCAGCCGAATGTTGGTTATTGCGCTGGCAGTGCTGAACACTGTTGGCTTTGGGCTCATTATCTGCAATGCGTTTGCTCCTGTGTTGTTTAGCGTTGACTCAAACAGCGTTTACACCCGTGGCCCCGCATACTGGGCGGCAGCAGCCTCAGTGGCGATATATTTCCTGTGCACCATCGTGCCTTGCTTGCAAGAGCGGCACAATAAAATGACTGCTCAGACGTTTCCGCTGTGGGCGCTGTTTCTGCCAGTCATCTTAGGCACGGCGGCGCAGTCGATTGTCTATGGTGTCTCGCTCGTTTGGCCCAGCATCTGTGTGTCGTTTGCTGGCGTCATGCTGTGTTTGCAAGATGACATGCTCAGCCGTGACAATCTTTCAGGGCTTTACAACCGCTCCACCTTTCAAATCTTGGCCCGCAAGATGATTGATGAACACCCTGAATACACATACGCCGTTGTGGTGTCTGATATCCAAAACTTCAAGGGCATTAATGAGCGCTACGGGATTGCAACGGGCGACAAGCTATTGCGCTACATGGGTGAATATCTGCATGCTCAAAACGATGCTGATTCTCTCTATGCACGCTATTCGTCTGACCAATTCGTCGGCATCGTGCATGTGCCTGCCAGTGTTGTGAACAAACACGGGCTGAATGCCGAGGCTGAGCAGGTAATGCTGCAGGCTATGGAGGCGGTGTATAAGGATGCCCCGGTGCCCGAGTTTCGGGTCAAGTTTGGCGTATACGCAGATGTTGATAAAACGCTTTCTGTGGGTGCCATGTGCGACCGTGCCCGCATGGCTTTGCAAGAAATCAAAGGCCAATACGATGTGGCAATGGGCTATTACACCGATGCTATGGGCGAACATTTGGCGCGCGTGCAGACAGTCTCAGACCAGATGGAAGCAGCCCTGGAACAAGGACAGTTTAAGGTGTACTACCAACCCAAACATAGTGCGCAAACCAGGGAAGTGGTCGGGGCTGAGGCCCTGGTGCGCTGGGTGCACCCTGAATACGGGTTGATGGCTCCTAACGAGTTCTTAAACGAGTTCGAGCTCAACGGCTTTATCTCCAAAGTTGACCTGTATGTGTGGCAAACCGTCTGCAGCGATCTGGCCACCTGGATTCAGACCGGCCACAAGGCAATCCCGGTTTCGGTGAATACGTCACGCAAAGACTACTTTGCCGAGGACATGCTTTCGAACATGCTTAAGGGTATTGAAAACTGCGGTCTCGATGTATCGCTTCTTCACGTGGAAGTCACCGAAAGCGCCTATGTTGATCACCCTGAGGCATTGGCGCTGTGTCTGAGCGAAATCCAGCGTGAGGGTCTCAAGGTGGAGCTTGACGACTTCGGCTCGGGCTATTCCTCACTGGGCTATCTGTCGCGTATGCCTTTGGACTATGTGAAGCTCGATATGGCTTTCATGCGCGAGTTCGAGCAGCAGCGCACCGTGGTGCAAACCTTCATCGCATTAAGCCATGAACTTGGCTTGCAGGTGGTGGCAGAAGGCGTGGAGACTGCTGAACAACTCGAAGCCTTGCGTGCCATGGGTTGCGACATCATCCAGGGCTACTACTATTCAAAGCCGCTGCCCCGCGCCGACTTCGAGGCCTACCTCATTTCGCAGGGTTTGTAAGTCACATTTTTCTTGAAAAAATAATTTTTTCGTGGTGGGGAAAATTTCCTCAAAATTCTCGTGCCTATTTCCTAAAAATCAGGTTATAGTTGCGCAGGCAATTCACCCAATATCTGGTGTATCTAAAATTGAGATAAACACAACATATTGTGGTTACTGCTTTTTGAATTGATTTTTAATCAAGTGCGAAAAGTGGCTGATTTGCAACGTGGAAAATGGCGCAAGGCATGTCTCAGGTCTGGACTATATCTTGTGCCGCAGGTGGAAACGAAGCATTAAAGGAGAAGGGTTAGCACGCATGACAATTGAAAGCATCATCAAACGCGACGGCAGGTCAGTTCCCTTTGAGAAGGAAAAGATTACCGAAGCTGTCTATAAAGCATTCAAGGCATCCGGTGCCATGCAGGGCCGTGACACGGCCGAGCGCATCACCGATGAGGTTGTCACCAAGATCGAGACCGACAACATCAACCCCACGGTCGAAAACATCCAAGACATCGTTGAGGAGCGCCTGATCCAAGATGGTTTCGTGCGCACCTCCAAGAGCTACATCCTTTACCGTGCTGACCGTTCTCGCAGCCGTGAGGTCAACTCTCGTCTGATGAAGACCCTCAACGACATCACGTTCTCCAAGGCCTCTGAGTCTGATGTCAAGCGTGAGAACGCCAACATCGACGCCGACACCGCCATGGGCACCATGCTCAAGTATGGCTCCGAGAGCGCCAAGCAGTTCTATGAGATGTGTGTGCTGAAGCCTGAGCATGCCCGCGCTCATGCTGAAGGCGACATCCACATCCACGACCTCGACTTCTACACCCTGACCACCACCTGCTGCCAGATCGACATCATCAAGCTGTTCGAAGGCGGCTTTTCCACCGGGCATGGCGTGCTTCGCGAGCCCAACTCCATTGCTTCTTATGGCGCACTGGCTGCCATCGCTATCCAGGCTAACCAAAACGACCAGCACGGTGGTCAGTCCATCGTGAACTTCGACTACGGCATGGCAAAGGGTGTTGCCAAGAGTTTCCGCAGCGCTTACCGCAAGGCCATCATCACGGCATTCGAGCTGCTGGCCGATAACACCGACGAAAACGCCATCAAGGCCTGCATCCGCCGCGCCGAGCAGGCCAGCGGCCAGGTTGCCAAACTGGTGACCGACCCGGCCTACTTTGCCGCCGAGGCATCTGAGTTCAAGGATGCCTTCGACATCGAAGACGCGATGGTTGAGCGCATCCAGAAGTACGCGCACAAGTCTGCGGTTAAAGACACCGATCGCGCCACCTTCCAGGCCATGGAGGGCTTCATCCACAACCTGAACACCATGCACTCCCGTGCTGGTGCTCAGACGACGTTTAGCTCCATCAACTATGGCATGGACACCAGCCCCGAGGGCCGCATGGTCATGAAGAACCTGCTGCTGGCCACCGAGGACGGCCTGGGCCACGGCGAGACCCCGATCTTCCCGATCCAGATTTTCCGTGTGGCAGAGGGTGTCTCTTATAACCCCGAAGACCCGAACTACGACCTGTTCAAGCTGGCGTGCCGCTGCTCGGCCAAGCGTCTGTTCCCCAACTTCAGCTTCCTGGATGCCCCCTTCAACAAGGAGTTCTACAAGGGCACACCCGAGACTGAGGTTGCCTACATGGGCTGCCGCACCCGCGTTGCCACCAATGTCTACTGCCCCGAGAAGTCCATCTCTAACGGCCGTGGCAACTTGAGCTTCACCTCCATCAACCTGCCGCGCTTGGCCATCAAGTCTAAGGGCGATATCGACCTGTTCTTCGAGCTGTTGGAAAACATGCTGAACCTGGTGTATGACCAGCTCAACGAGCGTTTTGAGGTGCAGTGCCGCAAGCGCGTCTATAACGCACCGTTTTTGATGGGCCAAGGCGTGTGGCTCGATAGCGACACCCTTGATTGGAACGACGAGCAGCGCGAGGTTTTGAAGCACGGCACCTTGACCGCCGGTTTCATTGGCCTGGCTGAGTGCCTGAAGTGCCTCATTGGTGAGCACCAGGGCGAGTCTGAGCGTGCCCAGAACTTGGGTCTTGAGATTGTGGGCTTTATGCGCCGCTTCATGGACCGCAAGGCCGAAGAAGACCATCTGAACTACTCCTTGATTGCTACGCCTGCTGAGGGCTTGAGCGGCCGCTTCGTGCGCATGGACCGCGAGCGCTATGGCTCCATCCCTGGCGTCACCGACCGCGACTACTACACCAACAGCTTCCATGTGCCGGTGTATTACCCCATCAGCGCCTTCGAAAAGATCAACATCGAGGCTCCGTACCATGCGCTGACCAACGGTGGCCATATCAGCTATATCGAGCTGGACGGCGACCCCACCGAGAACCTGGATGCCTTCGAGGCAGTCATCCGCCACATGAAGGAAGCCGGCATCGGCTATGGCTCCGTCAACCACCCGGTCGACCGTGACCCGGTCTGCGGCTTCAACGGCATCATCGGCGACAGGTGCCCGGGCTGCGGCCGTGAGGAAGGCGATGTGAAGTTTGAGCGCATCCGCCGCATCACCGGCTACTTGGTGGGCACCCTGGAGCGCTTCAACAACGGCAAGCGTGCCGAGGAGCGCGACCGCGTGAAGCACAACGTCAGCCTTGCTGATGAGCAAGCTGAGGGCATCGCTACCAGCGAGGAAGAGTAAGCCCACACCTTTAGGTTGCGAACATGTGAGCGGGCGCTGTTCTTTCAGCGCCCGCTTGTTTTTAGAGAGGGGTTTGAAGACATGACCATCCAGATTGCCGATGTTGAAAGCGAATCCATCGTCGATGGGCCGGGCTTTCGCTTTGCTGTTTACACGCAAGGCTGCCCCCATGCCTGCCCGGGTTGCCACAACCCGCAGACCCATCCCTTTGAAGGCGGCAAGCCCATGGAGCCAGAAACCCTGCTTGAACTGGCAAAACGCTCCCCAATGCAACGGGGCATCACGTTAAGCGGTGGCGAGCCGATGTGCCAAGCTGAAGCCCTGGCGCCGTTTGCGGCACTTGCGCGCGAGGCTGGCTATAACGTTTGGGTTTACAGCGGCTACACCTATGAGGTGCTGACGGGCGAGAACGCCCCGGCGGGTGCTGCAGAGCTGCTGGCTTTGTGCGATGTGCTGGTGGACGGCCCCTTCGTGCAAGCTCAAGCATCCTACGACGCGAAGTGGCGCGGCTCCACCAACCAGCGGGTCATCGACCTGAGCGCTACCCGCGCCTCAGGCGAGCTTTCGCTGTATGCGCCTGCCTACGAGGCACGTGCGGGCCTTCACCGCGAAAGCTATTAGAGCTGCACAGACGCAAGTAAGAAAAGTTGCACACAACACCGAATTCGGGTTACTCTACGTACTCCACATTCTTCGTGGAAAAGATTTAATTTGTTTGCGATGAAAACTGTGTACTGGGGGAGTTTTTGAGCAGAACTGAAAATCTGACTATCGTCATTCAGGCGGGTGGCGAGTCAAAGCGCATGGGCCGCTCCAAAGCGACGGTGCCTTTCTTGGGTAAGCCGCTCATTTGGCGTGGCATCGATCGTTTGCTGCCCATGGCCGACGAGTTCATCATCACCACCAATGAGCCGCAAAATCTGGGCTTTTTGGGCGATCTTGTTGACAGCGGCAAAATCCGTCTTGTTACCGATATAAGCAACACGCGCGGTGCGCTGCATGGCATCCACACCGCCTTGGATGCGGCGACAATGCCTTACGTTGCTATGGTTGCTTGCGACATGGTCTTTCCGTCGCGGCATTTGATTGGTGCTGAGCTTGATGCGCTTATACAAACGGGCGCCGACGCTGCGGTTCCATGTACGCAACACGGCTTTGAGCCGTTCCATGGCGTGTACCGCCGCGAGACCTGTTTGGCTGCAGTTGTTGCTGCACTGAACGATGGCGAAGTACGCGCTGCATCTTATTTTGACCGCGTGAACACCATCGAGTTCACCACAGACATGGTTGCCGAAGCCGAGCCGCGGGGTGGTTGCTTCGTAAACGTGAACACCCCCGATGAGCTTGCGGCTATGGAGCGCAAAATTTTGGAGGGCGGCATGCACGAGAGGGAAGACTTTGCTTCTTAACGCCCTCACCGATGCCTGCATCGACAGCCTAAAGCTACTGCCTTTTCTGTTTTTGACCTACCTGTTCATGGAGTGGCTTGAACATGGTGCAGGCCAGCACTTTGAGCAGACGGTGGCACGCAGTGGCAAGGCAGGGCCTGCCATTGGCGCTGTGCTGGGTGTGATTCCGCAGTGCGGGTTTTCTGGTGCAGCTGCCACGCTGTACGCTGGCCGCGTTATTACCTTGGGCACACTTATCTCGGTGTTTCTTGCCACTTCAGACGAGATGCTTCCCATCATGATTAGCGAGGCGGCGCCATTAAGCCTCATCGCAAAAGTTCTGGCTATCAAGGTGGCGTGTGGCATTCTCATCGGGTTTGTTCTCGACGCTGTGCTGCGTGCAACGGGGCGCTCGCATGCCGGCCTTGCCAGCAAACATGCTCATGAAGGCCACGAGGGCAACGATATCCACGTCATTTGCGAGCAAGAGGGCTGCGAGTGCGCCCAAGCCTGCGATTGCTGCAGCGGCTCGTGTGCGCTAAAGGATGAGGTGCCCACTCCGGATGAGCACGAGCGTGGGTACGAGCACGAATGCGAACACAATCACGCTCATGAGCATGACCACTCCCATGGGCACACCCATTCCCACGCGGGGCACATCAACTGGGGGCATTTGGCGTGGGCTGCGCTGCGCCACAGCTTGCAGATCATTGTCTTTGTCTTCATCATCTGCTTGCTGATCAATATCGTGTTTGAGGTGGGCGAACAGCAAGGCTGGCAGGTTTCTTTGGGTAGCTCAGCTCTGGCTGTGCCTGCCGCGGCTTTGTTGGGGCTCATCCCTAACTGTGCAGTCAGCGTGGGCATGACGGAGCTTTACTTGGATGGCGTGCTTGGTGGCGGCGCACTCATCAGTGGTTTGCTGGTGAACGCTGGCATTGGCCTTTTGGTGTTGCTGCGCACCAATAACGATTCCCGCGAAAACCTACGCATTTGTGGCGTTTTGGTAGCGTGTGGTTTGGTCGTTGGCTTTTTGGTGCAAGCGCTCGGCGTGCTTTAGGTGCGCTAAGGCTTTGAGCCTTCACCAAATCGTCACCTTTATCTTAGGTTTCTTTCAGGAAACGGTATTACCTTATATAAACGTTAGAAGTATTAGTGGGCGTTGCCTATGAAACGCACAACCCGAGAAGAGAGGTTGAAGAAATGAACGAAAACGGTACTCCCATTCCGCCGGAAGGCTCCCAAGCTTATGCGGATCGCGCTGCCCGCCAAGAGGCCGCCGACGCTGCATATGCTCGTGCCCAGGCAGCTCAGACAGCTCCACTGAATAGCGACGCTGCCAACCAAGCAGCTACTGACCCAGCTCAGGCCGCCCAGACGGCTCCGTTGAACAACGGTGCTGGCTACCAGCCTGCCCAGACAGCCCCGATGGGCACCGCCTACAACACCCAGACGGGCCAGCGCTACAACACCCAGACGGGCGAGCCTTACGACGCCTACACTGGTGCGGCTCAGACGGCCCCGCAGCAACCGGTGCAAAACACCACTGCAGCACCTAAAGCAAGCAAGCCAGCCAAGCAGGGTGGCGCAGGCAAGGCGTTTCTTGCAGGCGCAGGTGGTGCTCTTGTTGTCGTTATCATTGCGGCGTTGTTGTTTGCGTTCACGCCACTGAAGTCGGCCCTGTTGGGCAGCGGCTCAACCGACTCTTCTGTCACTGGTGGCACCTACAACATCACTGCCTCAGAAGATGCAACCGTCTCCGAGGCTGTTGCCGCCAAGTGCTTGCCTAGTGTTGTTACGCTGTATGTGTATGAGGCAAGCTCCGATTGGAGCCAGTTCTTTAATGGCGGTTCCAGCAGCTCGAGCTCCAGTTCTTCTCCGAGTGCGTTGGGCTCCGGTGAGATTATTCAGTCTGACGACGACACAAGCTACGTTTTGACCAACTACCACGTTATCGAAGATTCCTCTCGCGTCACCATCGAGTATGACGGCACCACGTATGACGCAACCGTGGTGGGCACCGATGACAACGTCGACCTGGCTGTGGTGAGCATCCCGGTGGGCAACCTGCCGGTCATCGAGTGGGGCGACTCCAGCTCTTTGGTGGTAGGCGAGTGGTGCATGGCCATCGGCTCCCCGATGGGCTATGAAGACACCTGCACCACTGGCATCATTAGCGCCACGGGCCGTAGCGACTCCATCTCTGACGGGTCCACCACCTACTATCAGAGCAACGTCATCCAGACCGACGCTTCCATCAACCCGGGCAACTCCGGTGGCGCGCTGGTTGACTCCGAGGGCAAGCTGATTGGTGTTGTGGAGTATCTCTCCTCCTATAGCTCTTCTTCTGCTGGCCTGGGTTTTGCCATTCCGCAGTCCACGGCGCAAGAAGTTGCCGAGCAGCTGATCGCTGGTGAGACCCCGTCACACCCCATGCTGGGTGTTCAGATGCAGGACGCTTCTGATGGCGGCGCTGTTATCGCAGCCGTTGTTAAGGACTCCGGTGCCGACAAGGCTGGCCTGCAGGCAGGCGACATCATCACCAAGATCGATAGCACCACCATCTCCAGCTCCTCTGCAGTCACGTCTTACATCGCTTCTTGCAACGTAGGCGATGAAATCGAGATCACCTACACCCGCGATGTCAGCGAGCAGACCACCAAGGCTACACTTGGCAAAGACACTGATGCTTCCAGCGAGTACTCAAGCCAGTTGGACAACTCCAGCAGCCAGGGTAACAGCCAAGGCTACGGCTACGGCAACGAGGGCTACGGCTACGGCTACGGCAACGAGGGCTATGGCTATGGCAACCAGGGCTACGGCGACAGCAACAGCAATGGCAGCAACGGCTACAACATCTACGACATCTTCCAGCAGATGTTTGGCCAGCAGTAAACACACGCCGCGAGAAAGACCCCGCCTACACACAGGCGGGGTCTTTTTTTGTGCACGTGTACAGGCATGGGGCAGGGAGGATGCGGTTTCGTGCACGAAAATTCATGCACGAGATTGGAAAAACTGCAGAATTTCCCTCTAGGCGCGGTTTCGTGCACGAAAATTCGTGCATGAAATTTTGGCGAAGGTGTTTTTCGAGGGGGGCAGGGCAGCAAAAAAAGTGGGGCGGCGTTCGCGATTGAACGTCGCCCCCCACTCCTGTTTGTATGCGATGTG
>R11__coassemble_207_pt1 | contig 42345 bp, 34 predicted proteins | sample R11__metabat2_low_PE_020 | metagenome-assembled genome bin R11 | reverse complement strand
CATCGGTGCAGGCAGCGCCAATGCCCGCGATTATAGCTGGGCTAAAGCAGACGACCCTCGTGTCAGCATTTTATTTGCCGCCGGCAGTCAAGAAGGGCGCAAGTACACGAGTGCAACAGCTTTGCGAGCGTGCGAAGCCGAGATGATTGCTGAGCGCTTTGAGCTGCTGGCGTCAAAGGGCGCGGAATATGGCGATATGGCTATCTTGATGTCTTCCACCAAGGCCGCCGGCCCGTATCTCGATGCATTGCGCAAGCGTGGCATCCCCTGTGCTGTGTCGGGCGGTTCCGATTTTTACACGCAGCCTGAGGTGCACACACTTGTGAATTTGCTGCGAGTGCTTGAAAACCGTGACGATGACCAGCCCATGCTTGAACTGCTTGCCTCGCCCATGTTCAATTTAAGTGACGATGATCTGCTGACGCTGCGCATGGTTTCTCGCCGTGACGTGGCTGCTGCCCTGGATGACGTGCGCCCTCGCATCTCTTTATATGATGCGCTGCTTTTGCGCTCGGAGAGCTTTATTGAAGGCCTTGATGATGGGTTGATGCACGCCTTTAACGTGATTGCGTGCGCTCTGGGCAGGATTGAAACCCACCCGCTTTCGAGCATCGTTGAGATGGCCGTATGGGACAGCGGCTGGATTGCGGCGCTTAAAAAACAAGGTGCCCAAGGCAGTGCTGTCCGCGCAAACATCCAACGTTTTGAGGACCTTCTTGATGAATATGTCGCACAAAATGGACCTTCTGTGCTGCTGGCGGCTGAGCACTTCAGGGAGATGTGCGATGGCGTTTTGGGCAGCCCGCCTGCAAAGGGCAAGCCTGGGTGCATGGTTGGCGGCGGAAACGACGTGGTCCAGGTGATGACCATCCATGCATCGAAGGGCCTTGAGTTTCCTATCGTGGCAGTTGCGCAGTTTGCTCGTTCATCCACCGCGTCAAGCAATCGGGTGATAACGGTCAGCGAGGGCAGGCAGCGCTATGCAGCCTTGCCGCTTGCAGGAGGTAAGCAGGGTGATGCAGACGTAAAAGAATGGCTGGCACTTTATGCAAGCTCCGTAAGTAGCCCGGCTGAGGCTACTGATGCTCTTAGCTTTTCTGTTGCCGTGCGCCAGTTGGCACAAATTCGCGAGCAGGAAGAAGAGCAACGCCTTTTGTACGTTGCGTTGACCCGCGCACGCGACATGTTACTGTTGGTGGCAAGCGATGCCCGCGCTGCCAGCAAGGGCACATTGGCAAATGGTCTTTTTGCCAATGTCTTTGACGCTGTTTGCTCCGACAATCTCTTTACGGGCGATGCCATGTTTAAGACTGATACGGGCTGTATGGTTGAGTTCGTGCGCAGAGAGGTGCCTTATGTGGCACCAGATGTTGCAAATGAGGCTTCAGCCGCTGGCACAGAGCCCATTGTCTATTACATCCCTGATATGCGCACTCCGCTGCGCAAGCACAGCAAGGCTAAACCTGTGCGCGCTCTTCACTCCTATACCTCTATTGCACACCGCGACGAACAGCCCGAGCAGGAGGACTATGTCGTCTTGCATGAGCCGCAAGCACCGGCCGAAACGGTTAGCCCCTTTGGCTCGGCGTTTCATGCTATGGCGCAGTGGCTTGTTACATTGGGTATTGATTCAGTTGTCAAAGAGCAGTTTGAACAGCGGATTGTTGCGACAGCAAAACGCTACAGCTTGTGCGCTGATGATGAAGCGCGCCTGAAGGAAATGGTGCAGCGCTGGTTTGCCTCGAAGCGCTTTGCGCGGTGCAAGACCTATGCAAATCTCTTGCCCGAACAGGCGTTTTGTGTGCGTGTTGGCGATGTTGCCCTAGAAGGCTTTATCGACTTGTTGTGTACCGACGGTGCTCACGACAATGCATTGATCATCGACTACAAGACGGGCACAAGTGGCAGTGAGGGCGATCTTGAGCAGCGCTATGCCCTGCAGGCCTATTGCTACGCGTTCGCCGTCTTAAGTTCGGGCACGAGCCGTCAGGTCGAGGTCGTATTCGTCAGGCCCGAGGTCGATCTCCAGGAGGTTGTGTTCAAATTCGAAGCCCATCAACTGCATGAGCTCGAGGAGCTGATTTTGGGATTCAACTAGATGTTGGACTTCTTCTGGTGTTCTTCTGTTCATGACATTCCTTTCTTGTTTCGTGGCGTTTATTGGGCGCTTGTAGTGTCGTCTGCGCAAACGATGCTTCCTTGAGGGCTGCGGATGCTTAAGACCGTGCGCTCGTTTGTGGTTTCACCTCCTTCGCCTGGCTGTGTCATGCGGATTTCATAGGTGCCGTAAGGGAGCGTCTCGTCGTAGCCGTCATGGTCGGTGTCGGTTGTTGCGATGCAAATATCGGAGCCGTCAAGTGAGAGCGCGCCATCACCGTTTGAGTCCCAGACTTCTGCTGTGACGGTCATGATGTCGGCTCCGGGGGCATACCAGCTTCCTGCCACATAGACACTGCTATCGCTTATGTTGCGGATGCAAAATTGCGCCCCCGGCTTTGCAACAAGACTGCTGCTGGAGCTGCTCTGTTGCCGAATCTCCAAGCCACCGCGTATGACGGCACCTGCCGCAACGGCAACGCGTCCATCTTCAAAGTCGCCCTCGATGGTAATTTGCTCATTGGCGTCTAAGGTGATGTTCAGTAGCGTCTTTTCGCTACTTGCGGTGTAGCCACGTGAGGCTTTTGCCTCGCAGATGAGCAGAGTCCCCAAAGGCAGAACAGAGTTGTTTTCGGCGTTGAGGAAGAAGTCTTCGCCGGCGTTGAGATGTTCGTAGTCCATGCGAATACTTCCGTACTCATCGGTCGCTACAACCCATGTTCGTGTGGGCCGGGTATTTTCTGCTTCATCGATTGTTTTGATGTAGCTATCGAAATACATAACGGTGTAGGTTGCGCCGACGAACGAGGCATCGCCTTGCGCAAGGGAGGTTTGGCGCTGCGGGTCGATGCGCACCAGGATATCTGGGCTGGTCGTTTTGGGCGTGTGTTCAATCAGGCAAGCGCTTCGTCGGTATGTTGCCGCGCCTTCGACTTCCACGCAATAGATGCTCCCATCGGCCTCAAATGCAGCAGCGGAATGCGTTTGCTTTATGAAATATTCGCCTGGTTCAAGTACATCGCAGCATGCGTAGCCGCCTTCAAAGGTGATCTCCTCAACGACATCGCTGCAGTTTTCGTCGCGGCAGATGGCATAGGTCTCGTCATCGGTGCTGTAGAGCTGGTTTGCTGTTGTAACATCGGCAAGCGTTGAAGAAAGCTGTAAATTGATGCCGCCTGTTGCGTCATAGGAGATAAACGTTTGCGATGCGGCGCCAGTTGTTACGGCGTAACAGCTGCTAACGAAGCGCTCGGGAACATTGTTGCAAGAGGCAACCACTAGCCAGCGGGTTGCTGTGTCTGCGTTGATGGGTTGCCGAGTGGTGTCATAACCCAAAACGTTTTCATTGCACCAGGTGACAAACGCCTCATCGCAACCTGCAAGAGCACTGTTTGAGCTCTGCTGAACAAGATCACACACAAGGGCCGAGCAAAGCACGTAGTAGCGCTCAGGTGTCATTGGTGTTTTGTCATACCATGCGCTCGGCCACAAACTAGCATCAAAGCCTGGTGCGCCATAGCTGCAATACAGGGCATACGCCACCTCATTTTCGAGATATGTCTCGCGGCTTGTGTCGAATGCCTCGCTGAGCGCGGCCCTTTTGTAGTTGCCATCTTCAGGCAAATCGAGGGAAGGGTCGATGCTGTATGCAGCAATGCCACAGTCTGTTTGAACCTTGGCTGTGATATGGCCAGCATATTCAACGGTTCCTGCATTGAGCAGCGTGACGGTGTCGTTGGCGAGTGCTGACCTTGATGCAAACGAGATGATGCCAAGTGCTGCTATGGCTGCTACTGCAACACCGAATAAACCGATTCTGATTGCGTTGTGGCGTTTGTGCACGACCCCTCCTTCGGTATGTTAGGAGGGGCTTGATGGCGTTACAAAGGCTCGTGAAATAAGCTGCCCCTCCAGACAAGAGGGGAGGTTACACGGCAAATCTAACCAAAACTCGGATGCAAACCCAACGTAAATCCAACCAAAAATCCGAATTTCTTTGGAACTTTTCTGGAATAAAAATCCAACGTAAATCTGAATTTTTCTGGAACTTTTTCAGAATTGCCCTGTTCAGGCAAACAATTTAGAGAGCGCTTGCAAAACCTACGGCGTAGTTAGCAAAGACCGCTTCGCCACCGTCTTGGGTGGCATCGATGTCTAAATCGGCGCTGATACGAAAATCGTGATCGCCTTCAGGATCGCTAAAGATCTGTTCCACATGCCAGCGGTGCTCGGTTATCTCTTCGGCCTCGTCAACGGAGAAAAAGGCGGTGGAGCGGGCGTCGGCATCTAACAAAATCTCATCGTATTCAGCATAATAATCATCCAAGGCCTGCCGCCACTGGAGGATGCGCCACCCCCATGCGCCATCAAGCTCGGCAAGGGCCCCCTCATCGCGGGCGGCGGCCAGTTTAACGCGGGCAAACAGGGCATTGCGCACCAAAACCGTCAGACCACGGCGGTCTAGGACCACACTATCTTGAGCTTTGGGGGCAGCAATTGTTGTGCCTTCACCGCTGGCTTCCCATTCGTCCACCAAGCTGGAGTCCACGGTTTTTACCACCACGCCGAGCCAAGAGATGATGTCTTGCAAACGTTCATCGCGGCGTTCAAGGGGCACGGTGCGGCTGAGCACCCGGTACGCGTCGCTTAGGTAGCGCAGCAAGGCGCCTTCGCTGCGGCTGACGTTGTAGGCGCTGATATAGCCTTTGAAGGTAGCCTGTGTTTCCACCATTTCGCGCACAACCGCTTTAGGGCGCAACACGTGCTCGGCGGCCCAGGGCACTTGCTCCACATAAAGCGAGAATGCCTCGCGCAGCTCATCGGCTAAAGGCTTGGGGTAGGTGACGTCGTTAAGCATGTCCATGCATTGCTCATACGGGATGCCTTCCGCCTTCCATTCGGCCAGGGCCTTACCACGCTCACGGCGCTCTTGGGCGCGTAGCAACTGCCGAGGGTCTTCAATGCAAGCTTCGGCAATGCTTATAACATCTAAGGCATAGTCAGGGTCTTCACGCTCGAGCATGTCAAGCGCCGCCAACAGGAAGGGGCTTAAAGGCTCATCGAGGGCAAAATCAATTTGCACGTCGTCGGTGATGGTGTATTCATCACCATCTTCTCCTGCGCTTTTCACCACAATGTTTGCATTGATGAGCGTGGTCAAAACTTCGTCGGTGCGGGTGCGTAACGCGGCCTTTTCATCTGCAGATTGAGCACTCTCCTCAATTAAATTGAGCATTCGAGCGCGTGCATCGCCTCCCTGCTGAATCAAATTGAGCATCATGGAATGCTTGACTTCCATGTGGGGCTTCAAGGTCTCGGGTTGCGATGTGCACAAGCGTTCAAAGGCCTGTTTGTTCCAGGTTACGGTGCCATCCTTAGGGCGTTTGAGTTTGAGCTTGCGCAGCTTCTTTTCGTCGGTGCCACATTTGGCTTTGAGCTTTGCATTTTCGATTTCGTGCTCGGGCGCTTGCACGATCACACGCCCCACCGTATCGAAACCGGCGCGGCCGGCGCGGCCGGCGATTTGATGAAACTCACGGGCGTTTAAACGGCGCATGCGCGTGCCATCAAACTTAACAAGCGAGGTCATGAGCACCGTATGGATGGGCACGTTAATGCCAACACCTAAGGTGTCAGTGCCACAGATGACGGGAAGGAGGCCCTCTTGGGCAAGCTTTTCCACCAGCAAGCGGTAACGCGGCAACATGCCAGCGTGGTGAACACCTACACCGCAGCCCAAAAGCCGGTGCAACGTCTTGCCAAAGGCCGTATTGAAGCTGGTGGATTTAGCAGCTTGTTTAATGGCCTCGCGCTGTTCTTTGGTGGCAACACCATAGTTTGCCAGCGCTTGAGCGCTTTCCAAAGCGGCATCTTGTGAAAAGTGCACGGCATAGATTGGGGCGTCGCCTTCGCGCAAAGCCAGCTCAACGGTGGCTTCCAGTGCTGTGTCGGTGTATTCAAACTCTAGGGGGACAGGGCGGACGGCGTCATCGACTGTAGTAACAGTGCGCCCCGTGCGCTCCTGGAGGCTTTCAGCGATTGCAGTGGTGTCGCCCAAAGTGGCGCTCATGAGCAGGAACTGAACATTTGGCAGCGCAAGCAGGGGCACTTGCCACGCCCAGCCACGGTCGCGGTCACCATAGAAATGAAACTCATCCATGGCAACACACGAAATGTCAGCATGCGCGCCTTCGCTCAAAGCCTGGTTGGCCAAGATCTCGGCGGTGCAGCAAATGATGGGTGCTTTGGGGTTTATGGAGGTGTCGCCTGTCAGCATGCCGACGTAGTCTTTACCAAACAGGTCGACCAGCTCAAAGAACTTTTCGCTGACCAGGGCTTTTATAGGGGCGGTGTAGTAGGTTGCGCCGCCACCCAAACACATGGCCTTGAAGTGCAGGCCTAAAGCTACCATGGATTTGCCTGAGCCGGTGGGCGTGCCCAAAATGACATGCTCACCGGCCATCAGGCTCATTAAAGCTTCCTCTTGGTGGGGCCAAAGGGGGCGTCCCTGCTCTTCGGCCCACTCCATGAAAGCAACTAAAACATCGTCAGCCTCGAAATCCGGCTCATCGTGGTAGATGTGGTCGGCTAAGCGCCCAAGGTGTCCATATTGGTCTTGCTCAGCCAAGCTACTACCGCACTGCTCTTAGTTGGAGGAAGTGCTTGAAGAAGTGCTCGTGGTGTCGGTGGAGTCCGAGGTGTCGGTTGACTCGGTGGTGTCTGTGGTCTCTTCATCCTCGGTGGTGTCCGTGGTCTCCTCATCCTCGGTGGTGTCGGTGGAGTAATACTGCATGTAGAGCTCGTATTGCTCATAGACATCATCCATCAGTGCGTCGAGGGAGTCATAGCCAGCCTCAACAGCCTCGTCCTTGTATTGCTCATACTCGTCAGCATAGTAGACGTAGTAGTCGAAATACTCGTCGTAGTCCACCTTGTTTTCGCCCCAAGCGCTCTTGTCATAGTACGTTTGAGCTGCAGATGCAGTGGAGAAGCCGTACTCGGTGACTTTCTTGCCGAAGTTAGTGAAACCAAAGAAGCCCAGCAGAGCACAGACAATTGCCAAGATAACAATGACGACCACGAAGGGAACAATGCTTGGGCCTTTCTTGGCGGGCTTTTCATTCAGGGGCCTGCCGCAGGTAGGGCAGACTTCAACTGCAGGCTCGGCCTTTTCATCAGGCTCAACAGTTTGCTCAGCAGTTTCAGCTATCTCTGTTGTCTCTTCAACTGCCTCCTCGGCAGCCTCAGTTGCCTCGGCCGCTGCCTCGACTACCTCATTTGCTGCCTCATCTGCATCTTTCGGCTGCAGATCCATATCGTTGTTTTCAGACATAAAACATCTCCATTGGTCGTGTTGCATATGCGCTGCAAAGGTTTATGTGCAGCAGCAGCGTATTCTACTCTTGTTTTCTTAAAAGAACTTGAAGAGAGGCACTGCGTTTACAGATTGCCAAACACTTCGCCGATCTTCGCCTCGATGCACAGGTCGGCCTGCTTGTCGCGCGGGGTGGGGGAGAGGTTGATGATGACCAGGTGTTTTCCGCCGAAGTAGTCAATCAGCCCTGCCGCCGGGTGCACTACCAAAGAAGTGCCTGCCACAATCATCAGCTCGGCTTGGGCGATGGCGCGCACGCTTGCTTGCAAAATATCGCCGTCCAAGGCCTCTTCATAGAGCACCACATCGGGTTTGATGATGCCGCCACACTCGCAGCGGGGGATGCCGTCGGCACTTTTCTCGCGGGCTTTGAGCAAATCATCAACGCTGTGGAATGCGTTGCATTTCATGCAATAGTTGCGCAACGTGCTGCCATGCAGCTCAAGGACGTTTTTGCTGCCAGCCAGCTGGTGGAGGCCGTCGATATTTTGTGTGATGACGGCAGAAAGCTTGCCTTCGCTTTCGAGCTGGGCAAGGTAGCGGTGCGCTGCGTTGGGCTGTGCGTCTGCCACGATCATGCGGTCGCAGTAAAACTCATAAAACTCGTCGGGCTTGATATCGAAAAATGTCCTGCTGATGATCTGCTCGGGCGGGTATTTGTATTTCAAATTGTAGAGGCCGTCTTGGCTGCGAAAATCGGGGATGCCGCTTTCAGTGCTGACGCCCGCCCCGCCAAAGAAGACCACTTTGCCTTGGCCGCTCTCGTCAATCCAGCTTTTCAGGGTTTCAATTTTTTCACGCGTGGCATCGTCCATGGTGCATCCTCTTTTCTTTAGGGTACTCTCATTCTAACAACAGTGCACCATCTGCGGGGCATTTGCCAACAATGAAGTCAGCATGTGCTGCTCAGACGTGTTTTAATAGCAAACGTCTGTTTCATTTTTCGAATTGAGGAGGCACTTGTGCCCACACGTGATGAGCGAGCTGAGCAAGCAGCAAAGACCTGCGCCCGTATGAAAGCGGTCTTTTCCAAGGAAACACAAAGTGTTATTGACACAGTAAAGCTGTACAACGAAGGCGATGGTTGGAACTTGCCTGTGCCTCAAGGCGAGGGCGAAACGCAGGTGCGCATTGAGCGGGGAAACATTGCGCGAGCGCTGTTCGGTATTGATGAGAAGACATGCGTGCTCGACCCTGCCTCTTTCACGCGGCCGGCTGCCTCATTTATGGCAGGTGGCTGGGGCCCGGAGGCCATGCTGTGTGCGGCAAGCAACCTCTATTTAGTGCTCGAGAGCATGAAGGAGTCTTTCTACGATAAGAACAAGCCCTACTTTAGCGATGGTTTGTTTAATGACCGTGCCGCCTATCTGAGTGGTGTGACCTTCATCGACAGCGGCAAGACCAAGCAAGCAGATGTGCTGGTCATGGCCGAGCCCGACCGCAAGCGCGCTTTGCAATCGGGGCGCCGAAGCGAAGCCGAGTGTGATGTGCAGCTGCGCCACCGCATCCAATCTGCACTGGGCATTGCCGCTGCAAATGGTTGCACGGCTTTTGTGGCAAGCGGGTTTGCCTGCGGTTTTAGCGGCAACGCCCCCGAGCTGGTTGCCTCCATTTTTAAAGAGTGGCTTGAGCAGCACCCCGGCGTGTTTGCGCAGGTTGTTTTTGTGCTGGGGGCCAATGAGGTTATCGATGCCTTCTCAAACGCCTTCCCTGGTGCTTTGAAAAAGGCTGAGCCCAAGAAAGAAGAGGTTGCTGCCAAGGAGTCTGAGCAAGCTGAGGATGACGAAGACGACATGACCGACATCCCTGCTCCCAATGCCGATGGAGTTTGGGTCTTTTAAAGAAACTCGTTTCGTGCAATGCAGAGCCGCCCCTCATCTCTTGTTTGAGATGAGGGGCGGCTTGTTTAATGCGTGCAAGTTCTAGTAGTTCTCGCTTACCAGTTCGAAGTACGCCTTCGGGTGTGCACAGACCGGGCACTCTTCAGGGGCCTCAGTGCCCACAACGATGTGGCCGCAGTTGCGGCACTCCCAAATCTTGACCTCGCTTTTTGCGAAGACCTCCTGTGCCTCAACGTTGTTCAAGAGCGCGCGGTAGCGCTCCTCATGGCGCTTTTCGATGGCGGCCACACCGCGGAACTTCTCGGCCAGCTCAGCAAAGCCCTCTTCCTCAGCAGTCTTTGCAAAGCCGTCATACATATCGGTCCACTCGTAGTTCTCGCCCTCAGCGGCGGCTTTCAGGTTTGCTGCCGTGTCACCAATGCCGTCGAGCTCTTTGAACCACATCTTTGCGTGCTCTTTTTCGTTGTTGGCAGTCTTCAAGAAAAGCTCAGCAATCTGTTCAAAGCCTTCCTTCTTGGCCTTCGAGGCAAAGTAGGTGTATTTGTTGCGCGCCTCAGATTCGCCGCTGAAAGCGGTCATCAGGTTTTTCTCGGTTTGAGTGCCTGCATATTTGTTAGCCATTTTTTGTTCCTCCAAACAATTGGTCGGCGTTTGAACACTGCCTACAACTTTAGCACGGGCAGTTTTGTAACGAATTGGCGGGAAATGGTTTTCCTAAGCCAAAAGTGCTGCTGGCTGTTCTACCATAGGGCCAATGTGATCTTTGAGAAGAGAGAACAGGAGCATGACATGAGCGAACATTTGACCGCCGACACCGTTGATTTTGAGGTTATTGAGACGGAAAAAGGCAAACGGTCTACTGCAAAGCTTGCGCTGGTTTTGCCCATCATTGTGGAAGAAGAGCCGCAGGAAGAGCAAGAGATTGCTTTTGATGAGGAACAGAGTGCTGAGCCTGAACAAATCGATGATGAGATGGCCGAAGGCGCCCAAGAGGCCGAAGGCGCCCAAGAGGCCGAAGGCGAGCAGCCAGAGGAAGAAGAAGAGCCTGAGCCGGTAAACCCCTATGAGGCACATCAGGCGGCAGCTGAGAAGATGCTGCGTAAGTGTGGGTTTCGCAAAAGCGATACGCTTGAGGGCGCTGTTTGGACCAAGACCAAGCATGACACGCGCAACACCATGCCTCACGAATTCATAAAGCTTGAGTACATCGAGGAAGAAGCTGTTGCCTCGGGTTGGGTCAAGCTCAACGTTTTGAGCCCCGCCATGCCGGAGCTTCCCTTGGAAGGCTATGCAGCCTTACAGCCCAAAAAAGATGCTCGCAACACGATTGCGGCGGTGTTTAACGCAATCAACGTCGCAAATGATGAAGTTGCCGCTGAAAACGCAAAGATCGAGCAGGAAATGGCCGAGGCTGCAGAGCAAAGCAAGCAAGATCAGGCCTAAGCTAGGGCCATAAAACGGCTTACTACATGCCGCCTGCGTCTTTTATGAAGGCGCAGGCGGCATTATTTTTGTGCACTCATGCTGTGTCTGGGCTGACTACTTCATCTTTTGTGGTGAATAAAAAGTATGAAATTCAATTCGGCTCATTTCATCCTGTTGCAGCATTTTCGCAGGTCAATGCAGCCTCACTCATAATGCATTAGAGCGTTTTTGACCCTCATAAATCAAAAAAATATCTCTAATTCATGCGCTGTGAATGTTCGCAGACGTGCCCCTTTTTGCTTTGATGCATGCGTCGAGGTTTGTAGTCACATTTAGAGGGGCGACGACAAGCCTTGACTAGGTCAAGAGCGCTGGAGGGCGCCCTTGAGATTCACATAAAGCTCAGGCATTGGGCTGCCTGTGAAGCACGAGGAGAACAGAGGGGAATATGTCTGATCTTAACGATGCGCGCCTTGAAGAAGAGGTAGTGGAGGACAACGGTTTTGCCGACCCTGCACAGACTGACATTGATGTAGTTGAGGCAGCAGCTGAAGAGGCTCCTAAAGAGCTGACCGAAGACGAAAAACTTGACAAGCTCGAAGCAGCAGCTTTGCGCCAATCGCTTCATCGCGAGATCCACTTCCGCACTCTGCAGTTTTGCCTTGAGCGCAAAGAACTGCGCGAAGTTGAAGACATGATCGCAGCCTGCCCGCAGTTTGCTAAAGCAACATTGAGCCAGTACCACCTTATTAAAGTGTTGGTGAAGGCCGGCGGCCTCAACGAGCTGATGATGGATGAAAACGACAACGTCGTTACCGAGCAGCAACTGGTTGGCCTGACCGAGGATGAAGCAGACGATCTGGTTGCTTATTTCTGCTATGAGACCACCGAAGTCGGCGCAAAGTTCGTTGAAATGAACACCCCCAAGACGCGCATGGAAGAGCTCTTTGCATTAGAGCCGCACCGCGTTGAGACCTATCGTGAGCTTTTGGCTTACTGCAATGACACCCCCCGTACTTATAACGAGATCTCCGAGCTGCTCGACGGCCGTGAGGTCTTATACCGTCAATTCTCCGACGGTTCCCGAGAAAAGATGCAGCCAAGTGTGTTCGTGGACAAACTCGAACGCGCCGGCGGGCTCTTTTATAGGAAAGGTTGGCTGACGTCAGATGAAGGAAAGGAGTTCATAAACTAGGTCAGCCATTTGTATTTGTAGGTAGCGAGAGTACAAACGAGATTGTAAGAGAGAGGAAGGGATTATGGCATTTACAGCAACTATGTCGCGTCGTAGCTTCGTCAAGGCAACAGCACTTGCAGGAGCAGCCGTCGCAATCGGCGCGTCGATGTCCGATTCCCTGGTGGAGACTCCGGCTTCTTATGCAGCTGAGGAGTCTAAGACCACCAAGATGTACACTTCTTGCCATGGGTGCATCCAGATGTGCCCCGTCGTTGCTTACGTCGAAAATGGCGTCGTCGTCAAACTTGAGGGCGACAAGCGTGCACCAGTTAGCCGTGGCGGCCTTTGCATGAAGGCTCTCAACCAGCTTCACACCATGTACAGCCCGCGTCGCGTTCTGCATCCGCTGAAGCGCGCTGGCGAGCGTGGCACCAACAAGTGGGAAGTCATCTCTTGGGATGAGGCTGTTGAACTTGCTGCAACGCAGATCAAAGACACCATCGATGAGTATGGCAACTATGCATTCTTCGCATCCGTCGGTGGCGGCGGTTCTTACTCCTTCATGGAGGCAATGACCCTGCCGATGGCATTTGGTTCCCCCACCGTTTTCGAGCCGGGCTGCGCACAGTGCTATCTGCCCCGCTGGAGCCTGTCCAAGTTGTTCTATGGCGGCGACGACCAGTCCGTTGCAGACAACGCCGTTCAGGAAATCTTCCGCCCGGATCCGGACAACAAGGCATCCGTCGTGGTTCTGTGGGGCGCTCAGCCGTCTGTTTCTGAGACCGCAGAGTCCGCTCGTGGCATGGCAGAGCTCAAGGCTGCCGGTGTCAAGACCGTCGTTGTCGACCCGAACTTCAGCCCCGACGCAGCCAAGGCCGATGTCTGGCTGTCTGTGCGCCCCGAGACTGACACGGGCGTTTTGCTGAGCTGGTATAGGTACATCTTCGAGAACAAGCTCTATAACGAGAAGTTCACCAAGTACTGGACCAACCTGCCGTTCTTGATTGACATGGACGAGAAGTCTGATCGCTATAAGTTGCCGGTTTTGGCTGAGACCTTGTTCCCCGAGTTCAAGTCTGCAACGCCTGACAACACCCCGGCTTATGTCTGCTACGACTTGACTACCAAGTCTGTGCAGCCGTTCGACTACTCCGACCCCGCCAAAGCAACGGTCAACCCGGAGATCTTCTGGGAGGGCGAGTACAACGGCAAGACCTATAAGACTGCTGGCCAGATCTATAAGGAAGAGGCCGAGCCCTGGACGCTGGAGCACACTGAAGAGGTTTGCTGGGTCCGCGCCGACCTGAACGAGGCTGCTATCCGCCTGTACACCCATGCTGATGAAGACATCAAGTCTGACGACAAGGTTGGCGGCATCGTCAACGGCGTTGCTGCTGATATGTCTCAGTCTGCATCTCAGGTTCCGCTTGGCTGCATGGGCCTGGACTCCATCATGGGCTACATCAACAAGCCTGGCGTGACCATGACCCAAAAGGGTGGCGGCTACTTCTCCACCATGACCGACACTGGCGAGACCGTTAACACCCGCCCGGTCACCTATAACAACGGCTTCAGCGGCATGTTCAGCGATATGTATGGCGTCGGCGCTGTCATCGGTATGTCCGATGCAGAGAACGAGGCCCGCATCAAGGAGCTCGGCGAGACGCTGCCGACTCAGCAGAAGCTGCTGAACAAGCTCATGATTGACCGCCTGGGCATGAAGGACCACAAGGGTCTGTATGCTTGGTGCCACAGCCACATTCCGACCGTGCGCGAAGCTATCGCCACTGGCGAGCCCTTCAAGCCGCGCGTCTGGTTCGACATGTCCGGCAACAAGCTGGCCATGCTTGGCAACGCCAAGAGCTGGTACGAGGTCTTCCCTGAGGTCGACTTCATCATTGGCCAGTACCCGATGCTGACCTCCTTCCACATTGAGGCTGCCGACTTGGTCTTCCCGCTGCGTGAGTGGCTGGAGGAGCCGATGGTCAACATGACCCAGCTCGACACCCAGTGGCTCGAGAACGAGTGCACCCACATTGGCGAGACCGTCACCCACAGCATCCCTGCTGCACAGGTCATCAAGAAGTGCCAGGAGATGTGGGGCGGCTCTATCCCCAATGGCCTTGAGCTGGCACCGGGCGTCTCTGCCTACTTGGGCGAGGCCACTGAGGCTAGCAACAAGCAGTCCGTTGCTGAGACTTTGCTTGCTCCTGACTGGGACACCTTGGTCAACAACATCGACGACTACGTGCCCTGCATCACCGAGGACTACTTCAACTATTATCAGCATGAGCAGATGTGCGACGATGGTTTGCCCTCCGGCTTTGCAACTGAGTCCCGTAAGATCGAGGTCTATTGCCAGATCCTCATCAAGACTGCTCGCAATGGTTATCCGTTCTGCTACCCCGAGCCGCAAGAGGCTTGCGACGACTACAGCCCGATCTGCACCTTCATCGAGCCCTGCGAGTCACCGTACTCCGAGGAAGAGCAGCAGATTGCTGATCGCGACGAGTACCCGATGATCCTCACCTCTGGCCGTGTTCCGTACTTCCACCATGGCACCATGCGTCACGCAGCATTTGCTCGTGAGCTGTTCCCTGCTCCGGATGTGCGCATCAACCCCAAGAGCGCCGAAGAGTATGGCATCAGCCACATGGACTGGGTCAAAGTCACCAGCCGCCGCGGCGAGATTCACGGCCGCGCCTACATCACCGAGGGCGTTGCCCCTGGCGTTATCTGGATGGAGCGCTTCTGGAACCCCGAGTGCTACGACGAGACCATTCCGGAAGAGAAGCAAAACGGTGGCTGGATGCAGTGCAACGTCAACGTTTTGACCAAGAATACTGCCCCGTTCAACGAGGTTTACGGCTCCTACACCAACCGCGGCTTTGCCGTCAAGGTTGAGAAGAGCGAGAAGCCTGACCTGATCTGGATTGAGCCTGAAGAGTTCGAGCCCTTCATGCCGACCTTGCAAAACGAGGCCATCACTGAGGAGGTGTTCTAAATGAGTAGGAGGACCCTGGTTATCAACCTCGATCGCTGCACCGGCTGCGACTCCTGTGTCGTAGCTTGCAAGCACGAGAACAGCATCGGCTTGGGCACCTATTTCTGCCGTGTCAACGCAGTTGGCCCCACCGGCACCTGGCCCGACATCGAGCAGTATTGGCTGCCTGTTCAGTGCCAGCAGTGCGAGAACGCAGCTTGCGTTAACGTCTGCCCCACCGGTGCATCCTACCGTGATCCCGACACTAATGTCGTGTTGGTTGACAAGTCCAAGTGCATCGGCTGCAAGTACTGCATGATGGCATGCCCCTACGGCGTCCGCTCTTTCAATGAGTCTGAAGGCGTCGTCGAGAAGTGCACCCTGTGCAGCCAGCTGACCGCTGACGGTTCCGATGATCCGGCTTGCGTGCACAACTGCTGCACCGGCGCCCGTTTCTTCGGCGACCTGGACGATCCTGACAGCGATGCTTCCAAGGCTATCGCTGAGGCAGGCGAGGACAATTGCTACCACCTGCCTGATCCTGGTAATGCTAACCCCACTTGCGTGTACATCTTGCACGAGAGTACTGCTGCTTGGAAGGAGCTGATTTAAGTGAGTATCCAATGGCCACTTGTTATCTTTAGTCTCCTGTGCGGCACCGCTGGTATGATGATGGCCGCCATGGGCGTTGCCGAGATCCTCGGCATTGGTTCCAAGGTTCGCGTCAAGGGCATCGTTTCTGCCTTCGTCATCCTTGTTGTCGGCGGTTTCTGCGTCCTTTTGCACCTGGCTCAGCCGGGCAACGTCATGGGCGCATTTACGCACATCACCTCTATGAGCCCCATCTCTGTTGAGATGCTTGCTGTTGGTGTTAATGCCATCGTTGCCATCGTGTTCTTCTTCCTGGCACGCGGCGAGAACCCCAACGCTGGCGCTTTGAAGGTTGTTGGCGTCATCGCCATCATCACCGGCATCATGATCGCCTTCGTGACGGGCAATGGCTACGTCATGGAGTCTCAGCCGGCATGGAACAACATCGGCCTGCCTTTGGGTTACCTGGGCACCGCTGCTGCTGCAGGCTTTGGCCTGTACGGCGCAATCCTTGCCATCGGTGGCGAGGAGGGCGACCTCAAGAACTATGCTTTGGCAACCATCGTTATGGGCGCTTTGGCAATCGTTCTGCCTCTGATCTATGCAGCAATGAACGGCTTTACCGTTAACATTCCGCTGTTTGTCATTGGCGTTCTCATCGTTGGCGGCATCGGCACCATCGCCGGTGGCTACCTTGCCATGAAGGGCAACAAGAACGGCTTCTACATCGCAGCCGTCTGCGGCCTGATTGGCGGTCTTTGCTTCCGCATCGTCATGTGGCTTGCTTGCACGGGCTATCTGAGCCTGTTCAGCGAGGCTGCAATCCGTGCGGTCCTGTAAGGATTGAACTGCTTGGGGCCTAAATCTTTAGGCCCCAAGCAAAATGTTGTTTTGCCCCGCTCCTTTTCTACCCTATTAATGGGGGGGTGCCCTCGAGCCGCGTGTCTTAAACCCCCACTCTTCTATTCTAAACGCGACGACACGCGACTCGAGGGTTGTATCGTCATGATGGGCTTGAGTTTAGGAGGTAGCTTATGGCTGAGAATGAAACCGTGGAACTGACGGCTGCCGAGAGGCGTGAAGAAGTTAAGACGGTGTTGGAGTCTCGTGCTGTTTTTTACGAGATGCTGGCCAGCCTGTTTTTCCAGCCGCTTAAGCAGGAACAGATTGATGCAATGGCTGAGGTTGATTTCAGCGAATATGCCGATATCAACGAATATTTTGCTGACGGTGTAAACGACATCACGCGCTACCTGCGCAAACGCAACTCGGGCACCCGTCAGGAGCTGGCAGTCGACTTTACAGGCGCATTTGCCGGCACCTCAACGTATGCAGGAAAGACGGCCGTTCCCTATAAATCGGTCTTTACCAGCTCTGAAGGGCTGCTTTATCAAGAGGGCTACGTTGAGGTCTATAAGGCGTTTAAAGCCGAATGCGTTAAGCGCCGTGAGGGGCTTGATTGGCCGGATGATCACCTTTCGTTTATGTTTCAGTTCTTGGCTTTGCTGAGCCGCCGTGCCATCAAAGCTATGGACGAAAAGGATGCTGAGGGCGTTGTCCACAACCTCGAGGTGTCGCAGCAATTCTTGGCCGACCACATTGCATCCTGGTATGACTCGCTGTGGGATATGGCAAATAAGCTGCTAAAGACCCGTTTCTATAAGGGTGTCATGAAAATCACCAAGGGCTACATTGTCCTTGATGCAGAAACATTGGCGGACCTATTGGAGGAAGCGAGGGGATAGTCCGTTATGTCTGAGGAGAAGAAGGAGATCTTCGAAGAGCAGGTAAATGAGGGCACTGCTCAGGAGGAGACAAACGCAACGAGTGTTTCACGCCGTGGCTTTGTGTATGGCGGTGCTGGTGTAGCAGCATTGCTTGCCATTGGTGGTATCGGAAAATTCGTGGCAGGGGATGACACCTTGCTGCGCCCGCCGGGAGGCCAGGACGAGCGTCGTCTGTTGGGCGCATGCATCAAATGCGACCGCTGCCGCAGCGCCTGCCCTAAAGGCGTGGTGGCTATTGCTCACTGGGAGGACGGCATTGCTAATTCCCGCACGCCCAAGCTGAGCTTCAAGCTGGATTATTGCAACTTCTGCGAGGACGAGGCTGAGATGCGCTGCATCGCCTCATGCCCCACTGGTGCCTTGCAAGCATTTGACCCTGCTACCGACAAGATTGGCATGGCAGAGGTCAATTATGACGAATGCGTGTTGTACCGCTCGATTGGTGCCAAGTGTTCCAAGCAATGCATAGCCGCCTGCCCCTACGAGGCGCTTTCCTATGACGAAGCGCAGGGCGAGCTTTTAGTTGATGAAGATGCCTGCAACGGCTGTGGCGCATGTGTCGCCGCATGCCCCTCAGCTTCGTATACCTCATACAGTGGCTCAGGGCATCGTGGTGTTGGTGTTGTTCCCTGGAAGGCGGGTGAGTAGCCATGACTGAAGAGAAGAAAACTGCTCCTGAGCAGCAGATTGAAGAAGAGCCAAAGGCCGCGCAGCCTGCGAAAAAGGGTGTAAAAGCCAGCACAATCCGTGCGTTTACTGCTGCACTGGTCTTCGTTGCTGTTGGCGTTGGCCTTGCCATCCATACAGGCACGGGTACGCTTTCCAGCTTTGGTTGGGACGTTGTGGCAACTATCTGCCCTCTTGGTGCTTTGGAATCCATGCTGGGCGCATGGGCTTTCGTGCCGCGCCTGGTCATTGCCCTTGTGGCCATGATTCTCATTATCTTTGTGGCTGGCAAAGCATTCTGCTCTTGGCTGTGCCCAGTGCCTCACATTCAGGACCTTTTCAAGAGCAAGAAGCGCAAGGAGCTTGAGCGCAAAGAACGCCTGCAGGCTGCTGATTTGGCCGTACAGAACTGGAAAGACGGCACTGTTCCTGAGCATCAGAACAAGAAGGTAGAGCTCGACTCACGCCACGCGGTGCTTGGCGGCGCCCTGCTTTCAACCGCTATCTTTGGTTTCCCGGTTTTTTGCTTGGTCTGCCCGGTGGGTTTGACCTTGGGGACCTTCGTTTTGTTGTGGCGCTTCATTCAATTTAATGAGCCTACATGGGGCTTGATCATCTTTCCGATTATCATCATCCTCGAGGTGCTGGTGCTGCGCCGTTGGTGCCACACCATCTGCCCCTTGGGCGCTTTGATGAGCCTTATTTCGAAGGCTAACAAGACGTTTAGGCCGACTGTTGACACAAACACCTGCCTGCGCGACACCGAAGGCGCTGCTTGCCAGGCATGTGCAGCCGCTTGCCCTGAGCACATCGACCCTTATGCTGACCTTGGCGAGCGTTCCATGAGTGAGTGCGTTAAATGCCGCGGCTGCGTGGATGCCTGCCCCATGGCCTCCATCCATTTGCCGTTCCTTCCCAAGAAGGAAGAAGCTCAGAAGTAACGCTTGGCTACATCTGCAAAAGTTTGTGCCCCCACTGCCGCCGAAGCAGTGGGGGCGTTTTTGCTCTGCAGAGGTCATTATTTTTCCTGACTAATAAAAGGAACAAATAACCTGCTAAAATCTCTGCAGGAGAAAGCGCATCGTCTTAAGGGGAGGCGGTGCAAAAGCGGGCACAGCTATATGCCCGCCAAGGGGGGGGACATGGATAAGTCTGTGTCTGAAGACAAACGAAAACTCGGTAAGCAGTTTCATGGCTTTACCACGCGCTTAGGTCAGCTGTGGCCGGCACTACCTTTCTTATCATATGGCGTGCTTATGGCGTGGGTTTCCATTGCCTACAGCGGCACCAGTTGGCTTTCTGATGTCGAGGTTGACGGAACATACCTTGGTCAGCTTTACATGCTTTCAACTTTTGCGCTGGCGCTCGCTTTTCTTGCTGCAGCATTTCTTCCGCATAAAGTGACGGCTTTTTTTGAAAAGAAGTCAGTTGTCATCACGGGCGGCGTTGTGGCTTCCTTTGGCGCCTTTTTGATCTACATCGTTGGGCCTTATTATCTTGGCGCGATTTTTGATGACTTTACTGAGATGTCGATCTTTTACTTGGGCTGCGTTTTAACGGGGCTTGGCACAGGAGTCTTTTCCATTCGCATTGCGATGATTTACAGCGCCATCCCGCCGCGAAGAACCCTGATGTATGCAGGCGCATCGCAGTTGACCATGGTCTTCATCTACTTTTTGCTTATTGGCTCGCCCGACTGGGCTATTGTTCCAGGCGGGCCCTCAACAGCGGGTGTTATTGCGTTTGTCTTTTTGCCCCTTTTGGCGGCGGTGCTGATCAACGTGCCGTCTCCTCTTCTTGAAAACGAGCCCGACCTTGTTGACTACCGTACCTCTTTTGGGCAATTCCCCAAAACTTTTATTCGCCTCGTGCTTTTCATCTTTATAGTTGCTCTTGCTGCAATTGCCATCCGCGGCGAGTTGGTTTCCTCTGAGCAGCTGCAACAAACTGTTCGGACCAACAATGTCTTGATGCTTTTGTGGGTCCCCATGAGCGCCTTTTTTATTGGCATTGCTATATTTTCGAATGCCGATCGCTTCAACTTCGGCTATATCTACACCGTTGTTGCGTCTGTGCTCGTCTTAGCTTTGATGATCATGACAGTCATGCAAGTGACAGGCGCAGTTTTTGTGATTGTTGCGGCAGTTTGCAACAGCGTTATCGAAATGACGCTGTGGTGCATGTCAGCCTTCATTGTGTATCAACGCAAATTAACGCCCCTTAAGGTGTTCGGCGTTTGCAATGGCGTGTATGCGCTTGCTCGTGCAATCGGCTGGGGCTTAGGTATGTACGGCTTTAGGGCTATCGAGTCGGTCATGATCAAAGATTATGTGCTTCTCATTATGGCTGCGCTGGTCTTGGTGGCAGGTGTCGTGCTTTTTACAGAAAAGGCTTTTGCCGGTTTGTTTGCTCCAGACAAAGACCAAGAGCTCGGCTTTGAAAGCTTGGTTGGTAAAAGCTACGAGGAGGTTGCTCAGAAAACCCCCGGTGCGCCTGAAGAAGGGCAAACTGATGCGCACGAGAACAAAACAGGGCCATTTCGAGCAGCTGTTGCCACAATTGCTGAGCGTTACAAGCTTTCCCCGCGTGAGACGGACGTCTTCAAACTGTTGGCAATGGGTCACGGTGGAGACTTTATTGCTGAGGAGCTGAGCGTTTCTTGGAACACGGTTCGAACGCACACTCATAATATCTATGTCAAGCTCGACGTTCACTCCCGTGACGCCTTGATCGCCTTGGTGGAAAAAGAGCGTGCAACTCATTCAAATCAGTAAGTTTCCGTTTGCCTGATATGTTGTATGCGCCGTATGGCGCTTGTTCGCTATACTGTTTGTTCGGCTTTTGGAAAAACATTAAGCGCGAATTGCGAAAGGGAATATATGGCACGCGGAAAGCATAGCGAGCATGGCAAGCGCATCAGCAGCGAAGAATACCATGCGCATGAAGGCAGTTCAGACTATGTGCGCGTGCGCAAACGCCGCCATGGGCGCAGACGCAAACATGCAAAAGCAGGCACAGGCAAGACAATCTTGCGTGTGGTGCTCGTCGTTGTTTTAGTCGTTGTAGTGGTGTTTGCCGCTTGTGGTGTGGCCTGTGGCGTGCAAGCTATGGGTTTAAAAAGCGATGCCTCCAAGGCAATGAAGGAACTTCAGGCTGTGCAAGACAACATCACTGCAGGCGATTACGATGCAGCCGCCACTTCAGCAGCGCGGCTGCAGGCAACCGCTGAGGGCATGAACGGCACGTTGAATCAGCCCCAGTGGGCGCTGGCGGCTGCGTTGCCCTACATTGGCCATGATGTGCAGGCGGTGCAGGCGCTTGGCTCTGCCCTCGAGGTATGCAGTGGCAGTGTGCTGGGGCCGCTCGTGGATGCGCTGCAAACAACGCCTATGGACACGCTCGTGCAGGATAAGACCGTCAACATTGCCGCGGCCAATTCGCTTCTTACGGCATTGAATGAGGCGGCTCCGAGCCTGCAATCGGCAACAGATAGGCTTGATGGCATCGGCGAGATGAATATTGAACAGCTTGACAGCATGGTGAGCCCTGCTATCACCAAGTTCAAGACGCTTAACAATGCCGTTCAGACAGCTGCGGCATTTTCGTCGGTCGCTACTTCGTTTTTGGCTGAGGGCGGCACCCATACCTATCTGGTAGTGGGTTTGAATACTGCCGAAATGCGCGCTGGTGATGGCTTTGCTGGCAGCGTGGGCACGTTGACCATTTCGAATGGCTCTTTCGATTTAGGCGACTTCACCGTTGCCCATGATGTGTTCGATAGGGAGTTTCCTGAAGGCATGGGCCACACCGAACAGGAAGTGGCCCTCTTTGGCGAAAACTACGGCCTGTATACCTGGGATGCCAGCTACAACCCCGATTTGACTCAAGCGGCGCAGCTGTGGGCCCAAGTTTATGAAAACAAGATGGGCACCCATATCGATGGCGCCATCATGCTGACCCCTTCGATGGTTCAGGCGGTGCTTGAAGTTGCCGGCAGCGTGACTTTAAGCGATGGCACCGAGCTGGATGGCTCGAATGCCACCCGTGTGCTGCAGCACGATTTGTATTGGGACTACTTCTCAACCAACGGCTCCAAGCATGGCTTGGTTGAAGATGGCGAATATAACGATACTGTTGACGGCTTGTTTGCTGAGGCTGCTCATGCGGCCTTCGACAAGCTTATTGAACAGCTCGGTGCAAAGACGTTCGTCAAGTTCTGCGGCGCCATGGCTGAGGGCTTCTCGACCCGCGAAGCCACCTTGTGGTTTAGCGATGCCACCATGCAAGCACAAATTGAAAGCGTCAACTGCAGCGGCTCGCTTGCTACCACAGAAGAAGAGCCTGAGCTTGCGGTGTTCTTCAACAACTTCACTGGCAACAAGCTGGGCTGGTGGCTCGATGTCGAGACCGAGATTGGCACTGGCGTGAAAAACTCTGATGGCTCCTACAGCTACACGGTGACGAGCACCTTTACCAACACGGCTACCGCTGAAATTGTGGCTGAGGCCGATAGCCGCTACATCATGAGCTACAACAAAGATGGCCACAGCTCCTCGGCAATCTATCTGTTTGCCCCGGCTGGTGGTGAGATCACGGGCGTGAGCACAAGCAGCTACTCCTTTACTGAAGAAGAATATGAGGGCCGCCAGCTCATCTTCATCGGTGGTATGGATTTAGCGCCTGAAGATAGCGTCACGGTGAGCTATACCGTGACAACTAGCGCCGCAGCACAAAGTGAGCTGAAGCTGGTGACCAACCCCACGCTTATGGCCTACCACGAAAGTGAATAAGGCCTCGTCAAAGCTGGTGTAACAAATCTGAATTCTTTGGGAAACAAAGACTTAACTGCGCCCAGCAGTGTTGAAACTTTGCGTTAACCAAAGCCTTTTTGAGGTTCGCTTAAATCGATAAGCGTCAGGCAAATCGATTGAAGTGAATCTCTTAAAGGAGGGGATGCAAATGGACACCGCGCTGACAGGCTTCATTTTGATATGTGCCTTTTTTGTCCTGTTTATGACACCAGGCGTCTCGTTTTTCTATGGCGGCATGAGCCGCAAAAAGAACGTCGGCAACACCATTATTATGTGTTGCATGGCATTGGGCGTTGTAGGCGTTCTTTGGTGTGTGGAAGGCTACACCATCGGCTTTGACGGCCAGTTCGCCGACTCGCCGGTTGGCCAGTTCATTGGAGGCTTTGGCCAACTGTTCTTAAGTGGCACCGACACCATGGCTGTTGACAGCTGCAACGACGGCTTGCCCGATATGGCGTTTGCCATCTTCCAAGGCGCGTTTTGCATGATCACGGTGGGCATCATCGTGGGCTCGGTTTCGGGACGCATCAAGTTTGGCGCCTTTGCCGCAATCATCGCAGCGTGGGTTGTTATTGTGTATGGCCCGCTGGCACACATGGTTTGGGGCGGCGGCCTTATTGGCGAGACCATCGGCGCTTTGGACTTTGCAGGCGGCGACGTTGTGCACATCTCGTCTGGTATCACCGGCTTGGTGCTGTGCATTTTGTGCGGTCCGCGTCGGGGCTTCGGAAAGATTGCCTACCGTGCACACAACACCCCAATGGTGGCCCTCGGCGCCTTCTTACTGTGGTTTGGTTGGCTGGGCTTTAACTCCGGCTCGGCGCTGACGCTTGACGATGGCGTTGCCGCAATTGCGGGCATGAACACCGTCATCGCTTCTGCTGCCGCCTGCCTCAGCTGGATGGTTGTTGATAAGCTTTCCACGGGCAAGTCCACACTGGTTGGTGCTTGCACGGGTCTGGTTGCAGGCTTGGTTGTTATCACCCCGGCTGCTGGCTTTGTTGAAGCTTGGGCTGCAATCATCATGGGCATCATCGTCAGCCCCATCTGCTACTTCTGCGTGTCGAAGCTGAAAGCACGTTTGGGCTACGACGACGCTTTGGACGCCTTCGGCTGCCACGGCATTGGTGGCATGGTTGGTGGCATCCTGACAGGTATTTTCTGTGTGCCTGAGCTTTCCTGGAACGACATGGGCGGCCTTATCTACACAGGCGATCCCAGCTTGCTTATCGCCCAGATTCTTGGCATTGTGGTCACCATCATCTTTGTTGCCATTGCAACCCTCATTATTGGTCTGATTGTTAAGGCCTGCTTCAAGGGTAACCTTGCCACCGAGTCTTATGACGAGGGTCAGGGCATGGACGCTGCCCTGCATGGCGAGTCTGCTTACCCGGCCTTTGACGGTCTTGATTAAGAAAGGGGCATGAACCTTATGAAGAAGATTCAAGCAATTATTCGCACCGGGATGCTTGAGGCGCTCAAGGACGCTGTTATTCAGGCAGGCATCGGCGGTATGACGGTAAGCACCGTGCACGGCGTAGGCAACCAAGGCGGCTGGAAGGAGTACTTCCGCGGCAGCGAGATCTTGGTGAACATGCGCAACAAGATGCAGTGTGAGTTCGTAGTGAAAGATGAGGACGTCGAAAAAGTTGTCGACCTCATCTGTGAGACCTGCCGTACTGGCGAGGTGGGCGACGGCAAAATCTTCATCCTGCCGGTTGAAGATGCCATTCGCATCCGTACCGGCGAGCGTGGGGAGGATGCTATCTAGACCACAGCATGGTTTGCGTTGCAGAGGGGAGTGCCTCAAGGCGAGGTGCTCCCCTCTGTGTTACGTGGCATAAAGGAACGCATGCTGCAGGCGCCCCAAGAAACATATTGCTGTTATTATGACTAGGTTTGTATCGTGCGAATGAAGAGGGCGCATGCGCGTACTGTTTGTTTTATCCATAGGGCATTTAAGCGGCGGCGCATGCAGCGTCTGGCTAAATCTCATGGACGGCCTGCGCGCATTCGGCGTGGAGCCTTATGCCTTCATGCCTACAAATAAGGATGACTCGCTTTTAAATGCGCTTGACGAGCGCGGCATTGTGCACGAGACAGCCTTTTTCTCGTGGTGGACAACAGCTGATGAAAGCCCTCGTTCGCTTAGGCATCGTCTGCGCCGTGCGGGCGGCAAACGTCTGAGCGCGCAAGCCGAGAAGCGTATTGCTGAAATGATACGCACCTATGGCATTGATGTGGTGTTTATTTGTGACGGCACCATCACTGCCGGGCTTGAGGCTGCAGCCGCATGCGGGGTGCCAGCTGTGTGGCATTTCCACGAGGTGATAGGCGCCTTCGAAGGTGCTCAGCGCTATCTCGATTCTTCTGCGCAGGTTGCAGCCAAGCTTGCGCAAGCCGATGCTCTCATTGCTGTAAGTGACTATATTGCCAGCAACTTGGCGATGCTTGCACCTCAAGCATCTGTTAAGCGCATCTATAACGGCATCGACGCGAGCAACGAAACATTCCAAGAGCTCTTTTCGCAAGAAACCGCCACTTTCACCTTGTGCGGCCGCATTGACAACAACAAAGGCCAAGCAGAGGCCATCGAGGCTTTCTCAAAGGTGCACGAAGCCTTTCCGAACACACGCTTGCTACTAGTGGGCGAAGGCGAGCGCGAGCTGACTGCGCGGCTGAAGGAGCAAGCTGCACGCAGCAGCGCTGCCACAGCTATTGAGTTTTGCGGCCAGGTTGAAGACACGGCAGGCATGTGGGCTCAGACAGATGTTGCCTTGAACTGCTCGTTTAACGAGGGTTGCTCAATGGTGCTTGTGGAGGCACTGCACGCAGGGCGCTTGGTCATTGCCTCAGATGCGCCGGGCAATGTTGAGTTGGTGGCAGAGGGCAGAGGCTTAAGCTATGAGCGCCGCAATGCAGCTGACCTTGCCCGGGTGATGCGCGAGGCGCTTGAGCACCAACAGCAAGCCAAGCACATAGCCGCTGCTGGCAAATGCTGGGCGCGCGAAAACCTGACGTTGCGCAAACAGCTTGAAGCGGTGTACGCTGTGTTTGAGGGGGTCGTCAGGTGATCAGCGTCATCATCGCTGCATACAATGCTGCAAGCACGCTTAAACGCGTGCTTGATTCAGTGCGTGCTCAAACTATTTCAGACTTACAGATCATTATCGTTGACGATGGCTCTGAAGATGAAACGGCCGAGATGTGCGACGCAGCCGCTGAAGCCGATGAGCGCATTCGTGTTATCCATCAACCCAATGGCGGGCCGGGCACAGCGCGCAACACGGGTTTGGACATTGCAAGTGGTGAGTGGATTACCTTTGTTGATGCAGATGACTACGTGCGCCCCTCTTACTTTGAGGAACTGTTGACGGCAGCCGAAGAAACCGACGCCGACTTAGTTATCAGCGACTGCCTGCTTTGCACTGAGCACGGAAACAAGCCCTTTGGCTTTACTGAGCCCAACCTTATTTATCGCGACCGCGGCGCTTTGTGGAGTGCCTTTATGCAAAGCCGTGTGAGCTGGTCGTTGTGGGGCAGGATTTATCGGGCAGATTTGTGGCAAGATGTCCGCTTTAGGCCTGAAGACTACATTGCTGAAGACCTAAACGCCAACGCCACTATTTTTGCCAGCGAGGATTTAAGCGTGGCCACCATTGCAAGCGCGGGTTATTACTACACTATGCGCCCAGGCAGCGTGGACACCACGTTTACTGCGCGCCACCTGCAGCAGTATCAGGTCTTTGAGGAAGTCTGTGCGCAGGCTATCAGCTTTGAGCTTGACCCATGGGTTTGGTATGAAGAGCGCGCCTTGAACTGTTTGAAGAAGGCTATTGCTGCCGATGCATTCTGTGACGAGGCAGTCTTTGCTGTGCAGCGCCACAAAGCCGAAGCGCTTGCCAGCCCCCTGTGCGACCGCGGCCTTGCCTTGCGTTTGCGGCTTGCGTGTGGCGGTGCGCTAGGCCGTGCGATGCTCATGCACGTATAGAGAAATGAAGGACTACAATACCAACCATGACTGAGCTCATCACCTCGCTTGAACAACTTCATACCGTGCAGCTTGAGGCCTTGCGCGAGATTGACCGCGTGTGCCGCTTGCATAATATTCGTTGGTTTTTGCACGGCGGCACCCTTTTAGGCGCGCTGCGCCATGGCGGGCCGATCCCTTGGGATGACGATGTTGACATTGCGATGTTTCGCAGTGACTACAACCGCTTCATCCAGTTGGCTTTGGCAGATTTAAACCCGCGTTTTGTTTTGGATGACCACCGCCAAGACACGGAGTTTTTTGATTTCGTGCCACGCATTACCGACACCGCCTATGCATACGAGCCAACCGCCGAGTATGCCGAAAAGTTTGAGATGAGCCACGAGAACCCCGATGTGGATATCTTCGTGTTCGACTCGGCATGCACTGGTCTTGAAGACAAATTGCAGAGCTTGCGCTTGAAGGCAAACACCGCCCAGGCCATGGGGCACCGCAAAGAAATCGACCACGACCAGTTCAGCGGCATCGCAAAGATTGCCAGCAATGTGCTGCCCAAGATGGGGCGGCGCAAACCGTTGAGTGCTCTGGTTGACGAGCGTGAGGCAATCGCTTCGTGGGGTGGGCGCAATTCGCGCAACCTGCGCATTTGCAACGACATCGTGCCCAGCATGGGGTTTCGCTACCATCGCGTGTGGTATGAGGGCGAGCGGTTCATTCGCTTTAGCGGCGTGAGGCTGCCCATCCCGTTTAACGCTGAAGCCGAGATGTGCGAGGTATATGGCCCCACATGGAGGCAGTTGCCTGCCCCCGAACAGCGCGTGCCCCAGCACGCCAATCTAAAATACACAGAAGCCCAAAAGTAAGGAGGCCTTGATGAAAATCAGGCTTGCAGACTATGTTGCCGATTTTCTCGTGGAAAACGGCATCACCGATTGTTTCATGATCACAGGTGGCGGTGCGATGCACCTCAACGATGCATTGGGCCACAAAGAGGGGCTGAAGTGCACCTATAACCACCACGAGCAAGCCTGCGCCATAGCAGCTGAAAGCTATGCCCGCATCGACAACCGTATTGCCGCAGTGTGCGTTACGACAGGCCCCGGTGGCACCAACGCCATCACCGGTGTAGTGGGCGGTTGGCTCGACAGTATCCCGATGTTGGTGATTTCAGGGCAGGTGCGCTATGACACTACTGCCCGCGGCATGGGGCTGAACCTGCGCTCTGGTGGCGACCAGGAATTTGACATCACTCAAAGCATCTCATGCATGACAAAGTATGCCGAGATGATTGAAGACCCCCTGCGCATTCGGTATGCCTTGGAGCGTGCGCTCTATCTGGCAACTCATGGCCGCCCCGGCCCCTGCTGGATTGATATCCCGCTGAATTTTCAGGGCTGCACCATCGAGACTGATGACTTGCTTGCATATGACCCGGCCGAGGACGCAGCGTGCTTGGCACCGAGCGTGGATGCGGAGCAGGCGGCAGAAGTTCTCGAGATGATTGCTGCAGCTGAGCGCCCGGTGCTCTACAGCGGAAACGGTGTGCGCTTGGCTGGTGCGTTTGCTGCCTTTGAAGAGCTGGTGCGTGCTTTGAACATACCGGTGGTGTGTGGCTGGGACAATATCGACATGATGGCCGATGACGACCCGCTGTATGTGGGCCGCGCAGGCATTATGGGTGACCGCGCTGGCAACTGGGCCGTGCAAAATGCCGATTTGGTGGTGGCTATCGGCAGCCGTCTGAGCATTCGCCAAGTGGGCTACAGCTGGGATACCTGGGCACGCAATGCCAAGGTTGTTATGGTTGATGTGGATGCCGAGGAACTCAAAAAACCGACGCTTCATGTTGACCTAGGCATTCAGGCGGATGCCGGTGCTTTTATCGAGGCTTTGTTAAGCGTTGTGGACGAGAAGGGACGCAAGCCGTGGTTTGCGGATGGCTCTTGGCAAGAGACCTGCCGTGCGTGGAAGCGTGACTACCCCGTTGTGCTACCACGGCACTGGGAAGACACACGCAGCACGAATGTCTACGCCTTTATCGATGCGCTCAGTGCGCGCTTGCCGCAAGGCTACACCACGGTTGTGGGCAATGGCAGTGCCTGCGTTGTAGGGAGCCATGCCTACCACATCAAGCCTGCTCAGCGCTTCATCATTAACTCTGCTATTGCGTCTATGGGCTACGATTTGCCAGCGGCTATCGGTGCTTGCCGCGCCATTGGCAGCCAGGAGCTGGTGTGCATCACTGGTGATGGCTCCATCCAGATGAACCTGCAGGAGCTGCAGACCATCCTCACCAACCAGCTGCCTATCAAGATCTTTGTCATTAACAATGCGGGCTACCACTCCATCCGCCAGACGCAAAACAACCTGTTCGGCGGCAGGCCGAAGGTGGGCATCGGCCCCGAAAGCGGGGACTTGGGCTTTCCCGAGATGGAAAAGCTGGCATGGGCCTATGGCTACCCTTACCAGGCATGCCGCTCCAACGATGAGCTAGCCGGCTTTTTGGATTGGGTGTTTGAAACGCCTGGCCCCTGCATTTGCGAGGTGTTTGTCAGCCCTGAGCAAATCTTCGAGCCGAAAAGTGCCACAAAACGCCTGGATGATGGCAGCCTTTACAGCCCGCCACTTGAAGATTTAGCGCCATTTTTGCCCCGTGACGAGTTGGCAAAGCTTATGTTGGTCGACCTTCTTGAGGAGGTCTAAAGGTGTGCCAGCGCTTTGAGCGATGCTCTGCCTGCACGTTTATGTGGGGGTTAAACCAGTGATGGCACAGATTGCAATACTTGTGCTTACAGGGCTCGTTATTGGCGTGCTCAGCGGGCTTTTGGGCATCGGTGGCGGAACGTTGATGGTGCCCCTGTTGCGTCTGGGTTTTAACTGCGAGCCATTGACCGCTACGGCCACCAGCTTGTTCACCATCTTGTTTACGAGTGTCTCGGGCACGGCAACCCACGTGCACAACAAGACCTGCATACCCAAGCTCGGCGTGATTTTGGGCATAAGCGGTGCGCTGACCAGCGCACTTGGCGTCTATTTGGGCACCATAAGCCCTGGCTGGCTGGTGATGCTTGCTGCTGCGATTGTGGTGCTTTACGGCGCGCTCAGCATGTTTTCGAAGGCCCTAAAGGCAACAAAGGCCTCGCCATCGCAAACTGCTGAGAGGGCAGAAGAGACACCCTTCGAGCTGAATGCACGAAACACAGGCGTGTCAGTGCTCATTGGCCTTATTGCCGGGCTTATCAGTGGCTATGTGGGTGTGGGCGGTGGCTTTATTATGGTGCCACTGATGCTCGGCTTCTTAGGCGTGTCCATGCGCAAAGCCTCAGGCACGAGCCTCATAGCCATACTCATTTTGGCGTTGCCCTCTGTTGCGGAAAATCTGGTGCTGGGCAATGTGGACCTTTTGGCGGGCATCTGCCTGGCAGTAGGCTCCATTCCAGGTGCGGTGCTTGGTGCGCGGCTTGTTAAACGTGTGCCCGAGGCCCAGCTGCGCTTCGTGTTTGCTTTTTTCTTGTTGGTGGCTGCCGCTGCGTTGGTGCTGCGCGAGGTTATGTAGCTTTCGGTTGTTTTCAGAGCAAGAAGCGCGAAGTCTTTAACTTTGGGGCGGTGCTTTGTGCTCATCTGCTAGGATTTCACCTGTCGAGAAAACCCTTAGCGAGGGAGGCACGCATGCGCGTTTTGCTCATCAACCATTTTCCGCTGACCGGCTCTGGCAGCGGTGTTTACACGCTTAATATTGCTAATAGCTTGGTCAATTTGGGTCATGAGGTGTGCTGCATCTACCCCATGAACGAGCCCGAGACGGCCGAGTATCGCTTCAAGTGCCACCCGGTTTATTTCACGCCGGAAGGCGACGAGGCACCCACAGCCGATGCGCTGCCCTTTAACTTCCCATGCTTTACCACCCACCCCAAAAGCACCAACACCTTCGATGCCATGAGCTTCAACGAGGTGTTTAGCTATATCGACGCTTTCCGCAGTGCCATGGCTGAAGAAATCGAGGCCTTCAAACCCGACATTATTCACTCGGGCCATATCTGGGTTTTGTCCGATTTAGCCGGCGAGAGCAAAGTCCCGCTGGTCATCACAGCTCATGGCACCGATCTGATGGGCCTGAAAACGAGCGAAAACTTCCGCGGCTATGCCTATTCTGCTGCTGACACGGCAAAAGCCATCATCTCCATCAGCAAGAAAAACTACGATGAGATTGCTGCGGCGCTCGACTTTGCCCTTCCGAAGACCCACCTCATCTCAAACGGCTATAACGACACCGTCTTCTACAAAGATTCCTACGATCGCGCAGAAGTGCTCGCGGGTTTTGGCATTGAAAAGCCCTATGAGCACGTGGTGTGCTTTGCCGGCAAATTTGCCCAGTTCAAGGGTATCGATATCTTGCTGAAAGCGGCTGCAAGCTATGAGGATGGTAAGACGGCTACGGTGCTTGCAGGCGACGGCGAGCTGTTTGACGAGATGGTTGCGCTCAGCAGCGAGCTGGGCTTGAAGGATGTGTACTTCATCCACAACCAATCGCATGATTCTTTGCGCAGCTTATATAACATCGCCGACGTCAGCTTGGTGCCTTCACGCAAAGAGCCTTTCGGGCTCGTTGCTATTGAAGCAGGTGCCTGTGGCGCACCGGTGGTGGGCACCAATGGCGGCGGCATTGCCGACATCTTGGTTGACGAGACAGGCATTCTCATCGACGAGGAAGACTTTGAGGCGCTGGCTGAGGCTGTGAAGGCCATCTTAAGCGGCGAAAAGGTGTTTGACCACGAGCAAATTGCTGCCTACACCAAGGCACATTTCTCGCAAGATCAGTTCACTCAACGCCTTGTTGAGGAAGTTTATCAGCCAGCGCTTAAGGCCGACGAGAAAGAATAGTTGCTAGCCCAAAAGGTGCACTAAATTGCCGATGCGCTCCACAGTGACCGTGTCGGCGTAGGTCTTTGTGCCAATGAGCACGCTGGGGCAGCCCATTTTGTTTGCCATGAGGATGTCACTTTCATACGTGTCACCCACCATGAGAATCTCGCTTGAACTTAAGTTCAGCTGTTCGCAAACGATGTCGAGCATTAGGGTGTTGGGCTTGCCAATAACATAGTCGCTGCTGCGCCCCGAGCACCATTCGATGGGGGCCACCATGCCACCGCAACCGCAGAATATCTGTGCCCCTTCGCCTAGGTAGGTCTTTTCTTTGTTGCAGGCTAAAATCTTTTTCGCCTCAAGTGCCACCCGTACCGCCTCGGTCAGCTTTGCATAGGTGAAGTCGGGGTCAAAGCCAATCAAGAGGTTTTCAGCCTCGGTGGCACCCACACAGGCGATGCCAAGGCCTTCAAGCTCTGAGGCAAGGTCTTGGCTTCCACACAGATAGATGTTTTGCAGCCCCTCGCGCTTTGCATACAGTGCTGCCACATAGCCGCTGGTCAAGACCTCATCGACGGTGCAGGAAACCCCCATGTTTTTGAGGCGCTCATAAATCTGGGCGCGGGTTTTGGTGGAGTTGTTGGTGGCAAAGAAAACCTGTTTGCCCAAGGCTCGGCAGTGTTCAATGGCTTCGTTTGCGCCATCAATGACCTTTGAGCCGTAATAGACCGTGCCATCTAAGTCGAAAAGAACTGCCTTGGTTTGCTCAAACATTTGCTTCTATGCCTTTCGCGCTTGCTCGATGCAGACGCAGTAGTCCTTTGCCGCTTGGGTAATTGCCTCATAGTTACCACTGACGACCTTGGTTAGGTTGCCGCCCACCCCGATGCAAAAGGCGCCGGCTGCAATCCAGTCTGCCGCATTTGCCAAGCTCACGCCACCGGTGGGCATGATGTTTAAGTGGGGGAGGGGTGCTTTGACGGCCTTGATAAAGCCGTATGAATACTCACTTGCGGGAAACAGTTTGACAGCGCTGCACCCTGCTTCGGAGGCGTTTTGCATCTCGGTGACCGTCATACAGCCAGGAATATAGGCGATGCCCTCTTTGGCAGCGAATGTTGCAATCTCGCGGTTGAAGGTGGGAGCCACCAAGAAAGCGGCGCCAGCTTTTACGGCAAGTTGCGCCTGCTCAACGGTGAGCACGGTGCCGGCACCAACAATCAGGTCTGCATCGGCAACGAGGGCTTGGATGGCCTGAGCGGCATCGGGCACGCTGAAAGTGATTTCGATGATGTGCACGCCGCCGGCTTTGCAGCTGTGCGCAACGCGCATGGCCTGCTCAACAGATTCTGATCTGAGCACGGCAACTATGCCTTGTTTGCCCATGTTGTCTAAAACCGTTTGCTTGTTCATGGCATCTCCCTCGGTTTGATTCGCAACGCCAATCGTGCCCTTTGCGTGCAGCTGTTTAATAGTATCATTCACAGATACATTAAACCGAGAGAGGATGTGTTTATGGAACGTGTGGCTATTACCGGCGCTACGGGAATGCTTGGCGCTACATTGGCCGATTATTTGGCAGCACGCGATATTGCGGTGCTTGCCGTTGTGAACCCCGATTCGGCTCGTATGGACAACCTGTCTGCCGATGATTACATGATTACTGTCGTGCCGTGCGCCATGGATGAATACGGTGTATTTGCTGAGGGCCCAATCGCGCGCAAGCTGCCCCGCTGCGAGGTGTTTTATCACTTTGCCTGGGAGGGCACCACAGGCCTTGACCGCAACAATGAGGTCAAACAGCTGCACAACGTTGAAAATTCATGTGATGCTGTGCGCCTTGCCCATGCGCTGGGTTGCAAGCGTTTTGTGTTTGCAGGTAGCCAGGCTGAGTATGGCCTGCTTGACGAGCCTTATGGCCCTGACACCCCTACCAACCCGGTGACGGCCTATGGCCGCAACAAGCTGGCCGCAGGCGAGCGCACCCGCGAGCTGTGTGAGGAATTGGGCATGGAGCACATTTGGGTGCGCATTGGCAGCGTTTATGGCCCCTGCGACCATGAAAACTCCGTTCTCATTCAAGCTCTGTTTCATGCATGGCATGAGGAGTCCTTTGATTGCACCGCCGGCGAGCAGCAGTGGGACCACCTGCATTGCAATGATGCTGCTGATGCCTTTTGCCGTATTGGCACGAGCGGCAAACCTGGCGCAATCTATCCGCTGGGCAGCGGCAAGACCGAGCTTTTGCGTGACCACATCCAAATGGCCAGCGAAGTTGCAAACCCGGGCTTTTCGCCCAACTTTGGCGCTTTGCCCTACCCCGAGAACTCCCCGATGTATCTGTGTGCCGACATCACCACGCTCACGGCTGACACCGGCTTTGAGCCGCTGTTGGAGTTTGCCGATGGCATCATGAGCACCGCAGAGTGGTACCGTGAAGAGCTGACCAAGACCCCCGAGCACTCATGGGAGAAAGTCCGTGGACTCGACCAATATGCCCAGCGCTAAGAAAATAAGCATCCTCGTTCCCTGCTACAACGAGGAAGAAAACGTTATCCCGTTAAGTGAGGCAATCATCGCCGAGATGGAAGGCTCGCTTGCTCAATATGACTACGAGCTTGTTTTTATCGACAACTGCTCCACCGACTTGACGCGGCCGCGCTTGCGCCAGCTATGTGCCGAAAACCCGAAAATCAAAGCCATCTTCAACGTCAAAAACTTCGGGCAGTTCAACTCACCATATTGGGGCTTAACCCAGACAACGGGGGATTGCGCCATCTGTTTATGCGCAGACTTCCAAGACCCTATTGAGCTTATTCCGCGCTTTGTGGAGGAGTGGGAGAAAGGCGCCCAGATCGTTTGCGGCGTGAAGACTTCCTCCAAAGAAAACAAAGTGATGTATTTCCTGCGCACTGTCTATTACAAGATGATTCGCAAGTTCAGTAGTGTCGAGCAGATTGAACATTTCACTGGGTTTGGCCTGTATGACCGCAGCTTTCTTGAGGTGATGAAAGACCTTCACGACCCGACGCCGTTTTTGCGCGGTATCGTGGCTGAGCTGGGCGGCAAGCGTGTGACAATCGAGTACGAGCAGGCGCAACGCCGCGCAGGCAAGACGCACAACAACTTCTACAGCCTCTACGATGGTGCCATGCTCAGCTTTACCAGCTACAGCAAAATCCCGCTGCGCGTGGCCACCTTCGGCGGCTTTATTTGCAGCGCCGTCTTCATTTTGCTGGCCATCGTCTTGTTTATCTGGAAGCTGGTTGATTGGAACGCTTTTGCCGGCGGCCAGACATCAATTTTGATGCTGATTTTGATTGTTGGCGCGTTGCTGATGTTCTTCATGGGGCTGCTTGGTGAATATGTCATGTCTATTGCCCAGCGTGTTATGGACCGGCCCTTGGTGGTTGAGCAGGAGCGCATAAACTTCGATGAGGCGGGCAGTTAGGCTGTAGCGCTCACAATAAAAGTAAATGCGGGGCAGTTTTCAAAGCTGCCCCGCATTTTTCATGTGCGCTTAAGGAGTGTCGCCGCCGGTGTCTGTGCCACCACCGCCAGTGTCTCCGCCGCCGGTTCCACCACCGCCTGTGTCGCCGCCGGTTCCACCACCGCCTGTGTCTGTGCCAGTGCCGCTCGTCTCGCTTGTATCTGTTTGCGTTGCGTTGCTTTGGGTGGTCTTGCTGCTCGACGAGCTCGACGAGCTGCTGCTTCCATAGGAGTAGGAGGCCTGCGGGAAGTCGTAGTCATTCTCGTATTCCAGCTCTTCATCGCTGGTGGGGAATTCCTCGATCTTGGCATTCTTGAGCACAGAGGTCATATAGAGCTTCCAGATGGGAGCTGAGACTTGACCGCCTACCCAGTTGGTGTATTGCTCTTGGCGGTAGCCTGACCACACAGCGGTGGCATATTGCGGGGTGTAGCCGCAGAACCACAAGTCACGGGCCAACTCGGAGGTGCCTGTCTTGCCGGCGCACTCCTGACCATTGGTCAAGCGTGCCTTTGTGCCCGTGCCATAAGTGACGACGGTCTCCAAAATCTTGGTGACCTCCTCTGCCACGGCCACGCTCATAACGCGCACGCCCTTTTGCTCCTCGGCTTCATAGACCACGTCTTCGTCGGCATTCTGGATTTCCAGGATTGCTACCGGGTCATAGTGGATGCCGCCGTTTGCAAGAGTTGCATAGGCGTCAGCCATCTCGAGGGTGTTGACGCCGCTGGTGCCCAAACAGATGGAATCGTATGCCGAAAGCTCGGAAGTGATGCCGCATTCCTTGGCGACGCGCACAACCTCGCTGGCACCGATCACATGGGTCAGGCGGGCATAGACGGTATTGACAGAGTAGGTGGTGGCGGTCTTTAGCGTCATGTTGCCGCCGCCTTCACCTTCGGAGTTGCTGACCTCCCAGCCGTCGATATCGGCAGGGGAGGAGGAATCGATGGAGGTGTTGGGGCTGACGCCGTTTTCGATGGCAGCGATGAGTGCGAACACCTTAAACGACGAACCCGCTTGGCGGCTCATCTGCGTTGAAAGATTGAACTGGTTTTCGGCATAGTTTTTGCCACCCACCATGGCAACGATGTTGCCGTTGTCGGGGTCGATGCTGGTCAGTGAACTGTCAAGGCCGGTGTAGCCTTCCAAGCCCTCCTGCACGGCTTCATTTGCGGCGGTCTGGCAATCAACATCCAAAGTGGTGAAGATCTTCAAGCCACCCTGAGACAGCTCAGAGAGGTTCATCTCGTCGCTTTGCAGCAGGCCCTTGACGTAGTCAACAAAGTACGGCGCCAGCGATGAGGTGCTGTCGTCTGTCAGAGATTTCTCAACGATTGTTGGTGGTGTTGCGCAGGCCTCGTCAAACTGCCACTGCTCGATATAGCCGTTGGAAAGCATGCGCTTGAGCACAGTGTAGCTGCGTTGCAGGGCAGCATCGTAGTCGGTGCGGGGGCACAGGGCATTAGGTGATTGCGGAATGCCCACCAACATGGCTGCCTGGGAAAGTGTCAGATCTTTGGCGCTGCAGCCGAAGTAATCCTCGGCGGCGGCCTCGATGCCATAGCAGCCATCGCCGTAGTTAATGACATTGAGATAGATCATCAAGATTTCATCTTTGGTGTGCGTCTTCTCAATTTCAAGTGCGATGTACATCTCGCGAATCTTGCGCTTGATGGTTATCTCGTTCATCTCGTCGAGCAAGACGGTGTTGCGCACCAGCTGCTGCGTGATGGTGGAAGCACCCTCGGAGCCTTGGCCCGTCAGGTTGACCCACAAAGCGCGGGCGATGCCGATGGGGTCGACACCTTGGTGCTCATAGAAGCGCTCGTCTTCGGTGGCAACAGTGCCATCGAGCACGAATTGACTGACCTCGTTGATGCCCACCTCAGTGCGGTTTTTCAACGTCACACGGCCAATCTCGGTCTTTCGGTCGGAGGCATAGATAACCGAGTAACCGTCGTTTGCATACAAATCGATTTGGTCGTAATCAGGCAGATCTTTCAAACAGGTGGTGACAACGGCAAAGGCGGCCATCGCGCAGATGGCAATCATGATGACAAAGAAGCCGAGGACAACCGGCAGCTTTCTGCGTTTTTTGCGCGCTTTGTAGCGCGGTGTGCCATCAGGAGCGATGTAGAGCGGTTCCTGTTTTGGCTTTCTTCTTCTGGCCAAGATGCCTCCTTTGCCTATAAACCCCCTTATTATGCCCCAATTGAGCTGCAGTTGCGCTGCATAGTGCTGCGAAGGTTTTGTGGAGGGCAATATTTGTTGGCGGGTTTCAGGGAAACTTCAGCGGGCAGCTTTACAGTGCGGTACCATAGCGCTTGACGTTGGGAGGAAACATGAACGTTTTGATTGCCGAAGACGAGCAAGGCTTGGCTAACGCGCTGGCACAGATTCTGCGTGAGAAAAACTACCAGGTTGACGTTGTTTACAACGGTGAAGATGCGCTTTACTACGTGCAAAATGCCGACTACGACGCCTTTGTGTGCGACGTTATGCTGCCGCGCATGAACGGCTTTGATGTGGTGAAGGAGGCGCGCCGCCAAGGCGTCAACACGCCCATCATCATGTTGACGGCTCGCACTTCGCTGTCTGACAAGGTGACCGGCCTGGATGCCGGTGCTGATGACTATATGACCAAGCCCTTCCAACCAGCTGAGCTTTTGGCACGCCTGCGTGCGTTGATGCGCCGTCAGGGTGAGGTGATCGTCGATGAGATGACGTTTGCCGACCTAACGCTCAACTTGGATGCCTATGACTTAAGCTGCGGCACCGCCACAGTGAGGCTTTCCTACAAGGAGTTCGAGGTGCTGCGCCTGTTGATGGCAAATGCCCGCTGTACCGTGTCAAAAGAAACCCTTATCTCGCGGGTGTGGGGCGTCGAGTCAGATGCTGAAGACAACAACGTCGAGGCCTATATATCGTTTTTGCGCAAGAAGCTGAAGTTCTTGAAGTCGAAGGTTCAGATTGTTACCCAGCGCAAGGTGGGCTACCGCCTGGAAGAGGGTGAGTAGGCATTCTTAAGAAGTTTCGCATACGGTTTGTGCTTATCACCATGCTGCTGGTGGGGGCTGTCTCGCTGGCTGCTTTTGTTGCAATTGGCGTTGTGAGCAGCAGCTCGCTTAGGGCAAACATTGATTCGGCGCTTGAAGAGGCCCTGCAAAGCAACAGCATGCAGTTTTCCATCCCAGAGCTAGGCGGCCGCGGTGGAGGCATGGAGCAGCCCCGTTCCAGCTCGACGGTGCCGGTTTATTGCGTGACCGTTACGAGCACGGGGGCCATCTACGCTGAAAACAACCAGGGCGCCTCAATGGATGAAGACACGCTGGATGCTGCAGTCAGCGCTGTGCTTGCTTCGGGTGCCAAAGCAGGCGCCTTAACCGACTACGACTTGTTTTACGCCATGCAAGAAGACCTCTTTGGCTATCGCATTGCCTTTGCTGATCGCTCCGACTTCAACCGCTCTTTAGGTTCCATCACCTTGAGTTTGGTGGGGTTATGGTTTGCGCTGATGGTGGTCTTTTTGATTATCACGCTGTTTTTGTCGCGTTTGGTGGTTAAACCAGTTGCCCAAGCTTGGGATGACCAACAACGCTTCATTGCCGATGCAAGCCATGAGTTGAAGACGCCGCTGACGGTCATTTTGGCCGATGCATCTATTCTGCAAAGCCATCCGCAAAGCACGGTGGCCGAACAACAGATGTGGCTTGAAGGCATCCAAAGCGAGGCTGAGCGCATGCAACAGCTGACTGAAAACATGCTGACGCTTGCTCAGGCCGATGCCGGCGCAGACCTCAAGCCTGTCATGAGTCAGATTGATTTCAGCGAAGAGGTGGAAAGGTCGTGTCTGCAATTTGAAGCGGTGGCCTTTGAGCGGGGCATCACAATACAAAGTGATGTTGCACCCGGCCTGCAGGTGATGGGGGACGCGGCACGCCTGCAAGGTTTGCTCAAGACGCTGCTCGAAAACGCTTGCAAGTACTGCAGCGAGCACGGCCAGATTCAGGTAACCCTTGAGCAGGTGCGTTCCTCTTTGCGTCTGACGGTTACCAATGATGGCCAGGGCATTGCACCCGAGGATTTGCCCCATGTGTTTGACCGGTTCTATCGCTCAGATAAATCCCGCGCCCGCGAGGGCTCTTCTGCCAGCTTTGGCCTGGGCCTTTCCATTGCGAAATCCACAGCCGAGCTGCATGGTGGCACCATAGGCGTCACCTCTGCTGAAGGGCAGACCTCCTTTGTGGTGACCTTGCCGCTGGCCTAAGGGGCCACCTGCTCTTTTGCGCCGTTGGCGGATACAGGCGTCTGCTGCAGCAGTTGTTCAAGTAAAGTGTGCAGCAGTTGAGACACATTAAGGAGGTTTTAAACCATGGCCGTTACGATTGACACTGATACCTGCATTGCCTGTGCTGCATGTGAAGACTCTTGCCCGCTGGGTGCAATCTCTGTTGCCGATGCTGCTGTTGTTGATGAGGACGTCTGCTGCGAGTGCGGGGCCTGCACTGGTTCTTGCCCGGTTGATGCAATCAGCCTGTAAGGCGCTAGCAAAGTTTCATTTGATGTGGCCGCCCTTTGAAAGGGCGGCCTTTTCATTTCTTGCATCGCTGCAATCAAATGCCGTCTCGGCACGTTTGCTGGTATGATTTCATCAGCCTGTTCGGTCCTTAAAAAAGGAGACCTCATGAGCAACTTTTTGAACCGCACCATTGAGCGTGCCAAAGCGGATGTCCAAACTATCGTCTTGCCAGAAGGTGAAGATGCCCGTGTGGTTCAGGCTGCTCGTGCTGCCAGTGATGCTGGCTTGGCCAAGTGCATCATCTTAGGCAGCGAGCAGGCGGTTATGGCGCACGGTGTCGATGTTGCCGGTATTGAGGTTATTGACCCTGCTACCAGCGAAAAGGCAGAAGCTTACGCCCAAAAGCTGGCAGAGCTTCGCGCTAAGAAGGGCATGACCATCGAGGCTGCACGCGAGCTGGTGAAAGACCCAACGCATTTTGGCGTCATGATGGTCTATTTCGATGACGCCGATGGCCTTGTGAGCGGCGCATGCCATTCCACGGCAGACACGTTGCGCCCCTGCCTGCAGATTTTAAAGACAGCGCCTAACACCAAGCTTGTCAGCTCCTGCTTTGTTATGGATGTGCCCGATTGCGCATATGGCGATGATGGGCTGTTCGTATTTGCGGATTGCGCTTTGAATTTGTACCCCAACTCCGATGAGCTTTCAGAAATTGCCATCGCTTCTGCCAAGACCTTTGAGGCTTTGTGTGGCGGCACACCCCGTGTGGCCATGATGAGCTATTCGTCATATGGCAGTGGCAAAGGCGATAGTGTTGATACAGTGCGCGAGGCGGCTCAGATGGCTAAAGAGAAGGCGCCTGAGCTCATGCTCGACGGCGAGCTTCAGGCAGACGCCTCCATTGTTGAAAGCGTCGGTGCGTCCAAAGCGCCCCAAAGCCCGGTCGCTGGCAAGGCAAACGTGCTGGTGTTTCCCAACATCGATGCAGGCAACATCGGCTACAAGCTGGTTCAACGCTTGGCAAAGGCAGAGGCCTATGGTCCCATCATGCAAGGTATCGCCAAGCCCGCCAACGACTTGTCCCGCGGATGCTGCGTGGACGATATCATAGGCACCATCGCCATAACCTGTGTACAATCTCAACAGCAAAAAGCTGCACGTTAAACCCTAAGGAGAACAAATTAGAAATGGCACTTCCCTTCGTCAAACGCAAAAAGAACAACCCGGTTGAAGAGGCAATCGTTCGTGTTAAACAAGCGATTGCCGCGACCACAGATAAACTCATCACTTATGCAATTCCGTGCTACAACTCGGCGGAATACATGGATAAGTGTGTTGAGTCTATCTTGGCCTGCGGGCGCGGAGATATCGAAATCATCATCGTTGATGACGGTTCTGCCAAAGACAACACCCTTGAGAAGGCCCGCGATTGGGAAAAGCGCTACCCGGGCATCGTGCGTGCCGTCCATCAGGAAAACGGCGGCCATGGTGCCGCTGTTATGAAGGGTCTTGAGTGCGCAACGGGCATCTATTTCAAAGTGGTGGACAGCGATGACTGGTTGGACAACGGCGCCAACTGCCACATGCTTGCAACCTTGGCCGAATTCACCGAAAACCCGCTGGATTTAATGGTCGTCAACTACGTGTATGAGCATGTCTACAACGGCAAGCGTGAATATATGCGCTACCGTGGCAAACTGCCTCAGGAACGGGTCTTTTCTTGGGACGAGATTGGGCATTTCAACGTCTCGCAATACATCCTCATGCACTCGGTGGTGTATCGCACCGAAATGTTGCGTGAGTGCAACCTCGATCTGCCGCGCCACACGTTTTATGTGGACAACATCTTTGTCTATAAGCCCTTGCCGGCTTGCCAGCGCATTTACTACCTGGATATCGATTTGTACCGCTACTTCATTGGCCGCGAAGATCACAGCGTCAACGAGTCGGTCATGGTTGGCCGCATCGATCAGCAGCTGCGCATTACCCGCATCATGATCGATGCCTACCACCTTGACGAGGAGGTCAGCTGCAAGAAGCTGCGGGCTTATATGTATAACTACCTGACGATGATGATGACCATTTGCACGGTGTTTTCTCTGCTGAGCGACCGTGAAGACAAACTCGAACTGCGCGACGGCATTTGGGCATATCTCAAAGAGCACGATGAGGCAATGTATCGCAAGATTCGCCGCAGCTTCCTTGGCATCAGCATGAACCTGCCGGGCACGGCAGGCGACAAGTTTGCGCTAGGCGGCTACAAGATTGCTCAGAAACTGTTCAAGTTTAACTAGCGCACGTCACCAAAAAAACAAGTGGGGCACGGGCAAAAGCCGGTGCCCCTTTGCATGCCACCAGCGTGCAACCTGCGGTATGATATTCGGCTGTATGTAACGAAACGTGCAAGGAGTAATAGAGCATGTACGACAAGCTCACAAAGATCATTGAGGCCTACGAGGCGCTGGAAGCCAAGCTGGGCGATCCGGCTGTCATGCAGGATATGAAGGAATACACCAAACTGACCAAGGAGCATGCTGGCCAAAAGGAGCTTGTAGCCGCTGCCCGCAAGTATGTCTCTTTGAGCGATCAGCTTGCAAATGCTAAAGACGTGCTGAAAAACGAATCCGACCCCGACTTCAAGGAGTTGGCTCAAGAAGAGATTTCCGAGATTGAACCGCAGCTGCCCGATCTTGAGGAAGACATCAAGTTCATGCTGCTGCCGGC
>R11__coassemble_183_pt1 | contig 45963 bp, 37 predicted proteins | sample R11__metabat2_low_PE_020 | metagenome-assembled genome bin R11 | reverse complement strand
CTACCAGGTGGAGAGCTCTTCATCTGCAGCGCCATCGTCAACGCCATCATCGTCAGATGCGACGGCAACGCAGAAGTCCTCCTCAACGCCGAAGACCGCTGACAACTGGTTGCTTGCTTTGGCATTGGGTGCGGCTGCCGCATTGGCAGGTGCCGAAGCCACGCGGCGTGCAACCAAAGACACCAGCGATGAGGGTGAAGAGACATAAAACTGCCCAGCCTCTTTGTCCAGGGTATCGCTGTTACTCTAGGGATTCGTTCCCTGAATGCTCAGGGAACGAATTTTGCTCCGCTGGGCGCCGATTCGTCGTTGCCTGAATACTCAGGGAACGATTTCAGACGCCGATTTCATTCCCTGAATTCCCGATTCGTTCCCTGAATTCCCGATTCGTTCCCTGAATGCTTAAAAACGACAGGGGCGTGGAAAAACCAGACAAATCACCTGCCCCTTTATCGAGTTTTCTAATCTAAAAAAATACCCCAGCACAGGCTTGTGCTGGGGTACCCATGTTTGTGCGTTGGGAAGTTATTCTTCAACAACCTCTGCGTCGGGGGCGTTTTCGCCGATGGAGGCGATGCCACCCAGGCAGGACTGCTTGGCGGTGTAGCCCTCGCTGGCAGCGATGGTCTCGCCGTTGGCAGCCTTTAGGCGGAAGCGGAACTCGCCAGCTTTGTCGGTGTAGACCTCATACTTGGGGTGCGCGATTTCCTCGTAGCCTTCGATGGTCTGGTCTTCAACGGCAGCCGCGCAGTTGGTGCGCACGCTCTCGATGCCGCCTTTGCACGCCTCCTTGCTCTTGTAGAGCTGGCTTGTGGCGATAACCTGACCGTTTGCAGCCTTCAAATCGAAAGTGAAGCCAGCGTCGTTTGCCTTGATAGTGAACTTGCCCATAATGCCTCCTTTTCGCAGGGTTTACCTGGGCGCATTATCACACGTATTCGCAGTTCAAACAAGCTGTTTTGAAGAGGGTTTGGCTTTGAGCGCTTCTACTGCCCTTGGGCCTTATATTTGGCCTCGGTTGCCTGCTTGACAGGGCGCCACCATGCCTCGTTTTGCTGGTACCACTCAATGGTCTCGGCCAGACCTTGTGCAAAGTCCGTGTGGGCAGGCTTCCATCCGAGCTCGGTTTGAAGCTTGGTGGAGTCAATGGCATACCTGCGGTCATGGCCTGGGCGGTCTTTCACCCAGTCAAAGTCGTCTTCGGCCTTGCCAAAGGCGCACAAGATTTCTCGCAGCACCGTGATGTTGTTTTTCTCGCCGTTTGCGCCAATGAGGTAGGTCTCGCCCAAGCGGCCTTTAGTCAGTATTGTCCACACGGCGCTGGAGTGGTCTTCGGTGTGGATCCAGTCGCGCACGTTCAGGCCGTCACCATAAAGCTTTGGGCGCACGCCGTCGATGAGGTTGGTGATCTGGCGGGGGATGAACTTCTCCACGTGCTGGTAGGGCCCGTAGTTGTTGGAGCAGTTGCTGATGGTCACCGGCACGCCATAAGTGCGGCTCCAAGCCCTCACCAACATATCGCTGGAAGCCTTGGTTGAGCTATAGGGGCTGGAGGGGTGGTAGGGGGTCTCCTCGGTGAACTTAGCAGGGTCGTCGAGGGCGAGGTCGCCATAGACTTCATCGGTGCTCACGTGATGCAGGCGCTTGCCATGACGGCGGCAGGCCTCCAGCAGCTGATAGGTGCCTTCAACGTTGGTACGCAGAAAGGGGGCAGGGTCTGCAATGGAGTTGTCGTTGTGGGATTCGGCGGCATAGTGAACGATGGCGTCCACCCTCGGCACCAACTCATCCAAAAGTTCGGCATCGCAGATGTCGCCCACCACCAATTTGACGCGATTCGAAGGTAGTCCAGCGATGTTTGCGGGGTTTCCTGCATAGGTCAGCTTGTCCAACACGATGACGCTGCAATCGGTGTTGTTAACGACCCAATGCACAAAGTTGCTGCCAATAAAGCCGCAGCCACCGGTGACGATTATGCGTTTTGGTGAAGCCATCTGTTAATTCCCTTCACGGTCTGCTGCGCTGATGAAGATGCGCCCGTCGGCAACCATCTGCAAGTATTGCCCATAGGAGGATTTGCGGTATTTCTGAGCAGCGTGCCTTAGGGTCTCGCTGTCAATCCAACCATTGTTAAAGGCAATCTCTTCCAAACTGCCAATTTGGATGCCCTGGTTTTCCTCAACGATGCGCACGTATTCGGTGGCATCGAACAGGCTTTGAACGGTGCCGGTGTCAAACCAGGCCGAGCCGCGGTGCAAAAGCTTCACGCCGAGGCTTCCGTCCTCAAGATAGCGCTGGTTTAAGCTGGTAATCTCCAGCTCGCCGCGGGCTGACGGTTTGACCTCTTTGGCCCATTGAACAGCACGGTTGTCATAAAAGTACAAGCCAGTCACGGGATAGTTGCTCTTGGGCTTTTCAGGCTTTTCTTCCAGAGAAATGGCGTTGCCGTCCTCATCGAATTGCACCACACCAAACCGCTCAGGGTCGCTGACGTAGTAGCCAAAAACGGTTGCACCGTGCTCGCGCGCGGCTGCTTCTTTAAGCAGTTTGGTTAAGCCGCCACCGTAAAAGATGTTGTCGCCTAAAGTGAGCGCCACGCGGTCATCGCCGATGAACTGTTCACCGATGATGAGTGCTTGAGCCAGACCATCGGGGTGGGGCTGCTCGGCGTAGGACAACCGCACGCCAAATTGTTCGCCGCCACCCAGCAGCTCGCGGAAGTTGGGCAGATCTTGCGGCGTGGAGATGATGAGGATGTCGCGGATGCCGGCAAGCATCAGAATGCTCAGCGGGTAATAGATCATGGGTTTGTCATATACGGGCAGGAGCTGCTTTGAAGTGACGGTGGTCAGCGGGTACAGGCGTGTTCCGCTGCCGCCGGCTAAGATGATGCCTTTCACTGCGCTCCTTTCGTGTGGGGGCACGCCCCCTTTGCTTCGAAGAGAATAGCACATCGGCCTTGCGGCAACGCAGTGCTGTAGACGTATAATTCAGGGGTTCGCGCTACGTTAAAGGTGAGAGTTTTATATGACCGTTGACTTTATTTCATTGGCAATCATTGCCACCATCGCTGCGCTGGTGCCGCTTGTTGCTCGTGCCATCCCGGGGCGCATCATCCCCGAGACAGTGCTCTTGCTGGTAGCAGGCGCCGTTTTTGGGCCCTACTGGTTGAACCTGGTGAGTGTGGACACCACCATCTCGTTTATTTCCGACTTAGGTCTGGCCTTTCTGTTTTTGCTGGCTGGTTATGAAATTGACCCGAAAAAGATTGTGGGCAGGCAGGGCTTGCATGGCCTTGCGACATGGGTTGTGACGCTGGCTATCGCTGCCTTGATTATCTGGATGAGTGATATTGTCGCGCTGGGTAGCATCGAAGGCATCGTTTTGGCTGTTGCCATGACTACCACAGCTTTGGGCACCCTGCTGCCTATTTTGAAGGAACGCAACCTGACGGGCACACCTATTGGCGACGGCGTTTTGGCCTATGGCACCTGGGGTGAGCTCGGCCCTGTTATCACCATGGCGTTCTTGCTGACCACGCGTTCCACCGTTGCAAGTGCAGCCGTGCTCCTCATCATGATCGCGATCTGCGTGCTGATGGTGGTTTTTGCGCGGGTCATCAGAAAGTACAGCAACACTATCTTTAAGTGGATTACCGAAGGTGCTCACACCTCCTCGCAGACTTATGTGCGCTTCACGGTGCTGTTGCTGGTGTTGCTTCTTGCAGCAGTGAGCTGCTTTGAGCTCGACATCGTTTTGGGTGCCTTTGCTGCCGGTTTTGTGCTGCGGCGCATCGTGCCCGATGACAATGAGACGCTCGAGACCAAACTCGACGGCATGGCCCACGGGTTTTTGATCGCGCTGTTTTTCGTGGTGTCAGGTGCCAACATCGACATAGCCGCTTTTGGCACATACCCGGTGATGCTCATTGTGTTTATCGCTTTGCTGCTGCTGGTGGGTGGTGTGCCGATCTTTGCCTCGCTCAATATCGTTAAAGAGTCCCGCGCCCTTTCCATTGCACAGAAGGCCAGTGTCTCGCTGTATTGCACCACAGCGCTGCCGCTGATTGTGGCCTTGACCTCGGTTGCTACCAAGGCTAACGCCATGAGCACAGAGGTGGCCAGCGTGTTAGTTGCGGCCGGTGCTGTCACGGTGTTTGTTATGCCGCTTCTGGCACTGTTCTCTCACCGAAAGCTTTGACCGACATTTAAAACACCCCATTATTGGCGTCTCGCCCTGAGGTGTGTCTGCCGCTTATCTTTTACTGTCTTGTCACTTGACGGGCAGATGGCTATACTCACCCCACACATAAAAAAACAGGGGAGGGTGTTTCATGGCAAAGGTAAAAGATTTTCTGCTTGGAAAAGATATCGAGGTTTCGGTTCAGCGCTACCTCATCGATGCGCTCGGGGCGATGGCGCAAGGCTTGTTTGCCTCGCTTTTGATGGGCACCATTCTTTCAACGATTGGCACCCAGCTGGGCATTGAGCTTTTAGTGGACATTGGCACCTTTGCCAAAAGCGCTGCAGGCCCTGCCATGGCTGTTGCCATCGGCTTTGCTTTGCGCGCACCTTCGCTGGTGCTGTTTTCGCTGGTGGCCGTTGGTCTTGCTGCCAACGAGCTAGGCGGTGCCGGCGGGCCGTTGGCCGTGCTCATCATCGCCATCGTGGCAAGCGAGTGCGGCAAGCTGGTCAGCGGTGCCACCAAGATTGACATCCTTGTCACGCCCTTTGTCACCATCATGGTGGGTTGCTTGCTCTCCTATGCAATTGCGCCTGCCATTGGCACTGCCGCCAGTGCGCTGGGCAACCTGATCATGTGGGCAACCGAGCTGCAGCCGCTGCTTATGGGCATCGTCGTCTCGGTTGTTGTGGGTGTGGCGTTGACGCTTCCCATCTCGAGTGCGGCCATCTGTGCTGCGCTGGGCCTGACCGGCCTTGCCGGTGGTGCGGCAGTTGCAGGCTGCTGCGCCCAGATGGTGGGCTTTGCCGTCATGAGCTTTAAGGAAAACCGCTGGGGTGGCTTGATTAGCCAAGGGTTGGGCACATCCATGCTGCAGATGGGAAACATCGTGCGCAACCCCCGCATTTGGATTGCGCCCACGCTTGCTTCAGCCATCACGGGGCCCATTGCCACCTGCGTGTTTGGCATGACCATGGACGGTGCTGCCATCTCAAGCGGCATGGGCACCTGCGGTTTGGTGGGCCCCATCGGGGTCTACACCGGTTGGCTTGCCGATATCGAGGCCGGCACCATGACGGGTATCAGCGCCTTCGACTGGGCGGGCATGCTGCTCATCTGCTTTGTGCTGCCGGCAGTGCTCACCTTCGCATTCGGCCAAGTGTTGCGTAAAATAGGCTGGATTAAGGATGGCGACTTAAAACTTGAGAGCGCCGACGACATGATCAAGACCGAAGCCAAGGAGTAAACCTATGACCGGCGACGAGCGCAGAAAAGGCATCATCGAGATGCTCAAGACGGCTGAAAAGCCCCTGAGTGGGCAGGCGCTCGGCGTGGAATTTGCGGTCAGCCGGCAGGTCATCGTGCAAGACATTGCCCTTTTGCGCAGTTCAGGGCATGTGATTTCTTCCACCAATCGCGGCTACGTGTTGGGTGGCAGTGCTAAGCCTCTACGGCTTTTCAAGGTCAAACACACTGCCGAGCAGATTGAAGATGAACTCAACCGCGTGGTTGATTTGGGCGGTTGCGTGGTGGACGTCATGGTAAACCACCGCACCTATGGCAAAATTTCTGCTCCGCTCGACATAAAAAGCCGCCGTGACGTGCGCCACTTTTTGGATGATCTTGCAGCGGGCATCTCGGCACCTTTAAGTGCAGTGACCGATGGCTACCATTTTCACCACATCACCGCTGACTCCGATGAGGTACTCGATGAAATTGCTGGGGAGCTGAATGCGGCGGGCTACATTGCTCCTTTCACCGAATACGAGCTCAAAGAGCTGTAGAGCTGCTCATACATACAAAAAAGGCCTGCTTTCCCGTTAAAGAAAGCAGGCCTTTGTTACATGCCCAGACGCTGTTTTACAGCTCGATGCGCCCGAACTTGGCCAGCAGCTCGGATGCAGCGGTGCAGGCATCGCAGTTGCAATACTTGGCGCCGGCTGCCTTGCGCTCAAGCTGAGCGGCCAATATTTGTGCAGCAACCTCTTCGCCAAGCATCTCTTTGGCGGGGCCTTCAGCAAAAGCAATGACGCCGTCGATAGTGGTGGGGCGGCCCTCAAGAACATCGAGGAAGGCTTCGGTGGCCTTGTCGGCGGCTGCCTCATCAGCAGCAACGGCAGCCTGCCACGCCTTGGCAGCGTCAGCCGTTACCTGGGTGCTTGCACCAGATGTTGCCAAAATCTCAGCGCGCTCAGCCACGTAATCAAACAGTTCTTTTTCCATGGGGCAACCTCCTTAGGGTTTGGTTTTTAACGACAGGGCAATCCTACGCCTGCATATGCGGCGTTTCAATGAACGGTTTGGTGCAATGCCTTTTGAGATTAAGACAGGCAAGCTCGTTGAGCTAGTTGAGGTTGTCCAAAATCTCTCGCACAACACGGCGGGCACGCGTTAGCGGGTAAAGCTCAAACATCTCGTCGTACTCTTCTGCCTCGGCCTTGGTCATGAGATAACCGCTCGTGAAGGTGGGGTCATATGGGTCGCAGGCCCAGCAGTCATCAGGCTCTTCTTGCCCTTCTAAGGCCAAAACGGCAGACTCTCGCAGGCCAAATGCCTCCCATTCTTCAAAAAGACCCTGAATGCGCAGGGCGTTTTTGCCATTGGCGATGTCAAGGCACACGTTATATTCGGTGCCTGCAGGGTCCATCATGCACTTGGTGATGGTGTAGGCATATTGCCGCTCACTTTGTGTGGTGCCGCATGCGACTTCGATGATGCCCTCACAATCGCTCAACTCCTCATGCAAGGCAGAAATAATCTGCTCCTTGGTCTCGCCAAGCATGGTCAGACCAATATTGAGACTGCTCATAAGGAGCACGCTGTTGGTTGCACCGTTGAGGGCTGCAAAACCGATTTGGTATTCGTCTTCGTCCTCTTCGAGTAGCTCAACGGGGGCATAGTGGCCGCTGAAGGTGAGCTTGACGCCATCAATCTCGGTTTCGGTTGTGTCGCCAACTTCTGCTTGGCCATCACCAAAGTCGGCAGGGTCATACCCCAGCGAGGTCAGTGCTTCTTCGTCGCCTGTCAAATCGAAGATGTCGCGCGCACATGCGATAGCTGTCTCGTCATCGCCATTGTCTTGTGCCAAGCGGGCCGTGGTGGCCAACGCCTCGATAGCGCTTTCGCTGGGGCCGATGGCAATGCCAGCACTTTCAAGCAGCTCAAAGGTGTCTTCTGGTGTCAACTCTTTGGCCTCAACATTGCCTACCGACTCCAGATATACAAGCTCGCTTATAGCCATTTCGGAGGATTCATAAAACATGCTGACCAAAAAGAGGGCAGCGGCAAGTTTGTATTCTTCGCGCTCAGTGGCGCAAAAGCCCTGGCCGCGGTACCAACATGCCAGGTTTGCGGCGTTGGTAATGAAGGGGTGGGCCTTATCAAGCCACTCAGCAACCATTTCTATGTCGCCAATGCGCTTGTAGTTTTCAGCAATCTCGAAATAAAAACGTGCTTGGGCAGGGTTGTATTCGCTTCCGCGCTCAAGCCAGGCAATCGCCTCGTCGTAGCGGCCTAAGTCGTATAAAGCTGCGGCGCAGACGTAGTAGGTTTGCGCGATAGGAAGTGGTGCCATGACCAGATCCCCGATGGGTTGTTTTGCCATGACGACCTGTATTGATTGCAGCGTCGTGTCAAGATCGTAGAAACGCTCGCCCTCCTCGGTGATGAACAGGCCCTCTTCATCCATATGCCGCATGCTTTGCGCCAAAGGCAAGAGCACCTCGAGGGCCTTTTCAGGTTTTCCGTCCTGCAAAAGGGCGGCAGCGCCATTCAAAAGCTCTTCAGTTAAAGCGGCATCAGAATCTGTGGTCATGTTGGCCTCCTTAGGGCTCGCATATATGCCGCGTACATTGTAGCGCCCTTACGTATAAATTTACAGGGCGCTCAATACAAACGGCGTGCGCTTGGAGGCAGCCTGTGCTCTTTTCGTCTGTATGTGAGCTAAGCCTGCTATATTGTGACAAGCACCTGTGCCGGTTGATAAATAACGGAGGAGAGCCGTGAACGCAAAATGCGAACTCATGCTTGAGGAATTTCGCAGCATCCAAGATGACTTGCGCATCATAGAAAAAATCGCCATGGGCGAGCTAGAACGCATAATCAGCGAAAAGAATATGCTGGTCAATGCCATAAAAAGCCGCATTAAAACTGAAGAGAGCCTTGCCGGGAAGCTCGAGCTGAAAGGCTACAAATATAACAAGCTTTCCGATGTCACCGACCTGGTGGGCGCCCGCGTGGTCACCTTTTATGAAGATGAGGTCGACATCGTTGCAGCGGAGGTTGCCGCCACGTTTGACATCGACTGGGAAAATTCGGTGGATAAACGTGCCGTGCTCGAGACTGACCGCTTTGGCTATATGAGCCTTCACTACATTTGCCGCATCCCCAAGACGCTTTATGATGATGCGGCCCATCCACTGGTTAATGAATTGCGTTTTGAAATACAGATGCGCACCACGTTGCAGCATGTGTGGGCGACCATCTTTCATGACACCGGCTACAAAACCGATATCGAGGTGCCGGCAGGTTATGTGCGCAAACTCAACCGCTTAGCTGGCTTGCTTGAGCTGGCAGATGCTGAGTTTCACGATTTGCGTGATGGCATAGACACCTACCGCGACCGCATGCGTGCCCTTATCAACGAGAAACGCTATGACGCTATCGAGCTTGACGGCGACTCGTGGACAACCTATCTGGAGGGTAAGCCTTTCATGGCGTTGACCGAGCGCATCGCTGCCACCAACAATATGGAAATTGTCGAGTCGAACATGCGCAACTTCCTGCCAGTTCTTAAAGCGATGGGCTTTGTTACCATCGGCCAGGTGGACGATGCCTTGCAAGATCTTGGCGATGACGTTGTGTGCTATGCCGAAGCGGTCTGCGGCCCCATTGAACTGGACATCATTGCCGAGTCGGCTGCATTGCGCTACCTCTTGATTGTCTATGTTTATCGCAAAGGCTGGGGCGGCTCAGGTCTGATGCGCTACTACATGGAGCTCAACAACGGCGATGTTACCCGCTCAAAACGCCAGGCGGAGCGTACTTTTAAGCAGCTTGAAGGCATCTTTGGCAAACAGGAGTAGCAATGTTTGAGCTTAGTGAACCGCGTGAAGGCGGCCGTGTTTTTGTTTCGGGCGCCATTACTGCTGAAAACGTCGAGCGCGTTGTCGAGGCTGTGCAAGGCACAGACACGACTGAGCTGGACTTTAGTGGAGTTAGCAGCATCCAGCTCGCTGCTGTGCGCGCTCTTATGAATGCCCGCCATGACCAAAATGCGTTTTGCGTGGTGAATGCCACGCCGGCTATTGCATTGCTTTTGCATGAGACAGGCTTTGCAAGCACTATTAGTGTGCTGCGCGAGTTTGAGGAATACGACATGACCGGCACCGTTGAGTTTGGCGGCGGGCACAATGCCGTGAGCTATTGGTCGGCTGACGGCGATTGCATGATCAAACTCTATAAAGAGACGGCACCCGAAAGCGAACCCCAATGCGAGATGCGCTATTCCAGCAAGGTGCTGAATATGGGCATCCCCACACCGATTGCTTCCAAACTCATCAAGGTGGGCGGGCGCAAGGGCGTCATCTTCGAGAAGGTGAAGGGCAAGAAAAGCCTCTCGCGTTTGATTGCCGATGACCCACAGAACATCGGTGCATATGTAAACAGGCTGGTTGACATGGCAAAACTTCTGCATTCCACGCCGTGCGACACTGCTGTGTTTCCAAGCCAGATTGAGCGCTTGCTGAGCATCAATGCTTCGCTTGAATGCTTTGATGCAGCCGAGAAGGCAAAGATTGATGCGGCTATCAACAAAATCGAGCCTCAGACTGTGTGTTGCCATGGCGACCTCCACATCGGAAACGTCATCGTGACGCCGGCAGGGGAGAGCCTCTTGATCGATCTGCCTGATTTTTGCTACGGCAACCCGCTGATGGATTTGGGCGCTCTCTATTTTGCGTGCCATTATTTGGACGAGGCTTTGGCTGATGAGCTCTATCATGTCTCGCTTGACACCATGGCTCGCGTTTGGGATTTGTTTGCGGCTGGCTATTTTGGTGCCGACACCTCCGAGAAGCTGGCCGCCGTTGACGAGCAGATAAAGCCATATGCTGCGCTGCAGGCGCTGCCCTGGCTGGTTCACGGTGTTGATGAGCACCTGATGGGTGTTATGCATGCAAATCTGTTAGACCTGTAACGTTTGACTGTTGGGCGAGGGAATATGTTGTCATTGAATGAAGATCTCGACTGGGGCAAACGCACGGGCTTGAGCATTGTGACCAAGCTTGCGTTGACCATTGTGGCGGTGTGCGTTGTTATCGTCACCGTTGCGGTTGCGTGCGGCTACTTCTTCTTTACGAAGGCTCTTGAGACGTCCTATAACGAGATGGCCTACAACGTGGCTGACGCTGCAGCCGCCGCTGTTGACCCCGATAACTTTGACACCTACCTTGCCACGCAAACCACCGATGAGCAGTGGCAAAGCGTTCACGACGCCTTGCAGGAGCTTAACGACTCCATGGATTGCACCTTTATCTATGTTGTGCGTTTCAACGAAGATGAGAGCGCGTACACCTACATCTATGAAGCGGTCAACCCCGATATGGGTTTCAGCGAATACCCCTTGGGTTATGAAGACCCGGCAGACGATGCAGCCTACAAGGAAAGCTTCAAGGAGGCTTTGGCGGGAAAGACGCCTGACCGTGAGCTGCTTTACGTGTACCCCAATGGGTCTAAAGACGCTGACACGGCTGCCTATAAACCGCTGTATAAAAGTGAGGGCAGCATAGCTGGCATGCTGGTGGTCGAGATGCCCATGAGCCGTCTTGCCAGCGCCCGTTCCGAGTTTTTAAGCACGCTATCGCTGGTGAGCTATGGCGATATGATTGTTTTGCTGGTGATTATCATCGTGGTTTTGAATGCGCGCCTCATCAAACCGGTCAGGCGCATCAACAAAGAGGCTCATCGTTTTGTTGACGAGCAAGCCGAGCCTTCCCGCGGGCTTTTAAATATCACCAACAAAGACGAGATTGGCATGCTGGCCCGCACTCTGACCAAGCTGGAATATGCCACCAAGGAACATATAGACAATTTGGCCACAATGACGGCGGAGAAAGAGCGCGTTGGCACCGAGCTTGCGGTGGCTACGCACATCCAAGCCAACACGCTGCCCATGACATTTCCCATCTACCCCAAGACCCTCGACTATGAGTTGTATGCCACCATGCAACCTGCCAAGGAGGTGGGTGGCGACTTCTATGACTTCTTCGAGATCGACGATGAGCATTTGGGGCTTGTCATTGCCGATGTGGCTGGCAAGGGCGTTCCGGCTGCACTTTATATGATGGCATCGAAGATCGAGATCAAAAACCTTGCTATGAGCGGCTTGAGCCCCGCAGAGGTTTTGACGCAGGCAAACGAGAACCTATGCGCCAACAGCAACGGCATGGATATGTTTGTCACTGTGTGGATTGGCATTTATGATGCAAACACCCATGTGTTGACCTGCTCAAATGCAGGGCACGAATACCCTGCCCTTTGCCGTGCAGACGGCACGTGGGAGATACTCAAAGACAAGCACAAGCTGGCGCTTGGCGCCTTTGAGGGCATTGCCTATGAGGAATACACGCTAGAGATGGGCGTTGGTGACACGTTGATGGTTTACACCGACGGTGTGGCAGAGGCAACCAACAGCGCATCTGAGCTGTATGGCCTCGAGCGCATGATTACCTGCCTTAACACCAACCCGGGCGCTGAGCCTCGCGCGTTAATTGACAGCCTTGTTGAAGACGTCATGGCATTTACGGGTGAGGCAGAGCAATTTGACGATGTGACAGCTTTGGCTTTCAGGCCCAAGCGCTAAAAAGCGCAGGCCAGCACCTGGTTTAGAGGGCTGGTCTGCGCAGGCCTGTTGTTTGAGCGCGCGTTTTTTTACGCGCTGGGTTTGCGGTCGCGGGTAAGCTGGATATAAAGAGCATCTTTCGGGCAGGCCTCGACGCACTTGCCGCAAAGCATGCAATCCCCAGCGCGCACCATGGTGTCGCGCCCGTCTATGGCATCGGCCAAGATGGCAGGGTCGCACAAGCAAACCTGCTTGCATTTGTTGCAGCCGATGCAATCTTCGTGGTCGATCTTGACGTTGATTTGGCCCACACGGCCGAGCACCTCATAAAAGCCACCAAGAGGGCAGATGCTGCGGCACCACACGCGATGCCCAAAGAAAAGCTCTGCCACAATGATGGCTATCAGTGTCACTAGGCCGGTGGTGCTTCCTAACACAAGCCCCTTGTTTAGCAGACTGAGCGGCGAGACAACCTCAAAAACCGGGATGCTCACCAGCGCCGAAACAACCAGCACGGCGCCGGCAATGTAGATTTTTGCGTGCCGTGGCACGGGTGTTTCGGCCACCTTGATTTTTAGCTTGCGGCGCAACCAATCCACAATCTCGCACAGCAGATTGACCGGGCAGGTCCAGCCGCAAAAGACCCTGCCGCGAATAAGCCCATAAACCACCACGACCACCGCTGCTCCAACAATCCACTCCAGTGCAACCGTTTTGGATGCGCAGATGGTTTGCAGCACAGCGAAGGGGTCGATGATGCTGAACGGTCCAATTTCTGTGGAAGAAAGCGTGCCAAAGAAGGGCAGCTGCGCCGGTGTGGCATTGCCGGCTGAGTCGGATGCCGCTGTCATGCCCAGCACCGTCCAGCCTGCAGCAAAAAGCGGGACGCAGAACAGCAGCAGAGCGCACACCTGCACCACGCGTCGGGCGATGGTGATCTTGCCTACTGGTTTGTTTTTCTGCATCTGTGCCACGACTTTAACTAAGCCTCCTCGCCATCGACGCCGTTTGGATAGATGGTCTCGTCTTCGGCAAAATCGAAGTAGGCCAAATTGGTGCCAAACACGCCAGGAATTTGCGTTATGGAATTGGCCGTGTCATGCGAGATGTCCACCGTTTCGGCTTCGAGGCTGATGATGATGTTGTACCCCGAAACCTCGTGAACCTCCACGCCGTCAATGGCCTCAAGCGCCGCAATGACGCTTTCGTGCTGCTCGGGGTAGGCCTCGATTATCAAACTTGAGATGACCATGTTTTGCTGCGCCTCTAGATATCGGTTAGATGGCAAGACTGGCATGCGGTCAGCTGCAAATCGTCATAGGAGGTGGGGGAGTCGCTTGAATAGTGGAAATCTGGCATCTGCGGGGCGCCGTTAAGCAGCGTCTCGCCATCCTCATTTACCCCATGACAGCCATAACAGCCATGGGCACCCATAAGCTCAAAGCGGCCCTCGTGGCCCACAACCTGGGCAGGGGAGTCATCGGCAGTGGATGCCTCGCCGCAGCCGGCAATGCCGCAGCACAGCAGGGCGCCTGTCAGAATCAATGTTGTCGCAATCGCTTTGCGTTTCATGTGTCCTACCCAACCTTTTCTATGCGTACACAGGTCTTTTTGTAGTCCGGCTCCTTCGAGAGCGGGCAGTAGACTTCCTCAACCACCAAGTTGATGAGCACGTTCTCATCGAAGAAGGCGGCAAACACGGTGCCCTTGGGCGGCTCAGTGCGCCCAGCAGTTGAGACCTTGATCTCAACCTCTCCGTAGCGTGAGGTGATCTTGACGGTGTCGCCGTCTTTTAGCCCCAACTCTTCGATATCTTCAGGGTTCATATCGAGCAGTGCCTCAGGCAGGGCGTTTTTCAGCTCGGGGATGCGCGTGGTCATAGAACCGGTGTGCCAATGCTCTAAAAGACGCCCCGTGCAGAACACGAAGGGGTAGTCCTCGTCGGGAGTTTCGGCCGGCGGCTCCCATGGGCGGAAAACCACGCAAGGCTTGTGGTCGGGTGCCTTATAGAAGCACAGGCCGTTTGCCAGGCCGCTTTCGCCATACTTGGCCACGCCGTACTGGTCAAAGCCGTCTTCTTGGGCGCCACCGTTGAAGCGCCATTTGGTGGGCAGCCACTGCCCGTCGACCTCGCGCACAGGCCAGGTCAGGCCGTGGTTTTCAATGTACATGTCGTAGGGAGCCAACTGCTTGGCTTCCATCTTGAGCTTGCTTTCGGTGTTGATCTTGTCGGCGCGCTCGTTGAGGTACGGGTTGGAAAACGTGCGGTATTCCTCCCAGATCTCGCGGCAGGTCTCACGCTGGGTCTCGTGCACGAAGTCGCGCTTCTCTTTGTCATACCACATGCCAAACAGGCAGTCGAAGGCGTCCTCGTCGCCAATTTTCTCGCCTTCCAGCACGCGCCAGGCAATCTCGAAAAGCATCCACAAGTCCCACTTGGCATCTCCTGGCGGGTCAACCGCCTTTTCAAAGACGGCCGTGCGGCGTTCGCCGTTGCCAAAGCACCCTTCGCGCTCAACCCACATGGCGGCGGGCAAAACCACGTCGGCATACTGGGTGGAAAGGGTGGGGTAGACCTCTGAGACTACGATGAAGGTGTCAAAGATGCCCGTGTGCTCGCCATCGCGACCCAAGAAGCGGGTCAGGTTGGTCATGGATTGTGCCCAGTTGTTGTGGGCCGTCCAGATGAAGTCCATGTTGCCATTGGACATCTCGCGGAAGATCTTGGTGGTGTGATAGCCCGGCGTCTTGATCTCATCAAGGTAGCCCTCGGGCAGGTTCCACACAGCCTCGGTGTAGCGACGGTGCGGGTCTTTCTTTACCACCAGGTCGGCCGGCAGGCGGTGGCTGAAGGTGCCAACCTCGCGGGCAGTGCCGCAGGCGGAAGGCTGGCCGGTCAAGCTAAACGGCCCGTTGCCCGGCTGGGCAATCTTGCCGGTGAGCAGGTGGATGTTATAGATGCAGTGGTTAACCCAGGTGCCGCGGTTGTGCTGGTTGACACCCATGGTCCAAAACGAGAGGATCTTCAAATCGGGGTTGGCATACAAGTCGGCCAACTCTTTGATTTCCTCAGGCGTGCAGCCTGCAATCTCGGCGGCATATTCGAAGGTGTAGGGCTCCAAGCGGGCGGCGTAGGCCTCAAAGCTGATGGCCTCGGTGTCATCAACCGCCGAGCCCTTCTCGCTTTTGTCGTAGCCGTCTTCAAAGGAATTGCCCAAATCCTCGGTGCCCTGGAAAAACGACAGATGGTCGTTGACAAACTGCTCGTTATAGAGCTTGTTTTGCACCAGGTAGTTGGCGATGGCGTTGAGTATGGCCAAATCTCCGTTGTTGTTGAACATGATGACGCGGTCTGCGTTTTGCGAGGTGCGCGTCCACAAGGTGGTGACGTCATAGTGCACGCACTCGGGGTGTTCAAGCAAATGCGCCTGGAAGCGGGAATAGAGCATGGGGTGGGCCTCTGCCATGTTGGCGCCCCACGTGATGATGCACTCAGCATCGTCGATATCGGCGTAGCAGCCTGCCGGCTCGTCAGTGCCGAACACGTTCATGAAGCCCACAACAGCGCTGGCCATGCACAAGCGTGCATTGGGGTCGATGTTGTTGGAAAGCAGGCCTGCCTTCCAGAACTTCGAGGTGCAGTAGCCTTCCAAAATCGGCTGCTGGCCGCTACCCCAGAACGCCAAGCGGCTCTTGTCGTTTTTCCAGGTCTCGCGCAGCTTATCGGCAACCAAATCGAGCGCTTCGTCCCACTCGGCTTCACGCAGGCCTTCGAGCTTGCCGGTGCCCTTAGTGGAGGAGTCCTCGCGGATCAAAGGCTTGGTCAAGCGCTCCTCGTTGACGAGCACCTTTGAGAGGTAATAACCCTTTACGCAGTTCAAACCACGGTTTGAATCGTTGGCAGGGTCGCCTTTGACGCTGATGAGCTTGCCGTTTTTCGAGGTGACAATAACGCCGCAGCCGCAGCCGCAGAAACGGCACACGGCCAACGTCTCGGTGACGCTGTCGCCATTGTTAGGGGTGTTCTCCTTGTGGATGCAGCCCGATGCAGTGCCAGCAACAAGGGCGCTGGCAAAGGCAACGGCGGTGGCTTTGACGAAGCTGCGCCTGGATATGGATTTTTGCTCCATGCCCTCCTCAGGCGCTTTTTCAATCTGCTCGCTCATATCCAACTCTTTCTCTTCCATCTGCTGGCTGCGTCTCTCACGCACAACCAGCTCCCTTCCTTATTTAAGCTTCCTGCTCGGCTCTAGTAACAATGCGTATGGGCACAATCGGGTCGCTGACAACACAGCGCTGCACGCACAGGCCACAGCCCGTGCACACGTCTTTGTTGATGGTGGGCATAAACTTGGCGTGTATGGTGTCGTCTTCCAATGAGCCAAACTCAACGGTGATGGCCTCATCAATCAGCGGGCAGGCACGGTAGCAAACTTCGCATCTCAACCCCCTAAAGGCAATGCATTCAGACTCGGTAATGGATGCATAGCCCATATCGACGTCGCTTCTGCTTTCAACGTCGCGCAGCGCATCGGTGGGGCAGGCGTTTACGCAGGGGAAGTCCTCGCACAGGCGGCAGGCTTGGGTGCGTGCATCGATGACGGGAGTTCCGCTTGCTGCGCCGCTAGCCAGGCTGGCGGCATGTATGGCAACGTAGGGGCAGGCTTCGATGCATTTGCCGCATTTGATGCAACGTGCCATGAAATCGGCCTCGCCTTGGGCACCCGGCGGGCGCAACAAGCTGCGAGAAGAGGACGCAACAGCAACGCCGCCGCTTGCAAGCACAGCTGCCGCTGCCAAGCCTCCTATGATTTTCCCGATGTTCACTACATGCCAGCCTTTATGTGAGCCCTCTTCAGGTGCAAAGAGGTCTTATTCCTCTTCGTCGTCGTATGCGCCATAGGTCGTGTCAAGCTCTTCGACCTCGTCTTGGGTCAGCCAACCGTCCGGAACTTCTGCGTCATCGTGGCAGCGCTCGCAGACCATGACCGACGCACGGTGCGCCTTGTGGCAATCGGAGCAGGTGTACTCCCAGTGATGCCATGAGTGCGGGTTGCGCGTCATTTCAGAGGTGGCCTCGGTCAGATCTGAAAGCGTCATGTTGTGGCAGCTTTCGTTTAAGCAGAACTCGGTGTAGCTTGTGCCCTCAGCACGATAAGCAACCAGGTTTGTTAGGTTGCGCTCGCTCAAAGGTGCGTAGTAGTTGCCCGTTACCAGTTCAAGACCCTCGCTGGCTTGCTCAACAATGCTGGGCTCGTGGCAGCTCATGCACGTAAGGTCGCCATACTCGCGGTGCACGGCGGCAAGCATGCTCGAGGCGTCTTCAACCTCGTTGCCCCACTTGTCAACGGATGCCTCGCCGGGCTCAGAGTAGTAGGTGGGTACATAGCCATCCATGGCGGTGTGGCAAATGTCTCCGCAGAAGCGGGGCTGCTCATGGTAGTAGTTAAAGCCCAGGCCTGCAGCAACCACTACCACAACCACCACAACGGCGGTGACCACGCCGCGCTTGATATGGATGTTGATCTTGCGGTCGACGGCGGGCTTGCCCATGAAGGCACGCAGACGGCTTAAGCCTCTGCGGATTTTGCCCTTCTTCTTGCCGGTTTCGGCCGGAATGTCTGCAGCGGTTTCGGTTGCAGCTGTTGTTTCAGCTTTTTGTGTGTCAGGCTGCTCTGCTGCATCTTGCACGGCGTCTATAACAGACGCCTGCTCCTCCTCCGAAGCACGCTCAGGCTCGCTGGCCTTCTTGCGTGAGGGAATGAACCCTCTGTTCTTCTTCTCGTTTTCTTCGCCCATCACTGCTCTCCTTATCGCTCTCGCTCAAGTGTGGACATAATCCCGTTTATACAAAAAACTTCCCTAAACGGGCATAGGGTTTAACCCGAGACAAAGTCACTTTAACCTGCAAGTTGGGGATTTACCCGAATGCGTTTGGGTTGGTTTTGCTATCTGAGAGCGTGCTCAGTTGTTAGTCGGCCGTAAGGGTCAGGTGGCCTTTTGTGGGGGCGAACTGCTCGAAATGGGGAAGAAGTCGGTCGAAAAAGCGGACGATGATGCCCACAATAAGTGCTGCGATGATTGTGCCTTCGCGCACACCGTAAAGCCCGCCCATTGAAATGAGCGAGATGACAGCTCCGCAGGTGATGCAGGTCACGTCAAAGCAAATTTTTGTTTTGCCAAAATCGGTGTGAAACACCGCGCTGATGGTCTGCACGGCTCCATCCCCTGGCAGCATGATCAGCGCCGCTTTCTTTTGCAGCCAGACGCCAAAGGCAATAAACACGCAGCTTATCACGCTGAAAAGCAAACGCACTGCATAGTTGGGCATGGGCAGTATGGCAAATACATCCACGAAAAAATCGATGGCTGCCGAGAAATACGCCAAAAAGGGGATGCACAGCAGCTGCAGCGGTTTGTATTTGCGCCGCAGCAGTGCAACTTGCAGCAGTGCCAGCAACACGTTGAACACAAAGGTGATGGTGCCAAGCGAAAGCCCTGTGGCGTAGTTCAGCACTCCAGGGATGCAAGAAATGGCCGAGATGCCCAGGTCGGTGTGGCGCGAGATGGCAATGCCTGCTGCAACGCTGCTGACACCTACAAGCATCAAAACAATGCGCAGCACCATATTGGGTGCTGTCTGGTCGAAAAAATCATGCCATTTTTGGGTGAAGCTCATGAAAAACTAGGCTCCAAACTGCGAAAAGGGTGTGTACCAATTATGACACAGCATCAAAGTGCACCTAAAGTTACAATCAACGCAGACTGATGAAGGGCTGCCGGTAAGGAGACTTTGATGAAATTTCTGCATATTGCAGATTTGCACATTGGCAAACGGGTGCACGAGCGCAGCATGCTCGAAGAGCAGCGCCATGCCTTCAACCAGATTGTTGCCCTGGCAAAAGCCGAGCAGGTTGATGCCGTGCTGATAGCTGGCGATGTCTTCGACCGCCCGCAGCCGCCCCGCGAGGCTTTGGAAGAATGTGAGCGGCTCTATGCCGGGCTTATCGCTACTGGTGCAAAGGTTTTTGTCATCCCTGGCAACCACGACAGCGCCCAGCAAGTGGCCTTTTGCTCATCAATCACAGCTGCGGCGGGCCTGCACATCGCCCGTGCTTATCGTGGCGATATTGCCTGCTTTCGCTTAGAGGATGAGGCAGGCCCGGTGGATATCCACTTGTTGCCCTTTGTGCGCCCCACTGATGTGCGGGTTGCTTTGCCAGAGCGTGCTGACGAGATACGCTCCCATGACGATGCGGTGCGCATTGCGCTGGAGGAGCACGAAATTGATGCAAATGCACGCAATGTGTTGGTTGCCCATCAGTTTGTGGTGGATGGCACATGCGAGCCTGCAACCTGCGAATCGGAAAGTGTCAGTGTTGGTGGCATTGATAGCGTGCAGGCTGCAAACTTTGATGCTTTCGACTATGTTGCCTTAGGTCATCTCCATGGCCCTCAACAGGTGCGCAGGCCCCAAGTGCGCTACAGTGGCTCGCCGGTGCGCTACTCCTTTAGCGAGGCCAATCAGCGCAAGGTTGCGTGCGTGGTCGAGCTGAAGGAAGACGGCGCAACCTACCGCGAGGTGGAGCTTGAACCCATCCATCGTATGCGCGAGGTGGTTGCCTCTTTTGAGGAGTTGGCTGCTGGCTTAGACACCCAAGATCACAACGACTATATGCGCATCGTGCTAACTGACATGAGCCTCTACGACGCCATGAACAAGGTGCGGGCGCTCTACCCCAACCTGATGGCGCTTGATTGGCAACGCGCACGTGATGGCGGCCGTACCTCCCATGATGAGGTCAAAACCATCAAGGCGAAAAGTATCACCGAGCTGTTTGGCGAGTTTTATCAAGAGCAAACTGAGACTCCTTTAAGCGAGGAGGCCCGTGAGCTTTTTGCCGCAGTCGTTGACGCCCAGGAGGTGAGCGCGTAGTGAAACCTCTCAAACTGACTATGCAGGCATTCGGTGCCTATGCCGGCAGGGAAGTGGTGGATTTTGCCCGCCTGGATCGGGGCCTGTTTTTGATGACGGGGCCTACCGGGAGCGGCAAAACCACCGTTTTCGATGCATTGAAGTTTGCCTTGTTCGGCGAGATGAGCGGTAGCGTGCGCGAGGCCAAGACGGTGCGCAGCGGCTATGCCGCCCCCGACACCATCACCTTTGTTGAGCTGGTGTTTGAACATGGCGGCAAGCAATATCGCGCATATCGCGCTCCCAAAGGCTATCGCGTTGTCTCCAAGCGCAAAACCAACTCTGCGGATGGCTTAAAAGATGCCACAGAAGAGATGAGCTTGGAGTGTTTGAGCGACGGCATCTCACTGGCGGGCAAAGCCCGCGAGATGACCGAGGCCGTTGAGGCTTTGCTCGGTATCAGCGCCGAGCAGTTCTCAAGCATTGTCATGATTGCCCAAGGCGAGTTTGCCCAGCTGCTTAATGCTCCCACCAAAACACGGCAAAGCATCTTTCGCAAAGTGTTTGGCACTGAGGTTTACCAGCGTGCCCAGGAGGCCTTGGGCACCGAGCGTGACCAGGTGCGCGATCAGCTGAAAAGCCAGAGCGCTTATTTGGAGACAGTCTTGGCGGGCATCAGACCGTCTGATGACTCTGCCTTTGCGGGCACCTGGCAGGCTTTGCGTGCTCAAAAAGACGGCGTGTATCACACCGATGAATACTGCGAGCTGCTGCAAAATCTCATAGACGAGGATGCCAGCCATCAAGCGAAGGGTAAGCGTGAACTTGATGAGGTAAAAGAGCAGCTTGAGGTTGTCAACCAAACACTGGGTGCTGCACGCAGCGCTGCCGAGATGCGTGCGCGTTTGCAAGAAGCACAACAGTGGGTTGAGCAAAATGAGCAGGTTTTGCTTTCCACTGTGCAAAGAGATGCCGAGCTTACTGCCCAAAAGTCCCAGCGTGACGCTTTGAGCAACGAGATTGCTTTGGCCGAGCAGGCCTTACCACAGTATGCACAGCTTACGGCCACCTCGAAAAAGCTTGCCGCAGCCCGTGCAAGCAGAAGGGCTGCAGCAGATCAGCGGGCAGATGCCGCTGCCAAACTCCAAGCGCTTGAGGCCAAACGAAAGCAGCTTGCTGAAAAAATCGAGGGCTTTGGCAATCTTGCAGCACAGCAAGAGCGGCTTGTTGCTCAATCAAAACAGCTTGAAGGTGAGCGCAAGCGGCTTGAAAACATTGCGTCGCAGCTGCGTGCGGCTCAAAAGAAAAAAGCGGCCTGCAGCAAAGCGCAAGCTGAAGCTGCTGTTGCGCTGGAAACCTACACTGCTGCTGCAGAAAAGCACACTCAGGCCAATGCGGCCTATCTTTCCCATATTGCCGGTTTTATTGCGCAAGGCCTTGAGAGTGGAAAGCCTTGCCCCGTTTGTGGCTCCACATCGCACCCTGCTTTGGCACATGTTGCCCCCGATGCGGTGACAAAAGAGCAGGTTGATGCCTTTGAACAAGCTGCAAACGTTGCACAAGCCAAAGCAACACAGGCAAGCAGTACTGCCGCCGCTGCTCAAGCTGAACACGAGGCAGCCGAGCAGGCAGTGCTTGAAAGCGCCCGGGCAGCTTTTGGTGAGGTGCGCCTGCCAGCCATTGCTGAAACGTTGGCAGGTGCTGAGCAAGAGCTGCAGGCAGCGGAAGCTGACTGTGTCAAACAACAAGCTGCTTTGAAATCCAACACTGAAGAGCTTAAACAGACTCAGACACAGGCTTCAGCAGCCGAAGCAGAAGCGCAAGCCACCACATCGGTGTTGCAACAGGCTACCGAGTGCGAGACGAATTTCTCTGTAGAAATTGCCGGGCTCGAAGCGGCGGCCTTGCAGTTGAAGGAGGGCTTGGTTCATGAGGACGAAGACCACGCGCGCCGCGAGATTCAAACCAAAAAGGCTGAACTTGCGCAGCAGCAGCGCGCAGCCGACGATGCAGCGGCTCGCGCCCGCAATTTGAAAGAAACCCTTGCAGCCAAACAAGCAGTCATCACCAGTTGCAAGGAGGGTCTGGGCACAACCGAGGAGTGCGATGTGGGTGCCCTTAATGCGCAAAAAGACGAGCTGGATGCAAAAGTGGTTGCCTGGACCAAAGGCATCGGCGAGCTTGAGAGCCGCATTACAAACCATAAAGCTAAGCTGGCAGATATTGCCGAAGCGCGCACGCGCACTGAAAAGCTCGAAGAGCACTACAAACTCATCAACGACCTTGCTGCTGTTGCCCGCGCAGAGCGCGGCGGTGATAGGGCGGCATCGGGGCGTGTTACCTTTGAAACGTACGTGCAGGCGGTCTATTTCCGCCAAGTGCTGGCAGCTGCAAACGAGCGCTTGCGCATTATGAGCGAAAGCCGCTATGAGCTCTTGCACAAGCAAAGCGTCTCGGATGCCCGTGCCCTGGCTGGCCTTGAGATGGAAGTGCTTGACCGCAACACAGGCAAAACGCGTGATGTCAGCTCGCTTTCTGGTGGTGAGACGTTTTTAGCCTCCCTTGCGCTGGCGCTCGGGTTTGCCGATGTCATCCAAGCTCAGGCAAGCGGCGTGGTGATAGATGCCATCTTCATTGATGAGGGGTTTGGTTCGTTGGATGATGAAACCTGTGCCACGGCGCTCAAAGTGCTTGACCGGCTGGCAGCTGATGACCGCTTGGTGGGCATTATTAGCCACGTTGACCAGCTCAAGCAGCACATCACCCGGCAGTTGGTGGTGGAAAAGGGCACCGATGGCAGCCACCTTCACCTCGAGCTGTAGGGCTTTGAGCTATAAACGCTCTAGAACAAGAAGATAAACAGGTTTGCCAGCAGGTAGCCAATCAAACCGCAGCAAGGGAAGGTGAGCACCCAGGCAAACACCATGTTTTTGGCGATGCTCCAGTTGACCTTGCGTGGGTTTTTGGCAGTGCCCACACCCATGATGGCACTGGTGGAGCAGTGGCTGGTGGAAACCGGCATGCCCGTCAGGGATGCCACAAGCAGCGTGCACACCGTGGAGATGTTGGCGCTGACGCCCTGATATTTCTCGAGCTTGACCATATCCATGGCAACCGACTTGATGATGCGCTTGCCGCCAATTGCAGTGCCCAGCGAGATGGCAAGTGAGCAGATGATCATCAACCACAGCGGAAAACCGCCGCTGTCTGGCTCGGTGTTGCCAAAGGATAGGGCGATGCCCAACAAAGCGATGGACATGAACTTCTGGCCGTCTTGGGCGCCATGCAAAAAGCTCAAGGCCACAGCGCAAATGTCTTGCACGATAGTGAAAAGCTTGTTTGCCTTGCGCCGTTGAACCCCTGCAAAGGCTTTGGCCACGATCTTTACGACTATCCAGCCCAATACAAAACCAGCAATCAGCGAGAAGAGCATGCCATAGATGACCTTTGCCCACTCTGCCGGAACGACGCCAGCCCAGCCGCTACAGGCAATGGCGCCGCCGGTGATGCCGGCAATAAGCATGTGGGATTTCGACGCAGGGATACCCAAAAACCAACACAGCACGCCCCAAAGAATTGAGGCAACCATAGCTGCCATAAGCGCTAAGAGCGCCGAGTGGGTGTCGGTGCCAAAGTCGACCATGCCAAACATGGTGTGCGCAACGGCAGTTGAGATGTAGGTCATGCCCACTAGGCCCACAAAGTTAAAGACAGCGGCCAAAGCAATTGCCTGGTTTGCCGTTAAGCACCGGGTGGAGACTGAAGTGGCGATGGCGTTGGGGGCGTCGGTGACACCAGAAATAACGGTGACAGCCAAGACAAGAACGATAATCACGGCAAGCACAGGGTTTGCAACCATCTGTGCACAAAACTCCATAAGGCTGATTGAACTCATCTGGCTCCTATCAAACGCGTTAAATACGTCAAGGCACGTTGCGATTCATTCTATATCAGTTTTAGGCCAAATAAACTTTCACATCTGCATCTGAATTTTTCGGCGTGGCCCGCACCAACTTGTATAATGCTCCCATTGTAGTGATGCGTCATTTGTTGAAGGCGCTGGGCAACCACAAGTGAGGGAATGCATGTCTGATTATGTTTTAAGCTGCGAATCTACGGCTGATCTTTCTGCTGAGAAGTTAGCCTCCATCGGTGTTGAATACACCTGTTTTCACTTCTATTTGGATGGCGAGGACCATCTTGACGATTTGGGCAAAAGCGTTCCGTTTGAGGAGTTTTATCACCTGATGGCAGAGGAGGGCGTCGAGACTAAGACCGCCGCCATTGGCTCAGGTGATTACGAAGAGTATTTCCGCGGTTTTCTTTCCCAGGGCAAAGATGTCTTGCACTGCGCACTTTCCAGCGGCATCTCTTCCACCTATCAGTCCGCCTATTTAGCAGCCGAGCAGCTTAAAGAGGAGTTCCCTGAGCGCAAACTCTACGTTATCGACTCGCTGGCGGCCTCTAGTGGCTTTGGTCTGATGATGCAGACCCTTTCCGACATGCGTGCTGCAGGTGTCGGCATCGATGAGGCCCGCGATTGGGTGGAAGCCAACAAGAACAGGCTGCGCCACTGGTTCTTCTCCACCGACCTGACGTTTTACATCAAGGGTGGGCGTGTCAGCCCCATCAGCGGCTACGTGGGAAACCTGTTAGGCATCTGCCCGCTTTTGGACGTCAACTCCGAAGGCAAGCTCATCCCGCGTGAGAAGATCCGTGGCCGCAAAAAGGTCATCAAGCGCATTGTTGATGCAATGATCGAGACAGCCGAAAAGGGCGCCGACTACGACGGCAAGGTCTTCATTAGCCACAGTGGCGGCTCCCGTGAAGATGCCGAGGCCGTTGCAAAGCGCGTGGCCGAGCTCTTGCCCAATGCCCAGCCGGCAGAGATTTACTGGATTGGTACCACGATCGGCTCGCATACGGGCCCGGGCACCGTTGCTTTGTTCTTCTGGGGAACCGAGCGCAACCTTTAGAACATTCGCATGGAGCGCGACTCAGGCATACACATACAACCTGACACAGGCAAGGGGTTGAGCAAAGCGCCCCTTGCTTTTGTCATGATTGCAGCCGCTATTGTCATGGTGGGGTTGGTGGCTTTGGCTCACAGCGGCCTTTTGGGAAAGGCTGAAACCACCACCGATTTGTATTCTGGCGGCCCTGCCCACACGGTAACGCTTGACGATGGCAGCGAGGTGAGCGTTGAGCCTCTGGAGGTCGTGGAGTCGGCTGGTTATATGTCATATGACAACGAAGAATTTTGCTATGCCGCCATTATCGACAACCCCAACGCCTATTCTGCTCGCATGGCACAAGTTTGTATCGTCGGCGAGGACGCCAACGGCAAAAAGGTAGTTGATGCTAGCAGCTATGTGGTGTGCCCGGCAGGCAAACAGACGCCTGTTGCCAATTATGTGTCGGCACTAAACACTGTGGAGTCCTTTGAGATAAAAGTGCTGGTAGACGATAAGGTGTGGACGGCAGATGCCATCGAAGGTCAAGCAGATATAACCAATATCAGCGCCGACATCGATGCCGATTTAAGCTGGGCGGATTTCACATTTGATTTGACGTCGAGCTATTCGGAAAAGGTCACCGAACTGTACACGTTGGTGTTTTTCTACGACGAGCAGGGAAGGTTGTTAGGCGGCGACAATTCATATGCTTCAAACAAGCCTGGGCAAAGCATTCAAAGGCATATTTCAGCCTATGCCTGCGAGCATGCTTCCTATAAGCTGTTTGCCGTGCCATCCGAATATGAAGCAAGCGAATAACAGACAAAAGCAAGGTATGAACGTATGAGCAACATGACAGAAAAGACGGAAAAGGCTCCCGTGCAAGAGAAAAAGGGGAGCGGCAAGGTTGCAGTGGTAGCCGCTATTGCCGGCAACATTCTTGTGGGCGTTGTTAAATTTATCGCTGCAGCTATCTCGAGCTCAAGCGCCATGCTCACCGAGGGCATCCACTCCATCGTTGACAGCGGAAACGGCGTGCTGGTGCTGTTGGGCCTGCATCGCTCGAAGAAGGAACCCGACTACTTGCACCCCTTCGGTTATGGCAAGGAGCTCTACTTCTGGACGCTGGTGGTCTCGCTGTTCATCTTCCTTTTGGGTGGCGGTGTCTCTATTTATGAGGGCATCGTGTCACTGCATGAGGCCCAGGAAGGCGTTAAAGAGCTGGGTAACGTCGTGGTGAACTACGTGGTGCTTATTGCTGCTGCCATTATCGAAGGTAGTTCGCTTTTTGTGGCGGTGCGTCAGTTCAATGCTGCACGTGGCGAGGTTCCACCTTTGAGCTTCATTAAAGACACCAAAGACCCGTCGCTGTTCACTGTTGTTTTGGAAGACTCCGCTGCCGAGCTGGGCTTGCTGTTTGCCTTTGTGGCGCAGCTTATCATGACCTTTACCGGCAACCTCTACGCTGATGGCATTGCCTCTATTTTGATCGGCTTGCTGTTGTGTGTGGTCTCTGTTGTGCTATTGACCGAGACCAAGGGCCTGTTGGTGGGCGAGGGCATGAAGCATCAGTCCCTCGATGAGATTCGCGAGATGGTGGAAAGCGACGAGCGTGTGGTCAGCTGTGGTCGCATCTTAAGCATGTATATGGGCCCAGATTCCCTGCTTATTACCATCGACGCCACCTTCCATTCGCAAATAAAAGCCGACGACGTGTTGCAGGCTATCGATGATATCGAGCGGCGCATCTCGCAGCGCTGGCCTCAGACCAAAGCTGTGTTCATCGAGGTGGAAAGCATGCGCAACTGCATCGCCCAGCAACTTGAAGAATCTCAGTGGGAAGACGAAGACGAAGACGACGAGCCCGAGGAGATCTTGGACGTCTAAGCCTTCAGTGCCTTCAGTGCTTTGAGCAGCATGTGGGCAACATTGCGGCGCTGATCGCCTGAGCTGCGAGGCAGTGCCTTGAGTGCTGCGCGCAAAATCGCAATGATGCTGTCGCTGGACAGGTCTACAGTGATGCCATTTTCGGCACACAGGGTAATAACGTAATGCACAAAGAGAACACGCTCTTCTAGAGTCAATTGGCTTGCCCAGCGCGAGACAAAACCGCCTTCTGTGAGTTCGCGCTTTGAGGGCTCATGGCAAACAATCTGGCCCTCTTCAACTTTGATGAGCACCGGGTCGTGGGTTTTGCTTGCATCGACGGCTTCAGCAAACCTCAAGTGAGCGCTGGAGCCGTTTTCAAGCATCAAGCCGATGGCCGCAGGAAACACATAGCGCACCATCTCGATATCGGTAGCTGCATAGCGCGCCTCAACCAGCTCGTCATAGCCTTGCAGCTCGGGGCAAGCGGCTGTGCCCACGCGGGTCAGGGCAGGGCCGTCGAAAGAAACGCAGCGCTCAACAGCATCGTTGGCGATATCTGGGGTGAAAAGCGCGGCATATTCAGCACATGCGCCGCCCTTGGAGTGGCCGCATAGACAAAGTGTCGCCTGCGGGTAGGTTTCGTGTGCAATGGTCAGGCTTGCCATGGCTTTGATCTGGCAGGGGACAGCCGGGTAGGTGCCCATGTTCAAATCCTCACGCCAGGCGTTCAGCTCGATGGTAGTGCCGCGATAGGCCACAACCACCTGCTCAGGGCTAATAACAAAAAATCCGCAACCATATTGCAGACCGCGCGCTTCGTCGTTGGCCTCTTCAAAGCCTTCTAGTGCAACGTTGGCAAAACGGGGGCTTTTGCATACGGCATCCAAAAGTGCCAGCGTGCCGCTGATGTTGGGGCCGTTTTCAACAAAGAAATATAAGGGTGCAACCTCGCCTAGGGCAGAGAGCTTTACCGATGAGCCTGCCTTGGTGAAGACATCGTAGTTTTCGAAACTCGAATAGATCAGAGTTGAAAACACCAGCAAGTCGCAGTCGTTAAGTGCAAACTCGTCAAAGGGGCGCGTCTCGTGCTTGACGTAGTCAATGAGGGTGTTTTCGATGATCATCTGTGCGGTGCTCCTTTAGCGAAGTTTTGCTCGGCGCTGCTTCCAGTCGGGCATGAACGTATCCATTAAAGCATGAAATTGCGGCCCGTGGTTGGCTTCTAACAAGTGGCACAGCTCGTGCACTACCACATATTCAAGACACTCCGGTGGGTAGAGCGCAAGGCGAATATTGATGCAGATGCGCCCCGTGGAAGGCTGGCAGCTCCCCCAACGGCTTTTCATGTTGCGATAGACCAGCTTGCGGGCTTTGACGCCCATGATGGGCTCCCAAGTCTCCACAAGCGCCTCCGTGCAGGCGCTGACCACTTCCTTCCACGCTTGTTGCTGTTCAGGTGTGGCCTCGGCAGCTATTGCACGAGGGGAGGCAGCCATACGCGCTTGCGTGTTCTCAATCCAGCTGCGTTTTTCACGCACCATCTTTTCGATGACGGCTTGGGGCACATAGGGCGGCGCGGTGACTTGCACGGTGGCAGTATCCTCTGACACCTTGAGGCGGGTTGAGGAGATGTTTTTGCGCACGACATCCACCTCAAAGCCATCCACCTGGATGGTTTTGCGGCTGATGATGCGCCCTGTGCCTTTGCGTCTGCCCATGCGTAAAGTTTCCCAAACTAAAAGGAACGTTTTGAGCCGGCGCCAACCGCACGCGTGTCGCCACTGCGGTCTTTTGCAGACTGTATGACAAGCTCGGTGCGGTTTACCACGTTGATATCCGAGGCGGACGGGTCGTAGTCAAGAAGGGTCAGCTCAACATCGCTGAAGCGCTCTCGCAGCACGCGGGCTTTACCGCGTGCATAAGCATGACCGCCCAAACAGCCAAACGCCAGGATGCAGATGACGCTTTTGATGCCTTGGGATGCAAACCATTCGATGCAGGGCACCAAAAAGTCCTGTTCGTTTACGAGTATGTTCAGCGGTGGCATGACCACTTCGCAGCCTGATTTGCTCAAGTGTTCCACCACCGTGCGGTTAAACAGCGGCGTTGAAAGCACCACGGCATTGCCGCATACGCCGATGACGGGTTTATCGCTTTCGGGCACCTCAGCGCTTTTGGCGCCGATGCAGCTGGAAAGCTCAGCGCAGCTCATCGGCACAATTTCGATGTTGTCAATGCCTGCACGATGCAGGGCGTCGGGCAAAAGAGCCGCCAAGCTGCAGGCGCGGCAGTCCTTGCAAACTTCAGGCACCAACACCTTGGTGTATTCAGGCTTGTTGCGAAGGTAGCGCACGCACTGCCCGATGGTGCCGATGGCAGCCACGCAGACGTCGTTGTCGATGTAGGATTGGCCCATGTCGATATCGCTTTCGACAATGTTTCCCATAAAGCGGGCCTCATAGCCCTGCTTTTCAACGGCGTGGGCTACATCGTCTTTAAAGGCCGCCACGCACCCGGGGATCAAAACAGTCTGTGCCATTAAAACCATGCCTCCTTAAGCAGCGGTATGCCCGCTTTGATTGTCTGTGAATCTGCAGCTGAAAAGCTGATGAGCACCAAGCGCTGCGGCGCGGTGCTGCTGTCGAGCCAGTAGTTGGAAGTCGGGCTTAAACCCACGCCAAGCTCCGCTGCCGATGCAAGCAGCTCATCTTGGTTCATGGGGTTGTTTACGCCGAGCAGCACAAACAGCCCTGCCTCGCCTTGATATAAGGTGATCTGCCCAGGCTCGAAGGTGGTGTTAAGCGCCTCAACTAAAGTTGCATGCAATTTGCGGTTTGCGATGTTTGCCCGGCGCAGGTGTTGCTTCCAAAGCCCACGGGCCATGAACAGCCGCATGCATTCCTGCTCAAGCCAGGGCACCGTGGTGCGCCAACCGGCCAGCAAGGTGTTGTATTCCTCCACCAGTTGCTTAGGCATGACCATATAGCCGAGGCGCAAAGCAGGGGAGAGGGCCTTTGAGAACGTACCCAGATAAATCACCCGGCCGTGCTGGTCGATGGATTGCAGCGGCGGCACCGGCTTTGAGTTGTATCTAAACTCGCTATCGTAGTTATCCTCAACAATGTAGGCATCCGTTTCTTGCGCATGCTGCAATAGCTTCAAGCGCGTATTCATGTCCATGCAACTGCCCATGGGGAATTGATGTGCCGGCGTGGTGTAGATGAGCTTTGCGGTGCTGCGGCAGACATCATCCAGATAGACCTCAGGGCCTAAATCGGTGCGTATGGCATCAATTTGAAAACCAGAATATTTAAAGATGGCATGAGCGCCGGGGTAGCCAGGGTTTTCTGTGGCTACGTGGTCGGTGCGGGGGTTGAGCAGGTGCAACAAGATGACGAGGGATTGCTGCGTGCCGCTGGTCATGATGATTTGCTCAGCTGTGCACTCAATGCCTCGTTCTTTTTGCAAGTATTGAGCAATTTCTTGACGCAGCCCCACCTCGCCACGGGGGTTGGTATAGCTGCCCAACTGCGACAGGTCAGCTGTGCCTAAGACCTCGTTTTGGATGCGCCGCCACTGCTCGGCAGGAAACAACCCCGCTCGTAAGTTGCCGTAGCGAAAATCATAGGGAAACTGTTGTGCCTCAGGTTCGGTGAGGGGGCGTTGTGCCTCTGTGCCAGAAAGGGTGGCCAACAAGGCATCTTGAGCGATGGGCTGCACAATGAAACCTGAGCCCTGGCGGCTTTCAACATAGCCTTCCACCTGCAGCTGGCGGTATGCCTTGTCAACAGTGTTGCGGCCAATGTTGAGCCTAGTTGCAAAGGTGCGTATGGGTGGCAATTTGTCCCCAGGGCTAAAGACGCCCGTTAAAATTGCGTCGCGCAACTGTTCATAGACTTGTTGATAGATGGGGGCAGCTCCGTTTTTTGCCACTGTTATGGCGATATCAATCAAGTGTCCCCCTCTGTTTGCATAAAAATGTCCCCTATATTGTAGGTCTTATTAGCAAAATTGTCCCCGTTAAAATTAATAAAAAGTCAAAACTTTATGGAAACAATTGCGTTTTGACCTGTTACAGTAGAGAACAATGCGTCTGTGAGAAGAGAAATGAAGAGGAGAGGCGCCTGATGTATCGTCTGGGTATCGATATCGGCTCTAAAACCTTGAAGGTTGCGCTGGAAGATGAAAGCGGCGAGCTCGTCTACTCCACCTATATTCGCCACTTTGCGAAAGTTCAGGAAAAACTGGTGAGCGCTGTGCACGACTGTGCTTGGCGTCATGGGGATTTACCTGTTCAGGTGACAGTTACCGGCTCTGCTGGCATGCGCGTGGCAGAGCTCTTCGATGTTCCCTTTGTGCAAGAGGTCGTCTCCCTCAAACGCGCGGTGCAGCGCTTCATGCCCTCAACTGATGTCGTGCTTGAGATGGGCGGCGAAGACACCAAGCTCATCTATCTGACGGGTGTGCCAGAGCAACGCATGAACACCATCTGTGCTGGTGGCACCGGTGGGTTTATCGACATGATGGCCGGCTTGATGGGCAAACGCAATGAGGATATGCAAAAGCTTGCCTTAGGTGCCTCCACTATCTATCCGATTGCCTCGCGCTGCGCTGTGTTTGCCCAGTCGGATGTGCGCCCTCTTTTGAACGCTGGAGCCCGCAAGGAAGACGTTGCGGCATCGGTGCTTGAGGCCGTGTGCACCCAAGCGGTGGCAGGCCTAAGCTGCGGGCGGCCCATCGAAGGCAACGTAGCGCTTTTGGGTGGCCCCTTTTTCTACACGCCGGCACTCGGTGACGCGTTTTGCCGTGTGACTGGTTTGGATAAACACCATGTGACCATCCCCGAAAATGCCCACCTGTTCGTGGTGCGCGGCGCGGCCATGTCGCCTGAAAAATCTGAGCCCACTACCTTAAAAGCCTTCGAATGTATGGTGGAAGAGAAGGACTTCTCCAGCGAGGAAGGCATCAGCCGCCTGCCCCGTTTGTTTGAAAACAACCACGAATACGACGCCTTTCGCGAACGTCATGCGGCCTGCAAGATCCCCCGTTCGCACCTGATCGACTGCTCTAAGAATATGTTTTTGGGCATCGACGCTGGCTCCACCACCATGAAGATGGCGCTCATTGATGAAGATGGCGCCTTGTGTGCCTATGAATACGATTGGAACGAGGGCGACGTCACTGTCTCGCTGGATTGGATGCTCAAACGCATTTACCGCCAAATGCACGGGCGCTGGGTCCCCGAAAAGACGCTGCGCCGCAGCTGCATCGTGGGCTATGGCGAGGACTTCTGCAAGGCTGCCTATGGTGTTGACGATGGCGAGGTCGAGACCGTTGCCCACCTGCGCGCTGCAACAGCACTCAAACCGGATGTCGACTTTTTGATGGACATCGGTGGGCAAGATATCAAGTGCTTCTACATTGAAGACGGCGTTATCAACGACATCGTCTTGAACGAGGCCTGCTCAAGTGGCTGTGGGTCGTTGTTTGACAGCGTGGCCCGCTCCATGCGCAAAAAGAAGGAAGGCCTGGCCATCGATGCGCTCTATGCGCCCAGTCCGGTTGATCTGGGCACGCGCTGCTCGGTCTTTATGGACTCCCGTGTCAAGCACGCCCAAAAGGAAGGCGTCAGCCAGGGCGACATTGCTGCCGGCATCGTCTATGCAACGGCACGCAATGCCCTTTATAAGGTGGTGCGCCAGCCTGACTTTACCAAGGTAGGCAAAAACATCATGGTGCAAGGTGGCGCCTTTGCAAACGACGCTTTGTTGCGTGCCTTTGAGCTCGAAACAAAAACTGAGGTGAGCCGCCCGGACCTTTCGCAGCTGATGGGTGCCTGGGGTGCGGCTTTGCTTGCTCGCGACAAATGGATGTCGCTTCGGGACAAAGATCCTGAGGCAGCCGAAGCCTGTGTCAGCACACTTGTTACCGAAGAAGAGCTAAAGAAGCTGCGCATCCGCAAAACCACCACCCGCTGCGACCAGTGCACCAATGTTTGCAAGCTGATGGTGACTCATTTCTATGATGGCTACAGCGACAAGGTGGGCCGCAGCTATGTGACGGGCAACCGCTGCGAAAAAGGTGCCATTGCCTTTGATGCTGCTACCAAAGCTGAAAAGCGGCCGCCCAATATGATGGCAGTCAAAAACGCCCTTATTACCAGCTACGACACCAAGCCGCAGCCTATCGGTATGAAGGTCGGCATCCCTCGTGCGCTGGCCTTGTATGAAAGCTACCCCTTCTGGAAGACGTTTTTCAACGAGCTGGGCTGCGAGGTCGTTGCCGGTTCAGAAAGCGATGAGGCCATCTTTAGAAAGGGTATGGGCTCCATCCCCTCCGAAGGTGCCTGCTACCCCTCCAAGCTGACCTACGGCCACAGCGTCGACTTGGTGCAAAAGGGTGCGCAAGCACTGTTTTTGCCCTACATGGGCTTGAGTTTTGCACGCGAGGGCTTGCTCGGTGTTGATATGCCTGCTGCGCGCCGCGACTGCCCGCTTATCGAGCGCATGCCCGAGCTTATCGCCAACAACTCGGCTTCCACCGTCTTGGAGCAGGCTGCGCTTATAACTCCAAACTTGTTGAACGCCTCGGGGCTCGATGAGATTGTTGATGAGCTTGCCAGCTCGTTGGCACAGGCCGGCATTCCGTGCGATGAAGCCTCGGTCAAAGGTGCCTTGACGGTTGCGCAGGAGGAATACCGTTCCTTCTTTGGCAAGCTTGCAAGTGCCCAAGAAAAAGTCCTTGAGCGCATAGATGCTGGCGAGTTTGCCGGTGCGCTGGTCAACGGGCATCCCTACCACTCAGACCCGGGCATCAGCCATGGCATTGACCGCCTGCTTGGGGATTTGGGCTATGCCGTTATTGAGCAGGTGGACTATGAGTTTGCCCAGCGTGCCGAGTGGGAGCACTTCCCCTGGATGTCCAACCGCGATCTGTTGCACGCTGCCTCTGCCTCATCAAAGCACCCCAATTTGCAGTTCATCATCTTGCGCTCCTTTGGCTGTGGCATCGATGCCTTGGTGGCCGACAAAGTTCACGATGAGCTGCATGCCGAAACCGCATCTTTGCCGAGCTCAAACTTGACCAGATTGTTGATTTGGCTGCAATCCGCATTCGTCTGCGCTCGTTAGCTTATGCAACCAAGCAGCGTAGCGGCGAAATTACGGTGCAAAAAGTTGCTTTGCAGGCACTCGACGCTTCCCGGGATGCTCGCTTCATGGCAGTTGAGAAACGCAACGTTGCCCCGCGCGCTGGCAAGGCAGTGCTTGACAAGCAATTCGGCGCAACCACTCCGGGTAACAGCCGCGTCAAAGTTTCAACTGATCAGCTTCAATCTGCACGCGAAACCAATGCTTTGGGTGGAAAGGTCGATATGGGAGCTTTACGCGCTGAAAACGATGGGTTTTTGGCCCCAGCCCCTGGTGTGGATGCACGCAATGTTGAGCGCGAAGAGATTGTGGCCATTGGCGGCAATGTGGTGCAAATTAACAAGGCGATTGCGCGCCCGCACATCTCCACTGAAAGCACCGCAGGCACGGTTAGTGCTGCAACACTTGGCGTTGCTCAGGCCAATAATGACAATCGCCATGACACAAAAGCACTTATCAACAAGCTGAAGGCAAAAGGCTACGACTTCATTGTTGACCGCACCGGCGGGTCAAATATGTCCAGCTACTTTATGGGCTATGTGATCTTTACCGGCCCGGGCGGTGCCAGCAAATACTTCAAGAGCTGGGATGAAGTTGCAGAGTTTGCCAGCGAATAGCCGTTAAACTGAAAGAAAACCGTTGCCTGCTTTGTGCTGTTCAAACCTGCATTTTACGGGTACCGTGTGACTGTTATGTACTGCGTTTTAGAAATAGAGTTGCACATACATGCTGTCACGTTTTTCGGTTAAAAAACCGTATATCGTTTTGGTCTTGGTGATCGTCTCGCTCGTGCTGGGCGGCGTGTCGCTTTCCCGCATGAAGACTAACCTCCTCCCTGAATTCAGTTTGCCTTATCTGGCTGTTATTACCACCGATGTGGGTGCCAGCCCCGAGCAGGTTGAATCCGAGGTTACCGACGTGTTGGAGGGCTCTCTTTCAACTTTGAGCGGCGTGACGATGTGGGAGTCTATCTCGGCTCAGAACTACTGCATGGTCTTCATGGAGTTTGAAGACGGCACCGATATGGATTCAGCGCTGGTCAAAGTCAGAGCGGCTGTCAACGAGGTGTCAGGCGAGCTTCCCGACACGGCTGGCACTCCCACCTACATGGAAATCAGCATGGATATGATGGCCACCATGTATGTGGGCGTTACCGACGAAAACCGCGACTTAGCCCAGCTCAGCGACTTTGTTGAAGAGACGGTGGTGCCCGCACTCGAGCGCCAAGACGGCGTTGCCGATGTCACGGTGGCAGGCTCGGTTGTCAATACCATCACCGTTGAGCTTAACCAAGACAAGATCGACCTGGTGAACAAGGGCATCTTAGGCGAGGTCAACAAGACCCTTTCAGAGAACAGAGACGCCCTTGACCAGGCAGCTGCCGCGCTTGACGATGCCCAAGAGCAGCTCGATGAGGGGCAAGCCGAGCTTGATAAGCAGAAGAAGGCGGCGGCTGACCAGTTTGCCAGCGCCGATGAGCAGCTTGGTTTGCTGCCTATCATGAAAACAGCCTACGATACCGAGGCAAGCGCGCTGGAAGGCATCCTTGACTACATCGAGGATGAAGACTTAAAGAAGGCAATTGAAGAGCAGATTGCCTCTGCACAAACCTCCTCAGAGCAGACCTCCAGTGCCTATCAAGCTGCCCAATCGGCAAAGACCTCTACCATCCTGACCTTGGCTGAGGCCCAAAACCAGCTCGATGCCGCCCAGGCCACCATCGATTCCTCCCGCAGCCAGCTTGAATCCGGCTATACCCAGCTGGAAAGTGCTGAGGAGTCGGCTCGCAGCTCTGCCAATATCAACCAGATGCTGGACATTTCCACACTTTCAGCGTTGATTAGCTCCCAAAATCTCGAGATGCCTGCGGGCTACATCGGCAGCTCAAACGACGACGACACCCAGTGGATGGTGAAGGTGGGCGAGGAGTACACCAGCGCCGAAGACCTGGAGAACATGGTCTTGATGCACATGGATGGCGTGGGCGACGTGACCTTAGGCGATGTGGCCAATGTGGTCACCACCGACAATGTGGGCGACTCCTATGCCAACATGAACGGACAAGACGCGCTGGTTCTTTCCATCACCAAAACTTCTACCGCCAACACGGGCGAGGTCTCCGAGGTTGTCACCTCTCAGATGGAAAAGCTCGAGCAAGACAACGAAGGCCTTGATTTGATCAAGGTCATGGACCAAGGCGACTACATCACGCTGTATGTGTGGACGATTTTGCGCAGCCTGCTGTTGGGAGCGCTGCTTGCTGTGATCGTTTTGGCGCTGTTCTTGCGGGATTTGCGTCCCACGTTGATTGTGGCTTTCTCCATTCCGTTTAGCGTGCTGCTGGCCATTGTGCTGATGTATTTCACCGGCCTTGAGCTCAATATCATGACGCTGGCCGCTATGTCTATCTCCATCGGCATGTTGGTAGACAACTCCATCGTCGTTATGGAAAACATCTATCGCTTGCGAGGCCGGGGTTTGCGCGCCCCGCATGCGGCAGCTCAAGGCGCCCGCCAGGTCACCGGTGCGGTGGTCTCCTCAACGCTGACCACCATCTGCGTCTTTTTGCCCATGGTGTTTTCAAGCGGCACCGTGCGCGAGCTGATGGTGCCCTTCGCGCTCACCATTGGCTACGTGCTGTTTTCCAGCCTTATCGTGGCCTTAACGGTCGTGCCGGCCGTTGGCTCGAAGCTTTTCAAACATTCAAAGGCCGAGCAGAACAAAACCACCAGCAGAATTCAGGATGCATACGGTGTTGCCATTGGCTGGTGCTTGCGCCACAAGGCGCCTGTGTTGGTTTTGGCCCTTGCCCTTTTGGGCGTTTCCATCTTTGGCGTGGTGCAGATGGGCGTTGTTCTTTTGCCCGATATGACCTCAAACCAGTTGATGCTTACCTTCGAGATGCCTGAAGACATGGACAAAGAGGAAGCCTTTGCCCTCATGGACGAAGCGGTCGATATCGTTGCCGAGACCGACGGCATTGCCGATGTAGGCTCGGTTGATTCAGGCTTTACCTCGTCGATGATGACCAGTGCCGCCTCTGGCATGGACACCTATACGGGCACGTTCATCCTCTATGGCATGGTTGACGAGAGCGTTATTACCACAGAAGGGCAGATGAAGGAGCTGAGCGAAAAGGTTGTGGATGCCTGCTCCGAGCTGGACTGCACCGTCACTTCTAGCGACTCCATGAGCTCCATGAGCTCCATGATGTCAAGCGGGCTTACTGTTACGGTGACTGGTGAGACCGAAGACGCTGTTATTGCTGCATCTGAGCAGGTCATCGACGTGGTCAACACAGTCGAGGGCTATAGCAATGCCGCCAACAACCAAACCGATGCCGACAGCGCCCTGCACCTGACGTTTGACAAAGACAAGATTGCCCGCATGGGCGTGACGGTGGGGCAAGTCTATGCCTCCCTTGCCACCGATTTGTCCAACTCGGCCACCGTGTTCACTTTGACCACTGGCGAAGGCGACAACATGGATGTGGTCTTAGACAACGAGACCTACACCGATCTTAACCGCGACAACTTGATGAACTGGACGTTTGAAGACAGCAATGGCGACGAACACAAACTCTCCGAGGTGGCATCGCTTTCTGAGGAGCCCGGTCTTGCGATGGTGTATCGCCAAGACGGCGCCTACTTTGAGCAGGTCACCGCAGACATTGATGACGGCTACAACACCACGCTTCTGACCCGTCAGCTGCAGCCCAAACTTGATGAGCTTGAGCTGCCTGCCGGTTGCACGGCTGAGATCTCTGGCACCGACGAGACCATTGCCGACATGATTTTCCAGATGATGGAACTCATGATTTTGGGCTTCTTGTTGCTGTATCTGGTGATGGTTGCCCAGTTCGGCAGCTTGCTGAGCCCCTTCATCATCATCTTCACGGTGCCGTTGGCATTCACCGGCGGTCTGCTTGCGCTGCTTATTACCGGCGAGCAGCTTTCTGTCATGAGCTTGATGGGCTTTGTCATTTTGATGGGCACGGTGGTCAACAACGGCATTGTGTTTGTTGACTACGCAAACCAGCTGCGCTTAGGCGGCATGGCAAAACGGCCTGCGCTTATCGCCACAGGCCGTACCCGCATGCGCCCCATCATGATGACGGCGCTGACCACCATCTTGGCCATGAGCGCCATGATCTTTAGCCAAGAGGTTGGCTCGAGCATGGAGCGAGGCATGGCGCTGGTGGTTGCCGGCGGTTTGCTTTACGCAACGCTGATGACGTTGTTTGTGGTGCCTGTTGTCTATGACATCTTCAGCCGCAAACCCTTGCGCCCAATCGATCTTGGCGACGATTTGGATGATGATGCGGCAGACGCCGAGCGCTTCATTGCAGAAATGGGTGAGGATGCTCGTGAAACCTACGACTATGAAGGCTGGATCGCGCGCAGAAGGCGCCTCAAACGCGAAAAGGCTGCCAAGGCGTCACTGCCTGCTGTTGAAGACGAGCCAACACAGGAGTTTGAGGCAGTTGCGAGTTCAAACGAAGGCTCTGACGAGCCTGAAGAGCCAGAAAGCGCAGAGGAATAATTTATGGCACACCTGCTCGGCTGCGAGAAAGTGCGCTTGGAGTTTCCCACCGCAAAGATTTTTGACGATCTGACCATTGGCGTGAATTCAGGCGACCGCATTGGCATTGTGGGCCGCAACGGCGACGGCAAGTCGTCGTTGCTGGCGGTGCTTTCGGGGGCCTATGAGCCCGATGCAGGCAATGTGGTCTGTGGCAACAATGTCACGGTTGGTTTTCTTGAGCAACATGACCACATTTCTGATGATGAGACGGTTGGCCACGCCATTGTGGGTGATCGGGCCGAATACGAATGGGCTGCCGATGCCGAGACCCGTTCAATCATTGCCGAGCTGGTGGGCGATATCAGTTGGGATGCGCAGATGGGCACACTCTCTGGCGGCCAGCGCCGCCGCGTTGACCTGGCCCGCGTACTCATCGGCGACTTTGACGTGTTGATGCTCGATGAGCCCACCAACCATTTGGATGTGGGTGCCATTCACTGGCTGGCAGAGCACTTAAAGCGCCGCTGGCGCCCAGGCGAGGGCGCCTTGCTGGTGATAACCCACGATCGCTGGTTTTTAGATGAGGTCTGCCTTGATATGTGGGAGGTTCACGACCGCATCATCACGCCTTTTGAGGGTGGCTACAGCGCCTATATCCAGCAGCGGGTGGAGCGCGACCGCCAAAATGCGGTGGCGGCTGCCAAACGCAAAAACATCCTGCGAAAAGAGCTGGCCTGGCTTGCACGGCAGCCTCAGGCTCGCGCTACTAAGCCCAAATTCAGGCGCGATGCCGCCTTAGAGCTCATTGCCGATGAACCGCCGGTGCGAAAGACCATCGAGCTAAGACGGAGCGCCATGAGCCGTTTGGGCAAAAAGGTCATCAACTTAAAAGGTGCCGGCGTCAGCTTTGGTGAAAACGAGGTGCTCAAACCCATCGAGTGGAATGTAGGCGCAGGTGACCGCATTGGCATTTTGGGTGCCAACGGTGCGGGAAAGACCACGCTGCTTCGTTTGATGTGCGGTGAGCTTGCACCCACCAAAGGCCGCGTTGAGATGGGCCAGACGGTAAAACTTGCCGTGCTCGACCAGCAGCTTTCTCAGCTGCGCGAGATCGAGACCGATTTGGTGCGGGTGGTCATCAGCCGCTATAAGACCCGCTACGAGCTTGATGATGGCCGCGAGGTGAGCCCCGGGCAGCTGCTGCAGGAGCTTGGTTTTGAGGCAGCACAGCTTAACTGCCCTGTTAAAGACTTAAGTGGTGGCCAGCGCCGGAGGTTGCAGCTGTGCCTGATTTTGCTGGACAGGCCTAACGTGCTGGTGCTTGACGAGCCGGGCAACGACCTTGATACCGACATGCTCACCCAAGTGGAAAACTTGTTGGACAGCTGGCCGGGCACACTGATTTTGGTTAGCCATGACCGCTATTTAACCGAGCGTGTCACCGATGATCAATACGCCATCATCGATGGCGTTGTGCGCCATATGCCCCGCGGTGTTGACCAATACCTTGAAGAGCTGGCAGCATCAAAGGCGCACGGTGCGCAAGGTGTCCAGGCTGCGCAGGCACAGCAATCTGCAACGCAAGGGGAGGGGCTTTCCCAAAAGGAGCTTCGCGAGCTAAAAAAGCAGCGTTCCAGCACGGAGCGCAAAATGGGTACCGCCCGCTCGAAGCTGGCCAAAGCACAAGAAGAGCTGCAGCAGATTGATGGGTTTGACTATGTGGCTTTAGGCGAGCAACAGGCCAAGATTGACGGTCTTAAAGCCGAGCTCGAGGCACTTGAGGACCTGTGGCTTGAGCTGGAAGAGACGCTGTCAGGCGAATAATAGACGCATCTCCACAAGGTCAACATAACTTACTGGTACCATTTGTGCAGGCGTATGCATTTTTGCGCTTTATGTTCCCAACCCAGTGAGGGCTTATGGATTACAACGACAGGAACCGTAACCGCGATAGCGAGGATGGTAGTAGCGATAGCTACCGGGCTCGCCGTTCGAATCGGCGCAGCCAACAAGACGGTTCTTATTCTCGCTCTGCAGAAGGCGCGCGCACGCGCACACGCAGGGCTTCCCGTTCGGATGGTTCGACTTCTTCGCGCTCTGCGCGCAGGGCTTCTGACGGCTCGTCAAGCTCTGAACAGCGCGTAAGGCGCGGGTCTGCTTCTCAGCAGCGTCGCAGCGCAGGCCAGCGCAGAAGCGTGCAAGGCTCGGAAGGCGTCAGCGAGCGCAGCCGCAGCCGTAGCCGCAGCCAGCGTCAACGTGACCAGCGCGAGGCAGCTTCATCAGATTCTCAGCAGCGCAGCTTAGAGCGTGCAAACAACACCACTCGCGCCGCAAGCAGCGTTGATGCAAGCGCGTATTCTCGCGCCGCTGCTTCCGAGCGCTACACCGCTCAGCGTGCCTCTTCGGGCAACGGCGGCAAAAAGCGCAAGATCATCATTGGGGCTGTGGCAGTTGTGCTGGTTGCCCTCATTGTTGCAGGCGTTGCTTTTGCAAACTGGTTTAACCGCGTTTCCAGCAATATTTCCAGTGATGAGGATGTTGAACTGACAGCCGAGGTTGCCGATGAGCCCTACTACGTGCTCCTTTTGGGCAGCGACAGCCGCGGTGAGGAAGCAACTGAAGACGACGCCGGCAACCGCACCGACTCCATTATGGTTGCCCGTGTTGACGAGCAAGAGCAATCAGTGCACTTGCTGTCAATCCCGCGCGATACGCGTGTGTGGATTACCGCCAAAAACAATGGCGAAGGTGGCTACGACAAGATTAATTCTGCCTATGCGTATGGCGACGCCCATGGTGGCAAGGGTCTGCAAAGCACCATTGACACCGTTGAAGGCATCCTTGATATCAAGATCAGCTATTACGCCTTCATCTATTTCGACGGGTTCGAGCAGATTGTCGACACGCTCGGAGGCGTGACTGTTGCTGTGCCGGAGGGCACTTACTACGCTGGCACCTGGGTGCCGGCAGGCGATGCTGTCACCATCAATGGTGAGGAAGCTCTCGTGCTTGCCCGTTGCCGCCATGGCTACCCTGAAGACCAGGGCGCTTATGCATCTGGCGACTATCAGCGCACCATCAACCAACGCAACCTGGTCAAGGCAATTGCCCGTAAGGTCCTTGACCAAGATGTGACGCAGTACCCGAGTCTTGTTGAAAGCCTCTCCAGCTGCCTTGAGACCAACATGAGTGTTACCAAGCTCATCAGCCTGGCTACCACCATGAAGGGCATGGACGTTGACAACATGGACGCCTATTCCATCCCGGTGTGCGGTCTTTTGGCTGACGGCTCCAGCTGCTGCGGTATCTATGAGGATATCTTCGAGGTGTTGCAGCCCAACTTCGTCAACGGCCGTGACATCATGTATGGCATGGATAATTACAACTGGTATGCCATCAACTACGACATGACCAACTACTACACTGATGGTCCGTTGTACAGCTATGCCATGTATAGAGACACGCCTTTTGGTGAGTTCCTCTCGTCAACGGATACGACCTCAACGAGCGGCACTGAAAGCACCGATGGCACCACTACCGCAACTACAACGGTCAGCTCTGGTGCCGAATCGTCAACTGACTAAGGTATTGTGCACAAAGCAATAGAGTAAACCTACTCCCAAGGAGAACAAATGTCTGAGGAGACAACATCGTCGCGCCGCTGCAGCATGTGTGGCAAAACAGAAGAAGAGGTTGGCCAGCTGGTCACCATGCCTCCCAACACCCATATCTGTTCAAGCTGCCTTCAGCGCGAAATGGACAAGATGACAGAGATGTTCAGCAGCTTTGACATGTCGAACCTTTTTGGCAACATGCCCGGCGCACCTGCATCTGAGCCAAAGCCTAAGAAGGCGCCTGAGAAGGCACCCGCAGCAAAGGTTGAAGAAAAACCTGCCGAAGGCGAGGAGCTGGAGGTTGTCCAAGGCGAGGCCGTCGATGACGATTCTGGCGATGACAACGACAAACACCCCAGCGGCGGCTTTTTCTCCACACCCTGGGGAAACATTGGCATCTTTGGCGACGGTGGCGGCACGCCGCTGGGCAGCATTTTTGGCAATCAGCCGCAAAAGCCTCAGCGTGACCCTGACGAGCCCATCATGGCTCCTGTTCCGCTGCCGCACGAGCTATATGCCATGCTTGATGAATATGTCATCGGCCAGGAGCTGGCAAAAAAGACGGTTTCTGTTGCAACCTATAACCACTACAAGCGTGCCCAGGCAGGCGAGGACAACGATGTAGAGATCGAGAAGAGCAACATCTTGATCTTGGGCCCCACCGGTACCGGCAAGACCTATCTCATCAAGACCCTCGCTAAGCTTTTAGATGTGCCGCTGGCCATTGCAGATGCTACAAGCCTGACGCAGGCTGGCTACGTGGGCGACGACGTGGAAAGCATCATCTCAAAGCTGATTACGGCTGCAGATGGCGATGTTGAGCGCGCTGAGCACGGCATTGTCTATATCGACGAGATTGACAAGATCGCCAAGAAAAATCAGGGCGAAGGCAACTCAGGCAGCCGCGATATCGGCGGTGAAAGCGTGCAACAGGGCCTCTTGAAGCTTTTAGAGGGCACAAAGGTTGAGGTGCCTTTGGGCGGCGGCATGAAAGGCCCCTTCAGCCAATCTGCCATGGTGGACACTTCTAACATCCTGTTTATCTGCGGTGGTGCCTTCCCCGAGATTGAAGACATCATCGCTAAACGCCTGAACAAGAGCAGCGGTGTGGGCTTTGGCAGCTCGCTGAAGGTCGACTACAGCGAAGACCGCGACATCATGTGTCAGGTCACGGTGGAAGACCTGAAGAAGTACGGCCTCATCCCTGAGTTTTTGGGGCGCCTTCCCATCGTCTGCACCATGCGCGCTTTGACCGAGCAGATGCTCTATGACATCTTGACCATCCCCAAGAATGCCTTAACCAAGCAGTACCAGGCCTTGCTGGATTACGATAAAGTCGAGCTCGAGTTTGAGCAGTCTGCGCTTGAGGTTATTGCCCGCGAAGCCTTAAAACAGGAGACTGGCGCCCGTGCATTGCGTGCCATCATCGAGAAGTTCATGCTTGACATCATGTTTGAGGTCCCCAAAGACCAGATGATCGGCAAGGTGGTCATTACGGGCGACTACATTGAAGGCAAGGGCGCTCCCATCATCGCTTTGCGCGATGAGCCTGCGTTGCCTGCAGCAACCGAGTAGGGAAGACTCACCTGCCCTATAGATGAAATATAGCCGAGGGCACATTGCAAAATGTGCCCTTTTTGCTACAATACCCCTTCGCGTGGACCCTTAGCTCAGTTGGCAGAGCAGGGGACTTTTAATCCCAAGGTCGAGGGTTCGAGCCCCTCAGGGTCCACCACTTTTAAAGGCGACGCTTCTTTTGCAGGAGCGTTTCTTTTTGGTGAACCACGCGGGGCTCGAACCCGTGGAGGGGTGAGCCCGTTAAGAAAACGTGCCAGTGGCACGTTTTTAGGGCGAACACCCTTTTCCCGGTGCGACAGCACCGCGCGCAGGGGAGCGCGCGTAGCGCGCCACAGAGCCCCTCAGGGTCCACCACTTTTAAAGGCAACGCTTCTTTTGCAGGAGCGTTTCTTTTTTTTGGCGGGATAGTGGGTCTAATGGGTAAGCACAGCAAACAAACTAAACACACAAGGCAAGGCAAGCACCCGGCTGCAAAAATCGTTGCGCTCTGTTTGGTTTTGGTGGTGATTATTGCTGCAATTGTTGGGGGCTATCTGTGGTATGCAAACAGCCAAAAGCCTGATGTGTTGTTGGGCACCTGGACCGGTGTGCAGGCAACCGAGAACAAAGATGGCAGCTATACCATTTCTCAATATGACGAAGGCATGGCAGCTACGATTTCGTTTTATGAGGACGGCACGGCTATATATAACCTTGATGGCAACGAGGAGACCTTCTCGTGGACTTTTGCCTCCTCAGATGAGCAATCACGCAGCTACCGCATGGAAATCGGCGAGTCTGGTGACAGTGTCTTGCTCAGCGTCTTCAATTTGGACGACAGCAACTACGTCTTGTTGGTGAGCTTTACATCTGATGATCAAGAAACACAGTTTTACACCCGCTCAATATCTGGAACGCCCGTGTTGGATGTTTTCACCCCTCAAGATGCTTAGACGGGCTTAAACTGGGTTTTGCTATGGCAAAGAAACCATCAATCGATAAGACCAATGCAATGCGTATTCTTGCGGCATCTGGCTTGCCCCACGAATTGCATTCCTATGATTGCGAGGCAGCCATTTCTGGCGTTGAGGTGGCAGCTCTCTTAAAACAAGACCCTGACCATGTGTTTAAAACGCTGGTGACAGTTGGCAAAAGCGGGGAGCACTACGTCTTTATGGTCCCGGTTGCTGCCGAGCTTGACTTGAAGAAGGCTGCCCGCGCCTGTGGCGAAAAGGCGGTTTCCATGGTGAAATCGCGGGAGCTGTTGCCCCTGACGGGCTATATTCACGGCGGTTGCAGCCCTATCGGCATGAAGAAGTTTTTCAACACCTTCATTGATGAGACGTGCATCTTGTTTGACACCATTGTCTTTAGCGGCGGCAGGATTGGCACGCAAATTGAAATGTCTTTTGACGACCTTTCCGCCCTCATCGAGATTTCTGCAGTGGATTTAGTGGTTGATTAACTGTCTTGTAAGGCTTTTTGCGCAAAAATCCCCACTACTATCTGTGAAAAATGTGTATTCGCTAATTGTGCGATAGACTTAGCGCTGCATTGATGCTGAGAGGAGAAGTGCATGGTCGAGCACGTTGGCAAGAAGCGCCGTAAAGAGATTCGTCAGGCGGCGGAGTACAAAAAGGAAGCAAACAAGCATACGCTGCGCTGTGCGCTGCTCTTTGTCTGCCTGCTCGTTTTGTTGCTCATCCCCATTGCACTGCAGCTTCTTGGCTTGGTTGACCCAACCAACATGCTTCTTTCTGCGGCCCAGCTCATCATCGTCTTTGTAGGTTGCATTTTAGTTGGAAGCGAGTCGAAGAAAGCCTCCGATGCGCGCAAGACGTACAAAGACTATGCGCTGAAGTTCGAGGTCACCGCTGAAGACGTCAAGGCTTATATCGCTGGCGAATAGCTACTCAGCCTTTAAGCGAAGGGCCACACCGTTGGTGTAGTCAATAAGCATCTCTTCAATAAGATCGATGATTTCCTCGCTGGTCTGTTCGAGCTCGCCGCTAAGCCAGCCTGTAAGCAATGCCTCCAAAAGATACGTGATGTAGCGCACATGCTGTGCCGCGCTCTCCTCATCAAAGCCCGCATTGAGCAGATGGGGGAGGTATTCCTCGTTCACCAAGCTTTCAAGCGCGTCGAACATGACGGTGCGCAGCTGTTTGTCACCTAAGGCGGGAAGTACCACTTCACGAAGCATGGTATCCCCTTCAAAAACGGAGATGATTTTTCGCACGCGGTCTTTCCAGCCGAGCTCCTCGAGGCTTTCAATGCCTTCGCTTAAGAGCATCCGCCGGATTTCGTGGTTATAGGCATACTCGGCCAACTCATAGATATTTTTGAAATAGTAGTAAAA
>R11__coassemble_164_pt1 | contig 48509 bp, 40 predicted proteins | sample R11__metabat2_low_PE_020 | metagenome-assembled genome bin R11 | reverse complement strand
TGCGATTCCTCTCATAAATTAGCCGCAGACCCTGCAGCGTCAAAAGGGGCTCACGAGCGGTGATAGTGGTGGAAATATCGGCGATGAAGCCGCCTCGGCCGCGGCCTTCTTTGCGGCACGAGCAGCTGCGCGGGCAGCCTTCTCCTCGTCGGTCAGTTTGCGGCGGGTGGTCTTCTTAGGCTTTTCCTCTGCAGATGCAGCTGCCTCTTCTTTGTTCTCAGTTTCGCTCATGTTTAACCTTGCGTCACCTTTGCCCAGTCAGCGGCAAACTTTGCCAAGCCCTGATCGGTCAGGGGGTGCTGGACACATTTCTTCATTGCGGAATACGGAACCGTTGCGATGTCGGCGCCCATCAGGGCAGCCTCGCGCACATGGTTTGCGCTGCGGATGGAAGCAGCGATAATCTCGACCTCATGGCCAAAGTCGTAGTTATGGATGGCATCCACCACGTCGTTGAGCTGCTCGACACCGTTTTCGCAGATGTCATCAAAGCGGCCCACAAACGGGCTGATGTAGCGAGCACCGGCATTTGCGGCAAGCAGGGCCTGCGCCACAGAAAACACCAGCGTCATGTTGACGGGAATGCCCTCATCAGAAAGGGTGCGGCAGGCTGCCAGACCCTCAACTGTCATCGGGATCTTGATGACCATGTTGCTGGCCAGCTTTGCCAGCTCGCGGCCCTCAGCGACCATCTCTTCGCGGGTCTCACCGGTGACCTCGCCGCTCACAGGGCCGTCAACCAGGTTGCAAATCTTTACCAGATGGTCTTGGAAGTCTTCGAGTTTGCCGCCAATCTTGGCATACAAGCTCGGGTTGGTGGTGACGCCGGCCAAAGCGCCCCAAGATGCGATCTCCTCGATTTCGGAGAGGTCTGCTGTGTCCAAAAAGAACTTCATAGCTGCTTCCTTCTCTCTTAAGGGATTGTCTTGCCCCTCGCCCAAAACAACAGGTGCACGCAGGATGCTTGAGGGGATTGATGGAACCGGATTGAGCATGGAGCGCAGGCGCGCTCCAAACGATGGGCAAACTATAGCACGTTGATGCGCAACGCAACAAGGAGATTTCGGCAATTCGAGAAGCTTCGTGCGCCGTAGTGCCTCAAACAGACACGTTAAGAGTTGAACCTTTGGGACGCGTCTTCTCCCCGCCAGTTTGTGTTTGTCTACACTGGCGCCTCGAAAAAACATGCGTCTGTGTTTGATTTAGGGCCTTTGTGATGCCTCATTTTGAAGAAAACGGTAGCCCGTGTTTGATTGGGCAGCGAAATGGGGGGCCTTTTTGAGAGAATGGCCCGCCAGGGTTTGAATTCTTCTGGCCCTAAAGGCCAGATTTCAAACACAGGGAGGCCTTTTCTTCAAAACGGACCGCCCCAAAGGCGGCAAATCAAACACAGGCGAACCTTTTCTTAAAAATGGCCGACGGGCTTCAGGCCTGCGGCGCTCGGGGCATACGCTACAATAGGCCGCACACTAAGCCCGCGTTTGGAGGACGCCGATGTCACTTCCCCGCTTTTTTATAGATGAGCCGCTCACCAGCACCGACGAGGTGCTGCTGCCGCTGGGTGCCGATGAGCTCAAACACGTGTTGGTGCGCCGATGCGAGCCCGGCGAGCATATCGTGCTTGTGTCTGACGGCCATGCCTGGGAAGTCGAGATTACTGCTGCCACCAACAAACAGGTCTGGGGCCGCATGATCTGCGAGTTGGCCGAACAAGCGCTCCCCCACCTGACCTTGGTGCAGGGCATCTCCAAAGGCGACCGCATGACCGACTCGGTGCGCCAAGCTGCCGAGCTGGGCTGCGAGCGCATCATCCCGTTCATGTGTGAGCGCTCCATCGTGCGCATCAAGGCAGGCGATGAGGCCGCTAAAGGCGAGCGCTGGCGCAAAGTAGGGCTTGCCGCTTCAAAGCAGAGCGGACGCATCGTACCGCCTGCAGTTGACGACCCCTGCAAGCTCAAAGCGCTTTTGGACGAGTTGGCTGCATACGACCGCGTCATCATCTGTTGGGAAGAAGCAGACCCTAGCCCAGACGGCGGCTCGCTGAGCATCGGCGAGGCGCTGCATGGCTGCACCACCGACTCCCGTGTTGCCGTAGTCATCGGCCCTGAAGGCGGCTTTAGCACCGCCGAGGTCGAAGCACTGCGCACTTTGGGCGATGCCGTCTGCGTGGTCACCCTCGGCGAGCTTATCTTGCGCACTGAAACTGCATCAACCGTAGCCTGCGCATTGGCCATGTATACACTGGGTGGCCTGGGCAACAACGCCCGTTAGGACGCAAGAGATGCCCCGCTTTTTCATTCACACCTTCGGCTGCCGTGTCAACCGCGTTGAAAGCGACCAGATCGCAGCAAAGCTTTTGTTGCGGGGCTGGCAGCAGGCGCCAAGTATGCAAGATGCAGATGCCACCATCATCAACACCTGCACGGTCACTGGCGAAGCTGATAGCAAAAACCGCAAGGCCATCCGCCAGGCACTCAAACGCACCAGTGGCCCGGTTATAGTGACGGGCTGTTCGGCAAACTTGAAGGCAGCCGAATACGATGCTATGGATGGGCGCGTCACCTGCGAGACCGATAAAGACAAGGTTGCTGCTGTGGCCTGTAGCGCCCTTCAAACCCAAGTGGCGCAAGAATGTGACGCTTCGCTGGTTGCATATGGCGACGGCTTTCGCACGCGCTCGGGCATCAAAATTCAGGATGGTTGCAACAACGCTTGCACCTTTTGCATTGTGCACACCGCCCGTGGCAAGGCCCGCTCGGTTGCAGCTGACGAGGTTGTTGCCCAAGCACGCGAACTGGTGAGCGCCGGTGCACCCGAAATTGTGTTGGTGGGCATCGATTCTGGAGCCTACAACGACAACGGCCTTGCCCTAGATGGGCTCATCAAGCGCTTGCTGAACGAAACAAACGCGCCGCGCATTCGCCTTAGCAGCATCGAGCCCCAAAGCATCACTGACGGTTTAATCGAGCTGATGGCCACCAGCGAGGGGCGCTTGTGCCGCCATTTGCATGTGGCAATGCAGTCGGGTTCGTCAAAGGTGCTCAAAGAGATGGCCCGCCACTACAGCGCTGATCAGTTTGCGGCCCTAGTTGCCCGCATGCGTGCCGCCACCCCCAGCCTCGCACTTTCAACCGATGTAATCGTGGGCTTTCCTGGTGAAACTGACGCCGACTTTGAGCAGACCTGCCAGATGGTCAAAGACTGCCGCTTTATGAAGCTGCATATCTTTCCCTACTCCAAGCGCCCGGGCACGCCCGCTGCAGCGCGCACAGACCAAATTGCACCTGAGTTGAAGGCTGAGCGTGCCGCACGCTTGGCTGCCCTCGGGGATGAACTGGCAGCGGCAGACCGCGCTGCGCGCATCGGCACCACAGAAGGCGTTGTCATCGAGTCGAGCGGCAAGGGCACTTCGGAGTCATTTCACACCGTCATCTGTAGCGAAGAGCTGCCTAGCGGCACACTGCAGCAGCTACACATCACCGGTTCAAAAGGCGATGCTCTCATCGCCAACTAGCAGGCCTACCCCCCAGCTCATACCCACAAAAAAGAGGCTGCCAGCAAATGCCAGCAGCCCCTTTTGTGTGCTCAGTTAAAGCCAAATGCGAGGTCTATTCCTCAGCCTCCTCGGGCTCTGCAGCCTCTTCAGGCTCCTCGACCGGCTCAGGTTCTGCAGCCAGTTCGATGTCGCGGGCAGTCAAAGCCTCGGGTTTGACAACGACAACCTCGCACTCGAGGGCCTCATCGCCCACAAAGCCGACGACGGTTGCAACACCGGTCTCCTCAGATTCGGCCGTGACCAGGCCGTTTTCGTTAACAGAGGCAATTGAGGGGTCAGAAGTCTCCCAGTAGGGTTTCTCATCGCTGCCGCTGACTTCGAGCTGATAGCACTCGCCCAGTGCAAGCACAACCGTGCCAGCATTTAAGCGCGGTGCAGAGGCGGCCTTCAAGCGTTTGTTGACAGCCACGGCGCCAGCAGTAGTGGCACCAGCAGCAGCAACAATGCCCAAAGCGACGAGAATATTGCGCGGGCGCAGGATGGCGCGAGCCTTCTTAAACATACAGATCTCTCCTGTCTCAAGCACGTGGCTTGTCTAAAACCATACAAATGTATGGTCATTATAGCTTAGGCACCATGCAAGCTTTATGACAAAGCTGTTACAGCTGACGGCACAAAAGCCATATGCCTACTCCTCAACCAAACCTGTCTCGATAATGCGCAGCAAAGCACCCTCGTCAAGCACAGGCACGCCAAGGCTTTGAGCTTTCGTCAATTTGCTCCCAGCACCGGGGCCGGCAACCACATAGCTGGTCTTTTTACTGACGCTTCCCGAGCACTTGGCACCGTATTCTTTCAGCTTATCTTCTGCATCGGCGCGGCTGTAAGCTTGCAAGCTGCCCGTCAAGACGAAGGTAAGGCCGGCAAGCGTCTGGGGTTTTTGGTCGCTTAAATCTTCCTCAAACTGCAGGCCCTTTTGCTGCAGACGCTCCACGAGACGGCGGTTTGCGTCTAGAGCGAAAAAGTCGACCACACTCTGAGCCACAATCTCGCCAATGCCATCCACCTGGCACAGCTGCTCAACGCTGGCCTGCATTAACGCTTCAACGCTGCCGAACGCTTTGGCCAGATCTTGTGCCGTGGTCTTGCCGATATTGCGAATGCCCAGACCAAAGAGCACGCTTGAGAAGGGCTGCTCACAGCTGGCCTCAATCTGCTGCACCATCTTGGTGGCATTCTTGATGCCAATAACACGTTCGCTTCCGTCCGTGTTTGCCTCATCGCCACGCTTGACGCCAGCCAAAGCCTCCACCGTCAGGTCATAGTAATCAACCACATCGTGAAGCATATCGGCCGCAATCAATGCCTCGATAACCTTCGGGCCCATGCCGTCGATGTCAAGCGCACCACGGCACACCCAGTGCTCAAGGCGCTCGGCCATCTGGGCAGGGCATTCAGCATTGTCGCAGCGCAAAAATGCGCCGTCGCGGTGCACCGGGCCACCACAACTAGGGCACTCGGTTGGCATGGCAGGCGGCACGGCATCAGGCGGGCGCAGGCTGGCAATGGCACCCACCACTTCAGGGATCACATCCCCTGCTTTGTGGATGATGATGGTGTCACCAATTCTCACATCTTTGCGGGCAAGCTCGTCATAGTTGTGAAGCGTTGCGCGCTGCACCACCGAGCCATCCACCGTGGTTGGGTCAAACTCGGCTACTGGGGTCAAAGCGCCGGTACGGCCCACCTGCACGGCAATGTTGCGCAGGATGGTCGTCTTTTCCTCTGGCGGGAACTTAAATGCAATAGCCCACCGCGGAGCCTTTGAGGTAAAGCCCAGCTCCTCTTGAAGTGCAAAGTCGTCGACCTTAACCACCACGCCATCGATGTCATACCCAAGTGAGCTGCGGTTTTCCAGTGCTTTAGCACAAAAATCGTGCACCTCGGCCTCGGTGCCTACCACCCGGATGTTGGGGTTGACCACAAAACCGCTTTCGCGCAGCCAGTCCAAAAACTCATGCTGGCTTGCAACTGGCAGCTCAGAGGCATCGGCAACGGCATAAATGAAGGTGGCAAGTTCGCGTTCTGCGGTAATAGAAGCGTCTTTTTGACGCAGCGAGCCTGCCGCTGCATTTCGGCAGTTGGCAAAGGGCTTTTTCAGTGCGGACCTTCGGCCAGAGATTTCACCTGAATCGATCATGGCGTTGCGCTCAATAATGCCGGCGTTCTCACGGGCAACCTCGGCATTTAGGCGCTCAAAGGATGCTTTGGGCATATACACCTCACCGCGCACTTCCACACTGGCCGGGGGCAACAGCATGCCACCGGCCGGCGAAAGAAACCGCGGGACGTCAGCCACTTGCAGGATGTTGGCCGTGACGTTTTCGCCCACGGCACCATCGCCACGGGTAGCAGCCCGCGTCAGTGCACCATTCTCATAGGTCAGCGCGATGGATGAGCCGTCGATTTTGAGCTCGCAGCAATACTGCAGGCTGTGGCCCACTGCCTCACGGGTGCGCTCAAGCCATGCATCCAGCTCGTCAAGATCCATGGCGTTGTCCAGCGAATACATGCGCACCGCATGCTCCGCCGGCTCAAAGCTGGAAGAAACGGCACCGCCCACTGTGCGTGTGGGCGAAGACTCATCGGCCAGCATGGGCCAGGCATTCTCAAGATCGCGCAGCTCACGCTCAAGGGAGTCATACGCCGCATCGGACAGCTCAGGAGCGTCTTGCTGGTAATAGAGCTCGCGCGCATGCTCAATCTCTTTGCGGAGAAAAGCTACGCGCGCGATGATTTCGTCTGTTGGAAACCCTGTCTGCTCAGGCATCTAGGCCTTCTCTCCCGGTGCGAGAGGTGCTGCAGGAGTCGAGACCGGTTTTGAATAGGTGAAGTGAGCATCCTTGGCGCTTACCAGTTCAATCTCGAATGTCAGCGTATGACCAGCAAGCGGGCTGTTGAAATCCAAAGTGACTTTGCCATCGTTAACGGCAACAATCAAAGCCTCGGCAAACTCGCCGTTCTCGCCATCAAAGCAGATGGTTTGCCCCACGCGCTTGACAATCTCTTCCGGAAACGGCAGCTCCTCAAGGTCGACCGTCTCCATCTTCTCGGGGTCATACTTGCCATAGGCTTGCTCAGGAGCGACGGTGATAACCTTCTTGTCTCCCTCCTCCATGTCAAGCACTGCCTCTTCCATAGCCGGTAAGACGTTTCCGCCGCCAACGATAAAGTCGAAGGTCTCATCATCGTCATAGGTGCTCGCGATGACCGTGCCATCCTCAAGCTTTCCAACATAGTGGATGCGTACCCTCTGTCCTTTTTCTGCCATTGTGGTTTCTCCCCCTTTTCTGCGGTGTGCTGCAGGTTATTGTATAACCCGCACCCCTCTCATAAGTTTACAAATAACCCTCAGCTCGCGTTCTTACAAATCGTCTTCTTCTTGCTGCTGCACGCCCTGCATGCGCGGCCCGCGCATCAATGCGCGGTCAATAGCAAAGTCATACCCCAACACGTCCTGCCAAATTTCAATGGCAAGGGCAGCCTGCTCAACAAGCATTTCAGTGCCATCAAGTGCTGTAGCGCCTTGCTCACGAGCGCCTTTGACAAGCTTGGTCAGACCATGGCCATAGACAACATCAAACACAACCTGCCCCTCATGGAACAGGCACGGATCGATAATCGCCTCGTCATCTGGCTGCATGCCCCGCGGCGTGGCGTCAATTATGACGGCTGCCTGCGGAATATGGCGCCAGGCATCCTCATATTCAGCAATGGTGAAGTGGTGAGAAGGCGCCTCTTCAAGGCAGGTCTCAAGATGTTCAACCGCTGCCTGCGCTTTCTCGATATTTCGAGAGAAGATGACAATCTCACGCATGTTTTTGGTAGCCAGTGCGCAGGCAATTGCCATGGCCGTGGGGCCTGTTCCGCACACGCATGCTCGCTTGTTGCGGTAATCAATGCCCGTCAGCCGTTCAATGGCGCCCACCGCGCCGTAGCCATCAGTGTTATATGCACATAAATCAAAGCCCCTGCGCACCAACACGTTCGCCCCGCCAGCTGCAGCAGCGCTTGGGTCGGCAAAGTCTGCGCAGGACAGCGCAAGGCGTTTATACGGCATCGTTATATTCATGCCGCGATAGGTGCCCGTGCGCACCAAGTCAATCTGGTGGAGAGCCTCTTGTTCAGTGGGACAGTCGATGGCATGGTAATACCAGTCAACCTTTGCCGCCCCATAAACGGCATTGTGCATCACCGGTGAAAGCGAGTGCCCCACCGGTGTGCCGATCAATACAAACTGATTGCCCCTCTTTGCCGCGGAAACATCTCCGGTAAACGGCATCACTCACCACTTTCAGGCGCGTTATAAGCCACGGTGCAACCCTGTGGCTTCATTCCAATCAAGAACAGCTTATCAACATAACGCAACACCTTAGTGTGAGCAAGGTCAACCTTCGATAAGGGCGTGACCAAGATTGCACGCATGCCAAACAGGTGCGCCCCCAAGATATCGGTGTAGGTTTGATCGCCAATCATGACGAGCTCACCCTTTTGCATCCCCAGCTTCTCGCAGGATTCCTTATAGCCGCGCCTCAGTGGCTTCATGGCCTTGCCAATCAGGGGCACATCCAGCTGCTTGGCGGCGTTGACAACTCGGTCTTTGAAGCTGTTCGAAAGCAAAGCCGGCGTCATGCCCTTAGCCTTCACATCTTCAATCCAACGCGAGAGATTGTCGGGCACATATTCGATATCACGCGGCATCAGCGTGTTGTCTAAGTCGAGCAGCACGCCGCGAACACCGCTTGCCGCAAGTGCGTCAAGGTCGATGTCAAGAACGGAAACGTAATACTCGTCTGGCCTGAAAAAGCGCATCTAGCCTCCGTAGGTTGCCCAGCCAGCAGCGAAGGAATCGTAGTCGTTAAAGAACATGGTGGTGTTCTGGGAGTTCGACCAGAAGAAGTACAGATAGGCCGTTTCGTTGGGGTTGGCTGCCGCATCCAACGCTGCAGCGCTGGGGCTTGCAATGGGTGTGGGCGGCAGGCCCTTATTGTTGGCGTTGCGGGTGTTATACAAGCTATCCGATGCCAGATCCTCAGCTGTTAGCTCTTCGCCAATCTCTTTGCCCACGGCGTAGTAAGTGGTCACATCCGACCCCAAGTTCATGCCAGCATGCAGGCGGTTATAAAACACCGAGGCAATGTCTTTCATATCGCTGTCTGTGCCCGATTCCTGCTGCACGATGGAAGCCAGGATAATAACGTCGTAGACCGTCAAGTTCTTCGACTGGGCATAGGTCATATCAATCTGGGCAATCTGCACGCTAAAGGCATCCAACAGTTGCCTGATTATGCTATCTGCCGTTGCATCGTAGGCAACCTCGTAGGTGCCCGGGTATAAAAAGCCCTCCATGGAGTTATTGGCAGCATCGGCCAAGAACGGGTAGTCCGCCGCATAATCGCTGGCCTTAAGCGTCAAAGCATAAAACTCGTCAGCACTGATGCCGCAGGATGCCTCAACGCGCTCGGCAATCTGCTTTGCCGTGTTGCCGTCCATAACCGTCAAAGTGGTGCCGCTGCGGCCCGCCTCAAGGATGGCAATGATATCGGCATTGCTGGTGCCGCCGGTGATGGTGTAGGTGCCGCTGCGCAGCGAGGCATCGGAGCCGCTCTCCTCGACGTCGGCCACAAAATCAGCCCTGCTGTCAATGAGGTGCACCTTGAAAAGGGTGTCGGCAATGCTGTTGACGGTTGCACCGTCTTCAATAGTGAAGGTGATCTCTTCGCCTTCGTTGATGGTGCCCTTTTCGTCGCTGCAAGCCACAAAGTGGATGGCAACTGCCGCAATAATCAAAACGACGACAATGCCGATGATAAGTGGGGTGCGTTTCGAGTTCTTCTTTTTTGCAGCAGGCTTGGCACTGTGGCGCCCTGCGCTGTGGTTTCCTTTCGGCATTTACGCCTCCTTAGGTGCGTTTTTGTCGAACCATGTTTGCAAAAACAGCGAGGCAGCAATCATGTCGACCTTGCCTCGCATTTCTTTTTCGCTCAAACCCTGCTCACGCAAGATGCGTTTTGCCTGGGCGCTGCTAAGGCGCTCGTCGATGAAATCGAGCTCAAGCCCAGCAGTCTTGGCAATCTTTTCGGCCGTGGCGCGCACAGCCTGAGCCTGCTTGCCTTGGGTGCCGTTCATACTCTTGGGGCACCCACTGACCAAAAGCTCAGGCTCGTAATCTTCAAGCAACATGCGCCACGGGCGCGCATTGTTTATGACATCGGCAGCATTGAGCACCTTAACCGGCATCGCAATTGCTGTAGTGGTGTTTCCCACCGCAACGCCAATGCGCGCATTACCTATGTCCAGTGCCATTACCTGCAAATTTCAGCCCCAGCCGTTTGTTCTATACGCCCAAGAATTCCTTGGCAGCAGCCATGCACTCGGCAATGCCGGCAGCGTTCTTGCCGCCAGCCTGGGCCATGGCCGGCTTGCCGCCGCCGCCACCCTGGATGCACGAAGCCGAAGCCTTGATGACGCTTCCTGCGTTAAAGCCAGCAGCCACGGCACCGTCGTTGCCGGCTGCCAACATCAGCGGGTTGCCATTTTCGGGGTTGCGGGCAAGCAGCACGCATGCGACCGGTGCGCCTTGTGTGCGGGCTTTGATGATGTCCCAGGTTTGACGCATGCCATCCACGATGGCCTCGCCCAAGTCTGCAACGACCAGTTTGTAGCCGCACGTCTCATCAGCAGCGGCAACCAAGTTGTCAATAAGGTCGGCAGAGGTCTTTTGCTCAAGACGTTTGAGCTGGCCTTCAAGCTCGGAGATGCGAGCCTTTTGACCCTTCACGCGGTTAACCACATCCAACGGTTGGCACTTCAAGAAGCGGCCAGCAGCATGCAGTTCCTCATAAAACGACGTCATATAGGCATAGGCATCAAAAGAGGTCACGGCCTCAATGCGGCGGGTGTTGGCGCCAACGGAGGTCTCCTGGACAATCTTTAGCAAGCCAATCTCGGCGGAATGGCCCACATGGGTGCCGCCGCACAGTTCCTTTGAAAACTCCCCTACCTCGATGACGCGAACAAACTCGCCGTATTTCTCGCCGAACAGGGCAAGCACGCCTGCCTCGCGGGCAGCAGTCAGGCTCGTCTCATAGGCACGCACCGGCAGATCGCTCATGATGATGTTGTTGCAGATGCGCTCGACCTCGACAATCTGGTCGTGGTGCATCTGGCCAAAGTGGGTAAAGTCAAAACGCAGGCGGTCGGGCGCAACCAAAGAGCCAGCCTGCTTCACGTGGTCGCCCAAAACCTGCGTCAAAGCTTTTTGCAGGATGTGAGTTGCCGTGTGGTTGCGAGCGATGCGGGCGCGGCGGATGGTGTCGATCTGGGCCGTCACGCTCTCACCCACCTCAATTACGCCGGCGTTTACTTTGCCGTGGCACACTGCAAGCCCGGCCTCAGGCTTGGTGGTGTCGCAAACTTCCAGATCAAGGCCGGCCTCAGAGGTGATAAAACCGGTGTCTCCCACCTGGCCGCCCATCTCGCCATAAAACGGCGTTTTATCCAGCACAACAGCGATTTCCTCGCCGGCTGCAGCGCTTTGGACCAGCTGGCCTTCCTTAACGAGCGCGACCACGTTGGCCTCGCAGGAGTCGTTGCGGTAACCCACAAACTCAGGTGCACCGTGCTCGTCCAAAATCTTGGTGTAGACATCGCCAATCTCGCCCCAGGCGTCATCCTTGCGGGCGTCGCGGGCGCGCTTGCGCTGGGCTGCCATCTCCACATTGAAGCCCTCTTCGTCAACAGAGATGCCCTTCTCGGCACAAATCTCGCAGGTTAGCTCGAAGGGGAAGCCATAGGTGTCATGAAGCGTAAAGGCGCTGACACCATCCAAGGTGTCGCCCTCCTTCAAACCGTCCATGGCCTCGGTCAAGAAGCGCTCGCCAGTTGCCAGTGTCTGGCGGAACCTTTCCTCCTCGGAAAGGAGCGTTTGAGAAATCAAGGCCTTATTTTCCACGATCTCGGGGTAGGTCTCGCCCATCTCGGCAACGATGGCCTCCAAGAACTCATTCATGAAAGGCTTGTCGATGCCCTGCTGGGCACCATGGCGCACCGCACGACGCAGCAAGCGGCGCAACACATAGCCACGGCCTTCGTTGCCCGGCAAAATGCCGTCGCCGATCATGAAAACGATGGCGCGGGAGTGATCAGCCATGATGCGCAGCGACAGGTCAACCTGCTCATCAGCGCCATACTTCTTGCCCGTCAAACGCTCGCCCACGGCCACAAGGCCGCGCAAGATGTCGGTGTCAAAGTTAGACGTCACGCCCTGCAAGATGCCAGCTGCGCGCTCAAGGCCCATACCGGTGTCGATGTTTTTCTTCTCAAGAGGAACCATCGTGCCGTCCTCTTGGCGGTCATACTGCGTGAAGACCAGGTTCCAATACTCAAGGTAGCGGTCGCAGTCGCAGCCCGGTTTGCAGTCGGGGCTGCCGCAGCCAACCTCAGGGCCTTGGTCGTAGTAAAGTTCCGAGCACGGACCACAGGGGCCCGTGGGGCCTGCCGTCCAGAAGTTGTCATCAGCACCAAGGCGGCTGATGCGCTCAGCGGGGATGCCCACCTTCTGCCAAATCTCGGCCGTCTCTTCGTCTTCTTCATAGATGGTGGCATAGATGCGCTCGGGGTCCAGGCCTAAAACCTCAGTGGAGAACTCCCAAGCCCAGGCACACATCTCGTCTTTGAAATATTCACCAAAGGAGAAGTTGCCCAGCATCTCAAAGAAGCTCAAGTGGCGCCCGTCGGTGCCAATAATATCGATGTCGTTGGTGCGCACGCACTTCTGAGCCGTGGTGGTGCCCACATAGCGGCTGTCGATGTGCTTCTGCTGCAAGAAGTAGGGCTTGAACTGCACCATGCCCGCCACCGTCAACAGCAGCGAGGGGTCATCGGGCACCAGACTTGAAGACGGCCAGTGCTGGCAGCCCTTCTCTTCGAAGAATTTGATATATGCCTCACGAATCTCAGCAGAGGTCTTGGGTGTGCTCACAGTGTTGCTCCTTTACGCAGCGCAGGTAAACCTAGTTGTAGGTATGGGTTTCTATTCGCTCTTGGAATGCTTGCCCGTCTTGCCCACCGGGTAGACGAACTTCTTGCGGGTGTCGGCTTCCTCGGTGCCGATGTCGCCAATGAGGCCCTTTGCCTTATCAAGCAGAGAGGCAACAGCATCGGTTGGAGCAGCAGTCAGGTTGTTGACAGCGTTGGCGGCGTTTCCGGCCACGTCGGTGACCTGCTCGACATCCTCGAGGATGCCATCAACGCGCAGCAGCTCCAAATTGACGGTATCGACGGTAAGACCTACACGGTCCATCATCGGGTCAACCTTCTTGATGACGGGTTTAGCGTCTTCCATGATGGCATTGACATTGGTCAGCATGGGGGTGACTTGCTCGTTGGCAGTGGAGACCAGCTGATTGACGTCTTTCATGGTCTTGGCAGCGCGCACCAACACGATAATCAAAACGATAACGGCAATAATCGCAGCTACAAGCAGTGCAAGCATCGCCCAAGGCCAAATGGCATCAACAACATCGCTAGACAAGATTTCCTCCTAAAAGCGGCTCATTTCCGTAATGCTTGATGATACCGCAAAACAGACGTTTCCACGTGCACGTATCGCGCGGCTGCACGCCACGAACACAATGCGGGGCCTTAGACGTCTTTGTTTGGGCGCTCACCTTGCGCAGGGAAGCGAAGATTTTCCCAACCGTTGGCGCTGGGCTGATAAAAGGCGCCGCGCTCAAGACCATCGGGCAGATACTGCTGCTCAACCCAGCCGCCGGGGTAGTTGTGGGGGTACAGATAGGCACCGTAGTCTTCACTGCCGGGGCGGTGACGATCGCGCAGATGATTGGGCACCTGCCGCGCCGGGCCGTTGCGCACTTCGCTCAAAGCCGCATCGATAGCAGCCTCAGCAGAGTTGCTCTTAGGGGCAAGAGCCAGATAGATTGCCGCATGCGCCAGATTGATGCGGCACTCCGGGTAACCGATAGTCTCGGCAGCCTTGAAAGCAGCATGGGCAATGGGCAAAGCGCGGGGGTCTGCCAAACCAACGTCCTCGCTGGCAGCAATCATGATGCGCCGTGCTATAAAGCGGGGGTCCTCTCCACCTTCAATCATGCGGGCAAGCCAGTAGACGGCCGCGTCAGGGTCGCTTCCGCGCATGGACTTGATAAAGGCGCTGATGACGTCGTAGTGGGTGTCGCCATCCTTGTCGTAGGGCAGCTGGCGCGTGGGCGATGCCTCGCGCACCTGGTCAATCCCAATCTCGCCGCCAGCCTGAGTCAAAGCAGCGGCAAGCTCTAACGTCGTCAAAGCCATGCGCCCGTCGCCACCAGCAGTTACAACGATGGCGTTGAGGGCTTCATCGGTGATGGTGTACTCGCCTTTTAAACCCCGCTCGTCTTCCATCGCCCGTTCAATGAGCAACTTGACGCCTTTGTTGCCGATAGGTTTGAGCTCGATGATGCGGCTGCGGCTGATAAGTGCCGAGTTCACCTCAAAGAAGGGGTTTTCCGTGGTTGCGCCAACGAGAATGACCACTTGGTCTTCAACTGCATGCAAAAGGGCGTCTTGCTGAGAGCGGCTGAAGCGGTGAATCTCATCAATGAAAAGAATGGTGCGCTTGCGGTTCATGAGCAGGCGCTGTTGAGCTGCATCAATCTCGCGGCGCAGGTCCTTAACCGAGCCGGTAATGGCACTGACCTCGGTAAAGACGGCATTGGTACTTTGGGCAATCACGTGGGCAATGGAGGTCTTGCCCGTGCCGGCGGGGCCATACAAAATCAGCGAGGAGAGCGTGTCTTGCGCAATAGCACGCCTAAGCCACGTGCCTTTGCCGATGGCTTGCTCTTGGCCGACAACTTCCTCAAGCGTGCGCGGGCGCATGCGCACCGCCAAAGGTGCCGCCTCAAAGCGGGTCTTGTTATCCACCTCAGTAAAGAGGGTATCCATGCCAGTGTTGTCCATGCCAGCCATAATAGCGCCTATCTGCCGCCTGAAGCGAAAACCCTTTAAAGATCGAAGTCGGCGAGCTCGGCGATGATTTCCTTTTGGCGCTCATAAAACAGCAGCTCCTTGTTGTGTTGGAAATACTTGTCGCAGCCGTACGAGCTGATAAACCCTGCCGTCACATCGTTGGCGGTCAAATCAGTCACAAAAATCAGTATCTCTTGGCCATCGGCAAAGGCAAGCTCAAAGAAGCTAAAAGCACAATCGAGGGTGTGCTGAGCTGCTGCCACATGTTCTTTAAAGGTGGCAAGGAGCTCCTGAAACGCAGCCTTGAGCAGCTCATAGGGGTCTGCTTCGGGCTGTTTGGAGGCCTCGTCGAGCGCTTGTGTGAAAAACGCAATCTCGGTATTGAAGCGGCGCTTGTCATCGCGGCGGTCTGCCGATGCAGCAGCAAGACGTTCAAGCTGTTTGCGGCGCTTGTCGATGCAGCCTTGTACAAGGTCGCACACCGGTTTGCTTTGCCTTTCATCGCGCACGTCGCGCACATCGGCTAAGACGTTGTTGACGACCTTTTCTTCCTCAGCACAGGCAGCCACCGCGCTCATGCAGCCGTCGCACACCATGCCCACCAGGCTCAAGCGCTCGTCAAAGGGAGCCTTCTTCGCGCGGGCCAAGACATCGTCAGGCACGTTGCCTGCCAAAATATCGTTGACCTGGTAGTCGGCCTTGTACTTCATGAAGATCTGGTAGTAGTTGCTGAAATCGTGGGCGATGTCAGGGTCTTGCAGATACTGCCCCACCAAATCAACGTCCACCGCAATTTCCTCATGCTCATACAGAGAAATCATGCGGGCCAGGTCAATCCAGCCACGAGCCGTGACAAAGCGTTTGCCTTCTACGGTGCTTTCCACCTTGTAGAAGTTGCTCTTCTTCATCTCAAGATAGGTGGTTATTGCCGGGTGGGCACCAACAGAATAGGAATAGGCCTTCCATGCCTCATAGTCGGGTTCGATGTCGATGCGTTTGAGGCGGTCCCAGGTGACAATGTCAAACTCGCGAACAGAGTTGTTGTACTCCGGCGGGTTGCCTGCTGTCACAACCACCCAACCATCTGGCAGGCGATGGGTGCCGAAGGTCTTGAATTGCAAAAACTGCAGCATGGCCGGGGCAAGCGTCTCGCTGACGCAGTTGATTTCATCCAAAAACAAAATACCCTGCTCGTTGCCGCTGCTTTCAATCATCTCAAAAACCGTTGCGATGATTTCGCTCATGGTGTAGTGCGAAGTGCGCACCTCTTGGCCGCCGAATGTCTCGTCAACAATGAATGGCAAGCCCAAAGCACTTTGGCGGGTGTGGTGCGTCATGGAATAAGAAACCAGACCCAAATCCAGCTCTCGGGCAATTTGGCTCATAATCGCCGTCTTGCCGATGCCTGGAGGGCCCATCAAAAAGACAGGGCGCTGGTTTTCCAGCGGCAAGACATACTCGCCTTGCTCATCGCGAACCAAATAGGCACGAATTGCATTGGTGACCTGCTTTTTTGCAGAAGCAATATTCATCTTTAAAGCATCCTCACTTCGTCTTCGGTCAAAACCAGCCGAATTGCCCACGGGGGCACGGCACTGTCGTCATACTCTTCATCCAAAAACACGAACGCGCTGCGGTATGGCGGCATCCAATTGGGGAATGTTCCGCGGCCATCCGTGAAATAAATCAGCCCCTTAAAGTTTACAAACTGCCCCTGCGCAACCAGCTCGTCCACATACTGAAATGCCGGGATAAAGTTCGTTCCGCCAGAGCCAATAAAGTTCCAGTTTGCCAAAGCCTCATCGAACTCTTCACGACACGTTATCACCACATCGCTTTTCACCTCGGCATCGCATTGGATGAGATGGATGCGAAAGCTGCGAAAGGTGTTTTCCTCGGAGCAAATGAGGTCGTAAGTGCGCTCAAAGAGGTGCTGCACCAAGTCTCCTGAAACCGAGCCACTGGTGTCAATGCAGATGGCAATGTCGCGCAGGCGGTGCACCTCTTTGTGCTCAAGGGGCTCCACCAGCGGCATGTCGCCATAAAGCTCCAAGCCATAGGTGTAAAAAACGTAGTCAAACTCGTCGGGGTTTATCTTCATGACCTCGCCCAACGTGGCAAAGCTGCGCAAAAAGGAGCGGTAGTCATAGTGTTTGCGGTTTACGGTCTTAAGCGCTTGGAGGAAATCCCCCGTGGCATCCCCACGCCCCTGTTGCCCAAAAATGGTCTCAAGGCCTGTTTGGATGTTTTTCGACGCCTCTTCCCAAGACTGCTCAAGCTGTTGCAAAGAATCGGCAGGCAGTTTGCCGCCGAACTGCTGCGACCCTTGATCGCTGTCGGTCTGTTGCTCGGCGTCGTCACCATCGCCGCCCTCGCCCTGCGAGTCAGGTGTGCCTTCATCGGAGTCTTCGTCTTGAAAGGTGTACCACAGGTGCTCATCGGTATAAAACGACCGCTCGATGTAGGCCAAATCCTCATCATCGTAGTTGCGCACAACGAGCGTGCGATAGATTTTCTCGGCAGTAATGGCGCCGGGCGCCCCGCACAGTTCTTCGATGATATCGGCACGCAGCGGCTCGCGACCATCGCGCACGCTATCAAAACCCAACGACGAGATCAGCGCCTCAACAGCCACATCGCAGGCGATATCCCACAAGCGCTGCTTGACCTTCTCAGAGATGAACATATGCCTAAACACGCAGTGCAGGACCACATGCAAGATGTCGTGGGAGGCAGTGGTGCGCCGTGCCGCATAGCGCCTTAGGAGGTGCTCGACGTTGTATGAGCACACACGCCCGTCGGTATACCAAGTGGGGATATTGCCTTGCTCATCAGGGCAAAAATGAAGTCTGAACACGGCCGTGTCGAGAAAGCGCATATCAACAAAAAGCGACGCGCAGGAAAGGTCAATAACCTCTCGCGCGATATTCACGAGCTCTTTGTCTATTTTCTCTTCCCGGGCCTCCATTTCCTGCGATTATACTAAAAACGATACAAACAGGAGTGTGAACAGACGTGCCGGAAGATCTTTTTGGAAGCCTTTGGAAGGCAAAACCTGAAAAACAGGAACCTGCCCGCCCGGGCTCACGGAATATGGACTCTGCACGCTTTGTGTTCAATGAAGAGCCGCCGGCGCCGATGGCTGCACCTGGTTCAACCGCACCTGCAACCACATCTGCAACTGCCACGGCATCAAACCCAGACGGAGCCGGCGCCGCATCCACAATCGCACCACCTGGCATGATGGCACCTCCAGGTGCAATCGCGCCGCCGGGCTCAATCGCGCCGCCGGGCTCAATCGCGCCGCCGGGCAGTATGCCCATGCCCGGCACCATGCAAGCGCCGCCCAAGGAAACCGCTGCCGATATCGACGCGGTGCGCGCCTGCATCGAGACCGAAACTGATATGCGCAAGCTAGCAAGTAAGCTCATCGAATGCGTCAAAAAAGAGCAGGAGACGTGCATTGATTTGCTCTTGGAGGCAGGGGCATCCCCTTACATCAAGCCCTATAGCGACGGCAAAGCCATCTTGTTTCAGGAGCGTGTGCCTCGCACCGCTTTGGACCATGCGCTGTTTAGGGGCTATGAGAGTTTGGCAAAGCGGCTCATAGAGATTAAGCCTGAAGAAGAGCCCACCCTTGAGGAGCTCTCAAAGCACATTGAGATGGCAGCGTTTTCAGGCGATATTGACACGCTGCGCTTTGCCCTTGAGACCTTTGGCGACGGTGCCTCGCTTGCCCACGCCTTTGCCTATGCCATCAACCAAGGCTTTGGCAGCGGCGCGCTGCTTCTCTACCTCAACGGGGCTATGGAGCATGCCCTGGCTTGGTATGGCCTTGCGCACAAGTTCCGCGCTTTCATGTTGAACTACATCAATATGTCTAGCCGCCCTCAATTCGACACTGGAGACGATTTCTACAGCTTTATATTTGCCATGCCCGGCATTGACGCGCTCATTAAAGAAGAGGGCTGCACCCCTGCCACCGACGCCATGCGCCAAGACGCATTGCGCATACTGGCCGATGCTGGCTTTTTGACGCTCGACACCTATCGGGAGCTCGCCCATCGGGCAATTATCTTTGATGAATGCGCCCTGTTGGCTTTTTTGGACGAAATCAGCGGGCAGACCTTCACCGAAGTTTTTTCCGACCAGACCCAAGAGCAGCTGGTTGCCTGGATCAGGCCGCGCATGAGCCGTGACAAAGTTGAAATCATCGCCTCAATGCTGCCGCCAGGTTTCAGCTTCCCCTTCGACCCGCGCTATTTGACCTCACCTGCCGATGTTAGCGCCGTGTTGCCCCACGTCACCGCTGCAACATGCGAGCACCCCGACGCCCTAGTGGAATACTGCGTAAAGATGGGGCTTAACGATGAGCTTGCCATGTGCATAGACTGGGGTGGCGTTACCGAGGACAATGTCGATGCTCTTATCAAGGAGGGCCAGAAGCGTTTTCAGACCAACGCGGTGGCCCAACTTATGGATTACAAACGCAAGCATTTTGAACACAGCGGCATGAAGGCGATCATGGACGCCGCCAGCAGCCTGTAAGGGGGCATGCCACATGAGAGTCAAACCGAGTGGAGCTGAGCGTGGGCGTGGTCAATGGATCATGCTCACCGACGAGCAGCAGGCAGAAATCTTGGCGAGCAAACGGCAGTGGCGCGCACAGATTGCCCGAGACTGGAAGGCTCAAAGCGCGGGGCGCGATAGCGACGAGCTCAGGCGCGAGCAGGCCTATCGTGCTGTTGTTGATCAGGCGCGCTGGCACAATATCTCTCTTTCTCACCTTGAACGCGACGCCGTTGAAAACCACCTGTTTATGCAGGATGTGGTCCACTCTTTGGTTAAAAAGATTTTCTTTCCGGGCAATCGCGTTGAACCCGGTTACACCGGCCTTTTCGACCACTGCAGCCGTGAGGAAACAGAAAACTTTGCCCTAGATGCGCTTCAACGCGTTATTGCCGATGTGAGGTCAGGCACCATCAGCGACGATAACCAAGCGTCAAAGTAAGAGAGTTCGCGCTTCAGCGCACCTGCGCTTATTCACCGTACTTTTCGATTGCCTTGGCAAACTCGCTATAGTGGTCCACACAGTGGGCATCCGAGACAATCGCGTCGCAATACCCCTCTTTGATGAGGCGCTTGGCAACACGCTGCATGGGGCTAAAAAATCCATCGAACAAATCACCCGCGCTGACTTGGATGCGGCAGCCCATATCCTTGACACGCTCGATGTAGTCAAAGTCATCCTGTATGGTGACGTAGCGCTCGGGGTGCGCTAGAGTGATTTCTAAGCCATACTTGCTCTGTAGTTCATAGAAGGTGCGGTCCCAGCCGTGGGTCATATCGCCGCCAGTGTTGAACTCAATAAGAATGTTGTTGGTGCCCTGCGTCACAAACTCGGGGGCACGCTCGATACCAATCTTTAAGAGCGTGCGATAAAACACCTCGTAACCCAAGGTCATCTTGATACCTAGGTCACGGCCAAGCTCTTTGAGCTGCGCAAAGTGGTCTTCAACTTTGGCTTTGTCGAAGTCGTCCCAGCGCATATGCGGCGTGCAGACCATCTCATCAATGCCCGCATCGGCGGCAGCACGCAGCATCTTGATGGATTGACGCTTGAGGCTGGCCCCGTCATCTACATCCCAAATGATATGGCAGTGTTCATCGCGCATTGAATTGTTCCAAACCCTCTTCGCTTAAGGCTTATGCAGCATCGGGATAATAGCACAGCAGCTTTTCCCGCCACGATACATCCACACAACAAAGATGCCGCCCCGTGCCCGGAGCGGCATCTGTTCATTCATGGTGGGCGATACTGGTTTCGAACCAGTGGCCTCCGCCGTGTGAAGGCGGCGCTCTCCCCCTGAGCCAATCGCCCATGTTGAACATAAAGGGCCGCGCGAAGCGGCCCTGAGTTCACTGGCTCCCCGGGTAGGATTCGAACCTACAACAACTCGGTTAACAGCCGAGGGCTCTGCCGTTGAGCTACCGAGGAATCAACGCTTTCGCGCAAGACGGTAGTATACCCGAACCTCTCTTCATTGCAAGGGACAATTTTTATTACTCTGCAGCAAAAAAGGAAGGGCCCGGGCGGATGCACGGTGTGCCCGGGCCCACAGGTGGGGTGTAAACCTACTCTTACTTTGCGTACAGCTCCAAGCTCTTGGTGAGGTTTGCAACAAAACGCTTGCCAATCTCGGAAAGCTCCTCACCTTCCTTGGCGATGTAGCCAAGCTTCAAGGTCACGTCGCTTTTCAGCGGAACGGTGCAAAGGCTGCCACCGTCGGTAATGCCTACCAGGATGCCGCTGGTGACGGTATAGCCGTTAAGGGCCACTGCCAGCTCAGAGAGGCTAGCGCGGTCAGTTAAGGCCACGGTCTTGCGGCGGTCAATCTCGCTTAAGGCCTCCTCGGCAAAGGCTGCCGGCACACCTTCCTCCTGCTCGAAGTAGAGATAGGGCCAATCCTCCAGCTGATCCATGGTGAGCTCAGAAGCGCTGGAAAGCGGGTGGCTGGCAGGCAGGGCGATCATCGGGTCGCTTTCGGCAAGCACCGTGAAAACCAGGCCCTCGGCAGCCAAAGCCTCGTTAAGCTCGGCTGCGGTGGAGCTGGTCTGCATGAGCACGCCTAAATCGGACTCTCCAGCTGCAACATCGGCGATAACATCGGCGGTGGTGCGGTCGCGCAGCGCATACTCATAGGTGTCGCCGCCCAACGCCAGGATAGTGTGGGCAAAAGCCTGCACATCGAACAGATAGTGTTGGCCTGAAACTGCAAATGTCTTAGTCATAGCCTTGCCCCCTAGTTGTTGCGCTCGTCGATAAAACGCTTTGCCTTATGTTCTGCAGAAACACCCAGGCCATCGGTGTCATACACCAAGACCTTGGCCGGGCGCACGCCGCAATGGGTCTTCAGAGCATTCTCAACGCGCTTAGCAATCTCGTCGAAGCTTTCTTCAGAGCCCTGAACACGCTCAACCGACACCTCATATTTGGTGGTGTAGTTCTTGTCGTAGACGCGGATGAGATACTCACCGCTCAATCCCTTGTCCTCGCGCACCACATGCTCGATATCAGACGGGAAGACATTGACAGCGCTGACGATGAACATCTCGTCTTTGCGGCCCTGGATGTGGATGCGCGCAGTGGTGCGGCCACACTCGCAGGTGGATTTATCAACCCAGCCAATATCGCCCGAGCGGAAGCGGATCATGGGGCGAGCATGCTTGAGCAGAGTGGTATAGACAATCTCGCCTTTCTCGCCATCAGGCAGCACCTCGCCCGTGACCGGGTCCACCGTCTCAACCAGAATCTGGTCTTCAACCAGGTGCAGGCCATCTTTTTGCTCGCACATAGCAGCGCAGGCACCATAAATGTCGCTCAAACCGAAGAAGTCATAAACGCTGGCACCCCAGGTATCCTCGATGGCCTTGCGGGTGGTCTCAATGGAGCCGCCAGGCTCGCCGGAGATGATGATGGTCTTCAAGGAGGCGAAGTCTACCTTGGGGTCATAGCCCTTCTCAATGGCCTTTTGGCCCAACAGCCAAGCGTAGGAAGGAGAAGACCAGAAGAAGGTGGGCTGATAGTGCTTCATGGCCCACAGCAAACGATCTGACGGCACAGCACCAACCCAGATGGACAAAGCACCCAGGTTCTGAGCGCCAACCACGCAGGGGCCACCCACATACAGGGCAAAGTTCATGCCATGCATATAGCGGTCGTTGGGGCGCATGCCAGCCTGCCAGAACAGGCGGGACTCCGCATCCATGAAGTCATCGAAGTCCTTCTGGTTAAACGGGCTCATAGTGGGAACGCCTGTGGAGCCAGAAGAGGTTGCCATGTAAACCACGTCGTCTTCAGGCACCGCGCACAGCTCGCCAAAGAACGAGCCCACGCCTTGGGTGTCGCGCTCGGTCTGTTTGGCGATGAAGGGGAACTTCTCCAGATCCTTCAGAGTCTGGATGGTGTCAGGGCCAACACCAGCTTCATCCCACGCGCGCTTGTAGTAAGGAGCGTTCTCATAGGCAAACGCAATCTCTTCCTTCAAACGCTCCAGCTGCAGAGCCTCAAGCTCCTCGCGAGGTGCGCATTCAATCTCGGGATCATAGTATTTCTGATCGTATGGAATATCTTTCTTTGCCATGGGTAATACCTTTCATACAAAAAGACAGCGTGCATAGTTTATGCCCGCTGTCTCACAGTTGGTATTACTAAATTAACATGCCACGCCATCGATAAAAGCGATAGCGACTCATTCGATAGCTACAGTCCGTAGAGTTCTTCGGCGTTCTTGTGGGAGACCCGCTCATAGGCTGCATCGTCGAGGCCCAGCTTGTTCAAGGCGTCCACCTCGTCACCTGGCCCCCACATGGGAAAGTCGCTGCCAAAGAGCACGCGATCGGTGCCAAACATATTGATGAGCTCGGCTCCGTGACGCAAACCCGTCATCTGAAAACTTGAAGAGGTGTCCACCCAGCAGCGCTCATCGCGCAGGTAATCAGCACCGATGTCATAAATGCTCCAGCCACCAAAGTGCGCAGCATCCATCTTCAAGTTGGGAAACGCCCGCAAAATCTCACGAATGCGGCGTGGATGGCTGTAGTCATAGCGGTAGTCGCCTGTGTGCATCAAAATGGGCAAACCCTGCTCCTCTGCAATGGCATAAACATCCATCAGGCGCGGGTCATCGGCATTGACTCGTTGCGTGTCAGGATGGATTTTGATGCCTTTAAAGCCGGCAGCCTTCATCCGCTTTATCTCGGTCTCGGGGTCTTCATAGCCCTGATGCATGGCCATCAAGCCGATGAACTCAGGATGATTTTGCACCTGCTCAAGGATGAAATTGTTGATGCTTTCAACCGTGGCAGGCTTTACTGCCACCGAGCACACCACACAGCGGTCAACACCAGCGGCTTTCGCGCTTTCGAGCAATGCTTCAGGAGTACCCTCCACGCTGTACATCTGTTCCAAACAATAAAAATCGCGCACGCTGTCAACGGCGCGCTGGGCGATCTTGCTGGGATAAATATGGGTGTGTGCATCAATTATCGTCATTGCGTATCTCCTGCTAGACAAGCTCTGGGTTGGCGCGGCGCTCATAGCCCATGGTGCTCATCTGCTCATGGCCGGGCAGGACATCCACGTTATCAGGAATGCTGACAAATTTTGTTTGCAGACTCTCAAACATCTGTTGAGCGGAGCCCCCGACAAAGTCGGTTCGACCATGGCGCCCACCTGCGAAAAGTGTATCGCCAGAGATCAGCACGCCCTCCTCGGCACAGTACAGACACATGCTGCCCTGCGTGTGCCCTGGGGTATGGATGACGCTGAAAGCGCACGCTCCCACCTTGATCTCATCGCCCTCTTTAACCCTGTGGTCAACCTTGTAGCCGTTTGCGATTGCACGTTCATGGGCCGCACGGCATTCCCGCGGCATCTTAAGTGCAGTGGCCGTCGTGGCATAAACTCCATCGGCATCCAGTTCGTGAGCATATGTCGCAACGTTCGTAGCTTGCACGATGTCGGGTAAACCGCCGGTGTGGTCCCAGTGGTTATGAGTCAGCACAACGCCAACGAGTTCGCACTCGCAGCGCTCAATCTCGCTTAGAATCATGCGAGCCGAAGCGCCAGGGTCTACCACAATGCATTCGCCGTCGCTTTGCACGATGTAGCAGTTGGTCTGAATTGGGCCAACGCGCAAAACTTTGATGTCCATATATCTCCCTATTTGCTTGAGTTGTTGGAGGGCAGCATGCGGCGGGCACCAAACACACCGTCAACCGTTAAGAGTTCGCGCAAAATCTGATCAATGCGCCCGGTCTCGCTGACCTCGAACAAGAACTTCATCTCAACAATGTCGTCCTTGTGCGTAATCGTGGAACACGAAAGAATATTGACGCCTTGATCGGCCAAAAGAATGGTCACATCTTGCAGCAAGCGCAAGCGGTCGATAGCCTCCAAGAAAATCTCAACCTGGTATGAAGAGTTGGCGCCTTCTTCCCACTCAACTTCGATAATGCGGTTCGGGTCGATGGTCAGACCTTTGGCGTTGGGGCAGTCCACCCTGTGCACGCTTACACCGCGGCCTCGGGTAATAAAGCCGATAATTTCATCCCCCGGCACCGGGTTGCAGCAGCGGCTCAGGCGCACAAAGACATCGTCAATGCCCTTAACAGCAACGCCCGTCTTGTCCGCCTTCTTGCGCTTTGTTTTTGCAGAACGGGTGTCAATGCCGAGTTGTTGCAAAGACAACCGCGCTGGCTGTTCGGGCTCTGCCTCACGGTTTAAAGTGCGCAGCAGGCGGTTGAGCACTTGCTTTGTTGAAAGCTTGCCTGCACCTATAGCAACCATCATCTCGTCGGCATCGGCGTAGTTCAGCTCGTCGGCAACTTTTTCCAGAGCACTTGTTGCCTTGGTGTTGGAAATGCCGAGGCCATCTTTACGCGCCTCTTTGGTCAGCAGCTCGCGGCCGCGCGCCAAATCATCGTTGCGATTTGCCTTGCTAAAGTAGCCTCGGATCTTTGAGCGGGCAGAAGGCGTTCTGACAATGTTGAGCCAGTCGCGGCTGGGGCTTGCGCTTTTCTGCGTCAAGATCTCAACACGATCGCCATTTTGCAACTCTGAGGCAAGCGGCACAATAACGCCGTTGATTTTCGCTCCCACACAGTGGTTTCCCACCTCGGTGTGAATAGCATAGGCAAAATCAAGCGGCGTAGAACGTGCTCGCAAGCTTTTGACCTCGCCTTTTGGCGTAAAAACAAAGACTTCGCTATCGAACAGGTCGGTTTTCAGCGACTCCATGAACTCGCGGGGGTCTTCAGTTTCCTGCTGCCACTCCAGCATCTCGCGCAGCCACGACATCTTGTCATCAAAGCTCCCGCCACGCTTTGCAGCACCGCCTTCCTTGTAGCGCCAGTGCGCAGCAATGCCGTACTCGTTGAAATGATGCATCTCTTCGGTACGAATCTGGATCTCGAGCGGCCGGCCCGCCGGGCCAATAACCGTTGTGTGCAGCGACTGATACATGTTGTTCTTCGGCATGGCGATGTAGTCTTTGAACCTGCCGGGCATCGGCGTCCACAGGCTGTGGACCGCACCTAAGCTGCCATAGCAAGCGCCCACGCTCTCAACGATGATGCGCAAAGCGATCAGGTCATAGATTTCGTCGAATGCCTTGCCCTTGTTCGTCATCTTTTGATAGATGGAATACAGGTGCTTGGGCCTGCCATAGATTCGCGCGGCAATGTTGACTGAAGACAGCTCTTTTTCAAGCGTTTCGATGCAGTCGTTTAAATAGGCCTCGCGGGAGTCACGGGTCTCGTTAACCATCTTTTGCACTTGTTGGTATTTAGCCGGCTCAAGATAGAAAAATGCTAAATCCTCAAGCTCCCACTTAATCGAGTTCATCCCAAGGCGGTTTGCAAGGGGTGCGTATATCTCCATAGTCTCACGGGCCTTGAAGATGCGGCGATCCTCTTTGAGGGCTTGCAGCGTGCGCATGTTGTGCAAACGGTCTGAAAGCTTGATGACGATAACGCGGATATCGTGACTCATGGCAACAAGCATCTTGCGCAACGTGTTGACCTGCGAGTTGCTCAACGTCTCGACTTCGATGCGGGTAATCTTGGTCACGCCATCCACAAGCAGACCAACCGTCTCGCCAAAGCGGGCATTGATTTCCTCAAGCTCCACATCGCAGTCCTCCACCACATCGTGTAAAAGGGCAGCCGTCAGCGTCTCGACGTCCATATTCAGCTCGGCCAAGATAATGGCAACCTCTATAGGGTGAATGATGTAGGGCTCGCCCGACTTGCGGTATTGGCCCTCATGGCATTCAACCGCATACACATATGCGCTCTCGAGCTTCATAAGCTCGCTTTCGCTGAGGTAACCCTTAACTATCTCAATGAGTTTTTCATATCGATCCTCATAAATACGAGGGTCGTTCATGTTCTCGCCCATGATCTTGACCTTTCGACTGCCTAGCAGTCTAACAGTGTTTCTGGATTGCTGGGCAATATTGGCCTGTTGAAACGCTGCAGAAGCTCTGATGACTCCGCATCGAGCACCCAGCGTTTGAACGCGTCAAATGCCTCAATTTCCTCCGTGCCCTCGCGGTAGCGCACCGAATCGGTCAGCTGCATCTTATCGGGGCCATCAACCATAGAGATATGGCGGGCAACGCTTTTGCCGCTCGTCTCTAAAAAGCCCAGTTCACGAAAGACCGAAATGCCCGTAGAGACGCTGCTTTCGTCCAGTCTTGCCTTGCGGTCGAGGTTGCGCGCCTGCTCAGCGAGTTCTGAGTTGGTACAGGAAAAGGATGTTTCGTCAGCTTCGGCAGCTTGCCTGCCCTTTGCCATCAGCACGCGGTACAAGGCAGCCATCTGCTCTCGCGGCGGCGCAGAAGAAGAAAGAATCTTTTCGTTGATATTTGCATCTGCATGACGAAACATCAGGTGCACAAAAGCATCACGGCCATCGCGGCCGGCACGCCCAGCCATCTGGTTAAACTCAATGGCACTGAACGGCAGATGATAAAGCACCACATGCTCCACATCGGGGATGTCAATCCCCTCGCCAAAAGCGCTGGTTGAGATAATCGCCAGCAGCTCCCCTTGCCTAAAGGCAGTCTCGATGCGTTTGCGATCGCTCTTTGAAAGCCCAGCATTGTAAAAGGCGATGCGGGGGGCCAAGGCGGGCAAGCGGTGTCTGAGCATGCGCGTTAGCTGTATGGACTGCTCGCGGGAGTTGACATAAGCCACGCACTTGGTGCCTGTGGCAACCAGACTTGCCAAGTAGCTTTCGCGGTCACGTATATCGCGGCGGTCATCAATGTGCAGGTTCTCGCGCACAGATGGGTCCAAAATCACCCTCTGGATATTGAGGGTATCGCAAATAATCTTTGCCTCATCGTCACCAGCTGTGGCTGTCACCGCCAAGACAAGAGGATTGCCTAAAACGGGCAGTGCTTCTTTTAGCTGGGCATATGCTGGACGGTTGCCCGCACGAGATTGACCAATATGGTGCGCCTCATCCACCACCAAAAAGCCTATGCGCCCTGTTTGCGCAAAGCGCTTGGCATGTATGGAGAGAAACTCCGGCGTCGTCAAGAGAACATCAATGTCTCCCGCTGCAACCTGCTCATAGATCTTCTCACGCTCAGATATGTCGGTTTCACCTGTCAAAACGCGAACTTCCAAACCGAAGGTGCCATACGTTTCCTGCAGGTGGTAGGCCTGGTCAGCCACAAGAGCGCGCAGGGGGTAGACAAAAACGCTTGCCATGTGGGATTTCAGTGCTGTGCGCGCAGCATGCATATGGAAAATCAAAGACTTGCCACGCCCTGTTGCCATGATGGTCAGCGTTGATAAACCTTGCGCAAGATTTATCAACGTATCAGCCTGGGCCTGCCTAAGCGGGCGCTCGCCAATTAACGCGCGTTTTATCTCCTCATCCAGCTCGTCGGCAGCAACGGCGCGCCACTTTTCTTTTAGCTGGTGCAGCTTTAAAGCAAGTTCTTCTGGGCTGCACTCGTCTTGCGCATCAGCACCCGCCTTGCGCACAGTTATGTTGACGCCAAACGAGCGGTCAACCACGCCTGGGTCACGCACGCCCAGCGGGCCCGGCTTGCGCATGCCTTCTTCAGCAGCAGATTGCGGCCCACCTGTCACCTGCAAAACAGCGGCGTCATATTCATTGCCTGCATCGATATAAGGGGCCAGGCGCGCCGAAAGCCTGCGGTTGAGATAGCCCAACTGCGAACCGTCATACAGCTGCACCGCAATAGCGTTGGTATCGAATTCGTTTTCAGGCTCACGCACTAAACGCAACTCGCAGCCTGGTTCTAGATTCATCAACACTTCTTGGCGGTTTTCAAAGGTCACACCCACAACTTTGGTGGGAAAACTACTCGCCTGCGTGATGCCAGCGTAGTCGCCGGTGTCGCAAATCTCTTCTGCCCTCGAAAGCAGCTCTTCGGTCAGGTCATCGTCTGCAATAGGTGCCTGCTCATCGTGAAGCACCACGTTCTTCGTCATCAGCTTTGCCGTAAACCGGTGCTGCCATTCGTCCACACCTGGTTCAAAGATGATGTCGCAGGGCGCCTCGCTGTTCAACATGCGCTCAAGGTCATCTGCACCAAACCAGATGCCTTGCACTCGGTCTAAACCATCCGTTGCAAAATACCTCAGGTGAGTGCCGGTCTTTCCTACCGTGCTGCGGTTTTCCAAGAACACATTGCGCACAGCAAATAAAGGCACCGGGTTGGTGTTTCCAAAGGGTTGCAGACGCTCAAGCTCCTGGAAGCCTTCCACAGTGCATTCGCTCAAGGCAGCAATTGTATCAACATGCACCACTTCTGCACCCTCTTGCTCAACCATGTCTTCAAGAGCGGTGCACAGGCGCTCACGCAGCTCATCGAGCTTGTCAGCGGGCAGCGTGATGCCCAAAGCGGCAGCATGGCCACCGAACTTCTCAAACAGATCGCTGGCACTACTTGCCAGCTCGAACAGGTTGATATCGCCATAGGTGCGCCCCGAGCCGCGAGCCATGCCGTCTTCAATGGAGAAGATGAGTGTGGGCCTGTGGTACGCACGCGCTATGCGGCTCGCAACGATTCCTTTGACGCCCTCGTGCCAGCCCTCTCCCGCCACAACAATTGCTGCTTCGTTGTTGTAAGTCTCGCTAAGGAGCTGCTCAACTTCCTCGGCAAGCTCCGCCTCAACTTCGCGGCGGCGCGTGTTGACCTCATCAAGCTCAGACGCAAGCCTCTGGGCCTGTGCAGGGTCATCGCTCAGCAGCAAATCGAGGGCAATAGTCGCATCGCCCATGCGGCCCACTGCGTTCAGGCGTGGAATCAGCGAAAATGACAACCTGTTTGAGGTCAGCTCGGCGGTATCCGCATTGCAAATGGCAGCCAACGCCGTTATACACACACGTGGGTTGTTGTTGATACGACGCATGCCGTCTGCCACCAATGCGCGGTTCTCAGTTGACAGAGTCATCAAATCGGCAATGGTGCCTAACGCCACAAAATCAGTCAGGTCTTTCCACACATCTGGTTTGCCAAATCTGGGGCCGAGCACCGCCAAAAGCTTTAAGGCAACGCCGCAGCCCGCCAAATCTTTAGAAACGCACTCAGGGTCAATCTTTGGGTCGGCAACTGGCACGCCTTGCGGGACGTCCTCGCCTGGCTCATGGTGGTCGGTGATCAAGCAATCAATGCCCTGCTCAAGCATCCATGCGACTTCTTTGCCACAAGAGATGCCGCAGTCAACGGTCATGATCAGGTCGGGGTTGCACTGCAAACCGCGCTTAACGGCTGCCTCAGAAAGCGCATAACCTTCCTCATAGCGGTGCGGGATAAGCCCCTCAACATCAGCACCAAAAGCGCGCAGGCCGCGCACCGAGATAGTGGTGGCCGTGATGCCGTCAACATCGAAGTCGCCAAACACCAAGATGCGCCCGCCGGCTCGTATGACCTGCTCGACCTTGTCTGCCACTTCCACAAGCCCAGGGATCAGTGCCGGGTCATGCCAGTCGCGCTCAAGATCCGGGGCCAAAAAGATACGGGCCTTCTCTGGGGTGTCAACGCCGCGGGCTACAAGCACACGGGCGGTTAACGGCTGCAGGAAGCATTCCTCAACCAACGCATTGACAGCCTCATCTTCAGTTTTCACTGCATCAATAACCATTTTCATAGCTTTGATTGTATGCCATTGAAGCGACATGCGCATGACAATTACTTGGCACATATAAAAACGGGGAGCACCCTAACGGCACTCCCCGCTCAACCAGCAGCAAACAGCAAGCCTACTCGCTATCAGCAGCCTCCTCGGCAATCTCCTCAGCAGCCTCAGACGCATCTCCGACAGCTTCCTCTGCCGCCTCAGACGCATCCTCAGCAGTCTCTTCTGCCGCCTCGACAGCCTCTTCAGCCGCCTCGACGGTTTCCTCGGTAGTTTCTTCTGCCGCCTCGACAGCTTCTTCGGCTTTCTTCTCGGCTTCTTCGGCAGCTTTCTGTTCAGCAGCCTTCTTGGCCTCGGCGGCCTTTTCAGCCTTCAGCTCGGCGGCCGCTGCAGCCGCTGCAGCCTTCTCATCCTTGGCAGCCTGCTTGGAAGCCTTGCGGGCCTCCTTCAGCATCTCTTTAGTGAAAGGCGACTGCACAACCTCGTAGGGGAACTTCTCCTCGAGCGCCTTGTACTTCGGGTCGCGGATCTTCCACATGGTATAGATCGGGGTGGAGATGGCGAAGGTGGAATAGATGCCGATGACCATGCCACAGAACATTGCGAATGCAAAGTCGCGCAGGGTGTCGGTGCCCAAAACGAGCATCAACAGAATCGGCAAGATGGAGGTGATGGAGGTGTTCAACGAACGCATGAAGATCTGGTTGACCGACATGTTCGCGCAGGCCTTCATGGACATACGCATCTGCGGAGAAGAATTCTCATTGATGCGGTGGAAGCTGACGATGGTGTCATACAGCGAGTAGCCGATGATAGCCAGCAGAGCTGCAATAACGTCAGAGGTGACCTCCATGCCAAAGAAGATGCCAGCCCATGCATAGATGCCAACCACAATCAGCAAGTCATGGAAAAGCGTAATCAGTGCCACAGCGCCCATACGCGGCTCGCGGTAGCGGGCAGCAATAACAATCAGGATTGCCAAGCAAGACAAGATAAAGGCAAGGAACGAACGCCAGATGACAGATGCACCCCAGCTTGCGCTGATGGTGTTGATCTGCACGTCGTCTTCGCTGATATCAAGTGTGCTTTCAACGTTTGCCATGATAGCGCTGGAATCAGATGCCACATTGTTGGCCGTCTTGATGATGAAGCCATCGCCCGACGTTGCAGAAGAAGAGGTCTGCAACGAGGAGATTTCCACATCGAGGCCAAGAGCGGCAACTGCATCGTTGAATGCATCCTTGACCTCATCTTCGGTGATGCCGTCAGTGTTGGTGATCTGGATGGAAGTGCCACCAGAGAACTCGGTGCCCAGCGTCAACGGCGAGCCCGTGGTAAACAGGCTGACCACAAGGCCGACAACAGCCAGGATAATGAGCAGCGCGGAAAGGCCAAAGCCATACTTCCACAGGCCCACAAAGTTAATGTTGCGGTGCGGACGCAAAGATGCCATGACTACATCACCTCCTTTGCGATGTAGGTGCCTTCGCAGATGTCATCACGCATTCCCCAGAACCCCGGATGCTTAGACACGGATTTCTCGCCAAGCAGACGAATGACTGGGCCACTGAACAGGGCCATAACAACCAGGTCGCAGATGATGCCAAGGGCAAGCGTCAAACCAAAGCCGCGTACATCGCCGATAGCAACGAAGTACAAGACCAAGGCGGAGACCAAGGTGACAACGTCGGCGTCCAGAGAGGTCATGATGCCCTCATGCACGCCGTCCTTGGCAGCGGCCTTAACAGAGCGGCCCTTGCGCACCTGCTCGTGGAAGCACTCCAGAATAAGAATTGAAGAGTCGGCAGAAAGGCCGATGTTGACGATGATGCCTGCAATACCTGGCAAGGTCAGGCTGAACCAACCCAACCTGGAAAGCAGTGCCAGCACACCCAAATAGACGACGGCCATCAGGCACACCGAGATGCCCGTCAAGAGGCCCAAGCCGTTATAGAACAGCAGCAGCCAGATGATGACCAGCGCAAGGCCAATCAATGCGGAGATAATGCCGACCATCAAGGCGTTCTGGCCCAAGGTCGGGCCGACCACGCTGGACTGGTCGATGGTCAAAGACACCGGCAAAGAGCCAGAGTTGATGATTGCCTTCAGATCGTTTGCCTCGGTGGCGGTGTAGCCGCCGGTAATCTGAACCTGGCCGTTGGTGATAGCAGATTGAACAGCCGGTGCGCATTCAACCTTGCCATCCAAGACGATGGCAATCTGGCCATTGTCGCTAACCAACTCACTGGTGACCTCAGCAAATTCGCTGGTGCCCTCAGAATCTAATGTCAAGTCAACCGCATAATCAGAAGAGGTGTCAGGGCGGGAAACAACAACATTGGAGACATTGTCGCCGGTCATGAATGCGGTGTAGGCGATGCCTTCGTCGTTGAGGTTCATGCCCGTGATGCCGCTTTCGATGTATTCAACGCAGGTCTCATCCTCAATGGCATCAACACGCACGAACTCCAAAACGCCTTGGCTGCTCAGCGTGTCGATGATGGACTGAGAATCGTCAGCGCCCGGCACCTGAACCAAGAAGGCGTCGGAGCCCTGTTGCTGCACCGTTGCAGCACTTGCGCCAGACTCGTTCACGCGGGAGGTGATGACCCTCTGGGCCTCTTCCATGTCATCAGAGCTAACAGCTGAGCCATCTGCACTGGTTGCCTTCAGCTGCACAGAAACACCACCCTGGATATCCAAGCCCTGGGTAATGGTGTCTTGCGGCGGCCAAAGCACGATAGCAGCAGCGATGGCGATAACAACAATCGCAACCAAGGCAATGACGTTGCCCTTGTTGCGCTTGACGGTGGAGGGCTTGCGCCTACCAGTGTTGGCACCAGAGCGGTTCGGCTTCATTGCGCTTTCTTTGCGCTGCTTTTCCATCTTCTCTTTAGACTTAGCAGCGGCAGCGGCCTTCTTGGCGCTGCGAGCACGGGCCTTTTCCATCTCTTTGCGGCCGCGCTCTTTTTCGCGCTCGGCCTCTTTTGCCATCTTCGCTTTGTATGCGGGGTCGTTTTGCTGCGCCTCATATTTAGCGCGCTCCTCAGCGGCGCGTTTGCGCTCTGCAGCAGCAGCTTTTTCATAGGCTTCAGCATCGCGGGCAGCCTTAGCTTGCTCTTTCGCGCGCTTTTTGGCGGCCTTCTCTTTCTGCTTCTGCAGCTGAGCGCGGGCTTTTTGCCTTTGCTCCTCTGTCAGCCCATCATCGGGCTTGCTATTTTTCTTTGCCATTAAAACTCCTGACACTTAGGCAAATATGTGTTCACAGCAGACTATCTCAAAAGCGCCCACCGCGCACAGTAACTTTGCAATTCTACAACAGAGATTGTTGTTCTGAGAGAATATTGCCCAAGAAAGACGTGCGGTGCAGCGGGCAGGGGCCCAACTGTTTAATCGCCTCAATATGTGCTGCCGACCCATAGCCTTTGTTGCTTTCAAAATGGTATGCAGGGTAGACAGATGCATATTCTTTCATGAGCTCATCGCGTGTTACCTTCGCAAGGATGCTGGCAGCTGCAATAGCGGCCACTTTGCCATCGCCTTTGACGATGCAGGTCTCTTTTGGATGAATGTGCATCGGGTTTCCGTCTATAAGCACCGCATCGGGCTCAACACCAGTTTCACGCAAGGCTCTAAGCATAGCCACCCGCAAGCTTGCCGCCATGCCGCAGGCGTCAATTTCTTCCGGTTCAATGTGGGCAATGCCGTAAGCCACCGCAGTCTCACGAATTTTGCTCGCCAGCCCAATCCGGCGTTTCTCGCTGATCTTCTTGCTGTCGTCTAAACCAACGATTTGAGGCTCGTCAGGCAACACGACGGCAGCCACCGTCAAAGGGCCCGCCAACGGGCCACGGCCCACTTCGTCTATGCCCACGATGACACCGTCGCCGCCAATTTCTCTCATATATGAGTAAAGCTCCGACGTCTTCTGACGACGGAGCTCCTCACGTTCTTGCTTAGTTGGCACGGTGCCTAGAAGCCCTTCTCGCGCAGACGGGCAGCCTTGCCCACCTTGTCGCGCAGATAGTAGAGCTTAGCGCGGCGCACAGCACCGTGGCGCACGACCTCGATCTTCTCAATCTTCGGGGAGTGAACCGGGAAGGTACGCTCAACACCAACGCCAAAGGAAATCTTGCGGACGGTGAAGGTTTCGCGGTTAGAAGCACCGTGACGACGGATGACGTCACCCTCGAACACCTGAACACGCTCGCGGTTGCCTTCTTTAATGCGATAGTGAACCTTGACGTGAGAGCCCACGAAGAACTCGGGGATGTCGTCGCGGATCTGCTGTTGCTCGATTGCGCGGATGTAATCCATTACTCTAATCCATTCTCTTCAGTGCCGAACGTTTCGCATGCGGGCCTATCCCCATGGAGGAAACGACGCAAGCCGATAGGATACACAAAAGCCTGCCCTTATGCAAGATTAGCCAGCGTAAAAGCAACAAAATCATCCGCTGCTCTCCCCTGCCGCAGTTTACTGCGTTATCCTAAAAGCTCACTTTAGGAGGAATTTCATGTCTGCACGCTCATTTTTTACCCGCGACTTCTGCTTATTGTTTGTAGCCAACTTTGTGGTTGTAGGCGTTTATTTCTTGTTGGTGACCACTATGGCGGCCTATGCTTTGGGCGCCTACGATGGCTGCACCAATAGTCAGGCGGGTCTTGCAGCGTCAATATTTCTCATCGGCGGTGTGCTTGGGCGCATCGCCTGTGGCCGCTATGCCGACTACATTGGCCTACGGGTCTTGACCATTATCTCCCTCGGTATAACTGTCGCTTCTTGCCTCGCCTATCTCGTCAGCGGTTTTTCTCTGGCATTTTTGATGGTGGTGCGCCTCATTCATGGCGTTGCCTTCGGCGTGGCAAACACCACCCTGCCTGCAATCGTCGCCAAAACACTGCCTGCGAGCCGTCTGGGTGAAGGCACGGGCTACTTCATGCTTTCCAACAGCCTTGCCCTCGGCATCGGCCCGATGGTAGGCCTTCTTGTTACGGCTGGCATGGACTACCAGGTCGTGTTCATGGTGTGCTTGGTTGCTGCCGTCATAGCCTTGGTATGCATGATTGCAACCAAGGTCAAAAGCGACGCCCCCACCCGTGTCAAACCAGGCCGTTTTACCATCTCGAGCTTTCTCGACCCAAAGGCCGCCCGTTTCAGCATCTTCATGTTCTTGGTGGGCATCGCCTATGCCTCCATCAACACCTACCTCAACAGCTATGCTGGCACGCTTGGGCTTTCAGCCTTCTCACCCTTCACCTTTTTAACCTACTCAATTGTGCTGCTTATCAGCCGCCCGCTTACCGGCAAGCTCATGGACCGCAAGGGCGAAAACGCCGTGCTCTACCTTTCTATCGCATGTCATGTGATCACTTTCCTGCTTGCCGCTTTTGCCTGCAATGGTGTGATGCTTATTGCCGTAGGCATTTTTATGGCATTAGGTTTTGGCACGTGCATGTCGGTCGGTCAGGCCGTCTGCGTCAAGCTGCTCGGCCAAGACCGCAGCACTATCGCTGTGGGCACATTCTTCTTTTTGTGCGACGCCGGCTGCGGCATTGCCCCATTTTTCTGGGGTCTCATCATCACGGCCCTTGGCTACCAGCACCTCTATCTGGTCTGCGCAGGCGTAGCGGTTGTGGCATTGGCTTACTACCACATTGAGCATGGGCGCAACGTTAAAAAGGCGCAATAGGCACTAATCTAAAGCCGAGACGCTCAGAATAAATTCCTGGCCATCGTCAAATTCACGAACGTAGCAAATGCCGATACGGCACTTCACCAATTTGCTATCGCTGCGGCGCGAAAAGGCCGTGTCGTGCAAAACGATGTTGCCAGGTTTGCTCACAGCTTGCTGCATCGCATTAAACAAAGAGGAGATATTCTCGCTGCTCATGCGGCTCAAGACATCGCGGTCAGGAACCTGTTTAACCGTCTGCTCAGTCTCACCGAATATCGACAGCAAAGCTCTGTTGCCGCCTTTGAGATACAGCTCTCCATCCTTGAAGTAATAAAGGGCAACAGCGCCACTGACGCCTTCAACTATTTTTTCATTTAAAACTCCAACCTCGCACGACGCATCCAGCCACTGCTTGTCTATAAGCGTGAAATCTGATGCGTATGCGCCTTCAAGACCTTCATGCTCGCAGACACTAAGCAAGCCGAGGAAACAGTGGCTATCTTCCTTGGAGTTTGCAAAGCTAAAGATGATGAAGAGAGGGACCAGCTCTCCGGACTCACTACAGAATCGCACATGGCATTGAGCAGTCCCATGTGGGTTTTCAAGAGCACGGTGCAATGCCGAATACAGCTTTTCAACATCCTGCTTTACTGTGTAATTTTGGATAGCGTTTTTCCGGCGCAAAAGCTCATCAGAGCCAATAAGTTTCAAGAACGGCTCGTTGTATTTGATGATATTGATGTCGTTATTTGCATCAAGCTCATACATAACAACTGGCGTTGTCAGCGCATTAAGGGCAGTATCATCAAACTCACTTTGAGCGTTATTGTCCAACCGCTTTGATGTGGTGGCATAGTGTTTGATAAGCCCTTCTTCAATCACCATCTCGTCGTTTGCACTCAGCAGCTGCTCAAAATCATGTAGGGGCATGGGCTTATGGTACAAATAGCCCTGAATATAATGGCAATCGAGGTCAGAAAGTACTTTTGCCTGGCGATCAGTCTCGACACCTTCAACTACCACCGGAATACCCAAAGTGTGAGCCATCTCAATGACGCTGTGAACAATGGAGACGGCTTTGGAGGTGTTCTCCTCAGTAAAGTCAATGAATTTCAGGTCAACCTTAAGAGCGTCAGCAGGAATGTCCTTCAACATGTTCAACGAGGAGTATCCGCTGCCGAAGTCGTCGATGGAGACGTTGAACCCGTCAGCTCTCAGCTGACCAATCGCCTCAAGAAGTTTGCCGTCATCACCGGCCAAAGCAGACTCGGTCAGCTCGATTTCAATCATTTCAGGATTGAGTGCAAACTCTTGTGCCAGCCCCTTCATTTGGGCCACAACATCGACAGCATCAATATCACGTCGCGAAACGTTAACTGAAACAGGCGGCACATTTATGCCCTCATCGAGCATGCGGCGCACGGCGGCAAAAGCCTGATGCCAAATCTGCACGTCGAGCTTGGATATGTTGTCATCTTCCTCCAGAATCGGTACAAAGGCACCCGGGCCGATGATGCCGCGCTCAGGGTGCTGCCAGCGGGCAAGCGCCTCAGCGCCGATAATCTGGCCTGTTTCACAGATGCACTTTGGTTGGAAAAAGACGGCAAACTGCCCTTTGTCGAGCGCGTCATTGATCTCGGCCGCAGAATGCATGCGCTGTTCGATCTCTTCTACACGCCATTCATCGTACCAGCACGGCCCAACCTGATCTGCCGTGCGCAGAGAGCGACGCGCTGCTGTTCGCGCATTGTCAATGGCGTCCTCAACGCTCACACCCCGTTTCTCAAACAAATAAACGCCCTGGGCCATACGGAAATTCATTCCGTCTGCACTCTCATCGACAATGTCTCGAACACGCTGCGCAACCGTGTCTACAATTTGCCGATCGAAAGGCAACAAACAGGCAAATTTGTCGGCAGAGATATGGCACGGAATGCCGTTGTAGAGGCTTTCTGTGTTTAAAAGGAACCCAGCGATAGCTTCCAAGAGATTGGTTCCGGCCTCTCGCCCGAGCCAGCGATTAAAGAATCTAAAGTGCTCCATGTCCAAATAAAGCAGGCAACACTCGCCCGGCTCAGCACGTTCAATCACGTTGTCAACTGCTTCTACAAATTTCCCTTCATCAAGGATGGCCTCCATTGCGCCGCTGTTGACAGCATGTATGTCGCTTTGTGCCACATTTGCAGCTCCATCAGACGTCAATGCAATGCTTGCCAGCTCTGGCGACCTGATGATGGTGTACATCGCCAATACAACGTCTTCTTGCGACGTCAACCCACCACTCGGCACAATGGTGATATGCACGATGTCAAAGGTGCCGCGGGCATTCTTCTCGACAAACTCCTCGTGCAAGGAGTCCCCTGCAGCCCTGAGGCGACCCATAAGTGTTTTAATGTCCCAGAAGGAGCGGAAGCGCTCTTGATCAAGGGGGTGCACAATGTCTTTTTCGGTGTGTTCCAGAAGAGCACTCAAGCTCTTTTCCTCGTAAGGAACTTCATCCACCTTTGCGCCCTTGAAAAACCGGCGAAACTTATTGCGCGTCAGGTTCATCTCGATGAACACGTCGTAGCCCGCCAAATAAGGAATGCGCTGCTTGATGTTGTTTTCCACATCGGCAGCAATGCTGCACACCAACAGGGTGCATTTGCCAGCCGTGGGCCAATCCATATCAACGCACATGACGTTGACCCATTCATCAATAACTGGATTAAAGACGGTAAGCTCTTTGTTGTGTGGCTCTTTGAGCGGGCATACGGCGCAGGGTTCATCTTGTTCATAGATGGCTTGGTGGCACACTTGGCCCACCTTCAGGCCCGGATACATTTCAAGCATGCCATCGCTGATGCAGACAAAACGATGGTCTGCATCTATCCCATAAGAAAAATTGATGCCGCTGTACTCAGACGATGACACCGCAATCCCTTCCCTTGCGTTGCATCAATTGTAAGACAATCCCAAAAATACGCCATATATATTGCGAAATTTGGGGAGCGGTATCGAGCCGGGCCTAAAAATTACAACAAATTACACGGGTCAACATCGACGGTTATTTTTACCCCGTCACGCTTGCCCGCATGTTTTGCCATGATTCCGGAGAGGATATCTGCAAATGCAGTGTTCAAAGGCGCCTTCAAAAGAATGTGCCAGCGGTAGTCGCCTTTGAGCTTTGAAAGTATGCACGGCGCAGGGCCCAAAACGCTGCAATCCACATTTTGGCTTATCACCGCTGAATTAATTGCCAACGCCAGTTCGGTAGCGCATGCGCGCACGTCCCTTTCGTTTTTGCCCCAAATAAGCACGTTGGCAAGACGCCTGTAGGGCGGATAACCCAGCTCGGCGCGGATATTCAGCTCCTCACCGAGGATGAGGTCGCGGTTGTGGGAGGCCGCAGCAACAATTGCAGGGTGATCAGGGCAATACGTCTGCACGATCACACGCCCCGGTTTATCGGCCCTGCCGGCACGGCCACTGACCTGCTCAAGCAGCTGATAGGTGCGCTCGGCAGCCATATAATCGGGCAGCTTCAACGTTGTGTCGGCATTGATGACACCCACAAGTGTGACATCGGCAAAATCGAGGCCTTTCGCAATCATTTGAGTGCCCAACAAAACCGCATGTGGGGTTGAAGCGAACTTGCTCAACAGTGCCTCGTGGGCACCCTTTGCTTTGGTAGTGTCGGCATCCATGCGCACAATCTCGCAATCAGCTGGCAAGATCGCTCGCAACTCATCTTCAACACGCTGTGTGCCGGCGCCAAACTTGCGCAGATAGGGGCTGCCGCACTTTGGGCAGCGGGCAGGCGCAGGTTCGCTATGATCGCAGTGATGGCACACCAGCATGTTGCCTCGCTCGTGATAGGTCAAGCTCACCGAACACGACGGGCACTCGGGCACAAAGCCACATTCGCGGCACAGCATAAACGATGCAAAGCCGCGTTTGTTGAGCAAAAGCACCGCTTTTTCATTTGCTTCATAGACTTCTAAAAGCGCAGAGACCAGTTCAGAAGAAAACATGCTGCGCGAGCCGCCCTTAAACTCTCGCCCCATATCGACAACACGCACCGATGGTAGCTGTGCCGCACCGGGGCGCTCTGTTAAGCGCACTGCAGTCCAGGGTTTTAGTTCCGACGCTTTATTAGGCACGCAGCGGGCAAGCGTGGTTATGCTCGGAGTTGCCGAGCCCAGTACCAATGCCGCACCCCTCAGGCGAGCCAGCTGCAAGGCTACGTCACGGGCGCTATAGCGCGGGGAGGAATCCTGTTTGTAGGAGGAGTCGTGCTCCTCGTCGATGATGATCAGACCAACATCATGCAACGGGGCAAAAAGCGCGCTGCGAGTGCCCACAACCACGTGCACGGCGCCTTCACGTACCATATCCCACTGGTCAAACCGCTCGCCGGCTGCCATGCGCGAGTGCAAAACAGCAACATCATCGCCAAACCGGGCCCGAAACCGGCCAACCGTTTGCGGCGTCAAGGCAATCTCTGGCACCAAAACGATAGCGCCGCGGCCCAAAGCCAATACCTGTGCGATAGCGCGCAGATAGACCTCGGTTTTGCCCGAACCGGTGATGCCATCGACCACCACAACTTCATCAACCGCATCTGTGTTTTCGTTCAACATGCGGCCTCGGCTGCGGGCTGCGGCCTCGCCAATGGCCAGCAAGGCATCTTGCTGACCAGCTGTTAGCACCGCCAAGCGGGCATCAGAAGCCTGCATACCGTCTGTAGTGCCACGCATGCGCCTGCGGTGCTCCACGCGCACAACACCGCGCTTTTCCAGCGCGCTAACAACAGAGCTGACGCTTCCCAATTCCAGCGAAAGCTCGGCCATGCGCATGCCGCCACAGGAAAGCGCCTCAAGCAAGGCAATCTGTTTGGTTGCCTGAGGCCGCGGCTCAAACTCGGCCGCTTCATCGGTCAGAAAAACCCATCGGTCATCAACTGGGCCCACACCCGGGAAAACAAGCTGCCAGGAGTCGTCAATGCGCTTCATTTTGGGGGAAGCCCCCGGAGGAGTCATCAATTTGAGCGCTTCAGAAAGCGGGCAGAGGTATTCATGGGCAATCCACTGGGCAAGCTCGGCCGATGCCTCATCAAAGTAGGGCTCGGAAAGGACGCCCAGCAGCGGCTTGGTTTTAAAGTTGGGGTTTGGCTCGCCCTCGCGAAGTGCAATGACGTAGCCCACAACTGGTCGAGCTCCAAACTCGACACTGACTGCACAGCCGACCTTAATGCCGTCTGCCAGCTCATCAGGGACAGAATAGTCGAAGGCCCGGTCAACTGCCCGGGCCGAAACATCGACTATGACGGATGCAATACGCACCCTGCTCCTTTACATGCCTGCTGCGCAGCGCAGCTCGTCAACACGGTTGGTTTGCTCCCACGGGAAGCCCTCGCGGCCAAAATGGCCATAGGCTGCCGTAGCACGATAGATAGGCTTGCGCAGCCCAAGATCGCGGATGATGGCGCCTGGGCGCAAGTCAAACACCTGCTCAACAGCCTTTTCGATAACCTCTGCAGGGACCTTTTCAGTGCCGAAGGTCTCAACCATCAGGCTCAAGGGCTTTGCAACGCCAATTGCATAGGCAATCTGCACCTCGCACCGCTCAGCCAGGCCCGCAGCCACAACATTTTTCGCAACCCAGCGAGCAGCATAGGCACCGCTGCGGTCAACCTTCGTGCAGTCTTTGCCACTGAAGGCACCACCGCCATGGCGGCCCATGCCACCATAGGTGTCAACGATAATCTTACGACCCGTCAGACCAGCATCGCCCATGGGGCCACCCACAACAAAACGCCCTGTGGGGTTGATGTAAACCTCAGCGCCATCCCACTTAACACCCTCAGTCTCGAATACCGGTGTGATGACGTTCTCAATCAAATCCTCGCGGATGCGCTCAACACCCACTTCCTCAGAGTGCTGGGTAGAAATCAAAACCTTCTCAACACCAACAGGCTTGCCATCCACGTAACGCACGGAAACCTGCGTTTTGCCATCGGGGCGCAGATACTCCAAGGTGCCGTCTTTGCGCACCTGAGTCAGCTTTTCTGCCAAGCGATGTGCCAAATAGATAGGCATCGGCATCAGCTGAGAGGTCTCGTTGCAGGCATAGCCAAACATCATGCCCTGGTCGCCTGCGCCAATCTCGTCAAGCGGGTCTGAGCCGTCCTTCTTGTGTTCAGCGCTATCGTCAACACCCTGGGCAATATCGGGGCTTTGCTCATGAATGGCATTAATAACACCGCACGTATCGGCATCAAAGCCAAACTTTGCGCGCGTATAGCCAATTTCACGCACCACATCGCGCACGATAGTGTCAACGTCGATGTAGGCTTGCGTGCGAATCTCGCCAGTAACCACCACAAGGCCGGTGGTCACCATGGTTTCGCAGGCAATGCGTGCATTATCAACGTTTGCAGCAACCCCGTCAGGCGAGACATAACCCGCTTTTTGAAGCTCAATCTCTTTAGCAAGAATCGCATCAACCACGGCATCAGAGATCTGATCGCAGATCTTGTCAGGATGGCCTTCGGTCACCGACTCTGAAGTAAACAAATAAGAAGTGCTCATGAAATCAACTTTCACTCGAACTGTCATAAATCAGCACCGCTGAATATACCACGCAACTACCACACGTGAAACGGCGACACCCGTTTGCTTTCGCGCCTCTCCCGCAATTGGCACGCAATGCGCCCTACTGCTCAGGCCAAGGGCACCCCAAGTGGTTAAAGGCCGCACGTGTTGCCTGCCTGCCTTTGGGAGTTCTAATTATCAAGCCTTGCTGAAGAAGGAAGGGCTCATAAACGTCTTCAAGGGAGTCCGGCTCCTCGCCAAGTGCGCTGGCAAGCGTCGACAGACCCACCGGCTTTCCCTCAAAGGTACGCACCAGCATGTCGAGAATTTTATTGTCCATCGGGTCAAGACCCAAACTGTCCACCTCGAAAAATGCCAAAGCGTCGCGAGCTACCGGGCCGGTGATCACCCCATCAGCACGCACCTGGGCATAGTCGCGCACGCGTTTGAGCAGGCGGTTTGCCAAACGCGGCGTCGCACGGCTTCGGCATGCTATCTCCATAGCGCCTTGTTCGTCGATTTCCACCCCAAGTATTGTTGCTGAGCGCACGATAATGTCGCGCAGTTCCGCTGGCGAATAGTACTCAAGCCTAAAAGCAGCACCAAAGCGATCACGCAGCGGGCCTGTCAAAAGCCCGGTGCGCGTAGTGGCCGCAACCAAAGTGAAGCGCGGAATATCGAGCCTGATAGAGCGAGCGGCAGGGCCTTGGCCAATAACAATGTCGAGGGCAAAATCTTCCATGGCGGGGTAGAGCACTTCTTCAACCGCGCGGTTCATACGATGAATCTCGTCGATGAAGAGAACATCGCCTTCATCAAGGTTGGTAAGTATTGCGGCCAAATCGCCAGCGCGTTCAATGGCAGGCCCCGAGGTTGTTTTAATCTGCACGCCCATCTCGTTTGCAACTACTGTTGCCAAGGTGGTCTTGCCCAAGCCCGGAGGGCCGCTGAACAGCAGATGGTCGAGGGCCTCGCCACGCATCTTTGCCGCCTCAATCAAGATGCGCATATTCTCTTTGATGCGCGTTTGCCCTAAATACTCATTAAGCGTGCGGGGCCGCAGGGAAATCTCCCCGTTAGCGTCTTCAGGCAGCTCGTCGGGGCCCACTATGCGCTCGGCAGCCGCTGCGCTGCGGCGTGCCTCAAAATCATCGGCTTCCCAACTCATGCCTTACTCCTCATATTTCTCAGCGCTTCCTTAATAAGCATACCCGCATCTTTGCCTTCAACGCTTAGCCCGCGCAAAGCCTCGGCTGTCTCCGCACCGGTAAAGCCCATGGACTCCAACGCCTTCGAGGCGTCGGCCAGGGCACCATTACCAGCCGAGATATTCACAGACGCAGGTTCTGCTTTGAGCACACCTTGCAGCTCAAGGACGATGCGTTGCGCCGTCTTTTTGCCAACACCGGAGATGTGTGTGATTGCCGTGACATCGCCTTCGGCTATGACGCCAGAAAGTTCCTTTGCAGAATACGTTGAAAGGGCCGCCAAAGCCATTTTTGGCCCAACGCCGCTTACTGTGATTAAGCGTTCGAACATGGCTTTCTCGGAAAGGTCAGAAAAACCAAACAGCGAAATACCGTCTTCCTTGACCTGCATATAGGTCCACACCTTCGCATTCGAACCCACGGCAGGAAGCGCACCCAATGCCTTTGATGACATCAACAGTTCATAGCCCATGCCGCCTACGTCTATGATTGCCCCCGTGCCGTTTGCAGCGGCAACAGTCCCTTGCAAATATGCAATCACTTCTCAACACCGACCTTTCCGTCTTTCACGGCACGTGCCCAGGCATCACGCTCATTTGCCATGCCTCTAAACCTTCTCTTCATTTTGTCTTGTGCCTCGTTTGTATCGCGCATGCGCGCATGGCACACTGCTGCTGCCAAGGCATCTGCAGCGTGGTCTGGTTTTGGCTCGTGGTCTAACTTTAAGACGGCTTTCACCATATATTGGACCTGCTCTTTGTCTGCAGCCCCCGTGCCCACAACCGCCTTTTTAATCTGCATAGGAGTGTATTCACCCAGCTCAAGACCATGCTTGCCTGCTGCAGCCAGCAGGGCACCGCGGGCTTGCGCCGTTGCTACGGCGCTCTTGGTGTTGGCACCAAAGTAAATTTCTTCCACGCTCAAAGCATCAGGCTCATAGCGTTCAATGGCAGCTGAGATTTTGTCGTAGATGCATGCAAGGCGCAAACTAAGGTCTTGGGTTTTTTCAGTGCTGATGCACCCATAAGCCAAGGCGTCGGTTTTTGAACCGCGCACCTCGATAACACCCCACCCCGTATTGGCAAGCCCGGGGTCGACCCCCATTATCACAAGCCGTCTATCTGCCAAACCACTGCACCTTTCCAACAAACAAATGTTCGATTATCATACCTGCTTTGTTCAAGCTTTACAAGAAGCAATCGCTCTGCAACTTATGCATAAAGAGCTTCTTTTGGCGCAAAAAAAACGAGGCTGACTTTTGCCAGCCTCGTCTTATTTTGCAAGCTTTCTTTATTCGGCCAAAGCCTCAGCAATCTCATCGGTGATCTCCATGGTGTGAGCCACGCTCTGGACATCGTCGAAGTCCTCCAGGCGGTCAATAAGGCGCTGGACCTTCTTGGCATCCTCAACGCTAACAGAAACCGGGTTGGTTGCTTCCATAACCTGCTCAGCACCCTTAACCTCGATGCCCTGCTCTTCCAAAGCCTTCTTCACGCTCATGAGCTCGGTTGCCTCGGTGTAGACGATCCACTCGTCACCGCCGTCCTCGTAGTCATCGCCACCGGCCTCAGCCAGCGTCATCATGAACTCGTCCTCGTCAACGGCGTTGTCGCGGTCGGGGACCTTCTTGCCGTCGCCCTCGATAACCTTCTCAACGATGATTTGGCCCTTCTTCTCAAACTGGAAGGCAACAGCACCGCTGGTGGCCAAGTTGCCGCCAGACTTCGTGAATGCGCTGCGCACATCTGCAGCGGTACGGTTGCGGTTGTCGGTCAGGCACTCAACGTACATGCCAATGCCAGCCGGGCCATAGCCCTCATAGATAACCGTTTCCCACGTGGAGGCATCTGCGCCATTGCCAAATGCCTTGTCAATGGCAGTCTGGATTTTATCCTTGGGCATCGAGTAGCCCTTGGCCTTAGCGATGGCAGCTGCCAGCGAGGCGTTGTTATCGGGGTTGGGGTCGTTGCCCTCTTTTGCTGCAACAGTGATGATGCGGCTCAATTTAGAAAACATTGCAGAGCGCTTTGCATCCTGTGCGCCTTTGCGATGCTTGGTGGTTGCCCATTTTGAATGTCCGGACATAAGTGCAAAACCTTTCTATATCAATACAGTGCCTGTGGAATTCTAACACTAACTGCTTACAAGTGCGCCCGCGAGTGTACGCTCTTAGGCTCTAAAACACTGTTCGTGGCGAGTTTTCAGCGCATAAACGATCAACGCGATGCCAAAGATAACCATAGGAAGACACAAGGCCTGCCCCATCGTGCCCCAGGTGCCAAAGAAGTAGCCAATCTGGCTATCGGGGAGCCTGACAAACTCAATGGCAATCCTGAACAAACCGTAGAGCACCAAAAAGACGCCGATGAAAAACCCTTGTGGTTTTGTGGGCTTCAAACGTACCAGAATGCGCATCACCAGCAGCAGCACCAGCCCTTCCAAAAATGCCTCGTAAAGCTGGGAGGGCTGATACATCACGCCAGAACCCGTGAAATCCACACCCCAGGGCGCATCGGTTACGGCACCATACAGCTCGCCGTTGATGAAGTTTGCACAGCGCCCGAAAAACAAACCGATTGGGGCTGAACAGCCAACCAAATCTGCCATGGTCAACACGGGGATCTTCATAACCACGGAATAGATAATTCCCGCCACAACGGCGCCCACGAGGCCACCGTGAAACGACATGCCACCCTTGTTGATGGCCAAAAACTCCAGTGGGTGTTCAAAGTAGTAGCCGTTGCCGTAAACCACACAGTAGCCAATGCGCGCGCCGACGATAATGCCAATTGCGCAAGCACACACAAACGTCAGCACATCATAGGGATCGATCTTAAGCTTCCAACAGCGCGCAGCACGGTAAATCAACACACCAGCGCAGATAAAGCCCAAGACATACGCCAACCCATACCAACGCACCTCAAAGGGGCCAAAGGCAAGCGCAACCGGGTCAAGATTCTGATAAAAGTCATTTAGCATAGCGAGCATGGTACCATTTAGTGCCAAGTACACCAGACAACAGCCGGTTCTTTCATCAACTGACTGGATAAAAAGAAGGCGCCCCATGACCTTTAAAGAATATTACCCAACAGTAGTGTGCGGCCTTGGCCCAGCAGGCATAATGGCAGCCCGCCAAGCTGCGAAAAAAGGCGAGGTCCTCATAATCGATGCGATGAGCCTTCCCCGCGAGAAAAGCTGCGGCGGCATGCTCAATGAATATTCCCAGGCATACCTTGAAACCATCGCAGCGCTGCCCGATTCAATCATCAGCGAGCCCGAATGGATCAATTTCCGTTTCTTCGATTGGGACCGCAACATACGCAAAGCAACCAAACTGAGGTTTGCAAACGTCAACCGCATGAAGTTCGACGAGTGGCTCTGCTCATTTCTTCCCAGTAATGTCGAAATAGCGGCCAGCACGCGCTTGGTGCGTCTTTCCCAAGACAACAAAGGTGTGACAGTAACCGTTAAGCCCTCAAACGACCTGCGGGCCTCAGAGACAGAGATTCGCTGCGACTACTTGATTGGCTGCGACGGCCCGCGTTCTACCTGCCGCAGACAGTTGCCGGTGTCTCAACTTTCACTGTATAAGACGCTCCAAGAGATTGTGAAAACAAACGGCGAGCTTGAGCCCTACTTCGACTGCATCTATTCTCGAAATATCGGGAGCAACTATGGCTACGGCTACGTCATCCCCAAGGATGACTATGCAATTATCGGCTCGGTCTTTTTCCCCAAAAGTAAGGGCTGCAAAGAGCTGCATGAAAAAGCGCTCAACGAGTTCAGCAGCTACTACCCTTACGGCTCTGAAGTGCTGCAACGCGAAGCGTGGGTTGCCGTGCAGGTAACCAGCGTAAACGACATCGTAGGCGGGCACGGCCGCGTGCTGTTAGCAGGCGAAGCCGGAGGCATCATGTCGCCTTCCTCAGGCGAAGGCATATCTTTTGCCATGAACAGCGGTAACTTGGCTGGCATGGCAGTAGCCCAAGCATCTGGCAAACAACGTCTTTATGATTTGCCAAAAGTCATTGAAATTGGCGCTACCAACGAAACGGTTAATTTCCCCGATGAATCCGAGGCATTAAAGATATATCGGCAAAGCCTTGGGCCTATCAAACGCAATATCGCCCGCCGTCTGCGCTATTTCCCGGTGCTGAACTCCAACTGGGGCAAATGGCTTGGCGGCTCCTCACCCAACTTCCTCGTTGACGCAGTAGCGCATCGCATATAACGAAAAAGGCGGCTTTAGGAATTCCTAAAGCCGCCTTTTAAATTAAGCCGAATGAAGAGCTTAGTGCATAGCGTCGTTAAGCTCCTGTGCAGTCATAGTTTTGGTGCCAGTAACGTTTCCGTCTTCATCAACAACCGTCACCTCAACACTTTCGCCCGCAAAATCCTCAGCAGACAAGTCAGGTAACACGCGCTCGACACCAGGAACATGCTCAACAAGCACGCGCTCAATGCCCTGAGAAAGGGTCAGCGCAGACATGGGGCAGCCCACACAGGCACCCTGCAAGGCAACATAAACAATGCCCTTCTCATCATCAATTTCAGTGATATCAACATCGCCGCCATCAGCTTGCAGCTGCGGGCGAATGCGCTCCATAACGTAATCAAGCATTCCGCGATCAATCACAAGCATTTCCTCCTAATCGCAATGTGCCAAAAGCCAAACTCTCTTAACGTGGCAGCAGTTTACGCCACTTGGAGAGCAATTCCAACAAAATAGATATGACATTGAGGAAACAAAAAGATGCCGGCAATTCATGCCAGCACCTCTGGGCACAAAAAAGGCCCCGCGCGGGGGCCGGCATGCGGCGAGAGGCCCCGGTGGG
>R11__coassemble_134_pt1 | contig 53830 bp, 42 predicted proteins | sample R11__metabat2_low_PE_020 | metagenome-assembled genome bin R11 | reverse complement strand
AAAAAAACTCGGTGGGGGGTTTTAATTTTTGTTCTACCCCCCCCCCACTTCTTTAAGCTGTAAAAAACCGCAAGCTAAACGGTGTCAAACAATTTAGAGCGCAGCCAAGAAACGCTTGAGCGCTTCGCGCCCAGCCTCATCCCACTTGAAGACGCCGGCACATTCCAGCACCTCAACAAAAATGTTCGTGACCTCATAGCGCAGCACCGAGCGCACATTGCCAGCAGAAAGCTCCGGGTGCTGTTCGGCAAGGGCTAGTGCCCAGTCTGCATGCTTTGCTGTGAGTTCATTGCTGCGCAAATCATCTTCAGGTGTGCCCTTTACCAGCGCATCTGCCACTGCATCAAGCTCGCGCAAAAGTCGCCCTGGCAAGATAGCAAGGCCCATAACCTCAATCAGGCCGATGTTTTCCTTCTTAATGTGGTGCAGCCCCGCATGGGGGTGAAACACGCCCAAAGGGTGCTCATCATCGGCAATATTGCAGCGTAAGGCCAGGTCGAACACATAGTCTGTGCCCTCTTTGCGGCATATAGGCGTAATGGTGTTGTGGGGCGTGCCATCCGCATCATGTGAAATGATGCCGACCGATTCATCAGAGTAGTCCGCCCAAATGGCGCGCACGTGCTCTGCCGCAGCAAGCAATTGCTGCCTGTTAGCCGAGCGCAACCGCAACACCGTCACCGGCCACTTTATGACACCGCAAGAAACGTCTGGGAACTCCTGCAAATCAACGATTGTGTAGACAGGCGCGTCGTCCATAGGAAAGCGATGCTGGCCTGCCTGAAAATGATCGTGGTTCAAAATTGAACCGCCCACAATGGGCAAATCTGCATTGGAACCCACAAAGTAGTGGTCAAACACCTCAACAAAATCCAGAAGGCTGTCAAAGGTCTCCGCATCAATGTGCATAGGCACATGCTGCCGATTAATGACGATGCAGTGCTGCTCGTAGTAGGCATAAGGGCTGTACTGCAGTGCCCAGCGATGCGTGCCCAAAACAATGTCTGCAATGCGCAAATTCTGCCGCGCCGGGTGCTCACCATACTCACTTGAAGGAAACCGCCCCTGGTAGCCCTCGTTATCCAAGCACAGCTGGCACGCCGGGTACTTGTGGGCCGAGCGCAAGGCAGCATCCTGCAAGCGGGCATTGGCAATAGCGCGCGGGTCTTTTTCTGGCTTTGAGCAGTTGATAGTGATCTGGATAGCGCCCCACTCAGTATCAAGCGCCCACTTCACATCGCGCTTCATAGCATCCCTGTGCACATAACCACTGTTGCAACTGAGCCAATACAAATAGTCACAGGCGGCTTTAGCTCCTTGGTTGCCCAGCAGCCATTTAAAGTTGTCCTTCACAGCCGAAGGCCGGGGCAGCAAAACATCCATGACCGCAGCGTCAAACCTCTCCCGCGCCCCCGGCTCATCAACAAGCGCACCAGAAGCAAGTGCAGCACATGCCAGCGCATCCAGCAGCTCGGGAAGTTCTGTTGCTAACCGTGCAACCGACCCTGTCTCCTCGCAACCGGTATAGCCCGTCATGCTGAGCAAGCGGTTGCGTGCCCAGCGGCAATCGCGGGTATCCACCATCCCGCGCTCGACGGCATAGTCAAGCAACGACTCAATAACTGCAATAGCAGAGATGTTTTCATGCAAAGGCATTGCTGGTACCCCTTTCAATTGGAGCGTTGCAGTGCCGACAGGCGGGTGCGGCCCCGGCGCTGATGAAAGCTGGCTGCGCCGAGCTGTCGGTATCTAGGGCCCACCGGACGAGGCTCCTGCGGAACTCGCTCGCTTGCGCTCGCTCAGACAGTCCTCGGACCCGCCTCGTCCTACGGTTAAAAGGCTTGCGCCACAAGCTTTCCTCAGCGCCGCGGCCGCACCCGCCTGTCGGCTTGTAACTTGTGTTCATCGTATTACCCCCGCACAGCGAGTTGTCAGGTCTATCACCATGCAGTCGCCAACGCGTTCGATGAATTGTTCGACGCTACAGGTAGGCACAAAGGCTTGGATGTAGCCGCCGAAGCCGCCACCGTGGATGCGGCAGGCTGAACCTGCCGGCAGTGCAGCTTGCACACGCTCAAGGGCTGGCAGTGCGGGGCCTATGTTTTGCAGATGCTCGATGCCGCTTGCACACGTGGCAGCAATGAAGGCATCTGCATCGCCCGTTTGCAAGGCCTCGGCACGCTTGCGAACCAACTCGACTTCATCAAAGTAATGTTGAGCACGCAACACAGGACGCTTGCCCAGCTGTATGCGAAGTGTTGCAGCGTTTTGTTCGAAAGCATGCGAGTCAAGTTGGCCCAGACGCTGCGCTTGCAAAGCTTGGGCAACGGCGCACATGTCAGTTGGTATTGACGCATAGTCTGCTTGAGAGCTGGCGTCGTCGTGGGTGACACCGGTGTCTACAAGCACGACACTGAGGCCCAGTTCGGCAAAGGAAGCGTCGATGCGCTGGGCAGTTGGTTGTTGTGGGTTGGCAAAGTCGATGAGCTGAATGCCGCCTAATGCGATGGCCGCTTGGTCCATACAGCCACAGGGCTTGCCGAAGTATTCCCGCTCGGCGTGCATAGCTGCCAGCGCCAAAGGCAGCGGCTCATTAAGCGTAGAGACGCCACGGTACTCAAATGCCTCGCGCAAGGCACAGCCTATTAGCAGCTCATAGGCAGCAGAGGAGGAAAGACCTCCCCCGCTGGCGATTTCGCTGGTGATGCGCATTGAGATGCCACAAGGTTTAAAGCCTGCCGCCACCAGTTGGTCAAACATGCCCCGCACCAAAGCGAGGCTTGTGCCGCGTTCCTCAGGCCGCGGGCCAGGATGGGAAAGCGCATCGGCACTATTGAGGCAGATAGGCTCGAAGCCCTTGCTTTCAATGCGAATCTCGCCGTTACCGCTTGTTTCACACGTTGCGCGCATTCCTTGGGCAGTAGCCGCCGTCAGCACGACGCCGCCTTGATGGTCTACATGGTTGCCCGCAAGCTCGGTACGGCCCGGAGCGAAGACCTCGAAGGAGCTCATGAGTGCCTCGCCGCCTGCAGCAGGTCAAGCGCTTGTTGGTACTGGGCAATCTGCTCAGGCGTCCATGAGCCCATGTCGTCACTGGTCAGCACCATGCCACCAAAGCAGCCATCCGCCTCAATAAGCAACTGGCGTTGTTCAGCAGAAAGCTTCACATCATCACGCAGCAACAGCACGTCAGGGTCGCAGGCAAAGGCGCGACCATTGAGCGGTGCGCGATAGACCGTGTTAAAAAGGCTGCGGCACGTGCTGACACGCTCGCGGTGCAAAAGGCGTCTGTGAGGCATATCGTTCCAGTCCAGGCCAACGTCGCATCCAATGCGGCAATATTCGAACTTGCCAAAGACGCTTGCCAGCGGCACGCCACAGCCCAACAAAAGCACATCAGGGCCTGCCGCTTCACGCAGCAGGTCGATGGCATCTGCCATCAGCTGGCCGCGGTTCATGCCACCATGGGGCACCATGCAGGCCGCATATAAAAAGTCCAGTTTCAGCAGCTTGAAGCCCCACTGTTGCGTCACGGTCTGGATGACTTCGCGCACATAGTCACGCACGTCGGGGTTGAGTGTGTCCAGCGCATAGCCGCCGCTCCAGTGCGAGCCGGTTGCCACCAAGCCACCGTCGTCATCGGTCAGCAGCCAATCAGGGCAATACGAAAACAGGTCGGATTTCAGCTCGCACACAAAGGGCGCAAGCCACAAGCCCGGCACATACCCTGCACTCGAAATAGCACGGACCAGCGTGTCCATGCCGCTGGGGAATTTCTTTTCATCGTAGGCAAGCCAGTCACCCACCTTGGCAAACCCGTCGTCTATCTGAAACACCGGCTCGGTACCAGCCGCCTCGAGCTGCTCATAGGCGCGCCCCATGCCATACAGGTCACGCAAGAGTTTGCCCTCGTCAATTGCATCGTAGTGTCTGTACCAGCTGGAGTACCCACTCAAACGCGGTGCCGGCAAAGCGTAAACGCCTTGGTCGGCAAACCAAGCGTCGAAAGCGTCGTCAAGGTTTGCCGCACAGTAAAACCCGAGGCGCATCAGCGTGCAGGTTGCCCCTGCTTCTAGCTCTTCGAGCGGCACTTCAGGGCAGGCATAAACCATGTTTTCCCGCTCGTTCATGCCCAGCAGCGTAAAGCCTGCTGTCTCATCCAGCGAACCAATCAGCTCGTAGCGGTCTTGCTCCGAGAAATAGCAATAGGTCCACCCGTGGAGAAAACCGGGGCGGTTTTCATAGTCCACAAACGTATAGTCGCCACCGCCATACAGCGCAAAGTGCTCCACTGCCACATTTGGTGTGCCCTCAAGGCCACGCATAGTGGCCCGAGGCTGCAGCTCAGAGGTATCCGTCCACGATTGATAGCCGTTGAACAAAACACGCTGGGTGTTGCTAAAGCTGTGATCAAACTCAAAGCGAACCGCTTCGAGCGTGATCGTGCGCTGAGCGCTCAGTAAAGCAACAAGACAGTTTTCCCGTTGTTCAACAGTGATAGCAATATCGTTGTTGCGCATCTCGCCTGCACCGTCAAACTTCAAGTTAGCAATATGTAGCGCTGTCTTGCGCTCACCTTGCAAGCGGTAGCGCACGCTGCAATGAACGAGCTTGGTCATAGCACCTACTCCTCAGGAGTTGCCGTGGCACCTTCGATGATCTCCATGGTGGCTTTCTCGTCATAGCGCATGAACACCAAGCCACCGGCCAAGCAAAACACTGCCGCAACAGCTGCCGTTAAGCGGTAGCCAAACCCACCGGTGCCAATCAAAGAAATCGAGGTGAAGGAAAGCATCGAGACGGCCTGGCCCAGCTTCATGGCAAAGGTGCGGGCCGCATAAAACATGCCCTGGCGGTTTTCTCCAGTTGTGATGCCGTCAGCCTGAGCAATGTCTGCAATGACAGCCTGGGGCAAAATGCCCAAAATCGCCATAGGCACTGCTGCTAGCACCGCAACAATCGCACCCCAAACAATGCCGGAGATGCCCAAGGTGCCTACGCAGGTGGTCACCGCAAACGCGCAGGCAAACCACACAAAGGCAACTGCCACCAGCTTCTTTTTGCCAATGCGTTTTGCCAACACGTTGACCGGAGCATAAAAGCACACGCTGATGACGCTCATCAAGATAAACAGAATGGAGGTCCACCCGTCGTCAAGGCCCATAAGCTCCGTCACATAAAACGCTAGACCCGTCTGAAACAGCGTCAAAGCAATCCAATACAAAATGTCGGAACAAACGAAGGTGCGGAACTGCTTGTTTGCAAAGGTCTTGCTCAAGCTTTCAGTCATGCTCGAGGTGGAAGGCGCCGTCTCGGCATACACATGTTCATCGATGGCAAAGGTGGGCACCAGCATGCACACAATGGCGATGACAGCAAAGATGGCAATGGTCACCCTGAAGGCATTTGTCACGCCCAAGGTGGGCTCAAAGATGCCCGCAACATTTGCGATGACATAGGCAAAAGCCGTGCCAACAAAGTAGGTCAGGCTGATGAATGTGGAAACGTTGACACGCAGCTCAGGGGTGCGGCCCAGTTCTGGGATAAGGGCGTTGTAAGGCGTGCAATAGCAGGTCATGGCAACATAAAACGCCAGCACCACAAAGCACAAGAAGATGTTGTTGACCATGCTCTCACCCTGCACCGGGCTAATAAACACCAGCGCGGTGATGAGGCCCAAGGGCACGGCGGCATACCGCATAAAGGGAATGCGGCGGCCCAACTTGTGCTTGCAGCGGTCGGAAAGAGAGCCCACCAGCGGGTCGGTAACCGCATCCATAACACGGCCCAAGGCGCTGATAAGGCCAATGACCGTTAGCGTGCCCAGCACCACGGCACCTTGCGTGATGAAGACGGTGTGCCCTGAGGCCAACAGTGACTCACCGGGCTGATAGAAATAGACGAGCCAGTTGTTGATGATGCCTGAAAGCATTGACCAACCCAACTGCCCGATTGCAAAGAGCCACAAAATCTTACCGGTGGCCAACTTTTTCTCACGTGCCATGGTGCTCCTTTTTCGCGTTTTCGCGGTCTTTGAAATAGTACCGCAGGACAAGCGCCTTACACGACGGCGTTGCCCGTGCAGCAAGGCAAGCGTTGCCGCAATATTGCGCACAAAATGTTATGAAGGGCCGAGCCGTTTTGTCTGGCGCTACAATCTAAGGCGTTATGCGCTCAGTGCAGGAGGCACCATGGACAAGGCAAAATGCATTTTCGGAAACGAGATCAGCCAGCGCGATTATGAAAAAGCGTGCAAGGCGGCTGCCAAAAACCGTGCAAAGTTCGGCGACGATAGCGAAGTCGTCTACCATCTTCAGGCACAGGATGCCCCCGTCATTGGTGAGCGCCTCGGTGTGCGTTTGCTGAGCCTAAACCCCGATGAAGAGGCAGCGCGCATAGACTTATTTGAAGATGCTGCCTCATGCCCTGAGCCCATCGAGACTGACCGCACCGTGACCCGTGCCAGCGGCAAACCGCTGGTGGTGGGCAATATCCGCATGGGGTTTGGGCACTATCGCATCTCTATGGCCATTGCCTCAGCAGCACACGCCATGGGCTTTGTGCCCTACTGGTTCGACCTCAACTCGTTTCAGGGTTCAACTTGCTCAAAGCTGGTGGAATATCAAAACAAGCTCTACTCCATGGGCTCGCGCTTGAGCCAAAAAGTTGGCCCCTTTAACAGTTTGTATTGGGAACCACTGAATTCGGAAGGCTTCAGGCAGCTGACCTACAACGCCGGCGACCAAAAGAACGCCGAGCTTATGACACCGGTCTATCGAGACCTACCCAGCGATATCCCCTTTGTGGCCACCCACGCCTGGCCGGCCCAAGCCGCTGTACATGCCGGGCTCACCAACGTGGTCAACGCCATCCCCGACAACTGGCCTATGGCCTTGCATTTGGCCGAAGGCAGCACCCACACTGTGCAGACCCCCGGTGCCTACTTGGGCTACAAAATGCTGCGCGGCATGGACGGCTCCAACGTGCTCAAACCTATGCCTCAGGGTTCCATCGTCAACGTAGGCCACTATATCGACCACGAATTGGTCTCTAACATCGAAAACGACTGCGCAGCCCGCAAGTTGCGCGCCGCTGCTGGTGCACCTGTGCGCTACCTCATCTGCATTGGCGGGGCAGGCGCCCAGCAAGACTTCGTTGCAGCGCTTATTGAGCACCTCATGCCCGAGGTTTCAGAAGGCCGAGCAACGCTTCTCATAAACGTGGGCGACCACCGCCAGGTCTATAAGAACTTGCGCAAAACCATCCCCGAGCTGCGCGGCGCTCAGCTGCACTTTGATGATTTTGAAGAGACTGAGGCATTCTGTGACGAGGCGGCCTCTTCCACCGATATTGGCGGTTTGCACGTCTTTTACAACAGCGACATCTTTGCTGCCGTCTATTCCACCAACATTCTGATGCGCATCTGCGATGTCTTGGTTACAAAACCCAGCGAGCTTGCGTTTTACCCCGTGCCCAAGCTGATGATCAAGCGTGTGGGCGGCCACGAGGCTTGGGGCGCTATTTGCACCTCCGAGCTCGGCGATGGCACCTATGAGCTCTCAACCACTGCAGAGGCCTGCGCCATGCTCAGTTTGTTGCAGCAAGAGCGCACCATCATCACTGACATGTGCGATGCAATTGTTGCTCAAAACACGCTGGGGACTTACGACGGTGCCTACCGCGCCGCTGCATTGGCCGCCGGCATCGATTGGCAATAAGAGCCAACAAACCGAATAGAGCTTGAAGTGTTTGCATGCGTGACGGCGGCACGCGCCGCCAACATCCGCTATTATCTTTAGGCACGTTTTTCAGTAAGAGCCTCAAGGAGAGCACATGGATCCCGTCTTCGAGCAGGAACAAGAGCACCTCACGCGCACTCACGCGCAGCTGACCGATATTGTTCAAAAAACACAGGCGTCGCTTGAAGCGCGGCTTAAAGAGGCGCTCAATGACAAGACCAACATGCTTGATGAGCTTGCTTTGGATTTCGGCAACGAAGTAGACGTTGAAACCTATGCCGAGATTGAGTCCATGCACAAAATCATCGACGCCTACAACCTCTCCCAGGACGTTGAAACCGAGCGCCTGCAAAAGGCCACCCTGCTGCTTAAGCAACCCTACTTCGCAAAAATCAGTTTGCGTTATAAACCAGGTGCCGCTCCACGTGACATCTACATCGGTGCTTGCGGCATCACCTCCGATGAGGGGCGCTATTTCATCATCGACTGGCGCAGCCCTGTGGCCGAGGTCTACTACAACCAAGAAAGCGGCATGACCTCCTATGAGGCAAATGGGCGCACTATCGACTGCGAGCTTGTGTGCCGCAGGCAGTTTGACATCACCAGCTCAACACTGAACTCCTATTTCGACACCACCATCGCCATTGAAGACCCGCTGCTTTTGGCATCTCTTGCCAAAAGCCGTGATGCCAAGCTTTCAGACATCACCGCCACCATCCAGCGGGAACAAAACCTGGTCATCCGCCATGAGGATGTGCCTGTGCTGCTGGTTAACGGCATCGCTGGAAGCGGCAAGACTTCTGTGTTGCTGCAGCGCATTGCCTATCTGCTGTTCCAGGAACGCGAGACGCTCGACCCCCGCGATGTTTGGCTCATCACCCCCAACGAAGTCTTCGCTGACTACATCAGCAACGTTTTGCCCGAGATGGGTGAGACCAACCCCCGCACCACCACTTGGGCCGAGCTCATGCACAGCCTCGAGCTTGATGTGCGCGGCTTGGGCCACGACAACTCAACTGCAACCCTGCAGGCTATCGATGAGCGCTTGGAGCACTACCGCCTCGACGACCGCGACTTCCAAGATATTTGCATAGACGGCGAGCGCGTCATCAGCGCATCAACCGCCCGCAATGTGTGGAACAAGTTCGCAAAGTTCCCCACTGGTGAGCATCGCAGCTCGCTGGTGGTGGATGTTTTGCTGGAGCGTCTTGAGCAACGCATTGCCCGCCTAAGCGTTGATGAAGACATGCAAAACCTTGTTTCTGAGCTTGATGACCAAGAGCAGTACCACTACTTTGGCCAGCAAGTTGCCATGGTGGAAGAAGAGGAGCTGAAGAAGTACACCCGTATATATCTTGAGAAGCGCTATGAGGGCATTGAACAGCGCATCTTAGATGGTGAGTGGCTGCGCATGGAGCGCATTGGTATGCGCTTGTTGGGCAAGGAAAGCTTAACCAGTGCAGAGTGGCTGTACTTGCGCCTTGCCATTATGGGTGGCGGCCAGCGCAGGGCACGCTTCGTTATGATCGATGAGGTGCAGGACTACACTGCGCCCCAGCTGATGGTGCTTGCTCGCTATTTTGCTAACGCCCACTTCTTGCTTTTAGGCGATGAGAACCAGGCCATCAATGAGGGCACGGCCACCTTTGAGCAGATTAAGGACATCTTCACTGCCGCCCATGGCGAGGTGAGCACTTGCGAGCTGATGACCAGCTACCGCTCAACCCCCGAGATTACTGAGCTTTTCTGTAGCTTGATGGCCCCCGACGAGCGCTTGAAAACCTCTTCGGTGCAGCGTGCCGGTGCCAAACCGTGCATCGAGGAGCTTGAAGGCGATGATGCATACCGTGCCGCACTGCGCGACGCCGTGCGGCAAGCTGCAAACTCAGATGGCATTGCAGCTGTCATCGTTGCCCATGCAGGTTTGCTCAAGCAGACTGCCGCTTTGCTTGAAGGCCTCGAATTCGTCATTCCAGACGCTCACACCCATTTGCCCTCGTCAGGCGTGGTTTTGATAGACATCCACTTGGCCAAAGGTTTGGAATTTGACGAGGTCATCATCTGCGACGCCTCAAAGCGCTTGTTTGGCGAAGATGCCGTCTCGCGTCACCGCCTCTACACCGCGGCAAGCCGTGCCACACAGCGCCTAACCATTCTTTCCAAGGGTGAAAAAACAGCCCTCCTTTCTTAAAAGAAGGGCTATAAAAATCTGCACGAGGGTTTAGTACTGCAAAGCCTTAAAGCCGGGGAAGCACTCATCAAAGGCGCGGGCAAAAGCGCGGTTGGTGCTATGCACAAGCTCGGCGCCCTCTGCCGTCAAACGCACATTAACCGCACGGTGATCGTTTTCGTCTGCTAGACGCTCAAGCAAATTGCGATCTTCCAAAGTGTCTAAAGTAGTTGAGATAACGTTGGGTTGCAAAAGGGTCAGCTTTTGCACTGAACGAAGTGCACATTCATCGCCAAGAGCTGCGATGCCGCGGAGCAAAAGAGCTCCCTTGACATTAAGATTTAAAAGCTCGGACTCAACTTTGTCCATCTCAATCACGCCATAGGCAACGTGTTCGATATCGGCAAGCCCCTCGACAATCCTCGCGCTTGAAGCGTCATCAGCAGAGATATGCAAGGCTGCACACACTTCTTCAACGCTGCTCAGCTCACCAGCAGAGCGTTCTTCAAACAGATCGACTGTGCCTGCCGGGAACAAAAGCAGCTTTGCCTTTTCAAACTTTGCGGCGCCCATGAAGTCTTCGATGCTGTTCATGGCAGCACCATATACATCCGCAAACTGAGGAATAAACTCGTAACCTTTTTTGGTGAGGGTGGCATGGGCACTGCGCTTGTCAACAGTGTCTGCCGTGCGTTCCAGCAAACCAGCTTGCTCCAGACACCCTGCTGCAACAGCAGTAGTAGAAGCCTTCAAATTCAAACAAGAGGCAATGGTGCCCATGGATTTATCCGGGTGCAAAGCGACATGCAACACAATGCGTGCCTGAGTCATGCTCAAGTTCGTTGTGGCACGAACGTTACGGGCAATCGCTGCATTGTGATATGCAAAACGTGACAGCCAGCCGATTCGATTCCCTAAAACCGAATGTTTGGCTTCAGCCATAGCGCTCCCTCCTTTGCCTCACTTTGACCGAAGAAATATTATCACGCATTTTTATAAATTAGTCTGAAAGAAAAGAAGAAACAGGGTGTTTTACCTGCGGTTTTTCAAAAGTGGAACTAAATCTATACAGATATAGAATTAATGCAAAAAAGAGATGGGCCCTACCCGCAATTAAAACGAGCAGGGCCCACCAGTTTTGCAATAGAAAATAGGCGCTTAGGCGCGAATCTCACCACCCGTTGCGGCGGAAACTTTTTTCACAACTTTTGCATGAGCTTTGTCAACTTCCTCGCTTGTCAATGTGCGGTCAGCAGCGCGATAACTCAAGCGATATGCCATGGACTTTTTGCCCAATCCCACCCGGATGGGATCGCGGTAGACATCGAAGAGCTGAACGCTTTCGAGCAACTGTTTGCCAGCAGACTGGATGGTCTGAGCAACACGCTCGGCGCTAACATCTTCATCCACCACAATTGCCAAGTCCATCTCAACAGCAGGAAAGACTGGAACGTCCACGTACGGGCGCTGACCCGTTGCAGATGCTAACAACGCCGCAGCGTCCAACTCGAAGGCAGCGATTGGGCCTTCGGCGTCAAATGCTGCGCAGCTTAAGGGGTGCACTTCACCCACCCAGCCGAGCACGCGGCCGCCACTGAGCACCTCGGCGGCACGGCCAGGCTGCAGCCACGGAGCCTCATCGGCATCGAGTGCCTTGAAACGCACCTTGGGCACACACAGCTCGCGCAACACATTTTCAACCACGCCCTTCGCATCGAAAAAGTCGATGGGGGTTGCCTGCTGATTCCAGCCTTGTTGCACAAAGGAGCCGCACATAACGCCAGCCACCAGCGTGCGCTCTTTGGGGTTCTTGCGCCCTTCAGCAGCACCAAACACCACGCCGCGCTCGTAGAGCTGAACGTCGGCCACGCCACGGCTTTGGTTATAGGCAACGCTTCGCAGCAAGCCCGGCAGAATGCTGCGGCGCATGACAGCCTGCTCAGAGCTCATGGGGTTGATAAGCTCAACAGCCTCCCCACGCTCCCCTTGCGGGATGCGAGCCTTCTCAAGATCAGCGGCATCCACCAGTGAGTAGGTCATCGTCTCGTTTAAGCCGCAAGCACGCAGTGCCTGCCCCATCTTGCGGATGCGAACTTGCTCGAGGGTGCGCCCGCCAGCATGCCCGCCCTTAGGAAGCGTCAGCGGCACACGGTCCAAGCCCCAGATGCGCACAACTTCCTCATAGAGGTCAATCTCGCGGATGAGGTCCGGGCGGAAGGTCGGTGCAATAACCGTGACCTGTTCATCGCCAGGTTTGCCCTCAACACTGCAGCCCAGATTGGTGAGAATCTTGAACTGCTCTTCATCGGTGATGTCGGCGCCGATGTGGGCACGAAGGCGGCTCGGGCGCAAAGTCAACTCAACGGGTTGGCTCGGTTTGGGGTAAACATCCACGATGCCTTCGCAGATGGTGCCACCAGCAACCTCGCAAATGAGAGCTGCGGCAATCTCGGAGTAATCAGCACAGGTGGTGTCATCCACCCCACGTTCATAGCGCAGCGATGCCTCAGAAACCAAACCTAAGTTGCGGCTGGTGCGGCTGGTGTGAGCCGTCGAGAAAGCGGCCGACTCCAACAAGACATCAACCGTGGAATCGGTGACCTCGCTATCCAGACCACCCATAACGCCACCTAAGCACACATCGCAGGTGCCATCGGTGATCATGCACATGTCGCTTGAAAGCTCACGCTCCACCCCATCAAGGGTGGTGAACTTGGAGCCATCGGCAGCAGCGCGCACCACCACGTGGCGTTTGCCGTTCGCATCAGGCGAAAAAGCGTTCAAATCGAAGGCGTGCAGCGGCTGTCCCAGCTCAAAGAGGATGTAGTTGGTCACATCAACCACATTGTTGATGGGGCGTGCACCCATGGCACTGATGCGCTCAACGAGCCACTCAGGGCTCGGGCCGATCTTGACGCCGCGGATAACACGAGCCGTATAGCGCTGGCACAGTTCGGCGTCGTCGATTGCAACATCAACGATGTCTTCAACCTTCTCTGCATTAGCCGGGCCCGGCACCTCAACAGCTGGCTTGTAGCTCCACTCGATGTCATACATAGCCGCAACTTCGCGGGCCATGCCCTTCATAGAAAGGCAGTCTGGGCGGTTTGGCGTAATCTCCAAATCGAGCACCTGATCGCTCAAACCCAGATACTCGGCATAAGGCATGCCCACAGGCGCATCCTCGGGCAGCTCCAAGATACCTGCATGGTCGCTGCTCAAGCCCAGCTCGCGGCCAGAGCACAACATGCCACAGCTTGCCACGCCACGCAGCTTTGACTTCTTAATCTTGAAGCCCTCATCACCTGGCATAACGGTGCCGATGGTTGCACAGGCAACCTTCAGCCCCTGGCGGCAGTTAGGTGCACCGCACACAATCTGCAACGGCTCCTCACCACCCACATCCACCGTGGTCACATGCATATGGTCGCTATCGGGGTGAGGCTCGCAGGTCAGCACATGACCAACCACCACGCCATCTAAGCTTGCACCCACCGTCTCGCAGCCCTCAACGCCGGTGCCTGTCAAGTCGAGCCGGTCGCAGAAAGCCTGCATCTCATCGGGGACGGACACATAATCCGCCAACCATTTCATCGAAACATGCATCTAAAAATCCTTTCGGAAGAACTTCTCTTCAAACGTTTCATGCCACTGCGTGTCTGCAGGTGCTCGGTTTCGCGAATGCGGAGCAGAAGGCCCAATTTTGGGCTTCGGGACCGAGGACTGTTTGAGCCCGTAGGGCGAGTTCCGCAGGTGAAGCCCAAAATTGGGCCTTCGGGTGCGGAGCCCTGAGCGAAACCGAGTGCCTGCAGGCGCGCAGGGGCTCGGGTACCGCCACCTAGAACTGGCGCAAAAACCTCATGTCGCCTTCCAGCAGCATGCGCAGGTCGGGGACGTTGTAGCGCAGGCAGGCCAAGCGCTCCACGCCCACGCCAAAGGCAAAGCCGGTGTAGACCTCTGGGTCGATACCCACATAGCCAAAGACATTGGGGTCTACCATGCCGCAGCCCAAAATCTCGACCCAGCCGGTGTTCTTGCAGAACCTGCAGCCCTCGCCATGGCAAATGCCACAGGAGACATCTGCCTCAAGGGACGGCTCAGTGAAGGGGAAGAAGTGCGCACGGAAACGGGTAGTGCGCTCCTCGCCAAAGAAGGCCTTGATGAAGTAATCCAAGGTGCCTTCCAAATCGCCCAAGGTGATGCCCTTGTCCACCACCAGGCCCTCAATCTGGTGGAACTGGGGCAGGTGGCTCGGGTCGGCAACGTCGCGGCGATAAACCTTGCCGGGGCTGATCATATAGATGGGCGGTTTTTGCTCTTCCATCACGTGCACCTGGGTGCCGCTGGTCTGGGTGCGCAAGAGCACATCGCTTTCACCACGCACCGCCGCCACGTCTCCGCTGCGATCAAGCACATAGAAGGTGTCTTGCATAGAGCGGCTGGGGTGGTCAGCTGGAGCGTTCAGTGCGGTGAAGTTATAGAAGTCGGTCTCAATCTCGCGACCCTCTTCGATGGTGTAGCCAATGGCGGCAAAGATGTCTGAACACTCGTCGATGATGGCGTTGATGAGGTGCTCGGTGCCAATGGGCATCTTGCGGCCTGGCAGCGTCACGTCAACGGCGCTGGCAGCCATGCGGGCCTCCAGCTCGACAGCGGCAAGCTCCTTTTTCTTGCGCTCCATGGCAGCCTCGACGGCGTCACGCACCTCGTTGGTGATTTTGCCAATGGTGGGGCGCTCTTCTTTGGGAAGGTCTTTCATACCGCGCAAAGCGGCAGTCAGCGAGCCCTTCTTGCCCAAGACCTCAATGCGCACCTCCTCGAGGGTTTTGCTGTCTTTTGCACCCTCGATGTTGGCCAAGGCACGAGCCCTGAGCTCCTCAATTTCCTCTTTTAGTCCCATAGTTCTCCTTCCTGGGAGCAATAAAAAACCGCCCCCGTGACTCATCTCACGAGGACGGAAAAGTTTTCCGCGGTACCACCTCGGTTGGTGCAAAGCTGCACCCACTCATTTCAACCCAGTGTCGTTGGGCGGACGGCTTGCCTACTCGCGCGCACGCTTTAAGCAAGCAGCTCCGGAGTGAATTTGCGGCGCGCCTTTGGCTCGGGCTCTCTCAGCCAATGAAGCCCTTCTCTGGTAGCACTCGGTGCAAAACCCGCAACTGTCTCCATCACAGCAATGCGCGAAATTATAGCACGCTTGTGCGCAGTTCACACACTCAAGCTCACCTTAAAAATGCAACGGCGGCGTGCACCGCTATAACGTGCACGCCGCCTTGTGCGAGTTATGCTCTTAAGACCTTACTTGCTCCAAGCCTCGCCGTTCACATACAGCGTGTGGCCGTTCAGGTCGATGCCGCTGGTGTCGCCAGAAAGCTCGGTGATGTAGCAGTCAGCCGTCAACGTCCAGGTGCTGTCCGCATCCAGAGAGACCGTCACATTGCCTGCCTGGCCGCTTGCATTGATGCAACCCTCAAAAGAGCTGCCAGAAGTCAAGTTCATCTCAAGGGTGGAGATGGAATCCACGGTGATGACACCGCTGATTGCCTGCTCAACAGCGTTGAGCACCACGTTGCCGCCGTTAGAACCAGCCGTGCCCCACTCGTCGGTGCCGCAGATGGTCAAGAACTCGTCGTATGCGCCGGTGAACTCGACCTTATCAAGGTTAATCTCGGCAGAGGTGTTGGTAATCCAGAACAGGCTGCCGTGCTCAGCGTTGAAGCTGCCGCCGTTCATGTTGAAGACGCCCTTGCCTTCTTCAGCGTCACCCGACATTGACTGATAAATCATGACGTTAGCCGGTGTGTCGGTGCGGTGTGTGCTGCCATTGATGTTGCCGGTAACGGTGCAATCGTTCAAAGTGGTGGTGTTTTGGCCCTCAATAACCACGCCCTGGGCATTTTCTGCGCTCAGTGTTGCGTTGCTAACCGTCACATCGGCGGTGCAATAGACAGCCGGGGAGCTGTTGCCATGAGTAGTATAGGAGCCGCCCGTGACGATCTCAGTTCCGCCACCACGGTCGCTGCGGATAGCAGCCGAGGACTCGCCTTGAGTCTCAACCGTCAGGTTGTTGGCGCGCAAGGTGGCGCCGCCTGCGCACATGATGCCACCGGAGTTGTCCTTAGAGGTGCTGATAGTGGTGTCCTTAACGATGGCCAGAGAGCCCGTGCCATAAGCAAAGACGCCGTTTGCACCAGAAGCATCGGTGGTGATGGTGGAGTTAGAGATGGCAAGCGTCGAGCCGCCGAACACATATGAAGCTGCATCAAGACCATAGAAGCTGCTGCTCTCGGAGTCGCTGGCATCGCCGGTCTTGGTAACAGTAGCGCCGGTCAAAACAGCCGTTGCAGCGCTATCAACGCGCACAGCGTTCTCGTCGGTTGCAGTGGAGGTGTAGGTGGCCCCATCCTCGGTTGCATCTGAGCTGATAGTGTAAGCGCCCGTACCGTTTTCAACGCTGGTCTCACTTGCGGAGTTTGACACGCTGATGGCAGACACGCTGGTGCCGTCGCTTTCAACCGTCAGGGTCAAAACCTTGCCAACGCCAATGTTGTCCAAGCTACCCTGCTGGCTTGCGTCATTCATTTGGAAGGTGATGATGCTCTCGTCATTGACCGTCAAAGTCAAAGTCGCAGCAGCATCAGTGGCCTGCTCGTTGTTGGAATCGCTCTGAGCCTGTTCGCCATCGCCTGCCTCATCGGGTTTTGCAGGTGCATCGCTGCTGTCTGCAGAAGCGGCACCGTCAGCGCTCTCGCCATTGTTGGCGCCATCAGAGCTGCTGTCGCCTTCTGGCTTTGCCGGAGGCTCGCTGCTGCTGTCACCGCCTGCAGCCTGATCACCTTGCTCGCCAGAACCACTGGGGGCTTGGGAAGCGTCACCTTGAGGAGCTTGGGAAGCGTCACCCTGGCCTGCTGCGTTGTCAGGTGCTTGGCCCTGAGGTGCAGAGCCGCCGTCGCCTTGAGAGGCGCCATCTGCGCCGCCCTGAGAAGCGTTACTATCGCCTTCAGGCATATCCGGAGGCGTTGAGCCGTCGCCGCCAGCGCCGCCTTCACCGCCTTGACCGCCCTCACCAGGTGCACTGCCACCGGCACCGCCGGCGCCGCCTTGGGATGAGCTATCGGAATTTGCAGCATCCAAATCCTGCGAAACCGTCAGTTCGTTGGAATTGACAGCCGTAACCACAACCTGAACCTCGCCGCTGTCAACACCTTCGGAAAGATAGGCAGCCGCATCGGTATTTACCGTTGAGCTTTGGTTGCAGCCTGTAAGCGCAATTGCGCCAAGCATCACTGCGCCAAGTGTTGCAGACAGCACCGCTCCAAGCGCTTTCTTGTTTTTGCACACTCGCATCTAAAACCTCCTTTGAGTCGATGGGTGCATTCTAAGCAGCAAACCCCAAAGGAACCTGAAAGCCCTTTTTGTGACGAAGCGGCAACAGAGATTAGAAGGAATTGTGTGTTCACATTGTCTTCATCAATTGGTGGTTTGAGGCGCGTATATTGCAAATTGTCGATACGGTCTCCCCAACCAACTCGACTGATTCGCAAAGAGAGAGCGACTCGGCTTTCGAATCACAGAACGTGAGCGCCGCCCTAGATGCGGTGCACCCCTCCTTGCTGAGGGCCGGCATCCTCCCCTTATACAGTGCCGGCCCTCCTTCCTTTTTCTGACGCATATACAGACAAAAAGGCGGCCCCCCAACTCAAGCTGAGGGGCCGCCATAGGCTAGTGGCTTCTAAGGTGCGCTTATGCCTTCAAAGCAGCATGTGCAGCAGCCAGGCGTGCAACCGGCACGCGGTACGGGCTGCAGCTGACATAGTTCAGGCCCACCTTGTGGAACTTGGCGATGGAGTCGGGGTCGCCACCGTGCTCGCCGCAAACACCCAGGCAGATGTCCGGGTTGGTGGAGCGGCCGCCCTTGGCAGCAATGTCGACCAGCTTGACCACGCCATCATCGACGGTGGCAAACGGGTTGACCTTCATGATGCCCAAGTTCTCATAGTCGTTGAAGAACTTGCCCTCAACGTCGTCACGGCTGAAGCCGAAGGTAGTCTGGGTCAGGTCGTTGGTGCCGAAGGAGAAGAAGTCAGCGTTCTTTGCAATCTCATCGGCCGTAACAGCAGCACGCGGAAGCTCGATCATGGTGCCAATCTCGATGAAGCTCAAGTCAACGCCGTCGCGCTCCTCGACTTCCTTGATGGCATTTTCAACTTCCTTGCGCACATACTTCAGCTCGGTCTCCATGGAAACCAGCGGAATCATAATCTCAGGCTTCGGGTCCAGACCCTCTTTAAGCAGTTGTGCACAAGCAGTTGCAATAGCGCGAGCCTGCATTGCAGAAAGGCCCGGCATGGTGATGCCCAAGCGGCAGCCGCGCAGGCCCAGCATCGGGTTCATCTCGGCCATGTTGTCAGCGGCAGCCAGCAATGCGTTGACCTCGCTTGCATCCTCGCCCTTGGCCTCCATGACGGCAGCCTTGATGGCCAGATCGCGCGGAGCAGGCAAGAACTCATGCAGCGGCGGGTCGAGCAGGCGGATGATGACCGGCAGGCCGTCCATTGCCTTGAGCATGCCATAGTAGTCGCCCTGCTGCAGATCGTACAACTTGTCGAGAGCGGCCTTGTACTCCTCGCCGCCCTTCTCGGACAAGATCATGTCAGCAACGATCTGCTTGCGGTCGCCCAAGAACATATGCTCGGTACGGCACAGGCCGATGCCCTGTGCGCCCATGTCGCGGGAAAGCTTTGCATCTTCAGGGTTGTCAGCGTTTGCGCGCACACCCAAGACGCGATACTCGTCAGCCCACTCAAGCAGCGTACCCAAGTCGCCGCTCATCTCAGGCTCAACCAGTTCAACAGCGCCCAGCATGACCTCGCCGGTCAGGCCGTCGATGGAGATAACGTCGCCTTCCTTGATGACGATGTCGGTGCCGGCAATTGCAGCCTGCTTGGCCTCGGCATCGATCTTGAGTGCCTCGACGCCACAGACGCACGGAGCGCCCATGCCGCGAGCGATAACAGCAGCGTGGGAAGTCTTGCCGCCGTGGGAGGTCAGGATGCCTTCAGCAGCAATCATGCCAGCCAGGTCGTCCGGGGTGGTCTCCCAACGGACCAACACCGTCTTGCGGCCTGCCTCAGCAGCAGCCACAGCATCGGCAGCGCTAAAGACAGCCTCGCCCACAGCAGCGCCCGGGGAGGCATTCAGGCCCTTAGCAACCACGTTCTTGACGGCGCCCTTGGCAATCTGCGGATGCAGCAGCTGGTCCAGCTGCTCAGGAGCAACGCGCAAAACAGCAGTCTTCTTGTCAATCATGCCCTCATCAACCATCTCAATGGCAATGCGCAGTGCAGCGGCAGCGGTACGCTTACCAACGCGGGTCTGCAGCATATAGAGCTTGCCCTGCTCGATGGTAAACTCGATGTCCATCATGTCGCGGTAGTGATCCTCAAGCAACTCGAAGATGTCTTCCAGCTCTTGTCCAGCCTTCTCCACGCCCGGGGTCTCCTTCAGCTCGGCGATGTGGCTGGTGTTGCGGATGCCGGCCACGACGTCCTCGCCCTGAGCATTGACCAAGAAGTCGCCATAGAAGACCTTCTTGCCGGTGGCAGCATCGCGGGTGAAGGCAACGCCGGTGGCGCTGGTCTCGCCCTTGTTGCCAAAGACCATGGTCTGCACGTTGACGGCAGTGCCCAAATCATCAGGAATCTTGTTCTGCTTGCGATAGATGATGGCGCGCTCATTCATCCAGGAGCCAAAGACAGCCTGGATAGCAAGCATCAGCTGGGTGGTGGGGTCTTGCGGGAAGGCAACCTTGCCATCGACAACCAGCTCGGGGTAATCCTCAGCATTAACAGCATCGGAGAAGATGCCCTTGAAGGTGGCAACCAGGTCTTTCAGATCGTCAGCATCCAGCTCGGTGTCAAGCTGAACGCCCTTCTCGATCTTTTTAGCATTGATAGCGTTTTCAAACATATCGCCATCGATGCCCATGACAACGTTGCTGAACATCTGCACAAAGCGGCGATAGGAGTCCCATGCAAAGCGAGCATTGCCCGTCTGCTCAGTCAGGCCCTCAACGGAGATGTCGTTCATACCCAAGTTCAAAACGGTGTCCATCATGCCCGGCATGCTAAACGGTGCGCCAGAACGGACGGAAACGAGCAGCGGATCTTTCGGGTCGCCCAACTTCTTGCCCAGGCGCTCCTCGAGGTCTTTGCGGTACTTCTCAATTTCCTCAACGCAGCCTTCAGGGAACGTGTTGTTGTTGCTGGAATACTCCACGCACGTCTGGCAGGAAATGGTGAAGCCCGGCGGAACGGGAAGGCCGATGTTTGCCATCTCGGCCAGGTTGGCACCCTTGCCACCCAGAATGTAATTCATGGACTTGTCGCCCTCGGTGACATTGTTGCCCTGTGCGTCCTTGCCAAATGCAAATACGCGCTGTTGCTTGTCAGACACCTTACTTCTCCTCTTCAATAGGTTACATGCTCTCGTTAGAACATCCCCGTGGTGCCACCTGGCACCACGCGTGAGGGATTACACGCTCAACATGTTAGCTGTTTTCAATTGTTTAAGGGCACAGCAAACAAGCGCACTTGGTTGCGCGGTTAAACTTGCGTGCAAGCGGCAGTAAATCGGGCGCTTTCGAGCCTTAAAACCCGTTGGGGCGTTGTGCCTGGAAGTCCTTGCCGCGGTGAGCGGCGGTGTAATAGGTCAAGATTTCTTGCGCGGTCTCCTCGATGGCGCGATTGTCAGTGCGCACCACAATGCAACCAAGCTTGCGCATGAGGGCACGAGCCTTCTCGAGGTCTTCATAGATGTTTTCCTTGTTGGCATAAGAAGCTGCCACCACGCTGGCGTTGCCCAAGCGACGCTTGCGGATGCCTTCAAGCACCTCCGGGGATGTCATCAGGCCAAAAATGCGGCTGCGCTCAACGTCGAAGATTTGGTGCGGTGGCTCGCTTAAGGGGTCAAGCGGCACGTTTGCCACCTTATAGCCCTGCTGCGAAAGGTAGATGGAAAGAGGCGTTTTTGAGGTGCGACTGACACCAATGAGCACGATATCGGCATCCGTCAGCTCTTCAGGGCGGCGCCCATCATCGTGGTCGATGGTGAACTCCATAGCCTCGATGCGCTTGAAGTAGTGGTCGTTAACTGCACGCAAACCGCCTGACTTGGCGACAGGCTGAATAGTGGAGGCCTGCATAACCGCCTCAACGGCCGGGAGAAGAATGTCAACAGCGATGACTTCCTCATTGGCAGCAGCAAACTCATTGATGGCATCGGCAATTTCTTTGTTGCCAACAGTAAAGAACAACACAAACGGCTCGATGCCGAATTCGTTGCGGTGGTGGTCAAGGTGCGCCTGCAGCTCTGTGCGAGTCTCCTCACCGCTATCCAAACTGCCCAAAATCTCAACGGTAGGGTCAAAGTTCTCGAAAACCGAAGCAACGGCGCGAGCAACCGTCAAACCCGTCATGCCAACCGCATCGGATGCAACATGAATGGTCGGAAAGCCCTCAACACGCTCGCCTTGCGGAATCCACTTGCGCATCTTTTTTGTCAGCTCCTTTGTTAAAGAGCGGCACCCCACCCGTTCAGACAGGGTGCCGCTTGAAAAGATTTATTTGGCCAGTTTGCTGATGTCGGCCACGTTTGCAAAGACCGCCGCAAAGCGGTTGAGCAGTTGCATGTTGGTGCGGCGAACGTCAAGATCGTCATCTTTGACCATGACCTGGTCAAAGAAGGTGTCAATGGGCTCGCGCAAGTCGGCCAGCGCTGCCAGTGCCGCGGCGTAGTCATCAGCACCGAGAGCGGCCGAGACCCTGCCTTCTGCCTGAGCAATGGCGCTGCTGAGCTTGGCTTGCACCTCGCTGAGCGCGCCTTCGGCATATGCGGTGCCCTCCTGGGCTTCGCGCAGATTGTTGGCACGACCAAAAGCGATGGCCAGGTTCTCAAAGGTCTCGGGGTCTTGGTGGCGCGCTGTCTCCAAAGCCTCAACGCGGGCTAAAAGCTCCATGGGCTCTTCAATACCAGCTGCCAGCACGGCGTCGATGGCATCGGCACCATTGCCGGCCTCACGGGCCATAACCTTGGTGCGGCCAATGAAGAAGTCCACAACCTGAGTGCGAATTGCCGCCTCATCAAACTCGATCCCTTGCGCTTTGTAGGATGCCAAAGAGCTTTGTGCCAAGGCGGGGATGGAAACCTCGATGCCCGTCTGCAGAATGCTCAAGATGCCCAACGCGGCACGGCGCAGTGCATACGGGTCGGAAGAGCCGGTGGGGCCCATGCCTGCCGCAAAGATGCCGCAGATGGTATCCATCTTGTCAGCAATTGCGACGACCTTGCCGGCAGTATTTGCAGGCACAACGTCGCCGCTGAAACGGGGATGATAGTGATCGGTGATGGCTTGGGCGACCGCTTCAGTCTCGCCGCTAAAGCGTGCATAGTGGCCACCCATAACGCCCTGCAGCGACGTGAATTCCACCACAGCGCTGGTGATCAGGTCGGCCTTGCACAACAAAGCGGCACGCAGGGCATCCTTTTCGTCCTGGCCTGCGATGCCAGCCTGCTCGCATATGGTCTTTGCTGCAGTCTGAATGCGCTGGGTTTTCTCATAGACGCTGCCCAGCTTTTCCTGGAAGGTGACAACCTTCAGGCCCTCAACGTAGGCCTCAAGAGGTTGGCGGCGGTCTTCATCAACAAAGAACTTGGCGTCGGCCAAGCGGGCACGCACCACGCGCTCGTTGCCATCGCGAATGGTGTCAGTGCAGGCAGGGTCGCCATTGCCCACCACGATGAAGGCATTGTCCAGCGAACCATCTGCACGATTCATAGGGAAGTAGCGCTGATGCTCAAGCATGGCATCGGTGATGATTTCAGGCGGAACCTGCAAAAACTCCTCGTCAAAATGGGCGAGGATAGCCGTTGGCCACTCAACCAAGTTGATGACCTCGGCCAGCGTATTGGCAGGGGTGTCTGCTTTAAGACCAGTTTGTTTTTCAAAAGCAGCGATTTGGAAGCGAATAACCGCCTCACGCTCGGCAGCAGAAGGGATGACCTTCATGGCCTCGAAGTTCTTGAAGAAGTCATCAGCACAGGCAACCTCAACCGGCTCAGGCGCCAAGAAGCGGTGGCCATAGGTAGTGCGCCCAGCCTTCAAGCCGGCAAACTCCACGTCGATGACTTCGCTGCCCAACAGGGCAACCAACCAGCGCACCGGGCGGCTAAAGGTGTCATGACCGCGGCCCCAACGCTGGCTGCGCGGCCAGGAAAGCCCCTTGATCAAGCCAGCCAGAATGCCGCTGAGCAACTCAGTTGCAGGAATTGCCGGTTTTGAGACGACGGCATAGATATATTCAATGCCCTTCTCATCGGGCTCGACCACCAGGTCAGCAGTAGAGCAGCCCTTGCCGCGAGCAAAGCCCTCAGCAGCCTTGGTGGGGTTTCCTGCCTCGTCGAAGGCGATCTTAGCAGCAGGGCCCTTCGCCTTTTGCTCAACAGCCTCGGTAGCCTCGGCAAGGTCGGCCACCGTCAAAATCATGCGGCGCGGGGTGGAACAGGTTTTGACCTCGCCATGGGCAAGGCCGGCGTCCTTTAGAGCAGCCTCAGCCAACTTGGCAAGCTGCTCGGTTGCTTTGTAAAGTGCAGCAGAAGGAATCTCTTCGGTGCCAATTTCAAACAACAGATTCTTGCTCATGGCTTACTCCTCCCCCTTCTCGGCGCTGACGCGTTTGTCCACCGGGCCATCTTGCGATGCGATGTAGGAGCCGCCCTTCTCGACGACTTCCTCCAAGTAGCTCACGCAACACGCCTTCGCGACCTCGCGCACGCGCAAGATGTAAGCGGTGCGCTCGGTTGCGCTGATGGCGCCGCGGGCATCAAGGATGTTGAAGGCATGGGAACACTTCATGACGCAATCGTATGCCGGAAGCGGCAGGCCCAAATCCAGAAGGCGGTGGCATTCTTTCTCGTTAACCTCAAAGCGCTTGAACAACATGTCGGTGTCGGCAAACTCAAAGTTGTAGGCGCTTTGCTCGCGCTCGTTTTCATAGAAAACGTCGCCATAGGTAAACACGGTGCCATCTGCAGCCTTGCTCCATACCAGGTCATAAACGCTGTCAACGCCCTGGATATACATAGCCAGGCGCTCAAGACCATAGGTGACCTCAGCCGGGATCGGGTCGCACTCGATGCCGCCCACCTGCTGGAAGTAGGTGAACTGGGTGACCTCCATACCGTTGAGCCAGACCTCCCAGCCCAAACCCCAGGCGCCCAAGGTGGGGCTTTCCCAGTCATCCTCGACAAAACGCACGTCGTGCTCGGCCGGCTCGATGCCAATAGCCTGTAAGCTGCCCAAGTAGAGGTCTTGGATGTTGTCAGGCGACGGTTTCATGATGACCTGGAACTGGTAGTAGTGCTGCATGCGGTTGGGGTTTGAGGCGTACCTGCCATCAGCCGGGCGGCGGCACGGCTGCACATAGGCGGTGTTCCAGGTGGCCGGGCCAATAGCGCGCAGCGTGGTTGCCGTGTGGTAGGTGCCCGCACCAATCTCGGAGTCGTAGGGCTGCAAGATGACGCAGCCTTGGTCTGCCCAATAGCGCTGCAGGGTCAAAATGATGTCTTGAAAGGTCAACATAAGCTTTAAATCTGCTCCTCTAAGCTCGATGGATAATCAGTGTTAGCCCAGCCCGCCGATGCGGTTGAGCGGCCAGTAACGAAACACCGCAATGCCCGTGACAGTGCTCACCTTCACGGCGCCAAACCAGCGGCTGTCTTGCGAATTGATGCGATTATCGCCCATCACCCACACACAGCCCTCAGGCACCGTGTAGGGGTATTCAATCGTTGAGCCATCCAGCTCGTAGCTGGGCTTGCCCTCGGTATAGCCCTCCTCGGAAAGGGGCTGGCCATCCACGTAGACAACACCGTCTTTTAACTCGACGGTTTGGCCTTCGGTGGCAATCACGCGTTTGATGAGCGTTCGCTGATTGTCTTTGGAAAGGTCAACCGTTTCAGGGTCGATGAAGGTGATGATATCGCCCACTTGTGGTGTGCCGCCCGTCTCAAGCGTTATCTTCTCGGAGAGCACGCGGTCCCCAATCTCGATGGTGTCTTCCATAGACGAGCTCGGGATTTCGTAAGGTTGCACCACAAACGTTGTCACAGCCCAGGCAAGGCCCAAGGCCACAACAATGATGATGACAATCTCGATGAGATTGGAAAGCAGCCCACGCTTCTTTTGCGGAGCTGCGGCTGTATTGTTCGACAAGAAGATCACCTAGGTTTCATCAGTCGTATGCAAACACGTAGCTTTTTATGATACCCCAGGTGTAGGCGGCTGTAGGCGCTCGGTTCTGATTTGCTCGGCAAGCTTACGCTCGCTTTCCGTCAAATCCGCCGTGTCAATCAGGTCAGGGCGCATCTGTGCTGTGCGGATGACCGCCTGTTGGCGGCGCCATGCGGCAACCTTGCCGTGGTCACCAGAAAGCAAAACCTCTGGCACATCCATACCTCTGTACGATGCCGGCCGCGTGTACTGAGGAAACTCCAAAAGACCCTCTGCGAAGGATTCCTCAACGGCGCTGCCCTCATCGCCCAAAACGCCAGGTACCAACCGCGTCACCGCATCGGCAACGACCATAGCCGCCAGCTCACCGCCAGTCAGCACGTAGTCGCCCAGGGAATAACAGCGATCCGCCAGCTCATAAACACGCTCGTCAAAGCCCTCATAGCGGCCACAAACCATCAGCAAGCGCTCATGCTCAGCAAGCTCTAAGGCAGCAGCCTGGGTGAAGGGCTCGCCCACCGGGGTAAAAAAGATTACTGTGGGCTTAGGGCCTTGGACGCTCAACTCGTCAACCGCCTCATAGACAGGCGGGCAGGTCATCAGCAAACCCTGGCCGCCACCATATGGCTCATCGTCGGTGGAACGGTGCTTGTCATGGGTCCAATTGCGCAGGTCATAAGCCTCAAAGCTCATGAGCCCTGCACGTTGGGCGCGCCCCATAATCGAGGTGTTCATATAGGTTTCAAACATCTCAGGAAACACCGAGAGCGCCTCAATGCGGATCATTCAATCAGCCCCTCGACGGCTCGGGTGCGAATAGGTTGGGAAGCATCCTCAGGAATGTCGAGCACCATCTCTTCAACAAGGGGGATGAGCACCTCGCCAAAGCCGCCTTCAATAACGAGCACATCGTTTCCGGGTGTCTCTATAATCTCGGTTACTTGGCCAAGCGGGCCACGCACCTCGTCACACACGTCGCGGCCAATAAGCTGCTCATAGTCATCAATCGCCGCTAAATCCAGATCGTCACGCCATGCCAGCAAGTCGTGGCCCACCATCTGCTCGGCATCGTCAATCGATGCAACGTCTTCAAAGCCCAGCACCACGGTGCCATCACCCAAAACGTCCACCGACTGCACCACCAAAAAGCGAGGGCCATACAACGTGGGTGGCACCACATAAACATCTAGGCCCTCATAGATACAGAAAGGAAGGCCATCGGTGATGCGCACCGTGACCTTCCCATCCAAACCCCGCGTCTTGCAAACGCGGGCAATATTCACATACGGCGTCAAAGACACGCGCGACTACTCAGCCAGCTCAACCTCTGCGTGCGCCCCAGCTTGGGATGCAGCAGCACGGGCAAGCGTGCGGATAGCCTTGATAATGCGCCCTTGGCGGCCAATCACTTTGCCAGTGTCCTCCTCGGCAACAGAGACCTCGATGAAGTACTCCCCTGCCGGTTGCTCGGTGCCGGTGACCTCAACAGACTCGGGGTCATCAACAATCTCGACCACCAAAGAGCGGACGAGATCGGCGACATCGGCAGCAGTCTGGCTCATGACTACTCTTCCTCAGCAGCCTCGGCAGCAGCCTCAGCGGCAGCGGCAGCGGCTTCAGCAGCAGCCTTCTCGGCAGCAGCCTTCTCAGCGGCGGCCTTCTCCTCAGCCTTCAGTGCTGCACGAGCAGCAATCTTGGCCGGCAGCTCCTGGCCGTTGACCTCGGCGATGAGCTTAGCAACGCGATCGGAGGGCTGAGCACCCTTGCCGATCCACTCGTTAATCTTGTCCATGTCCAGGTTGATGACGGACGGATCCTTGGTCGGATCATAGGTGCCGACCTGCTCGATGAAGCGGCCATCGCGACGAGAGCGGTTGTCTGCAACAACGACGCGATAATACGGACGCTTGTGGGCACCATGACGTGCCAAACGAATAACTACCACAACTTCTCCTTCAAGATAAAATCGCCTGCACCTTTTGCAGACGCCTACTTGAGACCTATGTGTGATGACGGGTCACACAGCGAACAAAGATGATACAACAAATACTCGCCCTTGTGTACAACGAGTTTTCAATACGCACGAATTAGCGTGCGCAGACACGCCGGCATACCTGCGCCCCCTCGCAAAAATCGTTCGAAATTATTTTGCCTGAAACTGCCGAACTGGTCTTTTGCTCTGATAAAGCCATCTTTCTTCATAATTTCGAACGATTTTTATGAGAAGGCCTCAGTATCCAAACTTTTTAAAAGCATTACGAATGTCTTGGGCAAGGCAATTTTGCGTTGCATGAAGCGATCGATTATTGGGTATTTTCTCTGCGCCATCCATGTCATATGCAAGCTGATTTGCCACCCGGTTGAAGAGCAACATGCTATTTAGCTGCCCCGATGTCAGCACATAGCGCTGCACATGTGCCGCTGCTAAATCGTTGGCATGGAGCGCATCGTTTTCAAGGGCATCCGAATTTGAATGTTCCTGCTTGCTGTCGTAGTCAACCGCAACACCCTCTTTAGACCAATACAAATCGGGATAACGCACACGTGTTGTACCTGTTATTTTGATTGGCACATTCATGAGCGGCATGCCGAACCCGCACCCGCCCACATCGCGCGCAAGGCCAAATCTCAAGGCACACTCAATCTCTTTGGGGCTTGCAGCGTCCTCTACAACATAGGGCATAAGTCGTTGAAGACGTTGCAACGCAGGCGGGCGCTTGGTGCATGAAGTGCCGCACTGATCAATAAAACGTTCAATGCGTACAACATTGGTCAGTTTTCTTCGAGGAGCCAGCTTCTGTTGCGATGAAAGATCATGCGTAAATATGCTTACAAACAAACATGCCAACACAAGCAGTTCCACATCGGCCAATTGCCGGGCGCAAACCAGCAATGTCAGCTCTGGTGCAGCGCAATACAGCTCATCTGCAGCCTGAAAGTAATATCCCTGCGGTGCAGATGCTGGGTGGGTACGGCAGTGCAGACGCCTTGAACAGCGGCGGGTCTCGTCGTTAGCAACCGCAACCTCTAAAGGCAAACCAACCCCCACTAACTCAGCAACGGCCAGCGCATCAGCCTTGCTAATGTAGGGTGCCGTGTTTGCCAGCGGTACGGAAGAGAAGTCGATACACCCCTCACGAAAAGCCATGTAGTTAGCGTCACTTGGAAGTGATGCCTCAAATGGGTCATCGAACTCCTTCACGATGCCAGATAAAAGAAACGCAGCGGCATGACGCCCTGTCAGAAAGACATCATGTGTGTCCTTCATATCTCCCTCCCTTCAGAAAAATCGTTCGAAATTTTTCAAACACTGCAATATTTACCCGCAATTCCTTAAATTAGTCATAATTTCGAACGATTTTTATCAGAGCTCTGGCACAGCAAGACCCCGCCTGCACTCGTATGTGCAAGCGGGGTCCTAATAAAACTGGAAATCAATTTTTACGAAGCTGCTATGCGGTTGGCCAAAGCGACACCGACGAAGATGCCGGCAAAGCACACCAGAAGCGTCAAAACAATGTTTGCAGCTGCTAGGCCATAGCTTCCGCCCTCAAAGAGCTTCCAAGTGTCAAGCCCAAACGTTGAAAGCGTGGTAAAACCGCCCAAGCAGCCGGTAGTCACAAACAACAGCAAGCGCGAGTTGCCAGGAAATGCCTGGGGAAGCCACATGGCAAGCCAGCCCATGAGAAAGCAGCCGACAAAGTTAATGGCAAGGATACCAATGGGAAACCCAAAGGATGCCTGGTTGACCGTCGCATATGCGATTTTGCTGGTAAGCAGCGTGACCAAGTAACGGCAGATGGCGCCGATGAATCCACCAGCGCCAACTGCTAAGACGTTCAGCATCTCTATATCTCCGTAGTGCGTGCCTCGCAGGCCGTACGGGCAGCAGCAACTGCGGCCGTGATTGCTGCAACGGCCTCGTCAACGGAAAGTTCGGACTTCTCACCTGATGCGCGGTCCTTGAACTCAACGATGCCGTTTGCGGCACCCTTCTTGCCCACGACCAGCTGGAACGGCCAGCCCACAAGGTCGGCGTCGGCAAACTTGACGCCAGCACGTTCTTTGCGGTCGTCAACGGCAACTTCAATGCCGGCGGCTTCCAGCTCGCTTGCAAGGCGCAGTGCCAAAGGCTCAACTAGGTCATCGCCCTTAATGAGAGGCAGCACGCAGACTTCAGCAGGTGCAATAGAGACGGGCCAGCCAGCAATGCCACCCTCATCGTTGCGCTGCTCAACCACGGCGGCCAGGCTGCGGGTCACACCGATGCCATAGCAGCCCATGATGAAGGGCTTTTCCTTGCCGTTTTCATCCATGAAGGTGGCGCCCATGGCCTCAGAGTACTTGGTGCCCAGTTTGAACACCTGGGAGACTTCGATGCCGCGATCACCTTCCAGCGTCTTGCCGCAGGTGGGGCACTTGTCGCCCGGTTTGGCCAGCACCAAATCGGCAAAGCGCTCAATCTCGAAATCGCGGCCCGGCATGGCACCGAGATAGTGAAAGCCATCCTCGTTTGCGCCGCAAATCCAGTTTTCAAACCCCTCAAGGGATGCGTCGGCAATAACATGAGAGCCGGCGGGCAGACCAACCGGGCCCATGGAGCCTTTGTGCAAACCGCGCTCAATCATCTCGTCATCGGTAAACAGCCTGAAGCCCTCAATCAGACCTGAAGCCTTCAGATCGTTGAGCTCGTGGTCGCCCGGGACGAACAGCACATAGGTCTCGCCATCTTCGCCGGTGCCGCTCAAGGCCTTGACCAGGCTGCGGGCAGGCACATCAATGAAGGCGGAGAGCTCGTCGATAGTGTGCACACCTGGGGTTGTCAGCTTCTCCAGCTCACGTGCTGCAGGGGCCTCAAGTTCAAGCGTGACCGTTGCGGCCTCGGCATCTGCAGCAAAGCCGCAAGTGCAGTGCACCAGATCGCTTTCGCCAGCATCAGCCAGCGCCATAAATTCGCAGGTCTCGCTATCGCCAATCTGGCCACCATCGGCCTCGACCATGCGATAGTCCAGACCCATGCGCTCGCAGACGCGGGCATAGGCCACACTCATCTTGTCGTATTCCTCGTCCAGGCTTTCTTGCGTAGCGCTGAAGGAATAGGCATCTTTCATGATGAACTCGCGCGTGCGCAAAAGGCCAAAGCGCGGCCTGCGCTCATCGCGGAACTTGTCTTGCATCTGATAGAGCACCACCGGCAGGTCTTTATAGCTGCGCAGCTCATTGCGAACAAGGTCGGTAATGAGTTCCTCATGGGTGGGCCCGAGGCAGAACTCCACCTCGTGACGGTCGTTCAGACGCATCATTTCGGGGCCGTAGGCATCCCAGCGGCCCGACTCGTGCCACAGCTCGCCGGGTTGCAGCATCGGCATCAGCACTTCTTGGGCACCAGTAGCATCCATCTCTTCACGGATGATCTGCTTGACCTTGGCTAAGACCTTTTGGCCAAGGGGCAAAAAGGTGTAGATGCCCGAGCCCATCTTGCGAATCATGCCCGCACGCAGCAGGAGCTGATGGCTGGCGATCTCGGCGTCGGCCGGGGTCTCCTTAAGCGTGGGAAAATAGGTTTTGGAGAGATACAGCATTGCTTGCGTCCTCCCTTAGAGATCGATGAGCAGGCTGACTTCTTTGAGCTGACGACGCGAGACGCCTGCAGGAGCGCCCGTCATCACATCGGAGCCAGAAGAGGTCTTGGGGAAGGCGATGACGTCGCGGATGGAGTCAAAGCCGCCAATGAGCATGACCAGACGGTCAAGACCCAGAGCGATGCCGCCATGAGGCGGTGCACCGAAGCTCAAGGCCTTAGTCAAGAAGCCAAACTGCTGCTCGATTTCCTCATCGGTCATGCCGATTTTGCGCAGAATGCGCATCTGCAGCTCAGGGGTGTGGATACGGATGGTGCCGCCGCCAACCTCGTAGCCGTCCATGACCAAGTCGTAGGAATAGCTGCCGCACTCCAGCGGAGCGTCCTCAATTTTGTCCAAGTCCTCATCGCGCACGCGGGTGAAGGGGTGGTGCTCTGCAGCATAGCGCTTCTCATCAGCGTCATATTTAAACATCGGGAAGTTCACAACCCAGCACAGGTCGTGGCCCTCGGGGATGATGTCGAGCTTCTTTGCCATGTGCAGGCGGATGGCACCCAGCACCTCGTTAACCACAGCGAAGCTATCGGCACCAAACATGACCAGGTCGCCTGCCTCGGCGTTTACGGCAGCCTTGATGGCCTCAAAGACCTCGTCGCCCAAGAATTTGATGATGGGGCTGGTCACGCTGCCATCGCTTCTGAAAGCAATCCATGCCATGCCCTTAGCGCCCAACTGAACGGCCAGATCGCCAATCTTGTCAACCTGGGCACGGGGCATATCGCCGGCACCCTTAGCATTGATAGCCTTAACGCAGCCGCCGTTGTCCAAAGCGCCCGTGAAGACCTTGAAACCACAGCCGGCCACAATCTCGCTCAAGTCGATGAGCTTCATGCCAAAGCGACGGTCTGGGCGGTCACAGCCATACTCATTCATGGCAACTGAGTACTGCACGCGATCCAGCGGGAAGCTCTGCTCGATGCCGGCATCGGCCAAAACCTCGGCCATAACATCTTCCATCATGGTCATGACATCGTCTTCGGTCACATAAGACATCTCGATGTCGACCTGGGTGAACTCAGGCTGACGGTCGGCGCGCAAGTCCTCGTCGCGGAAGCAACGGGCAATCTGGTAGTAGCGCTCCATGCCGCCCACCATCAGCAGCTGCTTGAACAACTGCGGAGACTGCGGCAAAGCGTAGAAGTCGCCCGGGTTCAAGCGGCTCGGGACGATGAAGTCGCGGGCGCCCTCAGGGGTAGACTTGCCCAAGATGGGAGTCTCCACCTCGGTAAAGCCGCGCTTGTGCAGAGCAGAGCGCATGGACCAGGTGACGCTGTCACGCAGACGCAGAGCAGCTGAAACCTCGGGGCGACGGATGTCGAGATAGCGCCATTTCAGGCGGGTATCCTCGCCGGTTTCAATGCCGTCTTCCAGCGGAAACGGCGGGGTTGCAGATGAATTCAAAATCTCGCAGTCGGTGATGACAACCTCAACTTCGCCGGTAGGCAGGTTGGGGTTAGCAGTGTCATCGGGGCGCGGGCGCACAAAACCGGTGATCTTGATGGACCATTCGGGGCGCATTTTCTCGCCCAAGGCGAAGAACTCGCCAGCGTGGTCGGGGTCAAAAACACACTGAGTGATGCCTGCACGGTCGCGAAGATCCACAAAGATCAAGCCGCCATGGTCGCGGCGTTTGCCAACCCAACCGCACAGCGTAACCGTTGCGCCGTCATCGGCAATGGTCAGCTGCCCGCAGGTATGGGTATGCATGGAATAAGCGTTCAGAAAATCAGTAGGCACTGTATGCCCTCCTTAAATCTTGCGGCGATGTCATAGACAGTGACTGCCGCACCGTATAGAAACACAAGCGAATATGATACCCCACCTGCGTGAAAGCATAGGTGGGGTATTCGTGAAAGGGCATGTCTGCCTATGCCACGTGCATGGCAGACGGTGTAATACTGCTAAATTGCGGCGCGCAGCGCTTCAACAACTTCGCTGACGGCGACTTTTGCCTCGTCGTGGGTGGCAAAGTTGCGCACCGTCACCTGGCCGGCCTGGAGCTCATCAGGGCCAACCACGACAACGGCAGCCACATCCATCTTGCCGGCAACCTTGAACTGGCTCTTCAAGCTGCGACCCTGAGTGTCGCCCACCGCCGCAATACCAGCATCGCGCAATTGTTGCAAGATGCTGAAGGCCTGAGGCCGAACGCTATCATCAACCGTTGCCACATAGACGGTCTTGGGTGCGCCAAAGTCAAGGCTGATGCCACAGGCTTCCAAGGCGAGCATGATGCGCTCAAAGCCAACAGCAAACCCAAGCCCCGGCAAATCCTTGCCAGAAACCTCGCCCATCAGTTTGTCATAGCGGCCACCGCCACCAATGGCGCTTTGGCTTCCCGTGCCTTTGTCGGTCTGCACTTCAAAGACGGTTCCCGTGTAGTAGTCAAAACCGCGGACCAGGCGCGGGTCTTCAACATAGCTTAGGCCCGCCGCCTCAAGATAGGCTTTGACCTGCTCATGGCGCTCAGAGCACTCCTCGCACAAGTTATCGGAGAAGCACGGCGCGCCATCCATAACAGCATGGCAAGCTTCGTTTTTGCAGTCGAAGGCGCGCAGGGGGTTGGTCTCGATGCGGCGCTTGCACTCATCGCACAACTCGTCTTCGTGCTCGACCATATAGTCCTTAACTGCCTGCGTGTATGCCGGACGGCAATTAGGGCAACCCATGGAGTTGATAAGCAGCTGCATGTCTTCGCTTTTCAGGCCCAGCGCCTCAAAAAAGCGCATGCACATGATGATCATCTCGGCATCGGCAGTTGCGTCAGTAGCACCCAAGCACTCAACGCCTACCTGGTGAAACTCGCGAAGACGGCCCTTCTGGAGGCGTTCGCAGCGAAACATCGGGCCCGCATAAAACAGCTTGGCCGGGGCCGCGCCTTGCGGCACGAGGTTGTGTTCTGCAATAGCGCGCACGACGCTTGCAGTGCCTTCAGGGCGCAGGGCCAGCTTTTGATCGGACTTGAGCGCCTCGCCTGCCTTCAGGGAGTTAACAGCCCCGATGGAAAACACCGAAAAGATCTCTTTGGTTGCAACATCGGAGGTCTCGCCGCAACCGCGGGTGAAAAGCTCAGACTTCTCGAAGGTGGGAACCTCAATAGGCTCGTAGCCATAGAGCGTAAACACCTCCCATGCCTTAGTTAGAAACGCCTCCCATGCTCGGGCGTCGACAGGAAGCAAGTCTTCAGTCCCTTTGGGCTTTTTGTATGCCATCAGCAATTCTCCTTCATTGCTTTATAAAACACGAAGAGGCCGCTAGGCGGCCCCTTCAGTCAAGTCTATTGCAGTACTAAAACTAGCCGCGCTTGACCTTGCCGGCCTTGAGGCACTTGGTGCAAACGTTAGCCTTGTGCTTGTAGCCGTTGGGCTCAACGACGGTGACACGCTGGATGTTCGGGCGGAACATGCGGTTGGTGACACGGTGGGAGTGGCTGACGTTGCGGCCAGCAACAGGGTGCTTTCCACAGACAGAGCAAACCTTGGACATTTCGTTCTCCTTGCTTCGTACAAACGGCTCTTGCCGAAAAATTCCATAGTAAGTAGCGTGCCAGACGGCCACGCGAATTCAGAACTATATCACAAAAATTAGCTCCGTGGGTGAGCAGTTTTAAATACATCTTTCATATGTTCCAAAGAAAGGTGAGTATAAACCTGTGTTGTCGACAAACTGGAGTGCCCAAGCATCTCCTGAACCGAGCGCAAATCGGCCCCTCCCTCAACCAGATCGGTGGCAAAAGCATGGCGGATGTCGTGTGGGTGAAGCGATGGGTCAAGACCTGCCTGTTTTGCGCGAGCCTTAAAAACCTTGCGCAAAGAGTCAGCCGACATCGCATTTCCGCGCGTTGAGATGAACAAGGCATCCGCTGGTCTTCCCACAAGTAGCTTTGGGCGGCTTTGTTGGAGATACTCAGACACCACCTGTAAAGCAAGTTTGTGCAGGGGAACAATACGCTCTTTCGAACCCTTGCCAAACAGACGCACACTTGACGCCGCGAAGTCGATATCGACCACAGACAGGCCCGCAAGCTCAGAAATACGCGCCCCGGAAGCGTAAAGCAATTCAAGAAACGCCCTGTCACGTAGACCAACCGGCTCATCAAGTGGGCATACTTCCAACAGGCGTTCGACATCGCTTTGAGATGTCTTGCGGGGCAAGTCCCGAGCAGCTTTGGGTGTGGCAGCAGCAGCTGCTGGGTTGGTAGCAATGATGTCATTTGCATTGAGATAGGAAAAGAACGTGCGCACCGCAGAAAGATGCCGTGAGGCGGTTTTGCGGGTATAGCCTCCTGCTTCCAAATCGGCCAGATAACGCCTAAAGCGGCGATGGTCAAGACGCAGCGGATCAACGCTGAAGCGCGCCGCCCAGTCAAAATAACCCCGCAAGTCGGTGGCGTAGGCGCGTACGGTGTTGACCGAAAGCCCCCGTTCAACGGCCAAGTGGCGCAAAAAGTCGCGGGCATACCTGACCGCGTCTTCAGCAAACCGTTCGTCGTCAAGAAGTGCCGTTATTTTTTCCAGCTCGCCAAGTTTCATTGCTTGAAAAGGTCCTTGCGCTCTGAGACGAATGCATCTATGGCTTTACGGGCGCGCTCGGCATTGGCAGCTTGGCGCTGCCCCTTGTTTTTGATCTTGGGCTCAATGGGCTCAAGAATGCCGTAATTTACATGCATGGGTTGATAATCTTTTGTTTCGGCATCTGTTGCATATGCCAAAAGCGACCCAAACAGCGAGTGCTTTGGAAGTTTGGGCTCGTCAAGCTGCGCCAGCTCGGCATAGAGTGCCAGCGCAACAAAAAGCCCTGAAGCAACCGCCTCCATATAGCCTTCTGTGCCCGTGAGCTGCCCCGCCAAGTGAACCTTAGGATGTTTTGGCAGTGCCAATGTGCTTGTCAACACATGGGGCGTGTCAACAAAGGTGTTGCGGTGCATGACGCCATAACGTGAAAACTCCGCATGCTCGAGGCCCGGAATCATCCTAAAGACACGCTGCTGCTCACCGAAGCGCAAGTTGGTCTGAAAGCCAACCAGGTTGTATGCGCTGCATGCTTTGTTCTCTGCACGCAACTGAACCGCCGCCCAAGGGCGTTTGCCCGTGCGCGGGTCTGTTAGCCCCACCGGCTTGAGAGCGCCATGGCGAAGCGCATCAAGACCCGTGCGCGCAACCTCTTCTGCCGGTTGGCACGCTGCAAAAAGTTCGCTGCGCTTGAAGGCCTTATCGATAACGCGATCTGCTTGCACAAGCTCGTGTATAAAGGCTTCATAGCCTTCTTTGTCAAAGGGCGCATTCAGATAATCGGCAGTGTCACCTTTGTCATAGCGTGATTGCCGAAAGACAATGTCCATGTCGATAGAGTCAGCCTCGACAATCGGGGCCGCCGCATCGTAAAAGGCAAGGCTTTCAAAGCCAAGCTCGCTGGCAATCTCGCTAGCTAGGGCATCCGCCGTCAAAGGGCCGGTGGCCAAAATCGCCCAGCCGTCCGGGATAGACGTCACCTCGCCAACTTCGTAACTTATAAGTGGGCAGGCATCAATGCGCGCCTTAACTGCTTGGGAAAACAGCTCCCTGTCAACAGCCAGTGCTCCCCCAGCCGGAATAGCCGTCTCATAAGCAGCCTCGATGAGCTGCGAGCCCATGGCGCCAAGTTCATACTTCAGCGCACCAGCAGCAGAATCGGGGTTAGTGCTCTTAAACGAGTTGGAGCAGACCAGCTCGGCAACATCGCCGCTGCGATGGACCGCCGTGCCACATTTGGGGCGCATCTCGATGAGCTTGACCGGCACGCCGCGCATACCAAGCTGCAAAGCTGCCTCGCAGCCGGCAAGCCCTGCACCGACAACGCATACCTCGGGAAATGTCACCGCCAAAACCATCCTTTTGCTCAAGGTCTTCTTACCAAAAGGAAGTGTACCTTAAGCCTATGCGGCCAGACCTCAAGGAAGCCTGGCCGCACACTTAATCGGCAGAATGTTTACAGCTCGCCATACGAGACGCGGAACTGCAAGGAGTCGTTATACAACCCCTCATTCGCGCCATTTGATGTGCGCCAGTAGCGCAAGTAAAGCGTGGTCGATTCTGAGCCCGGAGCAATCGTGGTGCTCAATACCTGCTCATATGGTGAGTTGGTTGCACCCCCAACGCCCTGGGTTGACCATATGACGCCTGACTTAGAAAACGCCTTTGTTGTGCTCACCGCTGCATAGTCGCCTGCCGCAACGTCGGAATAACCAATGAGATGCAGGTTTGCTTGGAGGGCGTCTGCAACACTTGTTGCGTCCTTATAGATGGTGACCTTGCAGGTAACAAACGACGAGCTAGCTGGGTAGTGATTCAGATTCGACTGGATGTAGCCTTCGTAGTTGTACTTAAAGCGGTTGAGCTCCGTTGCCCCGTCGTCAGCCTCGAACACAAAGGTGTCTGAGTTGATCATCTTGTTCAAAGAGCGTTCATCGGTAAACGAGAGACGGGAAACGCCGCCAAAAATATAGCCACGGCATATCTTGCTGCTCACACTCGTAAGCCAGGTGTTTGCTGCAGACCAATAGGTGCTGGCAGTGTCGATGCCGCCTGCTTGAAGAGTTGGCACCATCAAAACCACCGACTCCTTTTGAGAGCAGAGGTTTCCACCGCACAACGCGTCGGCATAGTTCTCGCCGGTGCAAATGCCAATTGAGGTGACATTCATGGTGCCGTCAGCAACCATCTGTTTTGCAAAGGCAAGGTTGTTGCTGTAGACATTGCCCTTGTCATAGCGCTTAGTAGAGCTCGATGAAGCCATGAGGGGTTGGTAACCATTTGCAGCAACCTCACTTTGCGAACCCATGACTTGCACCTCACCGAACTGCAAAGCGGTCAAAAGCTTGCCATCCTCAGCAATGAGGCCCGTGCTTTTAAGTGCGGCAATGGTAGAGCTCATAGAGCCGTCGGAGTCGGCCAAGAGCAGTGGCGCACTCAATGCACGCGCAGCAGTTACGAGCGTGTAGATGTCGCCCCACTCGGCTGAGCCGTTGGCAGCCAGCAATGTGCTGCCCCATACGCTGTTGCTTCCACTTGAATCGCGCGTCAACGCTTTAAATTTGCTTCCGTCTTTCGAATACCAGTTGGAGCCAGAGTAATAGGACTTAGAGGCAACCCCAGCGCCCAGCGCATAGACGGCCGCCGCCGTTGATGTACGGCTCTCACCTGAAACACGCATAACGGAATAACCACTGACGCCTGCTGCATCAAGCACCTTTTTGATGGTGGTTATCTGCGCATCTTCAATATTTGCCGTACCGCCGACCACAACAACGCGTGAAGGCCGCAGGCTTTGCAGTGCCAGCTCCAAGCCGTCCCCGATGGAACCCGGGTTGGCAATGTAGCTCTCGTTGGTAACCTCCAACGCATAGTTAAGTGAGCTGGAGACATAGGACTCGCCTACCTTGGTGTAGATATTCGATGCGAGAGGCTCAGCTGCTAAAGCATCCAAATAGCTGGTGCCTGACACTACGAACATGGTGCCACCGGTTTGGTTTTGAGCAATCTGGGTGTTTATCTGCTCGGCAGTTGAGACGCGGTCCGCACCGGCAAGGCGCATGAACGGCCCTGCGGTTATGGTGACCTGGTATGACCCGGTCAAGACGTTATTTGAGTTGGCCTTAAAGCGCATGCCCCAGGCGTCGTCATAAAACGCTATTTCATATGAGACGGTGTTGCCCTCGCAAACATTTGTCCAGCTCGTTGCCACACCTTCAAAAAGATCGCTGTCGGCATTGTGCGCATCAAGCAGGCGGTCATCTAAATAAACTGTGCAATTGTCTGCAGCAGAGCCGCAGAGCAGGGCATACTCCCCTGTAGCGCTTTGCGTTTGCCTGCCTGTCAGCTTCTCAAGCAGGTCTTGCTCATCGCCAGTTGTAAGGTTAGTGCGGCTGGCCGCTTGCAGATAGACCTCTCCCGTATGGGCAAAGGCATCATACATACCGTAATAATCCTGGCTTTCCAAGGTTAGGTCATAGCGCGCCCATTGTGCATAGAGCACCAAGTCTGCTTCGGTTGCATAAGTGTCACCGGCAGAGTATGACACACCGCTTCCATCGGGTTGTGTGTTCCAAATCAATCCAGAGCCGGGTGCATCCCAGCCTTCCTGCACGCAATCCTTAAATGAAAACCCAGTGCCATCGGCAATCGTTGTTGAGCCACCTGCCATAAAGGTCTGCTCGTCGATGAGACCCTGACCGCCATTTGCATCATAGGTGACGGTATAGATAGCCACATCCTTCCACTGAGCATATAAGGTCAGATCAGCATCAATGGTGTAAAGGGTGCTCGGTTGGTAGCTGTCTCCCGTTCCGTCTGGCTGTGTGTTCCAGCCCTCAAATTCATAGCTTTCGCTGCATACAGGAATCTGGCCGGACAATTCCAAATCGACGCCTTCATATTTCTCTTGGTCACCGGGAACCTCGCTTGCCACAGGGGCCGTTGTTCGCGTTTCGGTTTTTGCAGGCGCATTGCCTTCGTAGTGAACGGTAAATGCCACGTGACTCAGCTGGTTTTTAAGCATGCCTGTTGCATCAGCAAGGTAAGCCACTGAACAAGCTGCTCCAGCCAGCAAAACACACACAGCAAATGCAAGCACGCGCTTGGACACACCGCCCTGCAAGGCCTTTTTGAACACTCTAGGATTCTTTGCCATGTTTGCCCTCCTCACTTTTTACGCATGAGACAACCAAAAACGTTGAAGCTGCCAAAGCCAAAAGCGACAAGATAATGAGCAATGGGATTACGTTGTCGCCAGTTTTAGGCATATCGGTTGAAGAGGTTGTAGCTTGCGACGATGTAAAAGGCGTGCTTGTAGTTGTTGTAGCCCAGGTATCCTCGCCAACAGCGTAGGCTGCAAAGGTCTGCTCAAAGTAGACCTGGCCTTCGGGCTGCCAATCAGCCTTTACCGTAAAGTCCTCCATAAGCGGCACGGTTACCTCTGAAGTAGTTGCATCAACCATCTCGCGATATTTCCAAACACCCCGGTCTTCGTCCACACAGATCCAACCATTGGCACTTAGCTGTGCGCTGCTGTCTTCAATCTCGACAATCTCTCGAAGCTCATCGCTCATGACGGCAAACAAATAGCACGGAACTGAGCCCTGCTCAACAATCACTACCGGGTCGATAAGATAGGTGTGCCCTGGAACTAACGTGCAGGCGTTGCCTTGCTCGGTCTTTTCACCAAGAGAATTTCCATATTCATCGACAAGCGTCTCTTCAAGAGCAATCTCCAGCTTCGATGTTCCAACGTTTTCAGAGGCAGCTTTCAAAGCGTCAAAGTCTACGTTTGCCTTCAAGATAGATGCAAGCTCTTCTGACAGCACGCCGCTTGCTGTGGATGAAACCTCGCCCTGCTCAGCGGCTAGAGCCACGCATGGGCTCAAGCCTAAGATGACCACAAGGCAGCCGAGCAAAGCCGCTTCGAGGCGCCGCGCAAGGGTTGACCTCCTTTCGGTTCTATTCATCTCACTCTCCTTTCGATGGTGGGCGAGCCGTCTTTTACGGCCCGCCCGTCACTTGCTTAACGTTTCGCCTGCTTTAGGCGCCAAATGTCGCATTCCATGCGCTAGCCGCATCCTCAAAGCCGTCAGCCTGAACGGCATATGCGCTCACATCGATTTCCTTGCCGGAATACGGCTCAATATCGCTTGCACCCAAGGTGTTTTTCACCGTAAAGCTCGTAAACGAGCTCAAAGTTGTGTCGGTGTCGCTCTTTTTGACAATCGAGTTGTAGGCGTAAACAGTGCCCTTGATTGCCGTGTTGGCGTTGGTAATCTTTGTCCAGCCTGCAGCAGTCATCTGCGTTGCAATGGTCTGGCCAGTCTCAATCTTTGAGATGGGGTTGTACACCACAAGAAAGACGTAGCTGTCTTCACTGCCCGCCTCGATAGTCACCGTTGGGTCTTTGGTGTAGGAATGCCCGGGCACAAGGTTGTAGGTGTTGCCTTCTTCGGTAAAGGAAGACGGATCTTCAACATTGCCATATTCATCGGTCACGTGCTCAACCAGACCGACCTCTTCATCAAACGAGACCTGCCCTGCCGTGAAGGTGTTTTTGACCATCTGCGTGTCATCTTGCAGATAGGCCAAAGAGGCCAGGGCGCCGCCGCTTGCCAATGCGGCAACACAGGCAGCAGTGACGCCGCAGTAAACGAGTTTGGACTTTGTAGGTTGTGCGACTGTAGTTTTCATCGTTTTCTCCTTTTCATTCTCTACAGTTCAAATGGTGGTGCTATCACGCATGCAGCTGTTGTTAGACCGAGCCAGACGGCTGAGCGTGGTAATGCCAATCAGGAATGCCAGCAAACACAAGCCGGCACCAGCGCCATAAGGCGTTGAAATAAAGGCGAGCATGCGGCCTACGTAGGGCACCGACAAAACGACCTTGCCCAAAACGGCCTGAGCATCCACGGTGCCCACATCACAGGCATCGTTTGCATCCCCCTTTGTGCTCAGCGTCTGAGTTGCTGCGTCGATGTGCACAACTCGGTGTGTGCAGATGGTCGACTCGTTCATCTGCCACGAGACGCAATCACCCACTTCGAGTTCTTGAAACGTGCACGGAGCCACATAGACAAGGGAGCCCAAAGGGATGGCCGGCTCCATTGACGAGCCAGTCACAATCAAGGGAGTGATGCCCCAAAGCCGCAAAAGCAGCAAGCTTGCGCCGAAAAGAGCGCCCGCCGCCAGCGCGCAGGTAGACGCTATAGAGGGCAAACGGGCAAGCGCTTTGTGCGCCCTACTCATGGCTGCACCCTGGTTTTGCAAAGCTGATAGCGCCCGTCGCGGCCCCGCTTCACAACCCCTTTTAGTTCATAGGCGTTCAGGTATTTCATGAGCAAGCTGGGCGTTATGTCAAAGTAGGCAGTAAGCTCATCGAAGGAATAAGCATCCGCAGCGAGCGCCTGCAAGATAGCCTGATCGCCCATGAGCTCCTCGGCCTCCAATGCAAAATCCCGCGGGTCATGTGCTTCAAGCAGCGTCAAGGGATATTGCGTAAAAGCGATGTCGAGCGCGTTATCAAACGCCTCTTCGTTGTTCAGTGCCAACGCCCCTTGGCTCAGCAGATGGTTAGACCCCCGCGAGTTCGGCGAGAAAATCGTCCCAGGCACCACTGCCACCGTCCTGCCAGCGTTTAGGGCACAATCTGCTGTGGAGAACGTGCCCGAGGGTAGACCCGCCTCGGCAATTACAAGCAAACGGGCAAGGCCGGCAATAATGCGGTTGCGCTGCGGGAAAAGTGGGCGTAAAGGTTGCGTGCCCCAAGGGTTTTCAGAAATGATGGCCCCGCCCGTTGCGACAACCTCGTCAAACAGCTTCTTGCCCGATTTGGGGTAGATGACATCTGCGCCAGAGCCAAACACCACCACCGTCGCCACGCCGTTATCAAGCGCTGCACGGTGTGCCGCCTGGTCGCAGCCGCGTGCCCCACCCGATATGACAACCTGTCCGCGCTGGGCAGCACGGGCTGCAAACAACTTGGCCACCTCTATGCCATAAGGCGACGCTTTGCGCGCGCCCACGATGGCCACGCCTGGTTGCAAAGCGTCCGGGTTGCCGATGCCATATATGCGCTCTGGCGCGTTTTCCAGCTCCGCCAAAATCTCGGGGTACGCGCTGTCTGTCTTTGCTATTTCAAAACGTGCTGTCACTGCAAACCTCCTTCCACACGAAATGTCAATGCTTCGAGCAAGTGCTCATCGGCAACTGCATCTGACTGCTCAAGATCGGCAATGGTGCGCGCCACACGCAGGGTGCGCACAATGCCGCGGCCCGACAGGCAATGTTTGCGAGCTGCCTCCTCAACCAGGCGCTGCTGCGCATTTGAAAGCCCACAGGCCTCGATAACGCTGTGAGGTGGCAGCGTGGCAAGCGCGCCGCGGTCGTCACCGCGTTTGTCTGCCCGCTCCCGCGCCGCCAAAACCAGCGACGATAGCTGTGCAGAGTCGGCACCAGAGCCACTCCTGAGCACCTTTGCCGGGTCGATGCGGCTGACCTCGCAACACAAATCGATGCGATCTCTCACCGGACCACCCAACTTGCCGCGATAGCGGTCAATCTGCAGATCGGTGCATTTGCAGGCGTGCTCACGATCGCCCAAATAGCCGCACGGGCAGGGGTTTGATGCCGCAATAAGCTGAAACTTGGCTGGAAACACCGCACGCCCATCAGCCCTGCACAGCGACACCTCACCGTCTTCAAGGGGCTGACGCAAAGCCTGCAGTGTGCTGCTTGAAAACTCGCCAAGCTCGTCTAGAAACAGCACACCGTTGTGGGCAAGGGATGCCTCGCCTGGCCGCAGGGGCGTTCCACCACCAACCAAAGAAGCCGTGGTAGCGCTGTGATGCGGTGCTCGAAATGGGCGCTGCCCTGCGGTAATGCCTGAGACATCCAAGCCTGCCACTGAGTGAATGAGTGCCGTTTGCACCTGCTCGCTTTCAGAAAGCGGCGGCAAGATGGAAGGCAGGCGGCGGGCGAGCATGCTCTTGCCAGAACCCGGCGGCCCCGTCATCAACAAACCGTGCCCGCCTGCAGCGGCAATGCACATAGCGCGAATAGCGTGTTCTTGGCCCACCACATCGCGAAAATCTGGCGGCTCAGGCCTATGGTGCGCACGGACTGCATGAGGCTTAGAAAACCGCCCGAACTTCAGATCGCTCAAACCGTCGATGCACATCAGCTCCACGCCCTCAAGCTGGGGCAGCTCCATATGGGGCTGCCCACAAAGCAAGGCAAAGCGATGCTGCTGGGCATACATGGCATAGGCAAACAGCCCGTCAACAGGGCAGACAAAACCCTCTAAGGAAAGCTCGCCTACTGCCACAAAGCCGTCAGCGATGCTCGGTGCAATTTGCTTTGTGGCAATGAGGTAGGCAAGAGCGATGGGCAAATCGAAGCCAGCGCCGCTTTTGCGCACCGAGGCCGGTGCCAGGTTCACCACAATGTGGCGGTTTGACTCCATCTCAAAGCCGGCCGCTCGCACAGCCGACTTCACCCGATGGCGTGCCTCCTGCACACTGCTGTCGGCCATACCAACGATGTGCATGCCAGGAAGCCCAGCGCCCACCTCGATCTCTACCGTTACGGCAATGGTTTGCACTCCGCGCAAGGCACAGCTTTCCACCCGTGCCCGCTGCGTCTTAACTACGCCCATCGAAATAGCCTCGATGGTGGCGAAGCATCGCCCGGTTTTCACCGCACACGCAGATTGCAATCGCGTCAAAGCGCACAGCGTGCTCTTCATTCCAATCGGCCTGAGCCATATAGCTCATGGCAATGCGCTCATAGCGGTGGCGTTTTTCCTTGGTCACCGCTTCTTCGGGAAAGCCTGCATTGCTACTGCGCCGCGTCTTGACCTCAACAAAGACAATCGTTCCGTCCCCATCGACGGCGATGATGTCCACCTCGCCAAAAACGCACCTCCAATTGCGGGCAACAATCTCGTAGCCGCTGCGCTGGAGGTAGCGGCAAGCCGCCTCTTCACCGCGCTTGCCCAAAGCAATCGTGCTCTCATCCCATGCGCTGACCTCGCTGTTACTCTCGTTAGGCGGCTGTTCCTGGTTGCCGTGGGCCAACATCTGAGCGAACTCCGCGCTCATGCCGGACGCTTGGTCTGCGATCTCAGGAAATATGCGTTCCTTGATGTCTTCAGGGTTGTCAAAGTTGCGATAAATGCTCTCAATGACGTCACTTGCCGCTCTGAGCCACCCATCAAACGTCCCTTGTTCGTAGCCCTCCTGCCATAAGTCGTCGCCGAAATCATCCATAGAGGAAAAGTCATCTGCGGCCGCCTGCTCAGGCGCAACGTTCTCGCTCTGCTCGGCGGCTACCTCTTCTTCGTCGTCTTTGACTTTGACATTGACCTGAACTTCATCTACTGCTGCCATATGCATCTCTCCTCTCAATCTGGGTGCTTTCAAAGGCGTCTTCGCCCTTGCTGGGAGCTGCATAATGGCAGGTGAATCTAACCAAAACTCGGAATTAAAGTGGAACTAAATCCAACGCGAATCTGAACTGGGAGATTTCAACTCCAAACTTTTTCAGACCTTTTTTGGAACTTTTTTGGAAAGCTCCACTTCAGCACAACAAAAAGCCAACCTTCAACGAGGTGCGCAGTTGCAGGTATACTTAGCCGCAGGCTTTAAAACAGATTCGCAGGAGCAAAAAAAATGAAAACTGAGCGCGCAGACTACATTGCAGCAATTCAAGAACTCGGCGGCGACAAAGAGGGCCGCGACAGCATGTTGGCTGCCGTCGAGCAATCCGACGCCTGGGTTCACGGCGCACCTGTCGCCTTCTCATATGTGCCTAACCTCTTCAACGCTGAAGACATGGCCTTCATCCAGCACACCTGTTCAATGACCCACACCATCCTGACCAAGGTCATCGACAAGTTTCTGACCGACCCCTCATATCGTGAGATCTTCCACTTCCCCGCAGAGGTTGAACGCCTGATCTTGTTGCCATGCGGTTATAGCGAAAAGCTGCCCATGGGCCGCTTTGATATCTTTTTAGACGAAGATGACCTGAGCTATAAGTTCTGCGAATTTAACACCGATGGCTCTGGCGCCATGAGCCGCGATCTGATTGTGTCGACAGCCATGATGCAAACACCTGCTTTCAAGCGCTTTGCCCAAGGGCGAGACGTGCAAAACTTCGAGCTTTTCGATTCTTGGGTCGAGGCATTCATGGAAAACTATCGCGACGACCCCTATTCCAAGGAGCGCCCCAACCCCACGGTTTGCGTTACCGACTTTAAGGAAAGCGGCGTCTTCAGCGACTTCAACCGTTTCATTGCTGCCTTTGAACGTGCGGGCATTCCAGCGCGCTTTGTTGATGTGCGCAGCTTTGAATTTGACGGCGAAAAGCTCATTGACCCCAAAGACGGCACGCGCATCGATGCGATTTATCGCCGCAGTGTCACCTCAGAGATTTTGCAGCACCCCGGCGAATGCGACGCCCTCATCAAAGCAGTCGAGGCGCAAAAAGTGGTGCTCATTGGGCACTTCCGCACCACGGTTGTTCATTCAAAAATGGTCAATGTTGCCCTGTTTGACCCACGCACGCGGGAGTTTTTGACCGATGAAGAGTGGGATTTTGTGCAAGCCCATGTGCCGGCAACCTACCGCCTGCGCCATGACACAGCAGACTTGGATGTTGCTGCCATCAAAGCGCACAAAGATGCCTGGATCATCAAACCTGAGGATGACTACGGTGCAAGCGGCGTATTCCCCGGCATCGACTTTGAGCAGGAGCAGTGGGAGCACTTGGTGGACGAAAACATGGACAACTCCTATATTGCCCAGGAGTTTTATACCCCGCACAAAGTCGATGTCGTTTTGCCTGCAGATGACTCCTACACGGTGCAGCAGTGGCAACAAATGCCCGGCTTTTATCAATACAACGGCAAGGCAGTGGGCTTTTATGTGCGCCTTGGCAATGAAGGCGTCATCGCCCTCGACCACGGCGGAATTATCGCCAACAGCTTTAAGGTCGACTGCTAAACACCCACACGCACGTTGCGCATAAAACACGCATGGCCGCCCCACAAAAGGAGCGGCCATGCGTTTTCATGTTCACAAGAATCTAGTCGCAAGCCACCTGCTGAGCAGCCTCGATACGCTTGAGGCACTCTTCGCGGCTCATCAGTTCCATGGACTCAGTAAGTGGCGGGCTCACCATGTTGCCGCAGATGGCCACACGCACCGGTTGGAAGACGAACTTCACCTTCACATCGAGCTCTTCGACAATTGCGCGCATAGCAGCCTCGATGGCCTCGCTGTTCCACTCGCAGCTTTGCAATGCAGTGGCAACCTTGGCCAGTGCACTTTTCGCACCGGCGCCCTCCTTGGCCAAAACCTTCTTCACGCTCTTTTCATCCAGCTCAACGCCTTCGGTGAACAGGTAGGCCAGCATCGGCACCGCCTGGTTAACGAGCTTGACGCGCTCGGCCACCAGCGGGTAGGCGTTCTTCACCAGCTCGGCATCCGCCTCAAAACCTGCCTCGGCCAGCTGCGGCAGCAAAGCCTCAGCAAACGCATCGGCGCCCATTTTCTGGATGTATTGGCCGTTCATCCAGTCGAGCTTGTCGGTGTCGAGAATGGACGGGTTTTTGCTCATGCGCTCGAGGGTGTAGACCTGAGCCATCTCGTCGCGGCTGAAGATGGTGGTCTCGCCATCGGGCGCCCAACCAAGCAATGCCAGATAGTTAAACATTGCATCGGAAAGGTAGCCCATGTCGCGGTATTCCTCGACGCTTGCTGCGCCGTGACGCTTTGAGAGCTTCTTGCCATCTGGGCCCAGCGTCATGGGCATGTGCGCAAAGACCGGCGTGTCGGCGCCCAGTGCCTCATAAACCAGAATCTGGCGTGGGGTGTTTGAAAGGTGGTCGTTTCCGCGGATGACGTGGGAAATCTTCATATTCATGTCGTCGCAGACCACAGCAAAGTTATAGGTGGGGCTGCCATCGGCACGCACGATGATCATGTCGTCTTGCAAAGCGGCATCGAAATCGATGTCGCCAAGCACAGCGTCGTGCACGGTGATCATGCCGCGCCCTTGGGGCACCTTCAGACGCCACACATGGCTCTCACCTGCGTCGATGCGTGCTTGAGCATCTGCGCAATCCAGGCAACGGCACGGGTCGGGGTGCGCAGCCAGACCGTCCTTTTGGATGGCGTCTGCACGGGCGGCATTTTGCTCGCTGGTGCAAAAGCACGGGTAGGCATTGCCCTTTTCTTTGAGCTGCTCAAGAGCAGCAGCGTAGCTGTCAAAGCGCTGCGTCTGCAGGTAGGGGCCATAAGCACCGCCCACCTCCGGGCCTTCATCCCAATCCAAGCCCAGCCAGCGCATAGCGCGAATAATCAAATCGATATTTTCCTGAGTTGAGCGCTCAGGGTCGGTATCCTCAATACGCAAAATGAACGTGCCACCTGTGGCACGGGCCAGCGCCCAGTTATAAATTGCAGTGCGCGCGCCGCCAATATGAAGCTTGCCAGTGGGGCTCGGCGCAAAACGAACACGAACATCAGTCATGGATGTCTCCTTGAAATTGGTACATTAAACGGTTTGAAGCATTATAGCGTTGCAGATGGGCGGTTAGTCAGCCAATACCTTCCTGATTCGCAAGATGTTGCAGCCTTGCTTGTACTCATAGTGCACATCATCCATAGATTTGCACACCATAAGGATGCCAAGCCCACCCACATCGCGTTCATCTGCAGGCAACGTGGTGTCCGGCGTCTCGGCACCAAGCGGGTCAAACGGCACGCCGTTGTCAATGAAGGTGATGAGCACTTGAAGCGGATTTTCGTTGACCTCCACGCAAACGGTGGCCGGCCCCGTCTCAGGGTCGTAGGCATACTGCGCGATATTGCCGAACAGCTCGTCGATGGCAATATCGATCTGCAGCAACGCCTTTCGGGGGCAGTCGAATTGCTCAAGCTGTGCATTCACGAAATCGGTGACAGTCGCGATGTTGTCAACGGTCGCATCAACCGTAAGCTCGGATTCCACGTTTCTCCCAACCTGTCTAACTTCAGTGACCCTACTCGACTGTCAGAATGTCGATAAACCCGGTGACCTCAAACACCTCCAAGACCACGTCATTGGAGTTTTTGACGAGCATGCTTCCCTGCTTGTTCATGATTTTTTGTGCCTTCAACAGCACCCGCAAACCCGCCGAAGAGATGAAATCCAGGTTTGCAAAATCGAAAACCAGCAGCTTGCATGCAGAAATGCACTCGTCAACCGCGGCCTCCAGCTCAGGCGACGTTGTGGTGTCTAGACGCCCTGAAACTGCCAACGTAACCGTGGTGCCGTCAACTGTTTTATTGATATCCATTGTGAGCTCCTTTTAAAGACCTTCTCTTGTGTTATATCTGCAAAGCTTTCATGTCAATCTGTTGAAACGCCTTCGGCGCTGATGTCATGCTGAATGATTTTGATACGGCCCGTCCCTCGTTCATTTGCATAAGCACCCTTGAGGTCTCCATCTGCATATGACCCGATGAAGTCTGCAAGCGCATCGACATCAAGGATTGCTCGATGTTGCACCAGCTGCGACCCTTCGAACATGGCAAACCCGTTGCCGCCCCTGCTCAAGATAAAGCCAACGGTAGCAATGGTGTATGTGCGTTGCAAATCAAGTGGCTCACCCATAACGCGCACATTGGTAACGCGGCGAGGACCTGCAACCTCAAGAAAGCGATTGGCGGCATCGGTTTTGACCGACGACGCAATGTTGGCATCAATGCAATAGGTCATGCCCGAAACATGGGCAAATCCTGCGTTTGCCTGCGGCCAACTCCGTGCCGCATATTCGAGCATGTCGGCAATTTGCTTGCCAGTGACAAGAGCGCTTGAAAGATGGTTACCTAACGGCTGGGTGGCATACAAGCTCCCTATGGCGATTGTTCCGGCGGGTATCGTCTCGCGCATGACCCAAGCAGGGGCAAAAGCCACATCCGCATCAAGCGCAGCACGATAAGCATCTGCAACAAGGTTTCCCAGGTTGGTCTCGCAATTGCGCACCAACCAAGACTTGCCATCTTCGCGGCGAGCAACCAGGCGCGATTGTGTGTAGCCCACCTTTACTTCGAGCTTGCTTGCCAAGGCATCGGCAAGATCATTTGCTACGGCATTAAACACCGCATCGGGCTCAATGCTTTCTGCCCCTACAACAGCTGAACGGACTTCATGGGTCTCGGTATCGATAACAAGCGTGCCCACGCTTGAAAGCATCATGCCGCATTGGGCAATGACCACTTCCCTGCCCACGTTGTTTTTCACCCGCTGGCTAAAGGTTTCATGGGAGTGCCCGTCCAACACGGCATCGATTCCGCTTGTGTTGCGCACCAGCTCATCGCTGGTCCAGCGTGAAACTTGCCCCTCTTGCCCCAAATGGGCCAGCAGTACCACGCAATCCGCCCCTTGTTGGCGGGCTTCATCAACTGCGTTTTGCACGCATTTGTAGAGCTTCGCGCCATCATCGTCTTGACAAAAATCGTAAAGCGCTCGCCCCGCTTCATCGCAAAAACAGTCAGGGTCCATGGCATTGGGCGTGTTCGGCGTGATAACACCAACGAATGCCACCCGAGCATCTCCAAGCTGTTTAATGGTAAAGGGAGCAAACACCGGTTCACGCGTGCCGGCATGCAGCAGGTTGCAACAGACGATTGAAAACTCGGCATCGTGCGAAAGCTCTTCAAGGCGCTCGACCCCATAGCTGAAATCAGCATTGCCAGGGCATGCCGCCGCGTAGCCGCAACGTGTCATCAGCTCGACCAGGCTTTGCCCGCGGGAAAGCGCACCAGCCGCTCCCCCGCCAATAAAGTCTCCGCAATCGACTAGACAGGCGTTGGAGCTTCCATACTGCTTTTGGGCGCGGTGCAGTTGCGCAAGCACACCTGCATAACCTGCGGAAACAAACGACGCACTGAATGCGCAGTGCACATCGTTGGTATGAACAATCGCAATTTCGCTCATAGGCCAAGCATACCGAAATTTCTGCGAGAAACAGTGCAAGAAGCGAACGAAACGCTTTAAACAGCTGCGCATAAAGCCGTCAGGCGGTTTGACTGCCAACACGCACCCATCACGAGACTATAATAAGCCCATATCATACCCATGCACCAACGCTGCAAACAAGGTGATGCACCTATGAAACGCTCGGTCAAGAATTCCCTTTTGAAAACAGCTCGCACAGCGGGCATCTGCTGCCTAAGCGCTTTGCTTGCAAGCTTTGCCGTGCCTGCTGCGGCATTTGCCACGCCTACAGATGTTTCAGCACAAACAGACAACGAAGGCCATCTGCTGACATACCACGATGTAAAGATTGACCTCAACGATGTAGGAAGCGACTCTGTATCGCGTCTTCAAAGCGATGAAGGTGCCGAGCTGCCCAGCTCTTATTCCTCGGTTGACATCGGCCCTTCCATACGCGACCAGGGGTCTTATGGCGCCTGCTGGGCGTTTTCAGCTATCGCTGCCGTGGAATATTCTTTGGCAAAGCAAGGTCTCGCCACCACCGATGTTGACCAGGCGGAACGTCAGCTTGCCTATTTCTTCTATAACCGCAAAGGGATCACCGACCCGCTGGGCAACACCACCGGCGACTATACGGAAGCCGTAGAAGATAGCACCCCGCAGAGCTCTTCCTACTTAGACAATGGAGGAAACGGCCTTTATGCCATGTGGCACCTGCTCGGTTGGTGTGGCACCACAGAGGAAAGTGAAGCGCCCTATTCCACGTTGCTTTCAGACTACCTCACCTATGCAAACGACTACGACACGTTCCGTGCGAAGTATGACCTCGACTCTTCTTTGGCATATGGTTCTGACAGCTATCACGTGCAAGACGTGGAAATCACAAGCGGTGACGACATCGAGGGCATCAAACAGATGGTGTATGAAAACGGTGCAGTTTCTATGTCTTATTACGAATCGGGCAGCTATTGCAACAACGCTACCAATGCCTACTACTGCCCCTATAGCTTCGATACCAACCATGCAGTTACCATCGTGGGTTGGGACGACAATTACAGCGTCAGCAACTTCAAGGCTTCGCACCGGCCCTCAAGTGACGGTGCATGGCTTGTCCGCAACTCCTGGGGAACCTACTCCCGCAACGACGGTTACTTCTGGCTTTCATATGAGGATGCGCCCTTCTGCAACGACAACGTGTTTTCCTATACCGCCGCTTCTGCCGACAATTTCGACAACAACTATCAATATGACGGCAGCTGTAGCTATGCATGGTCAACTGAAGAAGAAGAGCTCTCGTATGCAAACGTCTACACAGCGAAAGCCAATGACGGTGGTAAAGAGCTGCTAAGCGCCGTCGGCTTTGGCACCTATTCATACAACGTCGACTATTCAATTCAAATCTACACCGACCTAACAGACCCTGAAGACCCCACCAGCGGCACACCACGCCTTACAAACCCAGTGCGTGGCACACTCGAAATGGCGGGTTATCACACCATCGACCTTGGTGAGGATATCGAGCTTGAGAGCGGTGAGACCTTCGCGGTCGTCGTCACACCGTCTGCAGGCACGGCTATGGCAGTGGACACCTCCTACCCCACAAGCTGGATCGTGTTTGTCGCTTCTTCCGAGGCTGGGCAAAGCTTCTGTGGCAGTGCCGAAACCGGGTGGGCAGATGAGAGCGCAGAGGGAACGACCTTTCGCATCAAAGCCTACACCAATAACGTTGAGAAGCCTGAGGCAGCGGTAAGCGTTGATGCTGCGGAAGTTGAAGCATACGGCATGAAAGCCACCGTCACCGCAACTGCCAACTTCAACGCAACCTCCTACCGGTGGCAGCGCTACTCAAACGGCTCCTGGAAGACTTGGAAGCTAAGCACCTCGAACAGCTGCCAAGTGCCGGTCAACGCTGCAACTGCAAGCTGGCAATGGCGCGTTATAGCAAAAGACGAGAGCGGGGAGGAAGCCACAAGCACCTTTAACTTGAACGTTAACAGCTTCAATGGAAAGGTAACGGTCAGCTGCCCGGCTGTTGCGTTTATGCAGGGTACAACTGTGACAGCAACAGCCGACTTCGATGCCGTGTTCTATAAGTGGCAGCGAAACGTTGACGGCGAGTGGGTCACCTGGAAGACAACCAAGGAAAACGCCACAATGATTCAGGCCAACCCAGCAACAACGGCACAGACGCTGCGGGTTGTCGCAGTTGACGCATACTGCCACGAGGCGACCTGCGAATTCAATCTATCGGTGAAATAGCGCCTGCGCCAGCGCAAGGGTAGCCAAAGACAAGAAAATCCCCCTCGCCCACTACCAGGCGAGGGGGATTTTAATTTGCTCTAAGCTGGTGATTACTGGCCCAACTGCAGGCGAGCGTAACCAACGATCTTGATGGTGTCGCCGAGCTCCTTGGCAACAGCGTCAACATGACCCTGAACGGTCTCGTCGGGGTTCTTGACGAAGTCCTGAGCAACCAGGCAGTTCTCCTTGTAGAACTTGCCCATGCGGCCCTCAGCGATCTTGACTTGAATGGCCTCGGGCTTGCCAGACTCAGCAGCCTGTGCCTTATAGATCTCAAGCTCGTGAGCTGCAACATCGGCAGGCACGGAATCCTGATCCAAAGCGACCGGGCTGGTGGCTGCAATCTGCATTGCAACATCCTTGCCCAGCTGCTGGAAGGCGTCAGCCTGAGCAGTCTCAGCCTTGCCGCACTCCAGAGAAACCAGAACGCCGATCTTGTTGTTCATGTGGTTGTAAGCAACGATGGCGCCGGTCTCGGCCGGGTCCATGCGCTCAAAGCGAGCAACCTGCATGTTCTCGCCGATGACGTGGATGGCATCGGTCAGGATGTCGGCAACTTTCACGCCGTCGAGCTCGGTCTCTTTCAAAGCCTCGACATCGGCGGGGTTGTTCAGGATGACAGCAGAAGCGAACTTGTCGCAGTACTCGCCAAACTTGTCGTTAATAGCAACAAAGTCAGTCTCACAGTTGACCTCGACAACAGCAGCGCTGCCGCACTTCTTGCAAACCTTGGCAACGACACGGCCCTCGTTGGTGGCACGGCCAGCCTTCTTGGCAGCAGCAGCCAGGCCCTTGGTGCGCAGAATATCTGCAGCAGCAGCCTGATCGCCCTCGGCCTCAACCAAAGCCTTCTTGCACTCCATCATGCCTGCGCCAGTAGCCTCGCGCAGCTCCTTGACCATTGCAGCGGTGATGTTAGCCATTACTCAGCAGCCTCCTCGGTTGCGGGCGCCTCGGCAACAGCCTCAGCAGCCATTTCCTCTTCAGTAACCTCAGGTGCAGCACCAGCCAAAACGGCGTCAGCTGCAACTGCGCACAGCAAATTGACGGAGCGGATAGCGTCGTCATTTGCAGGAATGCCGATTTCGACCTCGTCGGGGTCGGCGTTGGTGTCGATCAAGCCGATAACGGGGATGTGCAGGCGCTGAGCCTCTTTGATTGCATTTTCCTCGTGCTTGGTGTCGACT